>WNGE01011837.1_pt1 | contig 10191 bp, 10 predicted proteins | sample 5400651 | NCBI WGS metagenome assembly WNGE01 (sample SAMN13153370, study PRJNA577476) | soil metagenome | isolation source: 60 cm soil or saprolite under grassland replicate 2 | place: USA:California | collected 2016-06-15
CAGGAAATGCGAATGCGCGTCATATGTGCCTGGACCTGGCACGTGAGTGGGGTCGCGTGGTGTTTGTTGGTGAGGGGGGCACTGTCTCCTTTGCACCAAGTCCACTGCTAATCCACAAACAACTCACGCTCTCTGGCTCGTGGGTCTGCAGTTTGCCCCAGATGGAGGATCTTGTCGAATACCTGGTGCGCTGGGGACTCCACCTTGAGGCACTGGTGACCCATCGCTTTGCCCTCGAGCAGGCGAAGGAAGCGTACGAGCTGTTCGACAGTGGCAAGACAGGCAAGGTAGCGATTGTCTGGGAGTAGTGTAGCCAGAGAGGTTGTTAGCATTAGCTGGGATCCTGTCTCGCTAGTAACCAATGTTGCTAATTGAAATAAGGTTGAAAAAGAAGGAAGAAGGATATGAAGAACCAGGCAGCCGTGCTCTATGCTCCCCACGATATCCGCATAGAGGAAAGAGCGGTTCCCAAACCAGGCCCAAGAGAAGTGCTGATCGAGATCAAGGCTGTAGGAGTATGCGGCTCCGATGTCCACTACTACGAACACGGCAGGATCGGCTCCTATGTGGTTCGTCAGCCGCTCATCCTCGGCCACGAGTCGGCTGGCGTGATCGTAGACGTAGGAGAAGGTGTCGGCAGAGAGAGAATCGGCCAGCGGGTCGCGATTGAGCCAGGGGTACCTGACGGCGTCTGCCGCCAGTGCCGAACTGGGCACTATAATCTCTGCCCCAATGTCCGCTTCTTCGGCACCCCTCCAATCGATGGTGCCTTCACCAACTATGTGACGATTCTTAGCGATTTCGCGTACGCGCTGCCCGATCAGATGTCAGACGAGGAAGGAGCCCTGATCGAGCCACTTTCGGTCGGACTGTGGGCGTGCCGGAAGGCGAAGTTGCGAGGGGGTGCGACGTGCTTATAGAATGCTCGGGTAACCAGCGGGCGCTGAAGGACGGCATTCTTGCTCTCCAACCGGCGGCCACAGCGGTCGCGGTGGGTATGGGTCCGGGCGAGGAGGCCAGCATCCCGTTGTCCTTCATTCAGAACCGCGAGATCATCCTTACGGGAACATTCCGCTACGCGAACACCTATGCGGACGCGATTGCGCTGGTCGCCTCCGGTCACATTGATCTCAAACCCGTCATCACCGGTCACTACACGTTAGCGGAGGCTGAGCAGGCACTACAGGCAACCCAGAATGATCCTGCTAATATCAAATCGGTCGTTGTGCCGAAGTAACCTTACACTTGGCATGAGGAAGTTTGACATACTTGCAAAGGAGGTATAAGTATGCGTGCTGCGATTATCGAGACACCTGGTAAGATTCGGGTTGGGACTATTTCCGATCCAACCCCTAAACCAGATGAGCTTGTGATACGGGTGGGGGCCTGTGGGATATGTGGAACTGACTTCGGGTGGGGGCCTGTGGGATATGTGGAACTGACTTGCATGTTGCTGATGGTGACTCTCCACTGGCACACTATCCTGTCGTCCCAGGTCATGAGCTCGCGGGCGAGGTAGTTGCTGTGGGAAGTAACGTACCGCAAAGCATTGGCACCGGCAGGAATATGAAGCCGACTGTCGGTGCCAGGGTCGCAATCGAGCCGAACCTGTACTGCGGCTATTGCGAGTTTTGTCGTACAGGTCACGAGAACTTATGCTTGAACTATTCTGCACTTGGAGTCACAGTAAATGGAGGGTTCGCAGAGTATGTGACTGTGCCTGCCTCTAAAGCCTATGTTCTGCCTGAAAACCTCTCATTTCAAGAGGCAGCCCTGATCGAACCGGTCTCCTGTGCCGTGCATGGCATGCATCGCCTCAATCCCAAGTCTGGCGATACCTTCCTGATCGTGGGAGCGGGCACGATGGGCCTGCTTTTGTTGCAGTTGGCAGTACGGGGTGGAGCTTCCAGGGTGGCCGTGCTGGATCTCAATACGCAGCGCCTCGCCCGAGCCGAGCAACTTGGAGCACATCGTACACAAACGGATATCAATAAGTTGCTTGAGGAGGAGCCGCTGGGCTTTGATTGTGTCATCGACGTCACGGGTGTGGCACGGGCCATGGAAGGCGCTTTCGCGGCGGTCAAGCGTGGTGGCAAGTTTATGGTCTTTGGCGTTGCTTCTCCAGAAGCCAGAATGTCGCTCTCCCCGTTCCGCATCTACAATGATGAGATCACTGTGCTTGGCTCGATGGCGGTCTTGTTCTCCTTTGGGCCGGCTCTCGATCTCATCAGTGGTGGCGTGATAGACACGAAAGCAGTGCTCACCACAGCTCTGCCTCTTGAGGACTTTTCCGACGCACTAAACATGGTTCGCAAGGGCGAGGGTGTCAAGACGCAGATCTTGCCCAATGGGTAGCCCGGTCTGGATCGTTGGAGAACGAAGTTGAGCATTATTAAAGTACGAGAGTCGATTGTCGAGTCGAAGCAGAGTTAATTTATTTAAGGAGGTATAACCATGCGTGCTGCTATCATCGATAAGCCTGGAAGTGTGCGGGTCGGCAATGTCCCTGATCCAGCGCCTGAGCCAGGCGAATTGATCATACGGGTTGGAGCCTGTGGTATTTGCGGCACTGACCTACACATTGCGCAGGGTGAATTTCCGCCGACGCCCTACCCTATCGTGCCAGGTCATGAGTTCGCTGGTGAGGTAGTTGCTGTAGGCAGCAACGTCCCGCAAGGAATTGGCGCCAAAGGGACCAAATTGACTGTCGGTACCAGAGTTGCGATCGATCCGTCGTTATTCTGTGGCCATTGCGAGTTCTGTCGAACGGGACATGGGAATCTGTGCCTCAACTGGGGAGCCATCGGTGACACCGTCGATGGCGCCTTCGCCGAGTACGTGAGAGTCCCCGCCGCCAATGCCTATGTGCTGCCCGACAACATCTCGTTTCAAGAGGCCGCCCTCATCGAGCCGGTCTCCTGCGCCGTGCATGGCATGCACCGCCTCAATCCCAAGTCTGGCGATACCTTCCTGATTGTGGGCGCCGGCACGATGGGCCTGATCTTGTTGCAACTGGCCGTGCGCGGGGGCGCCTCCAAGGTGGCCGTGGCGGATCTCAATACGCAACGGCTGCAACGGGCCGCCACTCTCGGCGCCGCCGTCACTCAAACGGATATCAACAAACTGCTGGAGGACGAGCCGCTGGGCTTTGATTGTGTCATCGATGTCACTGGCGTGGCACGGGCCATGGAAGGCGCTTTCGCGGCGGTCAAGCGTGGTGGCAAGTTCATGGTCTTCGGTGTGGCGCCCAGCGAAGCCAGGATTTCGCTCTCCCCGTTCCGCATCTACAATGACGAAATCACTGTGCTTGGCTCGATGGCCGTCTTGTTCTCCTATGGTCCTGCTGTTAATCTTATCAGCGGTGGTGTGCTTAACACAGAAGCCCTGCTGACCACGGCTCTTCCTCTGGAGGACTTTCCCACGGCACTGGATATGGTTCGCAAGGGCGAGGGCGTCAAGACGCAGATATTGCCCAACGGCTAGTCCAGCCATCAGTGATGGAACTCCACGTTGAGCGTTTTTACAGCTAGCAGTGAACATGAGAATAATTGGCGTCCGTGATGTGGTCACTACCCTAAACAGAGAGGACGAACACTCTTCACCCAAAAAAGGAGGTACGCGCCATTGAAGATGGCTACAATGGATGTCATCGCCTGCGGCGAGCTGCTCATTGACTTTGTCTCGACGCAAGCGGGAGTGAGCTTGGCTCAGGCTCCCGCATTCAAAAAAGCGCCTGGTGGTGCCCCGGCCAACGTCGCAGTTGGCCTGGCTCGACTCGGCTATCGTGCCGGCTTCATCGGGCAAGTGGGCGAGGATGAGTTCGGTCACTTCCTGGCTGACACGCTGCAGAGCCATGGGGTGGATATCACTGGCTTACGGTTCACCATCCAGGCACGGACGGCTCTCGCTTTTGTTTCCTTGCTGGCTGATGGGGAACGGGAGTTCATGTTTTATCGGCATCCAAGCGCCGATATGCTCTGGCGTCCAGAGGATGTCGATCAAGCGTACGTGGCTCGCACCCGTATCTTTCACTACGGCTCCATCACCCTCATTGGTGAGCCGAGCCGTAGTGCCACCTTGACCGCATTGCATGCGGCCAAAGACAACGGAGCAGTGCTCTCATACGATCCGAACCTGCGTCTCTCCTTGTGGTCCTCTGCTGATGCAGCAAAAGCAGGCATCCTCGATGGCTGGCCGCACGCCGAGGTGATCAAGGTCAGCGAGGAAGAACTCAGCTTTCTCAGCGGGGAGAACACACTTGAACGTGCCGCTCGATCACTGTGGCATGATCGTCTGCGGCTCCTGGTCGTGACACAAGGGAAGGCTGGTTGTACCTATTTCACAACGGAAGCCAGTGGTCATATACCAGGTTTTGCTGTCCTTCCAGTCGACACGACTGGTGCAGGGGATGGTTTTGTCGCAGGCATGCTCGCTGGTTTTCTCAAAGAAGACCTCACATGGGATAGAGAGGTGATAGAAAAGGCCCTTCGTCTGGGCAACGCAGTCGGTGCTCTGGCAACCACTCAGATGGGAGCCATCCCATCACTGCCTACCATGGCGGAAGTGAAAGCGTTTCTGCAGCGTGCAGACAAGAACCGTACATAGGGCGGATAATGAATTTTTCTAGGGAGGAAGCCGTCAACCACACTGGCATGGACAAAAGGAGCAGGATATGCAAACACTTCTCGGCATCGATCTGGGTACCACGGGCGTCAAAGCGGCCCTCTTTGCAGCAGAGAACGGCGTTGTGCTCGCAGATGCTTTTGTTGATTACCCCTTGTATCATCCTCACCCTGGGTGGGCAGAGCAAAATCCTGCCGATTGGTGGCAGGCTACTCTCAGCGCCATTCGTACCTGCCTCGTCCAAGGAGCCGCTCATGGCGCTCAAGCCTCTGACGTGCGTGGCGTAGGACTCTCCGGACAGATGCATGGCGTCGTCTTGCTCGACGCGGAGCAGCGCGTGCTGCGTCCGTGCATTATCTGGGCCGACCAGCGGAGCGATGCGCAATGTCGCTGGATGACGGAGAGAGTGGGGGCAAGCCGCCTCATCGAATATGTGAGCAATCCTGCCTTGACCGGCTTCACGGCCCCAAAATTGCTCTGGATCCGGGATAACGAACCAGAAATCTTCGCTCAAGCCAGCACCCTCCTGCTGCCCAAGGACTATATCCGCTATCGCCTCACGGGAGTGATGGCCATGGAGATTTCGGATGCGGCTGGTACCTGCCTGCTCGATGTGAAGCACGGCAAGTGGTCAGAGGAAGTACTCAAAGCGCTCGAGCTTAATCCTTCTCTGTTACCGCCCGTCGTAGCTGCTGATGCTGTCTGTGGTACGATTACCGAGGAGGTGGCCGAGCTTTCGGGATTACGTGCAGGTACGCCTGTAGCTGGTGGTGGGGCCGACAATGCCTGCGGTGCTGTTGGCAATGGCGTCGTTCTACCCGGGCTAGGCCTCGTTTCGATTGGGACCAGTGGTGTCGTCCTGGCTTATGCTGATACGCCGCAAGTCGATACTTCTGGCCCTGTTCCACGAGTGCATACCTTCAATCACGCGGTTCCCCATGCCTGGTACCTCATGGGAGTGACACAGGGAGCTGGCCTCTCTCTACGCTGGCTGCGAGACAACATTGGCCTGCCGGAACGAGCGCTCGAACGTTGGACAGGTATGGATGCCTACGAGTTGCTGGCCAAGGAGGCGGAAAGCGTTACACCAGGAAGTGATGGTCTGATATTTCTACCCTATCTACAGGGTGAGCGCACACCACACCTGGATGCCTATGCGCGTGGTGGTTGGATCGGTCTCACTGCCCATCATGATCGACGTCACCTGATCCGTTCTGTCCTGGAGGGCGTGGCCTTTAGTCTCAAAGACTGTTTCGCCATTCTCGGTGAGCAAGGAGTGCAACTTGAGCAGATGCGTGCGACGGGGGGCGGTGCAAAAAGTCCACTCTGGCGACAGATCATTGCCGATGTCCTTGGCGTCGAGTTGGTAACGACGAATGCCACTGAAGGACCAGCCTTTGGCGCAGCGCTTCTAGCTGGTGTCGCCGGTAGGGTGTATCCATCAGTGCAGGAGGCATGTGAGCAGACAGTGCATATTGTGGAACGTACCGAGCCAGACTCACAGGCAGTCCATGCCTATGCGAAGGCCTACGAGACCTATCGAGCGTTATACCCGGCCTTGAAGCCGATTATCAGCCGCCCATCCTAGTACTCCGAGCCACAAATGCGAGCCACAGTGAGAGGAGGCCACAAGCCATTGGACGAGCAGAAAGCCCGGAACGAATTCATGACCGGGAGTACTAGTTGGTGTTGGGGTCATGCCATCGAATCCTGAATTCTGTACGCTAAGCCACTTGTCGCAGAAGCGCTTATTCTTGGTCAAGTTGAACCAAGCAATTCGAGTATGTCCTGCTTTTGCAGTAAGAGAGATGGGAGTTTGCTGGAAGAACTTGTCGGAGAATCTTTTCTCCTCATGAGGAGAGTGCAGAATTTCCACTCATTTCCTGCTTGGACCAGCTTAGCGTATAAAAAGCAAGATTCGATATCCTGACCCCATCTTGCGTATATTCGCTCAAATCGAGAATAACAGAGATGCCCCGTTTGAGGCTCATTTCGGCAACTTGAGCCGCATTCTCAGGGCCGATGAGCAGCTCGGAATGCTCCGATCGTCCCGCAACAAGGACGTCGTAGCGCTGCTTATTTGGAAAAGGACAATGTTTGTCGAACGTAGCGGCCTAGGCGTTGACGTAAGGTGTTGTTCCAGCGTTCCATATGCGCAGTCTCCCCAGTTTCCTTCCCAACACAATGATGGGTTTCAGCCGGGAACACGTATTGATAGGCATGCCAAAAATCACTGAAGGTAGGGCAGTGTTTGTCTTCATGCGGGATGGCTTGCCATAACCGAAGGCAGGTCGCGCGGGCTTCGGTCTCCAATGGCAAAGGCGACGATTTGGCGGGTTCGGCGGCACATCGCCGTCCACAACCACCGAGCCTGGTCTTTTTTGCGCACACAACTCCAAATTTCACCGAGTTCGAGCACATCATCTGGGATTGCAGGCAGAAGGGTTTCTTTGACATCAGGCAGGTTCTCAACGTGCGCTTTGAGCCACCCCGCAATGGTTTGCCGTGCCACGGCAAAGATCCGTGCCACTCCACGCAGGCTACACCGCTGTAGGCAAGCCCGCAGCACAGTTTGTTGCTCGGTTTCTCCTGGCGGTATGGTTCAGTCTGCACTCATGGAATCTGCTGGTGCCATCAGAAGGATTTCCATTTGTTGGCCTTTCAAACTACGTCACCGAATTAGGAAGAGATCCAAACTTCTGGCCGATTATGGGCAATACTTTGCAACTGGTGGTCGGAGCGATCATTCTGGCGCTGGTTGGAGGGACTATCCTTGCGCTCCTGTTAAACCGTCGGATCCGGGGCCGGAGCGTCTTGCGTGCTCTGGCAACGGTGCCATTTTTAGTGACGCCATCGGTGATGGCCCTGATATGGAAGAATCTCTTTCTCAGCCCATCCTCAGGGCTGGTGAATTGGGTTCTGACCTCCATTGGCCTGCGCGCCGTCCCCTGGTTCTCGGTGCTCCCACTGCAGAGCGTGACATTTATCGTCGCATGGGAATGGGCACCATTTGTGATGCTGGTCATTCTGGCGGGCCTGCAGTCTGTTCCGAACGAAGTCCTGGAGGCCGCGAAGGTGGATGGCGCCAATGCCTTCATGACCTTCTGGCGCGTCGTCTTTCCCTTATTGCGAAAACCGTACGAGATCGCCATCCTCTTTGGAACCATTTTTATCTTCCAGACGTTCGGCGAAATTTATGTGACGACTGCTGGTGGGCCAGGATTGGCGACCAATACCTTGCCCTATTATACCTATCGAACAGCATTGAGCTCGTTTCAGATTGGTCAGGCGGCAACGCTCGGTGTCATTGGCGTGATCGTAGCTATCCTGGTCGCCAGGGGAATGCTCCGCCTTATGACAGAGCGGGCAACATCAGAAAGGATCTAACACATGGGTATGGCATCCACACACAGGTGGTCCAACTACGCATGGACTGCTTTGACCTATATCCTGGTTCTCTTGCTGATTTTTCCAGTGCTCTGGATGGTGATCACCGGCTTTAAGACGGAAGTTGCGGCGATTGCGATCCCGCCAACGCTGTTTTTCCAGCCGACGCTCGATCAGTTTCTCCTGGCGATAAATTCGGGATTCAGCGCCTACCTGTTCAATAGTGTGGTAGCTTCTCTGGTTTCGACGGCCCTCGCGCTGGTTCTGGGCATTCCCGCCGCCTATGCGATGGTCTTCCAGATGCGCAATAAGGCATCGAATGACATGCTTTTCTTTGTGCTCTCCACACGCTTTATGCCCTTTGCGGCCATCCTTGTTCCTTTGTACGTGATTATTACGCGTCTGAACTTGCTGGACAATCTCTTCGTATTGGTTGTTATCTATACGGCGATGAATCTGCCATTGATTATCTGGATGGCGCGTTCGTACTTCCTTGATCTGCCAAAGGAGGTATTAGAGGGAGCATGGTTAGATGGCTGCTCGACATTGCAGACGATCGTGAGGATCGTTGTACCGATGGCTGCGCCAGGCTTAGCTGCGGCTGCGCTCCTCTCCATCATTTTCGCGTGGAACGATTTCTTCTTCGCCGTCACCTTGACCTATACCAACTCTCCTACCTTGCCGATCATGGTCGCGGCGTCTACGAGTAACGAGGGCCTCTTCCTTGCGAAGGTGTCTGCGCTGGCGACGATGATCATCCTGGTGCCGGTTGCTATAGGGATTTATGCCCAGAAGCACCTGGTCCAGGGGTTGACAGGCGGTGCGCTAAAATAACAAGAGCGCTTAGAAAGAGACTAATGAAGTATGGCGACGATGACTGGAGCTGTCTTTCTAGGAGATCGGCGCCTGGAACTGAGAGAGTTTCCCGTTCCAGAGCCGGGCTATGGGCAGGTGCTGGTTCGCATGAGGGCGTCGTCGCTCTGTGGAAGTGACTTGCGCGCGATCTACCGGACCAGCAACTGGGGAACAGGTCCCGAATCGTATCAGGGGGTGATTGGCGGGCATGAGCCGTGTGGTATCATTGAGCGTGTCGGTCCTGGTGTGCGACGCTTTACAGAGGGCGATAGGGTGATCATCTATCACATCGCAGGCTGCGGCCTGTGTCATGACTGTCGTAGTGGATGGATGATCAGTTGCTCGCGTCCTGAGCGCGCGGCCTACGGATGGCAGCGGGATGGGGGCCATGCTGAATTTGTGCTGGCAGAAGAGCGCACCCTCGTCGCACTTCCTGATGAGTTAACCTACCTGGATGGCGCAATGGTTGCTTGCGGCATAGGTACTGCCTATGCCGCCTGCCTGCGTGCATCGATCTCTGGAAGCGATACGGTGCTCATCACCGGGCTTGGCCCGGTTGGTCTGGGGATGGCGCTGTTGTGTCGAGCGTTGGGGGCGCGCGTCATAGGTGTGGAGGCGATACCCGAACGTCTCGTCCAGGCGCGGGGTCTGGGAATGACGGATGTGGTATCTCCCGCAGAGGCCAACGCACGTGATAGACTGCGTGCGTTGACAGACGGGCACGGCTTTGAGGTGGCCATTGATTGCTCTGGGAATGCCGATGCCCGTCACATGTGCCTGGACCTGGCACGGGAATGGGGACGTGTTGCGTTTGTCGGTGAGGGCGGGACTATCTCTTTCGCACCCAGTCCTTTGCTTATTCACAAACAACTTTCCCTGTATGGCTCCTGGGTGTGTAGCGTGCCGCAAATGGAGGACCTGGCCGAACTTCTCGTGCGTTGGAATGTGCATCCTGAGAGACTGGTCACCCATCGCTTTGCGCTTGAGCACGCAAAAGAAGCGTACGAGCTTTTTGATCGGGGGAAAACAGGGAAAGTAGCCATTACGTGGCCATCATGAGTATCAGAGGAGAGATGCATCTATGAAAAATCAAGCAGCAGTTTTGTATGCCCCGCATGATGTTCGTCTGGAAGAGAGGCCCATGCCACACGTTGGCCCGAACGATGTCCTTGTCGAGGTCAGAGCAGTCGGGGTCTGCGGGTCCGATGTCCACTACTACGAACATGGCAGGATTGGTAGCTATATTGTGCGTCAACCGCTCATTCTCGGTCACGAATCGGCTGGAGTGATTGTGGCTGTGGGGGCAGACGTGAACCAGAGCAGAAT
>WNGE01010492.1_pt1 | contig 10190 bp, 1 predicted proteins | sample 5400651 | NCBI WGS metagenome assembly WNGE01 (sample SAMN13153370, study PRJNA577476) | soil metagenome | isolation source: 60 cm soil or saprolite under grassland replicate 2 | place: USA:California | collected 2016-06-15
ATACTCGGTGCGCCGCTTGGTGAAGCGTATGCCGGAAGCCCGCACCGCCTCCGCCGCGGACAACCATGAGCCGTTCCCGGGCAGGTCCGCCTCACCCCGCGCCAGCCACCGCAACCCGCTCAACACCGGTCTCCTCACCGAGGGCTCCGCCTTCCAGGAGACCGAGGGTAGGCGTCGCAGCCGTGCCGGCGGCAGGGTCGGTCCGCCGTGCGGCCGGGGACCTTCGGCCCGTCTCACCGCAGGCCTGTCCCGCAGGGTTTGGTCACTCTTCGTAGAACCGTCTAGGCCGTCCGGGTGAATTTGGGTTCGGCCGTCCGACGCGTGTGGACGGTGCCCGTGCGGCGCCAGCAGCCATTTCCCGCGGTGACCGGTGCGCACCTGGGCCCGCGATCAGGATGGTAAAGGTTGTTTGGTTGTTTGCGTGCGGAATCGTCAGCTAGCGTCACCGCTCGCATGCGCTGGTAAGTGCGCCTTGTAGGCCCTTGGGAGGGAGAGTCCCAAGAGTTCTGCTTGGCGTGATTCGCAGCGTCGGTCGGGCGGCGGCTGCGCGTGGTCTCGAGTCGGTGTCGAGGTCGGCGACAGCCGGGTGGCCCGTCCGCCCCTAAGGCTGTGCCGTCGGTTGCCCTGATCGAGGCCACGCCAGCCGTCGCTTCGCCCTGACGTCGAGCCGTACCGGGTCACGCGTTGCGGCGGGGCCGGGGGGAGGAGCGGACGTGTCGGCGAAGCCTCGTATCTTCTTCGTCGCGGTGAGCGCACTGGCGCTGGTTGCCGGGGTTGCCGTGCCGGCGTCGTCGGCGCCGAGGTCCGCGGCGAGCCCGCCCGCGGCGAGCACAGCCGCACAGCCGACGGTGTCCTCGCCGCCGGTTGCATCCCGGAAGTCGGACGTGAACGGGGTGCCGCGGGTGCAGCCCGCTCCGGTGGGGCGGCCGGCGGCCGCGGCGACCCGGGTGAGGGAGCTGCCGGGCCGGCGTACCGCGACCGGGAAGTTCTTCGAGCTGTCCGACGGCCGGGCGCAGGCGGAGCTGTCGAGCGCGCCGGTTCATTACCGGGACGCGAACGGCGACTGGCAGCCGATCGACACGTCGGTACGGGCCTCGACCCGGCCGGGGTTCCGGCTGGGCAACGAGTCGAACACGTTCGCCAGCTTCTTCGGCGGCAGTTCGGATTCGCTGGTGCGGTTCGAGCAGGGCGGCCGGCAGCTGTCGATCGGGCTGGCCGGCGCCCGGCGGGCGCTGGCGCCGGTGGCGTCCGGGAACGCGGTGCGGTTCCCGGGTGCCTTGCCCGGTGCGGACGTGGTCTACCGGGTGACCTCGGAGGAGCTGAAGGAAGAGATCGTCCTGGCTCGGGAGCCGAAGGACCCGGCGTTCACGTTCACGGTGGACCTGGGCGGGCTGCGGGCCCGCCAGCGCCCGGACGGCTCGATCGCGTTCCTGCGCGCCAGCGGCGAGGGCGAGCCGCTGTACGTGACGCCGAAGCCGTTCATGACCGACGCGGCGGCCGACCCGTCCTCCCCGGTCGGGAAGACGTTCAGCGACAAGATCGGCCAGTCGGTGACGCAGGACGGGTCGCGACTGACGATCACCCTCCGGCCGGACGCCGCCTGGCTGGCCGACCCGGCCCGGAAGTACCCGGTCGTGATCGACCCGACCATCAAGATCGAGCCGACGCCGACCCAGTCGCAGGACGTGCGGATCTACTCCGGCAGCCCGACGACGAACTTCGACGGCAGTTGGCCGCTGTCGGTCGGCACCACCTCCTCGGCGGTCTACCGGTCGCTGGTCCAGTTCCCGCTGGCCGGGGTGCCGGCCGGGACGGTGTTGGACTCGGCCCAACTGAAGCTGTACTACGACCAGACGCACACCGACTGGCAGTACAACGTGCCGATCGAGGCGCACCGGGCGAACGCGGCGTGGTCGGAGGGCACGGCGACCTGGTCGTCGATGAGCACGAAGTTCGATGCGGCTATTTCGGCGAACGTGGAGCAGGTCGACGACGGTGACGCCGGGAAGACGTCGTTCACCGGCGCATGGCCGTACTCGACGAACACCACGTTGATGCAGTACGCCGTCAACGGCGACTACCAGGCGAACAAGGACAGCGTCCTGGGCGACACCTACACCTGGGTGCCGCGGCTGACCGAGTCCGGCAACTACCTGGTCGAGGCGCACTACGTGCCGGCCACCGACCGGACGACGGTGCCGTACACGGTGTACTACAACGGCGGCAGCGCCGCGGTGAACGTCAACCAGGCCTCGGGCACCGGCGGGGTGTGGGCCAGCCTGGGCACCCGGTCGATGCTGGCCGGGACGTCGCACAAGGTGGTGCTGAAGGACTCCACCGACACGACCAAGGCGGCCATCGCCGACGCGGTGCGGTTCACCAAGTCGGCCGTGGTCACCAAGCAGGCGGCGATCTCCAGCGTCTGGCACACGTTCAGCGTCCGGAACACGGTGCAGTCCTGGATCAACAGCCCCACCACGAACTACGGGTTCATGCTGAAGACCAGCGCGGCCGAGGAGGCGCTGCTGGGCCACGGCGGTCCGATGTACGAGGCTTCGGAGTACGCCTACGGCGGGGAGACCGACAACCGGCCGAAGCTGATCCTGACCTGGGGTCGCCCGGGGGTGACGCTCGCGCCGCCGACCACGATCACCGCGACCGGCGCGCAGCTGTCCTGGTCGGCGTATGTGGACCCCAGCTCGTCCACGGCGGACGACATCGTCGAGTACCAGGTGCACCGCAGCGTCTACCAGACGTTCACCCCGGGCCCCGGCACCCTCGTCGCCCCCGTCGCGGCCGGGACGACCTCGTTCACCGACACCACGGCCACCCCGACCGCGGCGGACTCGACCGACCCGTTCGGGAACGCCTACTACTACATGGTCGCGGTGAAGACCAAGGACGGGCAGCTGACCCCGGCGGCGACCCAGCTGGTGCGGCTGCCGAAGGCGGGCCGGGTCACCCGGATCTTCCAGGGTTCGGCGCCGGACACCACCCTGTCGCAGACCCGGCCGGATGAGAACGTCAACGTCTACGACGGCGACCCGTACGTCTCGCCGGGGAACAACTCCAGTTACTACGGCGACACCCGCGGGGTGGTGAAGTTCCCGTCGCTGTCCGGGATACCGACCGGGTCGACGGTGCTGGACGCGCAGCTTCAGATGTGGACCACCTACGACTACGGGGCGACCACCGGGCTGGTCGACGTGCACGCGCTGACCCGCACGTTCGACGAGACCACCGCCACCTGGAACCGGGCGAACGCCACCACGCTGTGGACCACGCCGGGCGGGGACTACAACCACACCGCCGCGGACAACGCCGGTGGCATCACCAACGACCCGGAGTGGGAGTCCTGGACCGTCACCGGGACCGCCGCGGGCTGGCTGGCCAACCCGGCCAGCAACTACGGGCTGCTGCTGAAGATGCATGACGAGTCGGTGGCCAGCCAGCGGGTGATGTTCCTGTCCAAGGAGGGCGCCGAGCCGGCGCTGCGGCCGAAGCTGGTGGTCACCTACCTGGAGAAGACCTCCGCGAACACCTACTACGCCCCGTACACACCGTCGCGGATGATCCCCGGCGACCAGTACACGGTCGCGGTCACCCTGACCAACACGACCACCACCACCTGGCCGGCGGCGTCCCGCGTCCTGACCTACCACTGGGCGCTGCCCGACGGCACCGACGTGACCACCGGCGGGAACCAGGTGCAGACCGCGCTGCCCAAGGACATCGTGCCCGGCGACACCGTGACGATCAACGCGACCGTGAAGACGCCGATCCAAAGTGGATCGGGGAACAAGCGGGAGCAGTTCGTCCTGCGCTGGGACCTGCTGAACAAGTCCACCGGGCAGTACCTGTCCCAGACCGACGGGATCCCGTCGCTGGACCAGAACGTCTCGGTCGAGGACCCCACCTCGGACCAGCTCGGCCTGGAGAAGTTCTACCAGTACGCCGGCAAGTCAACCGGCGCCGGCTCCAGCGTGCTGGACAACCTGTTCGCCGGCAACGCGGTGTGGTCCTACGACGCGTTCTCCAACCCCAGCCGCGGGGTGGCCACGTTCGTGCGGCTGGCCTACAACAGCCTGGACACCTCGGACTCGGCGATCGGCCAGGGCTGGTCGGTCTCGGCCTCGTCGCTGATGCGGCTGGGCACCCCGCTGGACTTCCATCCGCCCGGCCAGGACTGGCCGACGGAGATCACCCTCACCGACGGGGACGGCACCAGCCACCTGTTCACGCTGAACAAGCACGGGTCGACGAACCCGGCGGTGTGGGACTACGACCATCCAGCCGGTGTGCACCTGTACCTGCAGAAGACCGGTAGCACCGACCCGTCCCGGGCCTGGATGATGACCCGGCCGGACCGGACCCAGTTCCTCTTCGACGCCGACGGCTACCTCTCCGCGGTCGCGGACAAGAACTCCGACGGGGTCGGCAACGAGCTGCTGTTCACCTACGAGCAGCGGAAGTCGAACAACAAACCGGTCAAGTTCCTGCGGTACCTGACCGACCCGAGCAACCGGCAGACGCTGACCCTGACCTACTACGCCAAGGGCGACAGCTACACCTACTTCGACGACACCGGCGCGGAGATCTCCGCGGCCAACCTCACCAACCCGAAGATCATCGACAAGATCAAGACGATCACCGACATCTCCGGCCAGCAACTGGAGCTCACCTACTCCGACAAGGGCCTGCTCGGCAGGCTGGTCGACGGCAAGGGCAGCACGCTGGCCAAGACGTTCCGGTTCGCCTACGACATGACCCAGGGCAACAAGAACGTCAAGCTGGTCAAGGTCACCGACCCGCGCGGGCACGCCACCAACCTCGCCTACTACGACCTGCCCACCGACGACCCCAAGTTCCACTGGTGGGCCAAGACCATCACCGACCGGAACACCGGGCTGACCAGCTTCGCCTACACCGACCCGGACGGCACCGCCGGCTCGCAGATCAACACCACCGTCACAGACGCCGAGACCCACGACACCGCCTACCAGATCGACGGCTACGGCCGGCCCATGCAGGCCACCAACGCCAAGGGTCAGCTCACCAAGCTGCACTTCGACGCGGACAACAACGTCGACCGGCTGGAAGAGAACAACACCGCGGTCAGCACCTGGACGTATGACCCGAACACCGGCTACCCACTGACCATGAAGGACGCCGAGGCGAACAAGAACAACACCCCGGCCGCCATCTACAGCTACCAGACGCTCCTCGGCGGCCACATCGCCGACCTGACCGGGAAGACCAGCCCGGCAGGCCGCACCTGGGCGTTCGGCTACGACACCGAAGGCAACCTCACCACGGTCACCGACCCCGCCGGCACCGCGACGCCGACCGTCCCGAACGACTTCACCACCACCTACACCTACGACACCTACGGTCAGCTACTGACCGCCAAGGACGCCAACGGCAACACCACCAAGTACGACCTCTACGACGCCAACGGCTACCCGCAGACCATCACCGACGCGCTACTCAAGCCAACTACGTTCGTTTACGACGTCCGCGGCAACGTGCTGAAGGTCACCGACTCGCTCAACCACGACACCACCCAGAACTACGATGTGTTCGGCAGGCCCACCGACAGCAAGGTGCCGAAGGACCTCAGCGCCATCCCGCCGGTCTACATCACCACCCCGGCCCCGGTCTACGACACGAACGACAACGTCACCCAGGCCACCGCGCCGACCGGCGCGGTCACCACGGCGGTCTACGACAACGCCGACCAGGTGAGCTCGATCAGCGCGCCGAAGTTCACGTCGACCGGGCCGGACCGGGTCAGCAGCTACAGCTACGACCAGGTCGGCAACCTCACCTCGCAGACCGAGCCGAACGGCACGCTGACCACGGCCGACCCGACCGACTACGTCACCAGCTACAGCTACGACGAGATCTACCAGCTCGGCACGGTGACCAACGCCGCCGGCGGCAAGCTCAGCTACAGCTACGACGACGTCGGCAACGTCGTGACGGAGGTCGATCCGAACAAGAACGCCACCGCCGACACCACCGACTACACCGCCAAGTACACGTACGACGTCAACCACCGGGTGAAGACGGTCACCGACGCCGAGGGCCACGCCAAGAGCAGCGACTACGACCGAGACGGCAACGTCGTCGCCAGCTACGACGAGGACAACAACAAGACCACCCTCACCCTCGACGCCCGGGCCAAGCTGTTCGAGGCGAAGGTGCCGTTCAAGAACGCCGGCGGCACCATCACCTACAACACCACCCGCTACAGCTACGACCAGGTCGGCAACCAGACCAAGCTAGAGACCCCACGCGGTGTCGCCACGGCGACAGCGAACGACTTCACCGCCGAGACCACCTACGACGAGCTGAACCGGGTGAAGGAGCAGCTCACCCCGTACGACCCGAACGACAGCACGTACAACACTCCGAACAGGACGATCTACAGCTACGACGCGGTCGGCCGGTTGGAGACGGTCAGCGCCCCGCCGTCGAACGGGCAGAGCGTCCGCAACGACACCAGGTACACCTACTGGGACAACGGCTGGGCCAAGACCAGCACCGACCCGTGGGACATCGTCGCCAAGTACGACTACAACGCGCTCGGGCAGCAGACCAGCCGCACCATCACCAGCGGCGGCGGTTCCTCGGCGCGCACCATGACCTGGGACTACTACCCGGACGGCAGCATCAAGTCCCGTGCCGACGACGGAGTGCCGGTCGGCCTGCAGGTCGCGCTGGTGGACAACTCCGACGCGCAGAACGTGACGGTGACCGGCACCTGGCCGACCAACTCGGCGGGCACCGGCACCTTCCAGGGCTACGACTACCAGACGCACGCGGCCGGCACCGGGACCAACAGCTTCGCCTGGAACCTGGTCATCCCGCAGGACGGCAACTACGACGTCTACGTCAAGTACGCCGCCGGCACCGCGACGAACGCGTCATACAAGGTCGACTACAACGGTGGCTCGGCGACCAAGACGGTGAACCAGACCACCGGCGCCGGGACGTGGGTCAGCCTAGGCCGGTTCGCGTTCTCCGGCGCCAGCACCAGCCAGAAGGTCACGCTGACCGACAACGCCAACGGCACCGTGGTCGCCGACGCGGTCAAGCTGGTCCGGGACAACAGCGCCGATGTCGACAACGAGAGGAAGGCCTTCGGCTACAACTACGACCCGAACGGCAACCAGACCCAGATCACCGACGCCAGCCCCGGTGCCCGGTACGACACCTACGACGTGACCTTCGACGGGCTGGACCAAATCTCGAAGGTGGAGGAGAAGGCGCTCGGGGTCGCCAAGCACACCACCACGTTCGCCTACGACCCGAACGGCAACACGAAGACCCGCACCCACGACGTGGAGACCGCGACGTACGAGTACGACGTGCGGGACCTGCTGAAGAAGGTCACGAACGCTGAGTCGGCGTCCGACCCGAGCCCGAAGGTCACCTCGTACACCTACACCGTCAGCGGTCAAGTGCTGCGGGAGACGAAGGGCAACGCCAACACGGTCGACTACGACTACTTCCTCGACGGCTCGCTGCAGCACCAGATCGAGAAGAAGCCGAACGGGACGACGCTGGTCGCCGAGCACACGTTCGACTACGACCCGAACGGCAACGAGACCCAGGACATCGAGAAGAAGATGAACGCCGACAACCACTCGGCGTACATCAACCGCACCATCACCCGCGTGTACGACCCGCTCGACCGGATCAAGCAGGTCACCAAGACCCCGGACAGCGGGACGGCGACGGTCGAGTCCTACGTGCACGACGCGAACAACAATGTGATCTCCGAGACCGTCGGCGGAGCGACCACCAGCTCCGTCTACGACCGGAACCGGCTGCAGTCCACGTCGGTGGGCGGGGTGAAGTCGACCTACAACTACGACCCGTTCGGCCGGCTGGACAGCGTATTCACCGCGGGCAACCTGACCGCGAAGTACTCCTACGACGGGTTCGACCACATCGCGTCCGAGCGCAAGAAGGTCGGCGCGTCGTTCAGCACGACGAACTACGTGTATGACCCGTTCGACCGGACGCAGCAGCAGACGGCGAACGCCGGTGGGGCGAACGAGAAGATCACCCGGTTCAACTACCTGGCGCTGTCGACGGCACTGGCCACCGAGGAGGACGCGTCCGGGAGGGTCACCAAGTCCTACCAGTACTCGCCGTGGGGGCAGCGGCTGTCCCAGGTCGTGCACAAGTCGGACGGCACGAAGGAGCCGACGTACTACTCCTACAACGGCCACTCCGACGTCGAGGCGGTCACCGACTCGGCCGGCGACACGAAGTCCACGTACGGGTACACCGCCTACGGGGGCAGCGATGACTCGGAGGCGTCGGGGATCGACAAGCCGGATGTGGCGGATCCGACGAAGGAGCCGTACAACGCCTACCGGTTCAACGCGGCCCGCTGGGATCCGACGTCCGGCACGTACGACATGGGGTTCCGCGACTACGACCCAGGGCTGAACCGGTTCCTGACCCGGGACCTGTACGCCGGGTCGCTGGCGGACATGGACCTGTCGTCGAACCCGTTCACCGGCAACCGGTACGGCTTCGGCGGCGGGAACCCGATCTCGGCGATCGAGCTGGACGGGCACCTGTTCGGGCTGTCGCTGTCCGACATCGGGCACATGGCCCTGGATGCGGTCGGGATGGTGCCGGTGGTCGGCGCGGTCGCCGACGTGGCCAACAGCGTGTGGTACGCCGCCGAGGGCGACTGGGGGAACGCCGCGCTGTCACTGGCCGGCGCGATCCCGGGGATCGGCGACGCCGCGATCGCCGCCAAGTACGGCATCAAGGGCGCCAAGTACGCGGTCAAGGCAGCCGAGGCCGGCGAGGACGTGGTCAAGGGGGTCCGCGCGGTCCGCACCGCTGCGCACGCGGCCGAGGACGTCAAGGCCGCCACCAGGGCGGCGGACGAGGCCAAGATCGCCAAGCAGGCCGCCAAGGCCGCCGCCGAACGCAAGGCCGCCGCCGAAGCCGCCGCCGCCCGCGCCGCCGCCGCCCGCCGCGCCGCCGCCGCCCAGGCGCGGGCCGCCGCCCAGGCCCGCGCCGAAGCCGCAGCTACTGCCAAAGCCCAGGAAGCGGCGGCGAAGCGCGCCGCGCGCCCTCTCATCATCGGCGAGAACATGTCGAGGGTGAAGGCCTATGCTGAGCAGGTGGGTGGTCATGCGTACCGGCCGTGGAAGAACGATCCCTTCGACTTCGATCTTGGGATGGCGCGGAACGAGCGCATGATTCGGGACGCAATGCGTTCGGGTCGCGAGATCATCGATATCGGCCCGGACTTCGCGCGGAGGGCCGCTGGCCGCGATCCAAGCCCGTTCTACAACATGGAGCGGAGGTTGACGGACGGCTACTCGGCCTACCGGAAGGTGTTCGAGAGATCAGGCCGTCTCGAGGGTGGTGTGCCCGGCTTTGACTTCTAGCGCCAAGGCGACCAGCGCGGAACTGGAGCAGCATGCGGAGAGCGCGTTCGGTTTCCTTCGTGACGAGCACGGAGCGAAGTTCCGTGCGGAGCGACAGTCCCATCGGACGGTACTTGCTTACGTCCTGCCGGCAATCTTCTTCGAGGTCGAACTCGACTGGCGCGAGGCGGCAAGGTGCGCTGGCACCTGGTTGCAGTGCTCGATCGCGACGGTCCGGTCTGTCGAGCGATCGCGGCGGATCTCAGGCGAGTGGCTCGGGGCTCCGGGCCAGATGCCATGGCGGCGCAGATCGACCGTTTCGCGGCGGCGCTCCGCGAGGTTCTCGCCGAACTGCCTCGCCTCCTGGACAACCTGCCAACCTGATCAAACTGGAGAGTTCGCCCGCGGTATGGTGATCAATCAGGCGTGTCCCGGCTTCGACACGTAATGGGTGGTTGATGGGCGACGGCGGCTGCTTGACCGGCGGGCGTTGCTGACGGAGTTTCGCAATCCGCGCGAGGCCGGCCCGGGTGCGCCGTTGCAGCCGGCGGCGCTGAACGAGATCCTGCTGTGATCATATATGACCGCGACCTGCCCAGCTTTGACTTCTAGCCCCAAGGCGACCAACGCGGAACCGGAGCAGTATGCGGAGAGCGCGTTCGGTTTCCTTCGTGACGAGCACGGAGCGAAGTTCCGTGCGGAGCGACAGTCCCATCGGACGGTACTTGCTTACGTCCTGCCGGCAATCTTCTTCGAGGTCGAACTCGACTGGCGCGAGGCGGC
>WNGE01017258.1_pt1 | contig 10190 bp, 7 predicted proteins | sample 5400651 | NCBI WGS metagenome assembly WNGE01 (sample SAMN13153370, study PRJNA577476) | soil metagenome | isolation source: 60 cm soil or saprolite under grassland replicate 2 | place: USA:California | collected 2016-06-15
CGCGAGGACGCCGAGACGATCGAGACCGGCTCGCGCGCCGCCGCGCTCGGCGGCTACACGGCCGTCTGCCCGATGCCGAACACCGACCCGGTGGCCGACAACGCCGGCGTGGTCGAGATGGTCGCCGCCCGCGGCCGCGAGGTCGGCCTGGTCGACGTGTTCCCGGTGGGCGCGGTCACCCTCGGGCAGCGCGGCGGGGAGCTGGCCGAGCTCGGCGCCATGGCGCACTCGGCCGCGCGGGTCGACTGCTTCTCCGACGACGGCCGGCCGATCCGCGAGGCGCGGCTGCTGCGGCTGGCGCTGGAGTACGCGCGGGCGTTCGACGCGGTGGTCGCCGACCACGCAGAGGACCCGTCGCTCACCGACGGCGCGCAGATGCACGAGGGCGAGGTGTCCGCCGTCCTCGGCCTGCAGGGCTGGCCGGCCGCGGCCGAGGAGATGGTGGTCGCCCGCGACCTGCTCCTGGCCGAGCTGACCGGCGGGCGGCTGCACCTGTGCCACCTCTCCACCGCCGGGTCGGTCGCGCTGGTGCGCGCGGCCAAGCAGCGCGGGGTGCGGGTCACCGCCGAGGCGGCGCCCCACCACTTCACCCTGACCGACCAGGCGGCCTGCTCCTTCGACCCGGTCTACAAGGTCAACCCGCCGCTCCGCTCCAAGGCCGACGTCGAGGCGGTCCGGGCCGCGCTCGCCGACGGCACCGTCGACGCCATCGCCACCGACCACGCGCCCCACGCCCGCGAGGACAAGGAGGTCGAGTGGGCGGCCGCTCCTGCGGGCGTGCTCGGGCTGGAGACCGCGCTCGCGCTCACCCTGACCGAGCTGGTCGAGCCCGGGTACCTGACGCTCTCCCAGGCGGTCGGGCGGCTGGCCAGCGGGCCGGCCCGCTGCCGCCGGCTGCCGGGCCACGGCGGGCCGGTCGTGCCCGGCGCCCCCGCCAGCCTGACCGCGTTCGACCCGGCCGCCCGCTGGACCGTCGACGCGGCGAAGCTGGCCAGCCGGGCGCGCAACACCCCATACCATGGCCGTCAAGTACGCGGTCGGGTGGTGCACACTCTGCTGCGGGGCACGTTCACGGTCCGATACGGGGAGGTGCTGCGGTGAAGCTGGTCCCGGCCCTGCTCACCCTGGAGGACGGCACGGCGCTCGAGGGCCGGGCGTTCGCGTCGCACCCCTTCACGGTCGCCGGCGAGGTGGTGTTCAACACCGCCATGAGCGGCTACCAGGAGGTGCTGACCGACCCGTCCTACCGGCGCCAGATCGTCTGCATGGCAGCCCCGGAGATCGGCAACTACGGCGTCAACGCGGCCGACGCCGAGTCCGAGCGGGTCCAGGTCGCCGGGTTCCTGGTGCGGCAGGCGGCGCGCCGGCCGTCGAGCTGGCGCGCCGAGCGCAGCCTCGCCGAGGAGCTGGAGGCGGCCGGGGTGCCGGGGGTCGAGGGCATCGACACCCGCCGGCTGGTCCGCCACCTGCGCAGCGCCGGGGCGATGCGGGGCGCGCTGTCCAGCGAGGTCCTGGACGATGCTGGTGGTGCCCGCCCGCACCAGCGCTCAGCAGGCGCTCGCCTGGCGGCCCGACGGGGTGGTGCTGTCCAACGGCCCGGGCGACCCGGCAACCGTGCGCCACGGCGTGCGCGCCGCCGCCGAGCTGCTCGGCAAGGTCCCCGTCTTCGGCATCTGCCTCGGCCACCAGCTCCTCGGGCAGGCGGTCGGCGGGCGCACCGTGCGCCTCGGGTTCGGCCACCGGGGCGTGAACCAGCCGGTGGTGGAGGTCGACACCGGCCGGGTGGCGGTCACCAGCCACAACCACGGCTTCGCCGTCGACCCCGGCAGCCTGCCGCCCAACGCGAGGGTCACCCACCGCAACGCCAACGACGGCGTGGTCGAGGGCATCGAGTGCCTCGACGTCCCGGCGTTCTCCGTGCAGTACCACCCGGAGGCCGCGCCGGGCCCGCACGACGCCCACCCGCTGTTCGACCGCTTCGCCGCACTGATGGAGGCGGGCAGCCGCCCGTGACGGGCGGGAAGGAGGACGACATGGCACAGCAGCGCACCTTCCGGGCCCTCGGCGGGGTCGACCAGGGCAGCCGCCCGCCGGCGGGCGAGGCGGTCGCCGTCCTGCGGGAGGAGTTCGACCGCGTGCTGGCGCTCAAGGGCAGCCTGCGCGGCGAGGCCGACGCGGGGGTCTCGCCCACCGGCCGGCGGACCACCGCGCAGGACGAGGCCAAGCTGCGCACGCTGGTGGCCAGCGTCGAGGGCGCCAGCCGCTTCGCCATCAAGCTGGGCCTGCTGACTCCCGCCCAGGTGCGGGCGCTGTGGTCGGAGGCGATGGGCAAGGGCCTGTTCGACGGCTGGGACGCCGGCCAGTCCGCCTACAGCCACCTCGCGGAGGAGGCCTGACCGGTGCCGCTCCGGGAGGACCTGCGCTCCGTCCTGGTGATCGGCTCCGGGCCGATCGTCATCGGCCAGGCCGCCGAGTTCGACTACTCCGGCACCCAGGCCTGCCGGGCCCTGCGCCGGCTCGGCCTGCGCGTGGTCCTGGTCAACTCCAACCCGGCCACGATCATGACCGACCCCGGGGTCGCCGACGCGACCTACCTGGAGCCGCTCACCTGCGAGCCTGTCGCCGCGGTGCTCGAGGCCGAGCGCCCCGACGCGCTGCTGCCCACCCTGGGCGGCCAGACCGCCCTGAACCTGGCGGTCGCGCTGCACGAGCGCGGCGACCTCGAGCGCCTCGGCGTCGAGCTGGTCGGCGCCACGGTGGCGGCGGTGCGCCGCGCCGAGTCGCGGGTCGCCTTCACCGAGGTGTGCGGGCAGGCCGGGCTCGACGTGCCGCGCGGCGTCGAGGTCGGCTCGGTCGAGGAGGGCCGCGCCGCTGCCGCGGGGCTCGGCCTGCCGGTGGTGCTGCGGCCCTCGTTCACGCTCGGCGGCTGGGGCGGCGGCGTCGCCCGCACCGCCGGCGAGCTCGACGAGCTGCTCGGCCAGGCCCTGGCCGCCAGCCCCGTGCACAGGGTGCTGGTCGAGGAGTCGGTCCTCGGCTGGAAGGAGTACGAGCTCGAGGTCATGCGCGACCGCGCCGACAACGCTGTGGTGGTCTGCTCGATCGAGAACCTCGACCCGATGGGGGTCCACACCGGCGACTCCGTCACGGTGGCGCCCGCCATGACCCTGACCGACCGCGAGTACCAGGCGATGCGCGACGACGCCCTGACCGTGCTGCGGGCGGTGGGGGTCGAGACCGGCGGTGCCAACGTGCAGTTCGCGGTCGACCCCTCCAGCGGCCGTCGCCTGGTGATCGAGATGAACCCGCGCGTGTCGCGCTCCTCGGCCCTGGCGTCCAAGGCCACCGGCTTCCCGATCGCCAAGGTCGCCGCCCAGCTCGCGGTCGGCTTCACGCTCGACGAGATCCGCAACGAGGTCACCGGCAGGACCGCGGCCGCGTTCGAGCCGACCCTCGACTACGTCGTGGGTCGCTGGAGACCGGCCGGGACGGGCTGGGCAGGCCCGAGGACGACCCGCCGCAGCCCCCCGAGCCGGGCGCCCCGCCGGGTCCCGAGCGGCGCCGCGCCCTGCTGGAGGCCGCCGCCGTGCCGACCGAGACCCGGCTCGAGGCGGTCGAGCGGGCGCTCCGGCTCGGCTGCACCGTGGACGAGGTCGCCCGCGCCTCCGGCATCGATCCCTGGTTCGTGGACGGGGTCGCCCGCATCGTCGAGGTGCGCGCCGAGGTCGCCGGGGCCGCCGTCATCGACGCGCTCGACGGGGACCTGCTGTGGCGGGCCAAGCGGCTCGGCTTCTCCGACCGGCAGCTCGCCCGCATCGTCCGCGCCACCGAGGGGGAGGTGCGCACCCGCCGCCGGGCCCTCGGGGTCGAGCCGGTCTACCGGTCGGTCGACACCTGCGCCGGCGAGTTCGAGGCGTTCACCCCCTACCACTACTCCACCTACGAGGACGAGACAGAGGTCCCGGCAACCGGCCGGCCGCGGGTGGTGGTGCTCGGCTCGGGACCCAACCGCATCGGCCAGGGCGTCGAGTTCGACACCGCCTGCGTGCACGCGGTGCAGGCGCTCCGCGAGGCGGGCTACGAGACCGTCATGGTCAACTGCAACCCCGAGACGGTCTCCACCGACTACGACGTGGCCGACCGCCTCTACGTCGAGCCGCTCACCACCGAGGACGTGCTCGAGGTGTGCCGTGCCGAGGCGCGCGGCGGCCAGCTCGTCGGCGTGGTCGTGACCATGGGCGGGCAGACGCCGCTCCAGCTCGCCCACGGCCTCGCGGCGGCCGGCGTGCCGCTGCTCGGCACGCCGCCGGACTCGATCGACCAGGCCGAGGACCGGGGCCGCTTCGGCGAGGTGCTGGCCCGCTGCGGCCTGGACGCCCCCGCCTGGGGCCAGGCCACCGGCCGCCAGGAGGCCCTGGCGGTGGCCGAGCGGGTCGGCTACCCGGTGCTGGTGCGCCCCTCCTATGTGCTCGGCGGCCGCTCCATGGAGGTCTGCTACGACGCCGCCGCCCTGGCGCGGTCGGCCGCCCTTGCCGGCCTCGGCGACGGCGACCGGCCGCTGCTGGTGGACCGGTTCCTCGAGGACGCGGTCGAGGTGGACGTGGACGCGCTCTGCGACGCCGCCGGCGGGGTGCTGGTCTGCGGGGTGATGGAGCACATCGAGGAGGCGGGCGTGCACTCCGGCGACTCCGCCTGCGTGCTGCCGCCGATCACGCTCGGGCCGGACCAGGTCACCGCCGTCGGCGAGGCGACCGCCAGGCTGGCCGCCGCGCTCGGCGTGGTCGGCATCCTCAACGTCCAGTTCGCGTTCAAGGGCGACCGGCTGTACGTGCTGGAGGCCAACCCCCGCGCCAGCCGCTCCGTGCCCTTCGTCGAGAAGGTCACCGGCCTGCCGGTCGCCGGGGCCGCGGCCCTGCTGGCCACCGGCCGGACCCTCGCCGACCTGCGCCGCGACGGCGTGCTGCCGCCGGACGACGCGCTGCTCGCGCCGCCGCCGTGCCACGTCGGCGTGAAAGAGGCCGTGCTGCCGTTCGCGCGCTTCCCCGGCGCCGACTCGCTGCTCGGCCCGGAGATGCGCTCCACGGGCGAGGTCCTCGGGCTCGACCGCTCCTTCGGCGCGGCGTACGCCAAGAGCCAGGAGGGGGCCTACGGCGCCCTGCCGATCAAGGGGGTGGCGTTCCTGTCGGTGCGCAACGCCGACAAGCGCGCCATCGTCCTGCCCGCCAAGCGCCTGGCCGACCTCGGCTTCAAGCTGGTCGCCAGCGCCGGCACCGCCGGCGTGCTGCGCCGCAACGGCGTGCCCGTCGAGGTCGTCCGCAAGGTGCACGAGGGGCCCGACAACATCGTCGACCTCATCCTCGGCGGCGGCGTCGACGTGGTGGTCAACACCCCGTACGGCTCCGGGCCGCGCGCCGACGGCTACGAGATCCGCACCGCCGCCGTGGCCACCGACATCCCCTGCGTCACCACGCTGTCCGGGCTCGCCGCCATGGTCCAGGGCATCGAGGCCCGCCAGGCCGGCGAGCTCACCGTCCGCTCGCTGCAGGGCTACCAGGAGGCGTCACCGTGACCGGAGACGGCCCCCGGCCCGAGCTGTGCGAGGTGCTGTCCCACCGCCGCGTGGGCGCCTACCACACGCTTAGCCTGGTCGCGCCCGGCATCGCCCGCGCCGCCAGGGCCGGCCAGTTCGTCGGCCTGCTGGCGGGCACCGACCGCTCCTTCCTGCTGCGGCGGCCGTTCTCGATCCACCGGGTCGAGCACCACGGCCCCGGCTTCGGCGCTCTCGAGGTGGTCTTCGACGTGGTCGGCCCAGGCACCGAGGTCCTTGCCGGGCTGCGGCCGCACGACACCGTGGACGTGCTCGGGCCGCTCGGCCGCCCGTTCGCCCAGCCGGACGAGCCCACGTCCTGCCTGCTGGTCGGCGGCGGCTACGGCATCGCCCCGCTGTTCTTCCTCGCCGAGGGGCTGCGCGCGCGCGGCTGCCGGATCGACTTCGTGGTCGGCGCGTCCACCACCGAGCGGCTGTTCAAGGCGATCGAGGCCAAGCGGCTCGGCCGCACCGCCGTGATCACCACCGAGGACGGCTCCAGCGGCCAGCGCGGGGTGGTCACCGACCCGATGCCCGTGCTGATGGCGCAGGCGCGCACCCAGGTGGTCTACGCCTGCGGGCCGATGCCGATGCTCGCCGCCGTGAGCCGCGTGGCCGGCGCCGCGGGCGTGCCCTGCCAGGTCTCGGTCGAGGAGCAGATGGCCTGCGGCACGGGGATCTGCTTCTCCTGCGTGGTCCCGCTGCTGGACGAGGCGGACCCCGCCGGCACCCGCATGGCCCGCTCCTGCACGGAAGGGCCGGTGCTGGACGGCGCGGCCGTCGCCTGGGAGGAGGTGGCCTCGTGACCCCGGCGCTGGCGGTCGACCTGTGCGGGGTGCGGCTGGCCACCCCGGTCCTCGCCGCCTCGGGCTGCTTCGGGTTCGGCCGCGAGATGGCGCAGTTCCTCGACCTCGCGGAGATCGGCGGGGTGGTCACGAAGTCCGTCAGCCTCGAGCCGCGCCGCGGCCGGCCCACCCCTCGGATCGCCGAGACGCCGTCCGGCATGCTCAACGCCATCGGTCTCCAGAACCCCGGGGTGGAGGCGTTCTGCCGCGGCGACCTCGAGTTCCTCGGCGAGGCCGGCGCGCGGGTGGTCGCCAGCGTGGTGGGCCGCAGCGCCGAGGAGTTCGCGCGCGTGGCCGGGCGCCTGGCCCGCGAGGACGCGGTCGACCTGATCGAGCTCAACCTGTCCTGCCCGAACGTCGACAGCCGCGGCGAGGTGTTCGCCGCCGACCCGGGCATGGCCGCGCTGGTGGTCCGAACGGTCAAGTCGGTCGCGCGCCAGCCCGTCCTCGCGAAGCTCACCGCGGACGTGACCGACCTCGTGGCGGTGGCCCGCGCGGCGGTGGAGGCGGGCGCCGACGGCCTCACGCTGATCAACACCCTGCTCGGGATGGCCGTGGACGTGCACCGCCGGCGGCCGAAGCTGGCCGCGGTCACCGGCGGCCTGTCGGGGCCGGCGATCCGCCCGGTCGCGGTGCGCTGCGTCTGGCAGGTGGCGCAGGCCCTGCCGGAGGTCCCGATCGTGGGTGCCGGCGGGGTGGCGACCGGCGAGGACGCTGCCGAGCTGCTGCTGGTCGGCGCGACCGCCGTCCAGGTCGGCACGGCCAGCTTCGTCAACCCCCTGGCCACCGCGGCGGTCGCCGACGGCCTGCGCGACTACCTCCAGTCCCAGCGCATCGCCTCGGTCACCGAGCTCCCCGCCCTCTTCAAGCCCGAGCGCTGAGCCCCCACGGAGCCGCGAGCCGCGCGGCTACGACGCCGCGAGGGCGCTCGCCGCCTCGTCGGCCTCCGCGTAGATCGGGCAGCCGAACGCCCGCTCGAACGGCGCGAACGTGTCCCACCGCTCCTCCTTGCGCAGCAGCTCGGCGATGGCGTTCTCCTTGGTCCAGAAGTCGCCGCTGAGCAGCCGCGTGAACCACTTGCCCGCCTCGTCGCTCCGGACGTCGACGCCCATGTTGATGCGCAGGTAGCGCCCGAGGTTGTATTCGGACTCGTAATAGGCCTCGACCAGGCGCGCGTTGGTGTCGTAGCCGGTCTTGTAGAAGTTCTGGTACTCGCTCTGCAGCTCCTCGGCGCGCGCGGGCTGCGACAGGATCTGGTCCACGGTGCGGGCGGCCCTGAACGCCGTCGTCATGGCGAGGCACACGCCGGCGGAGAAGATCGGGTCGATGAAGGCGCCCGAGTCGCCGGCCAGGAACCAGCCCGGCCCGGCCAGGGTGTCCGCGTAGTAGCAGTAGTCCGCCTCGACGCGGAGGTCGTCGTACATCGGGGTGGTGCCGGTCAGCCGGGTGGTGATCCGCTCGACCCTCGACAGGTGGTCGTCGAACACGTCCTCTGGCCGCCTGTCCCGCATAACCGACTTGGGTGTCACCGCTCCGACGCTGATCGTGTCGGGCCGGATCGGGATCGCCCACAGCCAGCCGTCCGGATGGCCGCCGACCTGGATGTCGCCCTCGTAGCCGGGGTTGTACCGCTCGTCGAGGCCGGTGTAGTGGCGGTACACCGCGACCATGCGCAGGCGGTCGATGGGCCGGCGCAGCCTGAACGCCTGGGCGATCTTGCTCGAACGGCCGCCCGCGTCGATGACGTACGGTGCCGTCACGGTGCGCGTCCGCCCACCGGCGGAGTACCGGACGCCGGTGACGCGCTCGCCGTCGAGGACCAGGTCCTGGACGAACGCGTCGTCGATCACCTGCGCGCCGCAGGCGCGGGCGTGGTCGGCGAGCATCGTGTCGAAGCGGGAGCGCTCGACCTGGAAGGTCTCGGCGTGGCGCCCGGGCCCCTGGTCCGCGAAGACGACCCGCCGGTAGTCACCGGTGGGGAAGACGAACTCGGCGCCCAGCTTCGGGGGGAATCCCTGGGTCTTGGCGTGGTCGAGCAGGTTGAGGTGCTCGAGCAGGCCCATGGTGTAGGGGAGCATGGATTCCCCGATGTGGAACCGGGGGAAGCGCCGACGCTCCAGAACGAGCACCGACCGGCCCGCCATCGCCAGCGTCGCCGCGGCGGTCGAACCGGCGGGGCCGGCCCCGATGATCACGGCGTCGACGGTCTCGGGGCGTGCAGCGTGCTGGTCGCTCATTTCCCTGCTCCCTTTGTTTGCCGTTGTGCCAGCCCGGACGGCGGGCTCCTGTGCCCTTTGGTGGAGCAGCCTACGGGCCGTCGCCGGACCCGCCATCGCGTGATCGCGCGATTTCGGCGGCCACCGGCTGGGACGCGGCGGCGGCGCGCGTTCGCCGCGTGTGCGGCGCGCGTGGGGGGAACCGCGCGGATACGTGATGTGGGCGGTCGCGGTGCCGGCCAAGCTCAAAGGACCCCGTCGCGCTCCTGGCCAGGCTCCTGGCCGATCCGCTACCGGAGGAACCATGGCCAGCCACTCGGAATGGATAACCGCGACCGTGATGTCCGGCATCGCCCTGGTGCTCGTCACCGGGGTGCTGCTCGGAAAGGTGGCGCGGAAGCTGCGCCAGCCACCGGTGATCGGTGAGATCCTGGCGGGCATCGTCCTGGGGCCCAGCCTGCTCGGCCTGCTGCCCGGCCGGCTGAGCGCCCGGCTGTTCCCGGCCGAGGCGCGGCCGTACCTGGCGATGATCGCCCAGGTGGGGCTGCTGCTGTTCATGTTCGCGATCGGCTGGGAGTTCGAGGTGCGGCTCCTGCAGCGCCGTCGGCACCGCGCCGCCGCCGTCTCGCTGTCGTCGATCGCGCTGGCCTTCACCATGGGCGTCGGGCTCGCGGTGCTCCTGTACGCCCGCCACTCCGAGGTCCGGGGGCACCACGTCGCCTTCCTGCCCTTCGCCCTCTTCCTCGGCGTGGCAATGTCCATCACGGCGTTCCCGGTCCTGGCCCGCATCCTCGTGGACAACGGCCTCATATCCACGCCGATCGGGACGCTCGCCCTGGCCAGCGCCGCCATCGACGACGTGCTGGCGTGGTGCCTGCTGGCCCTGGTCGCGGCGATCGCCACCGCGGGCGGGCCGGGCGACCTGGTCCGGACCGCGGGATTCGCCGCAGTCTACGTCGCCGCCATGGCCCTGCTGGTCCGGCCCCTGCTGCGTGCCCTGGTCCACCGGCTGACGCGCGACCGGGTCTCGCCCTACCTGCCCATCGTGCTCAGCGCGGGCGTCTTCGTCTCGTCCTACGCCACCACGCAGATCGGCATCCACGCGATCTTCGGCGCCTTCGCCTTCGGGATCATCATGCCCAGGGAGCCCGCCGAAGCCCTGCGTGCGCACGTGAAGCCGCCGCTGGAGCACGTGAGCATGGTGCTGCTGCCGATCTTCTTCATCGTCACCGGTCTCAGCGTGGACATCGGCTCGGTCACCGGCCGGGGCTACCTGGAGATGCTGGCGATCGTCCTGGTGGCCTGCGCCGGCAAGCTCCTCGGCGCCGCGGTCCCGGCGAAGCTGTCCGGCATGTCGTGGCAGGACGCCAGGACCGTGGGCATCCTGATGAACACCCGCGGCCTGACCGAGCTCATCGTGCTGAGCGTCGGAGCGAGCCTGGGCATCCTGGACGGCCAGATGTTCACCATGATGGTGATGATGGCGCTGATCACCACCGCGCTCGCCGGCCCCCTCCTGCCCCGCGTTCGCCAGCACGCCACCGC
>WNGE01009563.1_pt1 | contig 10189 bp, 9 predicted proteins | sample 5400651 | NCBI WGS metagenome assembly WNGE01 (sample SAMN13153370, study PRJNA577476) | soil metagenome | isolation source: 60 cm soil or saprolite under grassland replicate 2 | place: USA:California | collected 2016-06-15
GACGAGGAGAAGCGCGAGGCCATCCACGCCGTTCGCTCGGCGGGCGACGCGCTGTTCACGTGGGATTACGAGCGCAGCCGTGACGCTTTGAGCAAGCTCTACGAGAAGGCCAAGACGTCGATGTGGAACGTCTCGACCGACATCGACTGGGACATCGACGTCGACCCGTGGAAGATCGCCCGCGACCCGAACAACCCTCTCAACACGACGATGGCGCTCGAGCGTGCGGGAACCCCGTTCGAGAAGCTGTCCGAGGACGAGTGGTTCGACCTCGGCGCCGCCCAACAGGCGTGGGTCCTGTCGCAGTTCATGCACGGCGAGCAGGGCGCGCTCATCTGCACCGCCAAGATCGTCGAGCAGGTCCCGTGGATCGACGCCAAGTACTACGCCGCGACCCAGGTGATGGACGAGGCGCGCCACGTCGAGGTCTACTCCAAGTACCTCGGCGAAAAGCTCGCGCACGAGTTCCCGATCAACGTGCACCTGCGCGCGCTGCTCGACGACGTCGTGTCCGACTCGCGCTGGGACATGACCTACCTCGGCATGCAGATCATGATCGAGGGCCTCGCCCTCGCCGCCTTCGGGTTCCAGTACCAGACGTCGCCGGACCCGCTGCTGAAGCAGATCACCCGGTACGTCATGTCCGACGAGGCGAGGCACGTCGCGTTCGGCGTGATGTCCCTCAAGGAGGCGTACCAGGACCTCGACGCCGCCGGCATCCGCGAGCGGCAGGAGTTCTGCTACGAGGCCGCGGTCAAGATGCGCGATCGCTTCCTCGGCCAGGAGGTCTGGGAGTGGGCCGGCCTGCCGGTCAAGGAGTGCACGCGCGTGATGCTCGACGCGCCGATGCAGCGGGAGTTCCGCAAGATGCTGTTCTCGAAGATCGTCCCCAACCTCAAGAAGCTGGGCCTCCTCGACGCCGGCGACGGCTGGCTGCGACAGAAGTTCGGTGAGCTGGGCGTCCTCGAGTACGAGGACTGGGAGGACACCGGCGCCGAGTACGAGCGCATGCAGCTGGAGCGGACGGCCGCGGGGTAGCGCGTGCGGGCGGCGCCGAGGGGCGGCGAACCGGCAGGCTCACCGCCTCCTCCTGCGGTTGCGCCAAGGTCGTCGGCGGTGGCCTGCCGGCCCGCCCCTCCGCTCAGCGCGATGCGCTCGTACTCGTCCCCGTGAAGAGGGGGGAGAGAAGTGCGCGCGTGTCCTCCCGCTCGAGTTTCTTCAGGGCTGATTGTTTGGCTTGTTTCGTCATTGGCGCTCTGCGGGATGGGTCCATGGCGTTCATGCCCATGAACTTGAGGTCGTCGGCGGTGGGCTGGAAGGTGAGGACAGGCACGCCGCGCCGGCGGATGCGTCCCGCTTCCTGACCCAGGTAGAACCGGCACAGACGTCGCGCGGGCAGGTCCAGCGACGGGCGGAGTCGATTGCCCGCCACCGACATCGGTGAGCTCACGATCACGAGATCGAGGTCACGGTCCGACAACAAGTCGGCGTTGGTCGGTGAGTGCGCACCGCCGTCGACGTACGCGACGCCGCCGATCGTCACCGGCTCGAAGAAGCTCGGGATCGCGCACGACGCCGCCACCGCGTCGGCGACGTGCGCCGCCGGCGCGCCGTCGCGGCCGAACACGACCCGCTGGCCGTCGCGTAGCCTCACCGCCGCCAGCCACAGCTCCCGGTCGGGCCAGTCCGAGCCGAACAGCGGCCGGAACCCGGCCGCGACGAGCTCGGTCGGCACCGCGCCGGCGGGCAGCGCGCCCGCCAGCATCACGCCGGGCCGGTTCATCCAGAACGGACGCAGCGCCGCTCGGACGAGCAGCGCGGGCGAGGCCATGCGCGGCAGCCCGCGCCGGCGGGGCGGGCGCGTCGGCAGCCGGGTCCGGCCGCCGCCCGTGTCGGAACGGGCCGCGAGCGCGGCGCCCTCGGGCGAGAGCGGTTCGCCCGTGGACCTGGCAGCCAGGTCGCGCGGCGCGAAGCCCGCTCGCAGCAGGCCGCCGACGACCGAGCCGGCCGACGTCCCCACGATCACCTCGGCGTCGCGGGGATCCCACCCGGTCGCGTCGCACAGACCGTCGAGCACACCGGCGTGGTACGCGTGGCCGACCACGCCGCCGGCGCCCAGGACGAGCCCGATGCGGGGTCCTCTCACCACGACTGCGCATCGTAGCGCTCCACTTGACGAGCTGAGCGGGCGCTTGGTATAGTTCGCACTGCACCAAACCCCCCAGAACCTCGAACGACAAGGAGCCCCCGTGGCTGTTCTCGAGATCACCGACGTCCCGGAGCAGGTGCTGGACGCCGTCCGCACCGGCCAGGACGCGGTCATCGACGCCGTCAAGACCGTCGCCGGCAAGCTGCCCGCGTGGTCCGAGCTGCCCTACGCCGACCGGTTGCCCGCCCCGGGCGAGGTCGTCGACCGGGCGTTCGGCTACGCCGAGCAGGTGATCGACAACCAACGCGACTTCGCCAAGAAGCTCGCCGCCGCCGTCACGCCGGCGTAGCAGATCTCCTCCCAGCGGATCGTGCGGGGAGGGCGCCCCCCGACCCTCCCCGTGCGCTTCGCACGACCCCGATGACCACCGACGCGTGGCAATCCCATCTCGAAGCGCTGGGCAGCTTCATCCGCAGCCAGCGGAAGCTCTCCGATCTCTCGCTGCGCGAGCTGGCCGAGCGCACCCGCGTCTCGAACCCTTACCTCAGTCAGGTCGAGCGCGGCCTCCACGAGCCTTCGGTGCGCGTCCTGAAGGCGATCTCGCAAGCCCTCAACGTCTCGGCCGAGACCCTGCTGGCGCACGCCGGCCTCCTCGAAGACGAGGACGGCGGTGACGCCACCGAGCGCGCCGGCTCCGAGCCCCACACCGAGGGCGCGATCCGCGCCGACCCCGATCTGACCGACGACCAGAAGACCGCGCTGCTCGCCGTCTACCGCAGCTACGTCGCCGCCAACCGGGCCTGACCCGGGGCCGCCGGTCGTGGCCGGGGTGCTCGAGAGCAGCTAACCTCAGGCGCCTCGAACCACTCTGGCAACTTCTGCAACAACGCCCTTCAGTTCTCCCGATGGCAGGTCGATGACTTCTCCCGTGCAGCGTTTCCGCCGTTTCGCCCCGCTCGCCCTCGTCGCGGCGCTGGCTCTCGCGGCCGCCGGCTGTTTCGCTGCGCCGCCGCCGGGCTCCGTCCCCGTGATGGGCCAGTCGAGCCTCAGCTCGGACCAGGTGGCCGGGTTCTTCTGGGCCAACCAGCCCCCGGGGAGCCCGTGCGTGACCGTCTCGATCGAGCAGCTGACTGCAGACTTCGTATGGCACGGAAACGTCGAGAACGTCCGTGGCGACATCGCCTTCGCCCAATCGATCATCGAGACGGGGTGGTTCCGCTACGGCGGCCAGGTGCAGTGCTGGCAGAACAACTACGGCGGGCTTGGCGCCACCGACGGCGGCGCCCAGGGCGCGGCCTTCCCCGACGCCGAGACCGGCGTGCGCGCCCAGATCCAGCACCTCCGCGCGTACGCCGACTCGTCGGCGACCAGCTGCTCGCAACCACCGCTGCACACGCCCTGCGTCGACCCGCGGTTCGACCTCGTGAGCCCGAAGGGCAAGGCGCCGACCTGGAATCAGATGGGGAACGGGAACTGGGCTACCGACCCCAACTACGCGTCGAAGGTGATCGACCTCTACAACCGGATGCGCGCGTACGCGGGTTTGCCCTCGGTCTGACGCAGCCCTCGATCACCGCAGCCGCAGCGTCACCCGCAGCGGTCGGTGGTCGGAGCCGACCTCGCCGAGGATGGTCGCGTCCACGACGTCGACGTCGTCGCGCACGAGCACGTGATCGATCTGGCTGTGCGGGCGGTGTGCGGGCCACGTGCGCCCGCGCACGGCGCGGCGCCACCCCGGGAGCATCGCCGCCACCGCGGGACCCCAGAGGTTGAAGTCGCCGACGATCACGGTGGGCTGCTCGGGCGGCGGGAGCTGCGGGCGCAGCCGGCGCAGTTGCATCGGCGGCGCGTGCGGGAGGCGCGAGCTGAGATGAACGGCGACGAGGTCGAGGTCGTGCCCGTCGACGTCGAGCGCAAGATGCTGCGCGCACCGCTGCGGGGCCGGATCGGTGGCGATGCCGTCGAGCGGCAGGTTGGCCACGAACCGGGTTGGCAGTCGGCTCATCACCGCGATCCCGATACTGCCGAGTGCTCGTCGATCCGAGACGTAGTGCGGCCAGGGGTCGACGATCCCCCGACCGAACATCGCTGCTTGCACGGTCGCGCCCCGCTCGGCGGCCGCCGTGTCGACCGCCGCGGGACCCTCGTCGGGCCACCACACCTCCTGCGCCACGACGACGTCGGCGTCGAACGACCGCAGCACGCCGGCCACGTCGAAGGCGCCGTTGGACGAGGCGCCCTCGGGCGGTGGCGCGTACTGCCGCAACCGCGGGGTGGCGATCAGGCGGGGGCGCATGCCGCCGTGCAGGTTGAGCGTGACGATGCTGAGCTCGCTCATGTTGGAGAGAGCTTGACACCCGACCTGCGTGTTCTCGGCGCGCCTGCGTAGGCTCTCGCCTGACGGGGTGTCAGATTTGCCGCCGGCGGAGCCGCACGAGAGAGCCGAGCCGCACGAGAGGGAGGAGAGAGAGATGGCTGAGGTCGCCGCGACCACCCGCGTCGGCGAGGCGTTCGACCTGTCGGGGCGGGTGGCGGTGCTGACCGGCGCGGCCAGCGGCATCGGCCGTGCCACCGCCCAGGTGCTGGCGGGCGCGGGCGCGACCGTCGTGCTCGGCGACATCGACGAGAAGGGCGCGCAGGCGGCCGCCGACGAGATCGCATCGCGGGGCGGGACGGCGCTGCCGCTCCGCACCGATGTCACCACGCGGGCGGACGTCGACGCCCTCGTCGACCGCGCCGCGGGCGAGTTCGGGCGCGTCGACGTCATGGGCAACATCGCCGGCATTCCCCACAACCAGATGGTCGCCGACGTGACCGACGACGAGTTCGAGCGCATCCTCGCCATCAACCTCAAGAGCGTGTTCTACGGCTGCCAGGCCGCGCTGCGAGTCATGACGCCGCAGAAGTCGGGGAGCATCGTCAACATCTCGTCGGGCGCGATCGACACGCCCGCGCCGACGCTGGCGTGCTACGCGATGACGAAGGCGGGCGTTGCAATGCTGACGAAGACGCTGGCGATGGAGGCCGGCCAGCACGGCATCCGGGTGAACGCTCTTGCGCCCGGCGTGATCCTCACGAACTTCTCGCGTCAGCACTTCGTCGATCCCGACGGCACGGTGAACGAGGAGCGCCTCCAGCAGTACAAGGAGCGCTTCGGGGCCATGGCGCCGCTCGGTCGCATCGGCACGCCGGACGACATCGCCTGGGCGATCCTGTACCTCGTCTCCGACGCGGCGTCCTTCGTCACCGGCCAGATCATCCGGCCGAACGGCGGCGTGTCGATGCCCTGGTAGCGATCGCTACCGCGACAACGCGCTGACGAACTGCCGGCGGCGATCGGCCGCGAGCGCGGCACGGGCGGCGTTGGCGCCGCACGCGCCGTGTACCCCACCGCCCGGATGCGCCGAAGCCGACGCGAGGAACAGGCCGCGGATCGGGGTCTCAGCCCGGCCCAGACCGATGGTCGGCCGGAAGACGAGCTGCTGGTGCAGCTGCGCGGTGCCACCGTTCACGGCTCCGCCCACGAGGTTCGCATCGGCCGCCTCGAGCATCGGCGGGGTGAGGACGCGGCGGGCGACGATCCGGTCGGTGAAGCCGGGGGCGCGCGCTTCGAGCTCGCGCTCGACGCGCGCCGCGAACGCCTCCGTCTCGCGCTCGTCCCACTTGCCGGCGAGGTCGCCCCCGGCGTCGCCGAGCGGGCGGTGCGGCACGTGCGTGTAGCCCCAGACGCTCTCGGTCCCGGCCGGTGACCGAGTGGGGTCGGACGTCGTCATCTGGCCGATGAGCACGAACGGCCGGGCCGGGATGTGGCCGGTCGCGAGCTGCGCCGACACGTCCGTGAGGTGGGCGAGCGAGTCGCCCAGGTGGACGGTGCCGGCGCGGCGGGCGGGCTCGGCCGTCCACGGGACGGGACCGTCGAGCGCCCAGTCGATCTTCACCGTGGCGTGGTCGTAGGCGAACCCGCGCATGCCGTTGAGCACGCGCGGGGGAAGGTGCTCGGCCCGCACCAGCGAGCCGTACAGCGCCGGCGCGCCGACGTCCGCGAGCACGGCACGGTGTACGGCGATCTCGTCGCCGGCGTCCGTCCGGACCGCAACGGCCCGCCGGCCGCGCACCTCGATGGCAGTGACGGCGGTCGAGCACCTCACGTGCCCGCCGCGAGCTTCGAGGCGGCGGACGAGCGCGTCTGTCAGCCTTCCCGCGCCACCCTCGGGCACCGGGAAGCCGTGCTCCTGTCCCAGCGACGCGAGCACCCAACCGAAGAACGCGCCCAGGGCCATTTCGGGCCCGAGGTCGGTATGGAGGGTGTTGCCCGCGAGCAGCAGCCCGCCGCCCTCGCCCATGAACGTTTCCGCCGCCAGGCTCCGAACCGGCATGAGCGCGAGCCGCGCGAACGGTGCCCACTCGCGCGGCCCGAGGGCAGCGGCCAGGCGACCGCCGGCCTTGACGGGCGGGAACGGTGTCAGCAGCGCGTCGACGAGGTGCCTCCCGGCGCGCTGCCAGCGCGCGTAGAGCTCCCGCCACGCGGCGCCGTCGCCGGGCGCGTAGTTGTCGAGCGAGGCGGCCGTCTCGTCGACGTCGGTCGACAGGACGGCGCACCCGCCGTCGGGAGTCGGGTGCGCGAGCGCGAGCGGCGCGTGGCGCCACCGCAGCCCGAAGTCCTCGAGCTGCAGGCCCCGAATGACGGGCGACGCCGCGGCCAGCGGGTAAAACGCGCTGAACTGGTCGTACGTGTAGCCCTCGGTCAGCACGCCCGAGCGGACCGCGCCGCCCGGCTCGGGCTGAGCCTCGAGCACGAGCACGTCCCAGCCCTCGTCGGCGAGCACGTTGGCGCCGACGAGACCGTTCGGTCCGGCGCCGATCACGACCGCGTCGGGAGTCGACACAACCACCTATCGCACCTCCCGCGCCGTTCGGCGCCGGCGGCAGTCCTCGAGGAGCTCGAGCACCTCCGCGTCGACGGCAGATGCCTCCGGCCCGTACCCGAGCACCGCGGTACCGAGCGCGCCGCAGTGCGGGCATGCGAGCCCGACCACCGCCAACATGTCGGCGGGATCGGACGCGCCCTCGAGCCGCCGCAGGTGGCGGAACACGGTGTCGTCGGCGGGGGAGAGCCGGTGGCACGTCAGGCACTCGACCTTCCCGCCGTCACGGGGCATGAACTGGCCCGTGAAGCCGAGCGACTCGAGCTCGTGCAGCACGTCGAGGATCGTCTCGTCCTCGCCCTCGCCGGGCACGTACTCCATCAGCGCCCTTCTTGTCGCCGTCGCCGCCGACGACGCTACCGCGCCGCGCGCCGCCCCGATCATGCGCTCTGACCTGGTACGATGTGGATCAGCGAGCACACAAGCCACGGCTCGCGGGTCCCCTCATCGCTTCCGTTCGCGGTTCGCGCACGGGTCCGAGGAGACCCACCGCCGCAGGGTGCGGCGGGCAGTGCCCAGAACCCGAACACGAAAGCGAGAACTTCCTTGTCATCCACGTTCGAGACACTCGGCGTCGCCGAGGATCTCGTTGGCGCGCTCGCGCGCGCCGACATCACAGAGCCGTTCCCGATCCAAGCCCTGACCATTCCCGACGCCCTCGCCGGCCGCGACCTCTGCGGCAAGGCCAAGACCGGGTCGGGCAAGACGCTTGCCTTCGGGCTGCCGCTGCTCGAGCGCATCGGCCGGGCGGAGCCGAAGGCCCCGCGGGCCCTCGTCCTCACCCCGACCCGCGAGCTGGCCAACCAGGTCAAGAACGTGCTCGCGCCCCTCGGCAAGGTCCGAGGCCTACGCGTCTCGGCCGTCTACGGCGGCGCGTCGATGGAGCGCCAGATCAGTGCCCTCCACAAGGGCGTCGACGCCGTGATCGGCACACCCGGCCGGCTCATCGACCTCCTCGAGCGACGCGAGCTGTCGTTGCGCGCCGTCGAGGTGCTCGTGGTCGACGAAGCCGACCGGATGGCCGACCTGGGCTTCATGCCGCAAGTACAGAAGCTGCTCCACCGCATCGAGTCGGAGCACCAGACGATGCTGTTCTCGGCGACGCTCGACGGCGGGGTCCGGCAGCTCGTGGACCGCTACATGCGCGACCCGGTCCGGCACGAGGTGGAGTCCACCGATGCGACCGTCGACGAGATGGAGCACCGGTTCCTGCATGTCCATCAGATGGACAAGGTGAAGGTTGCCGCCGCCATCGGCCGCGGCGTCGACAGGACGCTCGTCTTCGTCCGCACGAAACGGGGGGCCGACCGGTTGGTCAGCCAGCTCCGCCGCGAGGGTGTCCAGGCCGGCGCGATCCACGGCGACCTCCGGCAAGGAGCCCGCGAGCGCGCCCTCGCCGACTTTGGCCGCGGAAAGCTCGCGTTGCTGGTGGCGACCGACGTTGCCGCACGCGGCATCCACGTGGACGCCGTCGACGTGGTCGTTCATTACGACCCGGCCGAGGACGAGAAGGCCTACCTGCACCGGTCGGGACGGACCGCGCGCGCCGGGGAAGCCGGCGTGGCCGTGACGCTCATGCTCTGGAACCAAGAGAACTTCGTGCGCGTCGTCCAGCGGCGCCTCGGCCTCGACGAGCCGATCGTCGAGGTCTTCTCCAACGATGCTCGCCTCGGCGATCTCCAGGACTTCGCGGCCAAGGACGTCGCCGTCGCCTGACGGCCCTGATCGACGGCTCGCCTCAGCGCGTTCTGCTCCTCCGTGCGCGTCTCTCTTCGGGATCCAAGACGCGTACGTGGCCTGCGCCCACGTCCTGCTCGTGCTCGATCACGTCGATGGTGCCGCGCCGGCGCGCCTCGGCGATCGTCCGGCGGCTGGTCACCCGGCGCGCGCGCTGCGCTGTCACGGTCCGGCGCCGGAGCACGACCACGACGGCGAGCACGACCACGAGGAGGACGAGGAGCACGTTGGTGAACGTGACGATGCTCCCCCCGCCGCCGCTGTCCTTGGGCCGTGCCCGCGGCGCGGTTGTCGGGGGAGGCGCCGCGGGCGTCGGGTTGGCCTGCGCGCCCGAGATGCCGGGCACGAGCGCCGGCCGGCCCAGGGCCGGGGGCAGGTTGACGAGCGCCTCGAGGCGCTCCTGCGCGCTGCTCGACCGCACCGGCGGCAGGTTCTCCTTGGCGCCCTTGCCCTTCGCGTCGGGCTTCGAGAAGAACCCCTGATCGAGCTCGGCGGACCCGAACCCGATCGGGTTCGGCGAGCCCATGACGACGACGATCATCGTGCGGTTGTCGCGGGTCGCGGCACCGACGAGCACACCGCCGCCGCCCTTGATGCTCTGGCCCTGCTTGAGGCCGACCGCACCCTGGTACCGGTCGATGAAGTCGTTCTCGTTGTTGATCGTGCGACCGAGTCCGGGACCGTTCACCATACGTGTGTGAGCCCTGCTCGTGTCGGACAGCTGCGGGTCGGAGAGCACCGACCGGGCAAGAACGGCGAGATCCCAGGCGCTGGCGGTGTTCGGCGTGGTCGCGTTGTCGTCGTCACCGAGGGGGTCGGTCCACGTGCTGTCGTGCATTCGCAAGCGCTTGGCCTGGGTGTTCATCTCTGCGACGAATGCCTGGATCGACCCCGACGCCGCTTCGGCGAGCGCGTAGGCGGCGTCGTTCGCCGAGCTCATCAGCAACCCGTTGAGCAGGGGCGTGACGGCCCACGCACCGCCGGACGAGAGTCCGAGCTTGGGCCGGGGGACGGCGGTGGCCTGCGGGCTCACCAGCACGGGGTTGGCCTTCTTCGCGTCGAGCGGCTCGACAGGCATCCGCTGCGCGACGGTCACTGCGGTCATGAGCTGCGCGGCGCTGTCGGGCGGCAGCGGCTGGTGGATGTTCTTGCCGTCGAGCACGACGCCGGAGTCGGCGTCGACGAGGATCCACGCCTTGCCCTCGTCGGGAGACGCCTGCGCCGGGCCGGGCGTCGCTCCGGCCACGACCGGTGCGCCGATTGCCGCGATCGCGAGCGCGCACACAGACATGCACAAGACGAGGAGCCGAGCCGCCCGCACCACGGCGCCCAAGGCTAGTGGAGCCCTCAAAACGCTCACCGGTAGGGGACACGCGTG
>WNGE01011124.1_pt1 | contig 10189 bp, 7 predicted proteins | sample 5400651 | NCBI WGS metagenome assembly WNGE01 (sample SAMN13153370, study PRJNA577476) | soil metagenome | isolation source: 60 cm soil or saprolite under grassland replicate 2 | place: USA:California | collected 2016-06-15
CGAAGTTGGCAATCTGTGTTTTAAATTGTTCACGTGTGTTTGCATATTGCACAGAAATATCCGTTGCTCCTTTAGCGCCACCTAATGTCGCAGCACATAATTTATAACGACCTGTGTTTAAAATATTGAAGGCGATAATATGCCCTCGACCAATTTCACCCAATAAATTTTCAACAGGAACTTTACAATCCTGGAAATATAATTGTACAGTGGAAGAACCCTTAATACCCATTTTATGTTCTTCAGGACCTCTTGTAAATCCTTCGAAAGAAGGTTCAATTATAAAGGCTGTGAATTTGTCACCATCCACTTTTGCAAACACAGTATAAACATCTGCAAAGCCGCCGTTGGTTATCCAGCATTTTTGCCCGTTAAGAATATAATATTTGCCATCATCACTCAGCTTCGCTGTTGTTTTTGCACTTAACGCATCACTTCCACTATCGGGTTCGGTGAGTGCATAAGAACCTTTCCATTCACCACTTGTAAGTTTGGGAACATACTTTTCTTTTTGTTCTTCTGTGCCAAAATAAAGTATGGGCATTAAACCAATTCCGGTTTGTGCTGTAAAAGAAACAGAGAATGAATACCCTGCACCAAGACCTTCATTTATGATGGTTGAAGTAACAAGATCCTTTCCTAATCCGCCATACTGCTCAGGAACACCAGCGCCTAATAGTCCTAAATCACCAGCCTTTTTTAGCAGCGAAGGCATAAAACCGGGTTCGAGATTATTGATGCGATTAAGATTGGGTATTACTTCACTTTTAATAAACTGCAGGCTTGTATCATAAATCATTTTTTGTTCTTCAGAAAAATCTTCCGGTATTAAAATCTCACCGGCATTACTCTCTTTGATTAGCCATTCGCCTCCTTTCGAAGCAGCAGTTTTTTTCTGTGTTTGGGTTTGCATAATATTTTGTTTTTATTGTAGTGAAGAAATAATTTAAAACGAGTTACGAAATCTCAAAAATTCTATTTATTCAAATTATCATATACCTGGTATAAAACTTTTTTTACTGTTTCAATTTCATCTTTATTCACACCAATCAGCGCTTCATCCATCGTTTGATTTGCTGATTTCCAATCCTGCCTGCCTGAAATGTTTTTGCAGACGACGAGCTATAGCAGTACTTGCCATACCGTTAATAACGCTGTATAATTCTCCTTTTTTAAATTGGTTGTTGGGCATATAGTTAGTTATGCAACTAATTTCAAAATTGATGTATCTTTATGAGACTACCAAGATAAAAGGATTAAATTTTCTTGTAAAAATGTAAACTGTATTGAATGAAAACAGCGCGGCAAATTATTACCTATAAGAAATCAATTATTCATGTTTCTTTTTTTGGGACGGGAAATAAATTGCTGATATGCCTTCATGGATATGGGGAAGATGGAAGCAGTTTTGCACCACTTGAAAAAAAGCTTGGCGATGAATATACTTTGATAGCAATGGATTTTCCCTTTCATGGTATGACTGAATGGAATGAAGGATTTTTAATGACGCCAAACGATTTAATGAATATACTAAATACCATTATTCAGCAGAATGAAAATGTAAAAGACAAGTTATCTAAATTTTCTGTGATTGCATTTAGTCTTGGCGGTCGTGTCGCACTGCGCATGCTTCAATTAATGCCTTCGCAAATTGAAAGAGCAGTATTAATTGCACCTGATGGATTGCATCAAAATTTCTGGTATTGGTTAGCAACACAAACATTCTTAGGCAACAAATTATTTGTTTATACCATGAAAAAGCCTCACTGGTTTTTTATACTCACGAGCTTTGGACATAAAATTGGTTTGTTAAACAAAAGCATTGCTAAGATTATTCATTATTATCTCGATGATGAAAGAGGAAGAACATTGTTGTATCAGCGGTGGACTACGATGCGAAGATTTAAGCCAGACGCAAATACTGTCACACAAATCATAGATAAATATCAAATTCCTCTTCGCCTCCTGTTTGGCCGTTATGACAGAATTATTTTAAGCAGGCGAAGTAAATTTTTTAAAAACAGCAAGTACGTGAAGGTTACTATAATTGACGCGGGCCATCAGTTGTTGAAAGAAAAATTTGCTCAAGATATTGCTTTACTCTTCTCTCAATAATTTGACTTTCTTTGTGCACATGTGGTTATTGTTTCTTTACATAGCTATAATTCTCTTGCTTTGCTATTGCATACTGATACTGCTTTATTATAAGTGGTTCATGCAGTTGAAATATTTTAAACCGAATACAAGGTTACAATCACAAAACCGCTTTAGTGTTGTAATCCCTGCCCGAAATGAAGAAGATAATATTGAAAAGTGTGTAGCATCAATTTTGGAAAATAAATATCCATCAAATTTATTTGAGGTAATAGTAGCAGATGATTTTTCTACTGACAACACTGTACAAATTGTAAAAAAATTGCAGCAGCAATTTGCAAATCTCCGGCTTACTCAATTAGATAAAATTGTTAGTGATAAATTAAACTCGTATAAGAAAAAGTCAATTGAAACAGCTATTGCTCAATCATCTTATGACTGGATCATTACAACAGATGCGGATTGCAAAGTAAGTCCACAATGGCTGAGTTTATTTGATAGTTATATTCAAATGAATAATATAGTATTCATAACTGCACCGGTGAAGTTTATCAACAACGGATCATTTATTTCCATTTTCCAATGTCTCGATTTTATAAGCCTGCAGGGCATTACAGCTTCATCGGTAAGTGCCGGATTTCACAACATGTGTAATGGTGCGAATCTTGCTTATACAAAAGAAGCGTTTTATGCAGTGAATGGGTTTAAAGATGTAGACAATATTGCCAGCGGTGATGATATGCTGCTGATGCATAAAATAGAGCAACGATATCCCGGCAAAATCGGGTACTTATTTAACAGGAATGCAATTGTTGAAACATTACCCATGCAGGGTTGGAAGAGTTTTATCAATCAGCGTATACGCTGGGCAAGCAAGGCAACGAACTATAATGACAAAAAAATTTTTCTGGTTTTATTGCTTGTATATCTTGTAAATCTTTGTTTGCTTTTGTTGCCGTTTCTGAGCTTCTTAAATTCCCGGATACTTTTTTATTGGTTTATTTTACTTCTTATTAAAACATGCTGTGAACTTATTTTTATGTTTCCTGTTGCAAAATTTTTTGGGCAGCAAAAATTATTATGGTGGTTCCCTGTAATGCAGCCTTTTCATATTGTGTATACAGTGATCTCCGGGTGGCTTGGCAAATTTGGAAAGTATGAATGGAAGGGGAGAATTGTGAAGTAGTAATTTATTTTTTTTGGTACCAGCTTTGGTGCTTTGTAGCATCGTCCCCTGCGTCGCAATCACTTTGACTGTATATCTTTTGCGGACTTGTTTAGCTCGTAGGAGCGATATGTTCGCACATATATCTCAAAACAATATTTAAAAATACGCCGCTCCTACATAACTCATTTAAAATCATTAATATTATTTCGTTAACATTTCGCCTCTATGAGACTTGCTGCGATAAAACTAATTCTTTACATATTGCAGAAGCTGTCAAACAAACCACTTATACAAAAGCTATTACATAAAATCCTAAAGAATAAATGTTTTGTATATTTATTTTATGGTATCTGTTGCGTTATATAACCTTAAAGGCGGCGTAGGCAAAACTGCCGCCACTGTAAACCTTGCGTACCTTGGGGCTGCGGATGGTTTAAAAACTGTTGTATGGGATCTTGATCCACAAGGCTCTTCTTCTTTTTATCTTAATGTAGAACCCACAACAAAAAATGAAACCAGGAAATTGCTCACTGATGAAATGGCCATAAAAGATGCAGTACAAGATTCTGCCTTTGAAAATCTTTGGGCAATACCTTCCGATCTTTCTGCACGAAATGCAGATGTAGTGCTGGATGAAATGAAAAAAAGTGAAAAGAAATTGCGAAGTCTGGTATCGGGTTTAAAAGAATTTGATATGCTGTTTATGGATTGTCCGCCTGGTATATCATTGCTTCATGAAAACATTTTTAATGCAGCCGGATGGATACTGATGCCCAACATACCAACGACCTTATCGATTAAATCTTTTGACATTGTAATGAATTATTTTAACGATAATGAGTTGGATACCGGCAAAATAAGATGTTTCTTTAGTATGGTTGATCACCGCAAGAATATGCATCATGAAGTGATGGAGCAATTTTATAAGGACAAATTATTTTTCAAAAATTATATTCCTTATTTAAGTGATGTGGAGAAAATGGGGAATCATCAACAACCCATATTTGAATTTGCCAACAGCAGTTATGCTGCACGATGTTATCGTGATCTTTGGAATGAAATAAAGAAGACATGTTTGTAGTTTGTGGTTTTTGGTTTGTAGTTGCAACTCGTTTAACTTTTAAAACTTATAATCGTTTACTTTGAAAATAATACTACGGAGTGTATCCCCTCCTGGGAGGGGTGTAGGGGTGGGTTGTTGAACAAAGAACAAAGTGTATAAGTGAGTGACTTGCCTACCGGCAGGCAGGCACAACGAAGTTTAATAGAATTAGAATAGCTCAGTCAATAAAAATAAATTCATTAACATGCAAAGAGATATTACTTCATGGTTTAGTCCTGCACTGCAAAAGGAGATGCCCATTGCTTCTTATGGTCATTTTGGCTTTGCCGTATTGCTTATACCCACTGCTGCTGCGGATTACCTGGAGTATGAACGTTTTCAAATGATGGATGTCTTAAGACCTTTGATTGATGCGGGTAAACTGAGGATATTCAGCATCAACAGCATCAATAATGAAAGCTGGCTCAATAACGATATGCTTCCAGAACACAAAGCTATTCGCCACAATCAATTCAACGAATATGTGTTTAATGAAGTGATTCCTTTTATTCGTAATGCCACCAGCAATGAAACATTTATTTATACCTGCGGTGCATCATTGGGCGCACTGCATGCTATGAATTTATTTTTGAAAAAACCTGATCTTATTCACGGCACTATCAGCATGAGTGGCGTTTATGATCTTACAGAATACACAAAAGGTTATTGGGATGAGCAAGTGTATTTTAACAGTCCAATTCATTATATACCGAATCTGCATGACCAATGGTTTCTTGATAAAATAAGGTCATCACATCATATTCATATTTACGCGGGAGGCGGTGCGTATGAAGATCCCGAAGCCAACAAAAGATTTTCAAAAGTGCTGTGGGATAAAGGCATCTCGCACGACTTTGATATATGGGGCACAGACATTAATCATGACTGGCCTACATGGAGAGCGATGCTACCATATATTCTTGACACTAAATTTTAACGCTCCCTTGCAATTTGCGGGGATTTTTGCTGAGTAAACTGACATGATAAAAAAAATTAGGCATAAAAGATATATACGTATCGCTCTAAGAGTTATCGGCATCATTGCAGCGCTTATTGTATTGCTGCTTACTATTGTTGCTGTTTATATACAGACCAACAAAGAACGTATCATTGAAAAAATAAGAACACAGCTTAGCCGGGCAATAAAAGGCAATGTCACAATAAAAGATATGGATGTTTCTCTGCTCAGCAGTTTTCCTTATGCCGGCATTAATATTTATGAAGTAAGCATACTTGATTCACAATATCACAAACCATTGCTCGCGGCAAAATATGCATCATGCAGAATAAATTTTCTTCAGCTCGTTAATCCTCATCCTCAAATTGCAAGACTTGTAATAGCCAATGGCAGCTTTCATTTTTTTACCGATACTGCACACTATACAAATGCGTATCTTTTATTAAAAAGGGACACAGCAGAAAAAAACAATAATACGGGTATAATTATACACGGAATTGAACTGGATAATATCAGTGTTTTAATTGAAGACGCAATGAAGCACAAGCGCCATGAATTTAAGTTTAATGAATTGAATGCATCCATAAATAAAGATGATTCTGTATTTACTATAAAGATAGATGAAGAAGGTTTTATAAAAGGTCTCGGCTTTAACATCAACAAAGGAGTTTACCTGCAAAACCACATAGTAAATTCGAAAAAATGGGTAATAAAATTTAATAAGCTTTCAAAAGAAATATCCTTTAAGAACGCAGAAGTTAATGTCAATAATCACAAATACACAATAGATGGCCTCTTTCATTTAAAAGATTCTGCATGGTTTAAAATGCATGTAACAACAAAGGCAGTTCCTTTTAAGCAGGCTATGCAATTACTTACAGCGCGAATAAGAAATAAATTAAACGTGCTTGGAATAGAAAAAACACTTGATGCTGAAGCTCGTCTCGAAGGCCCTCTTGCTTATTTAAGCAACCCGCATATTGTTGTAAACTATATAACAAAGGAAAATGAAATTACAACACCGATAGCTTCATTTACTGACTGCAGTTTTTCAGGAAAGTATGATAATAAGGAAAGTGATTCTTTCCCCGCTTCTGATGAAAATTCTGTTATAGTTGTAAATAATTTTAAAGGCAACTGGGGTGAAATAGAATTGAATGCTGATAGCATAAAACTGGTAAATCTAAATAAGCCGGCTATTAAATTTAATTTTCTCTCGCAATGCAATTTTGAAACATTGAATGATCAGCTTTCATTGCAAAGCATTCAGTTTACAGGTGGAACGGCACAACTTTTTTTACAGTATAACGGGCCGCTGATACCAAGCCCTGCCTTGCTGTCAAAAGTTACAGCCGATATTCAGTTGCACAATATATCCCTGATATATCAACCAAGGGATCTCAATTTTACCAATTGCAGTGGAAGTGTTTCAATCTCTGAAAATAATATTAAAGTAGATAGTTTACGTTGCGACATGAAGAAAAATCACTTTGAAATAGATGTTGCAGGCACTAACATTAATGGCATTTCCACTTCCGATCCGGGTAAGGCATATATCGCCTGCAATGTGTTTACGCCTTCTTTAAATCTTGACGATTTCAAAACAATATTCGGGAGGCGAAAGTATAAAAGCGACAGAAAGGCCAAAAGCAAGCTCGCTGCCACTGCAGAAAAAATTGATGACATGCTTGAAAAAGGAGACCTGCAACTGAATATAAAGGCCAATCATGTTCAATTAAAACATTTTACTGCTGATAATGTATTGGCACAGGTGCTTTTTCAGGAGAATGATTGGGAAATACAAAAGGCTTCTCTCCTGCATGCGGGCGGAAGTTTATCAGTAACCGGAAAAATACATGAAGTAAATGATAACTATCACCAGGCAAGTGCAAAGATGAAAATGCAAAATGTGGATGTAAGAAAAGTATTTTATGGCTTTGATAATTTTGGTCAGGACGGCATTACGTACCATAATCTTCGCGGCAATATGAATGCAAATGCTGATCTGATATTTGGCATAAATAGCAATGCGCGTATCCTTCCCGGCTCTATTCAGGGCACTGTTGATTTCTCAATAAAGAATGGTGCGCTGATCAAGTTTTTGCCCGTTGAGAAAATACAAAATTTTGCTTTCTTAAATCGTGATTTATCAAATATCACGTTTGCTGAACTAACAAATAAACTCAGTATAAAAGATAACGATGTTCAGATACCCCGCATGGAGATAGCTTCAACTGCTATCACTATGTATGTGGAAGGTGTGTATGGCTATAATAAAAAAAGCACGGATATAAGCATGCAAATTCCCATCAGCAATCTTAAGCGGCAGGATCCTTCATATAAGCCAGCCAACAAAGGTGCGAATGCGAAAGTGGGCATGAGTATTTACCTGAGGGCGAAAAGTGATGAAACAGGAAAAATAAAAATAGGATTGGAATTATTTAAGAAGCGAAACAAGAATAAGGATAACCGGAATAGTAAGTAAAAATTTTTTTATTCGCAGAATCTGATGACGTGCCTGTTTGTGAAATATGTAAGTTTTGGTATTAATAATTTAAAATCATTTAAATCGTGCTATCGAAACAAACGGAGATTTTACCAAAGATTAAACCGTGAAAAATATCAGTACTAAATTCTTTACTGCAAAATTTTAATCTCTCTGAAATCATTGTTCGCACTGCATTTCAGCGAAGCATAACAATCCTGTGAAAAAAAATTGTAAAAAAATTTTGAAGCAATGAAAAAATAATTACAATTTTGCAACACCAAAAATTTTATAAAATAGTTAACAACATGATTCGCAAAAATCTACATATCGAAACAAAAAGATGGTTTAGTCCGATGGTGGATTATATCATTTGCGGGGCATGCACTATTGTAAGTTAATAGCAATTAAAACTAACTGACGATACGGCCCCGCAAAAAATGCGGGGTTTTTTGTTTGTCTGCCTCTTGATAAGTTGCATTTGAGAAAATGTTTTAATGTGCCTGATAATAAAAGACAAAATGAACCTCTATCAGTGCACAAAAACTCCCGCAGTATTATTAACAGTTTTGCAAATCACAGGAACGTTGCAGTAAAAATATTTTATAGCCGCATCCGTTTGCTCTCATATTTATATTGATTATCCGGTTTGCAATATGGATGATGCAAACAGAAAGAACTGTCGGGGGAAATGTCTTACAGGCTTTCGATTTAATAACTATTGATAAGCCAATAAAGAGGAGGTATAAAATGAAATGGATTTTCGGAAAAAGAATAACAAACACAAACGGATTGTTCGACGGACATTTTATTGAAGTAAAAGCATTTTATGTTTTACAATTTGATAAAGTACCTTGTTTAGGCTTTATTGGTAATATTGATATAAGCAAAGCCTATACTCATATCAGGGAAGTTTTTGGTTATGAAATAGTATCTGTATACCAGCATGCTTACTTTGATCATAATAAGCAGAAAACTTTTTTCAACAATACTGTTTTTGTTTTAACGCAAAACGGAATGATAGAATTGGGAAAAGGATATGTACAGATTTTACATACACCAAAGGATTATGAATGGTCAAATAAATTGATGAAGGCATTGGCTGAATTTAAAATAAATGAAACTCCGGTTCAAACACAGATTGTAGGTTTTGCCCGTCAGCCTGAAATGAATTGATATAATAAGATTGGAGTATTGCGAAAACGATTGCTCCAATCTTTTCGAAAATAAAATATAGCAACGAATATTTGTCGAACAAAGAACAGAACATAAAAGAGAGTGACACAACAGGCGATGCCACATGCACAAAAGATAGTCGCATAAAATTTTTAAAAAAACAATCATGCCGGAACAAACAACATACAATAAAGTATCAGGAATTTTTTCTTTTATAAAACGTGCTATTAAAGGGGAGGCAATGGATTATACCAGCGGCAGTATTCGCATAGCCGTGTTTATGCTGGCAATACCAATGATACTTGAAATGCTGATGGAGAGCGTGTTTGCGCTGGTTGATCTTTTCTTTGTTGGCCATTTGCCACATAGTGAAAATACTTTGCAAACAGTGGCGCTTACTGAATCGGTGCTCTATATCGTGTATTCAATTGCAATCGGTATCAGCATGGCTGCAACCGCCGTGGTAGCGAGACGTATTGGTGAAAAAGATAAAGATGCTGCTGCAAAATCAGGTATGCAGGCAATCTGGCTTGCGTTAGTGTTAACAATAATTGTGAGCAGTACAGGATTTGTTTTTGCACCAGATATTTTGCGGGCAATGGGTGCAGACCCGCTAACCATTGTAATGGGTACTACGTACACACGCATCATGATGGGTGGATGCATTGTAATTATGATGCTTTATTTGATCAATGGAATTTTTCGCGGCGCAGGTGATGCATCAATGGCTATGAAAAGTTTGTGGGTTGCGAATTTGTGCAACATCATTTTGTGCCCGTTATTAATTAATGGTCTTGGGCCAATACCTTCTTTTGGTTTAACAGGTGCTGCAATCGCAACTACAACAGGAAGAGGAATCGGTGTTTGTTACCAGGTATATCATTTTTATAAAGGTAAAGGCATCATTAAGATTCATGCGCATCATTTGAAACCGGATTTCAAGATCATCAGGACAATTATAAACATTGCATCACCGGGAACATTGCAGTTCATTATTGGCTCGTGCAGTTGGATATTTCTTGCAAGGCTTGTTGCTGAAACAGGTCATAGCGCTGCATCTGCGGGTTATCAAACGGCGTTGCGGGTAGTAATATTTTTCATACTTCCTGCATGGGGTATGAGTAACGCAGCGGCAACATTAGTGGGTCAAAACCTTGGTGCAAAACAACCACAGCGTGCGGAAGAATCGGTGATGAAAACGGCAAA
>WNGE01011280.1_pt1 | contig 10189 bp, 5 predicted proteins | sample 5400651 | NCBI WGS metagenome assembly WNGE01 (sample SAMN13153370, study PRJNA577476) | soil metagenome | isolation source: 60 cm soil or saprolite under grassland replicate 2 | place: USA:California | collected 2016-06-15
AACCTTCGGCTTGACGATTCCGATCACTTCTTCGACAATCAACTCGCCAGCGTCGCTGCGCTCCGATCCCTGATCGGATCCCACAGGAAGGCTGATCGCCTTCCCTCAGGAACACTGATCGCCTTCGCAAGAATCCGCATGGGCCTCGTCCACAACCTATCTCCGTCGCAACAAAGCTTCGCGGAAACCCTTTGTGCCCTTTCTCCCGCGATCGCCAGCAGTGTGGAATTAGCCAAACAGTTCCGCCGCATGATGCAGGAACACGATGCCTCCGCATGGCTGCCCTGGCAAAAGGCGGCCCGCCAGTCTCCTCTTCATCGTTTCGTGCTGCAGTTGCAGCGCGATGCGGCAGCCGTACAGGCCGCGGTTACCTCACCCTGGAGCACGGGACCGGTGGAAGGACACATTCATCGACTGAAGCTGATCAAACGTCAGATGTACGGACGAGCCAAACTGGATCTGCTGCGGATTCGCGTGTTGCACGCGGCTTGATCGAGCCTGTGTCATGCACGCGTGGTGGACAGGAATGGACTGCCTTCACCAAAAGTGCGGAAGACCCGGTTTTGGGTGATCGCTGAGGGCATGGCTCTCATTTATGACGATGTCGAGACGGTCATAACCGATCGCTTACGCCAGCGCCGATAGAAGAGACCTTGACACGGCAACAGCAGGGCCGAGTGAGACTGCCATTCGAGGCCTTACATTCGTCCCAGAATGGCGTGATCGAGCAAGAATGAGACGGTTGAAGCACCACTGTAAATGATTGACAACATTCAATACGACTCCCGAATCCCGGTTTCACCACAAGGGTGTCAAGATAGACTTCCACTCGACCGAGAAAACGATCTTTCGGACTAGGAACGCAGCAAAACCCTCGGTTGGCCGACACCGCCACACCTGCAGCTAAACAGGAGGCCTGGCTTTGAAGATCGGGACCCTCACATCGATTCCCCGTGGCACGAAGTCGTAGTCTACCGGCTCGAAGTTGACGTCAGGGCATCGTTTTCTAAATTGATCGTCAGCCAAAATGGGATCGTGAGCTTTTGCGTATGCCCCCTTTTCCGAGCAGAGGCGCGCCGCCACAATAACCGGAAGACCCACAGCTGTGCCACGACCTCCAAAGCGCCCGAAAAACACCAAGCCCGCTGATATCCCTATCCTCAATTCGAAGTCCCGAACTTTCGGATAGTTCTTCTGAATAACCTTTTGTATTTCGGGGCGCAGATTAAAACTTGCCATAGCGGCTTGAATCTGGGTGCCGAACTTCCATGCCCGGCTGGCGGCCTCTTGCCAATCGTTAGCGTCAAAACCCCCGTCGCTCTTCCGCGCGCGTTCAATACCAAAAAGCGCTATAAGTCCATCGCCGGTGAATTTATCGAAGAATCCCTTCTGCCGTTCAACTTCCTCCTCGGCCAGTTTAACGAAATCATTCAGGACTATCCCGCGCTCGGTAAAATCCATTCCAACCACGCTACCAGTTGATCCGATAAGGTCGCAGAACACAACTGCGGCCATCCGCTCCTCTGGAGTTGCCGGTACAAACAAGTGTTCTCCGGTGGTGCATACTTCGCCGTAGCACGCGCGATAGGCATCACGCTCTCTCGTCAGGCTGGCAAGTTGCTCTTTGCTATTTCGACGCAGAGTCTCCAGTTCTTCTTGCGCTTCTTGAGCCGCTGCAGCGTCACCGAGTCTTTCCTTATGGCTTTTCACGTAATTCTCAAGAATCCTGCATGACACATCAGCATGGTGCCGGGTCATGTCAGCGGGAAATGCATCCAATGCAGATTCCAGGGCCATGTGATAGCACTCGTGCAAACAGACAGCAAGAACGTCATCCACCCCATCGATTTTGGCACTCTGCTTGTATTCCAGCATGAGTTTCATTGTCGGGTTTCGCGAGTTTATGACAAGCGTCTGGTTGTAGAACTTCGCCACGTCCGGGGGCAAGCCTGGAATGACAGGCGGGGGGACTGGTGAAGAGTCTTGCTCGGTTGTGGGGGTACTCTCGTCGTTGCTGACTGGCACATTGAGAACAATTGCTGGCATGTAATCCGGTTCCATATCGCCAACTTCCGCCCCAGCCATCCGGTGGTCACGCGCTAGCGCCTGAAAATACTTAATGAAGGGTACCCATGGGTCGCGGGCCTGGCCTTCCAACAGGCCGGCATCCGTCCGTAGAAGATCAAGTTCCACATTTTTGAAGATCACGTCTGAAAAGGTCTCATTGATGCAATGGAGAACTGCCAGTTCGCTCTCGTCGTTCGGAACAATGACCTCCAGATTGCCTGAGGTCAGCAGCTTCCGAAACTCAAACTGTCGGTCGGGCGGAACGGGCCGAGCCACGAAATTGACGATTCTCTTCCGGTCTTTGAATTCCAATGGTACAGTCGGGCTAATATCGAGCAGTTCATTGATATTTCCTAGATGACCAGCCATGTGTTTGCGGCTATACCTGACAAACTGCACAAAACGCAGCAGTTCTGCTTCGCTATACTCTCTTCTTTCTTCTCGGGCTCGGTCCTTTTCTCCCGAGAGTCCCCACCTGAAGGCCCGGCCATGAACGCTCGTTATATTGTTGAATGTTCTGGGGTTTGTCCGGGCAAGACTGAGAAAAGCCGAACACACGACTTCACGAAGTGCGCGGGCAACCTTATCGAATCCCTCCTGTTGCTGGTCAACTGAGTCGCGTCCTGGCATTGGCCGAAGGTCCGGGGTCACGATGAGGCCTCTTAGAAACGACGCCCAGGCTGGAAGCAGCTTTTGCTGCCGCTCACACACCCACATCCGCTTTATGAAGACTTCGAGGTTCCCGGATCCTTCTTCCGTAGTTGGCGTGTTTTCGATGAACAGAAGCCCTTCGACGGTAACGGCATCGCCTCGCTCTTTCGAAAGAGTTAGAGGGATGGAATGCAAAACCTCCCCGAGCTTGTTCTTTCCAAAGCGAGCTTCATAGAACCGTTGCACGGCTTCCGAAAGTCGAGTCTCAGCCCTCCACGGGACCTCGATCTGATTGCTTGGTTGCGTGGTTGGATCTCCCTTTAACGCGACATAGATCTCGAATTCAAGAAAAATGCAATATTTCCTTACTATCGCATCCACGGTGTCCCAGCTAAGAATGCTGCCTTCGGTGGCATCGTCAGTCGGTCGCAGACCTCGGGATAGCGTCTTTCGGTTCAAGTGAAGAACCAATCGAGTGCCTATCGGAGATTGGTCGGTCACTTCCGCTGCCTCATAGCTGACCGCTTCACTGGAGAAGCGGCAAACAACGGTTCGGGACCCTTCCTCAGCAGAGCGAGTTCTCACCTCGATGTCGTCTGCGATGATGAAAGCCGCAATAAAGCCGAATCCGAATTCGCCGATTACATTTTCAAGCCGCTTCGCATTGCGAACAGGAATGTCATACCTGTCCGTCAGCCTGGACCCCTTGGTACCACGGCCGACTGTCGTAAGGTACTCATGGATGTCTGACAAGGACATCCCGATCCCGTCGTCGTCAATGGTAATCGTCTTCTCGACCGAATCAAGCGTGATGTGCACGGACAGATTATCTATGCCGAAACGGGCGGACCGAACAAGGCAAGCATCGTGAGCATTCTGGATCAATTCACGCAGAGCGGCTGCGGGAGAGTCGCGGAAGGTTTGCTTGGCGACGATTTCACGCAGATACTCAATCGTAACGCTGAAAGTGTTCTGTTTCTTCAGAGCATCTGCCATATTAAGCTCCTGATGGTTCACTTGGAATTGTAGTCAGTTGTGATGCAATGAGCGCAAGAAACTCCCGCTGCCGACGCAGGACGACGGCTAGGTCGTCACCTTGCAACAATCCAGCGCCAAGGAGAGTCGTGTCCCACACTTGGGAGACCACCGCGCGACACATATTGCTATGCCTTTCCTGTAAGGAAATGCGACATAGGTGTTGAACGAGCGACGAATTTGAGTTCAACGTGAGCGTCCACACGCCCTCCGCCGCTGACTTCGACTGCAGAGCTTTGCGAAGATCATCTTCGCGAGCTGCTGACTGAGAGACATTTAAGACCGCGGATACATCGCGTGACGGCAGAGATTCGACAGTCACCTTCTTCACTCTACTACCGCACGTCTGGCAAAATAGCTTGATCAGAGGGTCCCAATTCTGATTGGGGCCATCCACGCGATCAACCCTGGATGTTGAGGTGGTGGCTCCAACAGCTCCTGCCTCGTCCACGCGAACGAATGACCAGTTAGGATGGGAATCGCCGAGCATTCGGATCACGATCGGGTCAACTCTATCACCCAAGAGCAAGACTTCCCGATTGCAATTTCTCAGTAGTTCTAAATGAACATCCTGACCCTGCGGGTCGTTTGAGTAAATCAGTGTCTTTTTCTCCTGGTCGGAACACCGCTCCAAGTATTCATCGCAGCTGCTGAGCGGTTTCCTCGTTGTCGGAAATAGAAGCAGCCTCTCCATCTGCCTCTTCACATTTTGCTGTTCATTCATACTTGAATCCAAATAACCGAGCTTAAGGTTGTTCCCGTAGCGTTCCCAGACCCTTATGTAGTCAGCTCTTCGAGTCAGAAGCAAATCGCTCAAAAATGCGAGGGTCCGAGAGGCGAGATGGTTTCGCAGCAAAGCCACATTTCGATCAGTCTGAAAACGATCTCGCGCCACATTGACTGGAAGATCCGGTGAATCCACCACGCCATCAACAAAACCGAGCCATTCAGGGAGCATCAAGTGAGCGTCATCGCACACGAAGGTTCTATTGGCAAACAACCTGATAGTTCCGGCGTAGTCTCCGAATCTGTCTGGTATGAACAGAAGCGCACGGACTTGCACGGGATAGTCGCTCTCGATATGAAACCAACCCAGCGGGTGGTTATCGTTCGGATTCAACCGCTCATAAAACTGCCAATAACGTTCGCGGGGAAGGTCGCTCCGCTCCGCTGCGCCAAGATGCCAAGGCGCAACCACGACGTTTGCTTGTCGGCCTTCTATGATGATCGGGTAGGGTACGTAGTCAAGATAGCGTCTGACTATGCCTTCGACTCGTTCGACACTGAGGAACTCGCGTGCATCCGGCAGCAAGCTACAAGTGACAGTCGTTCCGGGAGTGGTTCTACGAGTGGGTCCGATGGTTGTCTGCGAACCTCCCTCGTAAGCCCAATGACACCCACCATTACCAGGGATGGCTGAAAGCGTGTCGATTTCAACGCGGCTTGACACCATAAAGCTGGAATAAAACCCGAGACCAAACCGAGCAATAAACTGATTCTGCGCGTCTGAATATCGACTAATAAACTCCCGCGCACCTGAAAACGCGATTTGGTTAATGTACTTAATTACTTCATCCCGACTCATTCCGATGCCATTGTCACTGACACGAAGAGTGGAGCCGACAGGATCCAACGAGACGGCTACGTGAAGCGTCTCGACGCTAGATGAACACTCCTTTGCCACACGTGTGGCTTGACTCAGCTTCTCCAGTGCATCAATGGAATTGGAGATTAATTCCCGTAAGAAGACCTCTCGTTCCGAATACATGAAGCGCTTGATAACGGGCAGGATGTCTTCGACCTCTACTCTCAATGGGATTTCGTCCTGCCCCATGGCGGGTCTCCCCTCTTGACTATTGAGCGAAGTCATCCTTAGTTTTGCTCCTGTTCAAGTTGAAGCAAGATGCCCAGGATTGTGAATGCTGAATGCAACCACAAAGTGGATTCGCAAACGGAACTGGACAGTTTTGCAACCACACCCGGTTTTACGAGCGCTTGCTCGATGTCTCGTACAAGCCCTGTTTCGAGCCGAACCAACTCGTCAACAACGGGCTCGATTGCTGAAATGAAAGAGTTCACTAGTACAGGGGTAACGATATTTTGCGAACGGAGAATCCGGTGGAGCCGTCGTCGCATCTGTGATCCATCAAGCAGACTCATGAGGCCAGCAGTGAACGCGAAGGTCGTGTCGTTGTCGTTCATGCGATCTGTCTTCGCTAGACCCACGACAGAGGCGAGAATCGACCAAGCCAATGCCTCAATTGCCGTTCCCGCCTCCAGGACAAAATCAGCGCTACTCTCCGATCCCGCGCGGGAGGCTGGATCGAGACCACAAAGGGCCAAGCCGAGGTCTTGGGCGATCATTTTATTCGTGCCACGAACAGTCGTCAGCCAGCCGTGGAGCGCCGTGGCGAGTGCGGAATCCGCGTAGGCGTACACTTCTACAGTCTGCCATAGGGTCCGATACAAGCTGCTGCGTGTTGCGGTCCTCACCTTGATCATTTCTGGCCGGACGGGGTCGAGAATTGCTTCTAGGAATAAATCCCCTACACCGTGGATCCAATGGTCAAGCTGTTCCGGTGAGCGGATGTTGCCCAACCCCACGTGCAGCATTAGCGCATGTTCTGGTTGCTCGGGAGGAGTCGAAGTGTTCGTCAGCCGCACAACTACCTTCTCTTTGGCGTCAAATAATAGCAAGTCCCGTGCCAGTTGGCGAAGGCTTGATGCCTCCCGATCGGCACTGTAGATCATTGCGAGTCGTGTTATCACCTTCTGTTCCAGGGATACGGTGCCGTGCAACTGCCGAACGGACAAGTCACTGATGATCGAAAGGAACCCCTTACGCCTTTGGTCAGGTACGCGACTCGATGACATCGGCATCGGCGCGTAGGTCTCCACGAATTGCATAAGGCGACTTACTTCTTTCCCGCCGGTCACCGCTCCGACACCTGCTCCCTTTCGCGCTTTCGGTTTGGCAGACTTTGGCGAACGTGAGATTTGTCCCCCGCCATGTGGAGTATCTGAGGGAGGCGCGCCACCAGTCGGGTCGTTTGATGGCCCATCCGTCGAAATGCCGTATTTGTGTTTCCAGTCATGTAATTCTTTACATGTTGTTTTGTACAGACTGAGGAGGGGTTCTAAGGTCTCGGGAGAATCTGAAACCGGAAGCAGAGCAGCGTGAATGTCCAACTTCAATTGTTCCAGGATAAGGCAAACGTGAATTTCAGCTTCGCCGGGAGTGTTTAGTGGAATTACATCGATTAGTCCGTCGAGAGCGAGAGCATCGAGATCGTCAAAATTAGGGTTGAGGCTGAACGCCTCATTCAATTTTTCCGCGAATGCACCGGTTGACCGTTTTCGATCTTCATGAAAAGAACTGTTCGCACAATATTCCCTGACAAGCTGTAGTTTCTTGGCAGGGCGCTTGGTCCTTCGATAGCTAGAGTAGAATGCACAATATCCGGGATGGAGCTTCTTGCTCACGAGCGGAGCCACCGACACCATGCGATCATCAGCGTTGGAGTTGTCCAAGCGAATGTGATTGATGACGACTCCCTCGCAAGCCTTTTAGGCATCCTGTATATCACCCTGTCTAAAGCGAAGGGCAGGCAAACATCCTCAAGAACCTGTCTTCCATGCGCACCGTCGTTGCAGAATACCAACGAGTCCCCGTGCTCGGAAGCATTGGCATAGATCGTCTTCTGCCGATGCTTGCCATCCTCCACGTGCCATCTGCTGACGAATTCGGGACCGAACCATTCTTTGATGACCTTGGGATTACACGCGGGCACAAGGGCCAAGACCGCTTCATCAATCTTGTGGCGGATGGCGCCGATTTCAGCGTGGCTACCTGCATTTACAAAGTCGGAACAGATCTCGACGGAAATCATGTGGCCTTTGAAATCGAGTAGCCGCCAACCCGCGGTCGAAACCTCCCAGACATTTTGCTTTTCTAGTAGAGATGGTGCCATTTTGGGGATCAGAAACCACCGTGCACTTCCATTACCGTTGTTCAGAAATACCGGAGCACAAGGACAAGGCCGGCAACCGATAGCAGCGCGGGACGTACCTAGGTTTGTGTAGATGGCGTTGAGATGCGGACTGTCATTGCTCGGATGCGAGCCTGCAACAATCAAGAAAGGTTTCTGGGAGTGGCGAAAAAGACGATCGAGATCCTGGAGGATAGCAGCCGGAATACTATACTCAGGGAAAACCAGCACTTCGGCACCCTTTGTCCTGCAATGCTCAAAAATGGCGGTGGCCTTGCTCAAGACCGCTGCATTCTTGAGATCGATGAATTGTCGATGAACCTGCGTGGCTTCGGTCGCAATACGGCTTAGGAGCGGGCGATACTCCCGGTTCGACTCATCGGACAACAGGCCAAGCCTCTTCGCCAGGTCACCGAGCTTTCTTTCTCGGTCGCCTTTGGGGTCAGCATCGATCTGAATCGCCGCCACCTTTAGCATGCCTTTGACGATCATGCATTGCCCTTCAGCAAGGGGATTGTAATTGATCGGCTCGGCTTCCTGGCGACTGGCATCCACCCCCGCTTGAAATATCTTCAATTGCGAGGTGCAATAATTGAAGCCCAAGAGGCTTGCAGATGAAGAACAGACAGAGGATACACGAGGGCTATGTCATCGAGGCTTGGTCATGCGAGCTTCAGGACGGCGTGAGTTTCGGCGGAGTTTTCCGTCGAGGAACATGATGCGTCCGGCGTGACCGAAACTTAGTTCTATTTGTCCAGCGCATTCCCAACGGAGGAGTCCGCAATTGGAGGCAGCGATTCGAGCAGGGCGGCAGAAGATTGGGTTGGGTTTTGAGCGGGGACCATTCTAACAAGAGGCCGCAGGGCGGCGAGGTTGCGAAACCGTCATGCCGGGTGAGCACGGCATCTGAGGAAAACTGCGCGTTACGCCGCTTGAGGTAACGCTAAATGGCGCAAGAAGGGGGCCGTGCACGTCGAGGTCGAACAGCGAATTCGCTATCGGCAGGATTCGGGCAGGACAGTTCGAATTAGCAAACGCTCCGCCTTCAGCCGGACAAACTGGTTTTCCCGTCGAGCAGGAGTGTGACGCTGGTGTGACGTAGAACCTGCCAACACTGCCAAAATTGACATCATTGACAGTTCGCGCTGGTTCCGTTTCAATAACTTACGTGGCTGTAATGTGACCCAGCGAATTCGGCTTACAGGTCCGGCTGCCACATTCAAAGGACACACCGCCGTCGGATGAACGACTGTGCCGTTTTGTGCCATGTGGTTCCAGCCTGCGAGGGTGACCCATCCGTAGTTGCAGGTTGAGGGGCGGTTCTGGACCCGATTCTTGGTAGAGTCGGGTTGGAAAACTTTCTCAGCGAAAGGAGAACCGCGTGGAAGAGAAGTTATCACACCCTCACCAGGAAAGGACAAAAGGCTTGCGGCCGATGGTCGAGTGGACCGAACCATCGCGGTTGGCCGTGGACGAGTTGATCGATGTGGCCGGAGGGGCCACGATCGAAGCGGTCTTGCAGCTCTCGGCGGAGCAGGTGGCGGGGCCGCCGACGCCGGGGCAGCGGCGCACGGGCCTGCTGTGGCATGGCCGGCAGGCCGGACGGGTGTGTTTGAAAGAACGAAACTGGGGGTGACGAAACCGCGACTGCGGGAGAAGGGCGGGGGCGAAGTGGCCATCCCGGCCTACGAGGCCATGCAAGAGAACGGGATGAGCGCGCGGATGCTGGACGTGCTGCTGCGCGGGATCTCCACCCGGCAGTACGCCGAGGTGGATGGTGCCGGACACAAGCACGGGTTGGGGATTCAGCCAGGAGCCACGGAGAATGCAGCCGCCGTCGAGGACTTACTGCAGCAGTTCGTGGCGCGCGGCGTGGACCCCAAGGCGAAGCGGTTGTTCGTGATCGACGGCGCCAAAGCTCTGCGGGCGGGGATCAACCAAGTTTTTGGCGCGCAGCACCCGGTTCAGCGCTGTCGGAATCACAAGATCGAGAACGTAGGCCAGCGCTTGCCCGAGGAACAGAAAGCGCAGGTGAAAGCGGCGATGCGCGCCAGCTACAAGTTGCAGGCCAAAGACGGGATGGCGCGACTGCGAAAACTGGCCGACTGGTTGGAGCAGGAATCTCCGGCCGCTGCGAACAGTTTGCGGGAGGGGTTGGAAGAATGTTTCACCCTCAATCGTCTGGGCATCCCACCGTCGCTGCATCGCTGCCTGGCCACCACGAACTTGATCGAAAGCCCGCAATCGGGGTGCGCACGCGGACCCGGCGGGTAGGCCGCTGGCGCGACCCTCGGATGGTCGAGCGCTGGGTGGCGGCGTCGTTCCTGGCGACGGAAAAGAATTTCCGCCGCATCATGGGCTGGAAGGATCTCTGGCAACTGGAAGCGATCTTAGGAAGAAAAGCAAGTGACCAAGTCGCGCACCAGCAGGAGGCCGCGTAAAATGAC
>WNGE01021060.1_pt1 | contig 10189 bp, 5 predicted proteins | sample 5400651 | NCBI WGS metagenome assembly WNGE01 (sample SAMN13153370, study PRJNA577476) | soil metagenome | isolation source: 60 cm soil or saprolite under grassland replicate 2 | place: USA:California | collected 2016-06-15
GCTCACCCCCCATGTTGAACTCGAACGAAACGACCGAAGTGCCGCCTTCGCTGAGCACGATGCCCTCGCTGAGCACGATGCCCTCGCTGAGCACCAGGCCTTCGGACAGCACCAGACCTTCGGAGAGCACCAGACCTTCGGACAGCAGCAGGCCCTCGCTGAGCACGATGCCCTCGCTCAACACCAGACCACTGCCGCTGGTCAGCCAGGCGGACAGCGTCGTGGACGGGATGAAGATCCCCGTCTTGTTCGTCAGGGAGCTGCTGCCGGCGAGCGAATTTGCCGCCACCACGCCCGAGGTGACCAGCGTCTGGTTGGCGGGCGCCGTGTCGGTGAAGTACCGCACGTAGGTGTTGGAGGCGATGCCGGTGCCCGACCAGTACACGGCGACGCGTTTGCGCACCACGTTGCCGGCCCACGTGATGCGCGGGTCCCAGATCGGCTGGTAGTGGGTGAACAGCTTGCTGCCGCTGACCACTTGGTTGCCACCGACGAAGACGATACGCGACCAGTTGAAGGTCTGGCCGTTGATCGTCGACGACTGAGCTGGCATCGACTGTTGGTCCGCCAGCAAATTGTCGCCGCCGATGAGGCCATTGGCTTGGATCTGGGTGGCGATATCGGTCCTGAGCGCGTTGGCTAACACGATCGCCCCGTCGATGTTGAGCGTCCCCGCGCCCTGCTGGAGCAGGTTATAGTTTGGCAGCGGCTGTGCCGTGTATTGCAGGATCGCCTTGATCAGCGGCGGCGTGAGCCCCGGGTTGGCCTGCAGCATGAGCGCCACAGCGCCGGTTACCACCGGGGCGGCGATCGAGGTCCCGCTCATCTGCATCTGCGTTTCGGGGTAGATCTCCGTGATGCCCAGCGGCGTGACCAGATTGCTGTAATAGGTGCTGGCCATATAGTTCCAGGTGGGGCTTCCACTATTCGCCGTGGTGGCCGCAGCGCTGACGACCTTGTTGCCCGGCGCCACCAGATCGGGCTTCAGCAGGTTGTCGTGGTGCGCCATGCCGGTGGCGTCGAACCACACGCCGCGCGTCGGTCCGCGCGAGCTGAAGTTGGTGACGGTGTCGTCGTCGCGGGCAACGGAATCGTGATAGTTGACCGCACCCACGGTGATCACCGACGGGTCGATGCCCGGGGCGCCGACCGTGCCGTAGACCTCCTGGCCGGCGGTCGACCGACCGAAGTTGCCGGCCGCGGCCACCACCGTGATGCCGGCGGCAGTGGCACTGCGCGCGGCAATGCACAGCGGATCCGTTTGCCAGGTCTCGGTCGAATCGGCCGCCAGGCTGGTGTTCAGCACGCGGATGTTGTATTCCTTGGCGTGATAGATGACCCACTGGATGCCTTCGATCGCATCGCTGACGGTGCCATAGCCATGGTCGTCGAGCACCCTCACGTCGTAGATTTTCGCGTTCGGTGCGATGCCGGTGGTATCGGGCGTGCTGGAGGCATAGTACTTGGCGTAGCCGGCGGCGACCGCGGCCACATGCGTGCCGTGGCCGAACGGGTCCTGCGTCGCATCGTTGTCGGCGACAATCTGCGCCTCGTAAATGTTCAGCGCCAAGCTGCCTGGCTGCAACGATCCCGTGGTGTCGACCCCGATCGTCCAGCTGGCCGCGGCGCTGTTGAACATATCGACGTTGCGCGTAACGCGCGTAACCCCGCTGCCGTCCAGAAAGGCGTCGTGCGCCTTCATCACCCCCGAATCCAGCACCGCGATCCCGATGCCAGTCCCATCCACTCCGCTGTAGCTGGTCTTGGTGCTGTTGGTGCGCACGTTGCTCGTCAACGCGCCGGTAATCGATTCGAGCGTGCTGGCTGTCTGGCGAACTTCGCGGTTCGGCGACACGCTGACCACGTCGTCGCGCTGCGCCACCGCAATGACGGTGCCCGCTTTCATCAGCGTCGTCAGCGCATGAATGACCGAATGCCTCGCGAGCACGGAACCGCCGGTCCGGACCACGAACGCGCGCAAATCGGTCATCTCCGGGTCGGCGGAGTTGCTGACCACGATCACTTGCACGTAGCGTACGCCCTTGATGTCGCGTGCCCAATTGACCGCCGGCGTGGTGCCCAGGGCGATTCCGACTTGCAGGTCGCGCGCTACCTTGCTCTGCGCGTTCGCCTGCGCCAGCCCAACAGCCTGCGCCTTGGCCGAGCTCGGCACGACGCCCAGTATCGTCATCGCAAACAGCATCGTCGGGAGCAGCATCCGGGCAATCAAGGAGAGCCAACGGCGTTCATTGGCCGTGCCCTGGTCGGCCCGCGCCGGCGACGCGTTGATCCGCGGAACCGCCTCCTGCGGATCCCGGTGTCGCGAAGTTGTAGTGGTCATGATCCTGGCTCCTTGCGCGAGTGCGCTGGGGTCATGACGGCGCAACCTTTGTGCCAGCCCGCAAACGCCAAAAAGTCTGCGAAGACCCCAAAGCGGCATCGGCTGCAGCACGAAATTCTTGAGCTCCATTAAAGGCGCCGAATGCGTCTATGAAATTGCGCACGGCGTCGTCTATGACGTCGTCATAGATGGTTGAAAACCCGGTGATATTTCCTGCCGCGACCGTTGCTACGGCAATGCGCGCGCGGCGCCAAACACTGGCAGTAACACGGCAGTCTACGAACACGTCGTGGACAAGCTGCAACGTAGAACTGCGTGAAAACGGGTTGCGCCTCGGGCGTAGGATGCGCTCGATGATGCCCCCAATACGCAACCGAACGATGCCGTTGGCCCGCGTCCACCGGCTACCCAAGTCGACGTGCCCTCGTCCCCGATTGCTCACGAGCGGCGATGCAAATGGGACGGGCAGTCAGTGCAGCGTGGCGGACCTTGGAGCGATCCGGGCGGGGCGTCACTTTTCCTCTTCCACATGGTCCCATGGAGAGCGATTGTTCGGGTGCAGGAACGCATAGTATTCGCGCAGTGCCTCCAGCTCCTGAGCGATTTTCGGCGGGAATCCCTTGCGGGTGCCGCGACGGTCGACGAGCAGGGCGTCCAGATACTCTTCGCACCTTGCCACCTGTTTCCATAGGTGGCGGAGCCTATTGGCAATTCGCGGGAACTGCCGAGCCAGTTCCATCGGGCGAATATCTTCCGGCAAAGATGCGAGCCACGTTCGGGTGACGTCGAGCAAGGGCTCTTTCGGGGTCCGCGTGCGGTTGTCGGTCAATTTGCTTGCACCCGGCTTCGTCGGTTCTCCTTCGAGCGCCCGCCTCGCTTCCTCCACAGAGACTGTCGTGAATTCGAGCGGTTTCACCGTCGTGAATTCAAGCGGTTTCATAGAAAGATTCCTCCCCTGATAGCTGAGAGTTCTGGCGCTGTCGGTCGGGTCATAGTGGGCGCCTTGTCTGCGATCCGCTGCTCTGTGCCGGGCGATTTGTCACAACACGCCAAGTGCAGACCTGGCGACGGCAAAGTCAGCGATCATTAGGTGAGACCTAATCGTTGCTCCATTGACCCCTGTGACGATCCAAGACATTTTGTGACCGTGTACGGCATTCGCAGCGGGCCCAAGGTGGACTTGGGGAGGCTGCCATCAAAGCAGCAATTACCCTGCCACCTCCGGCACATCGGTTGCGTGCCGTCTCATGACTGGCGCTGCGATGACCGGCGGGCGCCCCTGCCGTTCGACCGAAAGGAGCGCCTCGAGAGCAAGGCAGTGCGCGCTTTGGCGAGCGAGGGCGCGCCTACCTGGAGCGGTACAGGCGCTCAGTCGAGCTTGACGAGCTGCTTGCCGAAATTCTCGCCCTTGAGCAAGGCGATGAGTCCCCTGGGGGCATTGTCGATGCCGTGGACGACCGATTCGCGGTACTTGAGCTTGCCTTCGGCGAGATGACCCGCAAGCCCTTCACGCGCCTCGCCGTAGCGATCCTTCCAGTCGAACACGATCATGCCCTGCATTTTGATGCGGTTGACGAGCACCGAGCGGAGCATCTTGTAGCCATACGGCTGGGTCGCGTTGTACTCGGCGATGAGCCCGCACACGACGATCCTCGACAACCGGTTCATGAGTCGCAGCGACGTGTCGAGGATCTCGCCGCCGACATTCTCGAAGTCGACGTCGACGCCGTTCGGGCAGGCCTTGCGCAAGTCGTCCAGCAGATTGCCCACCTTGTAATCGACGCAGGCGTCGAAGCCGAGCTCCTGCACGACGTACTCGCACTTGGCCTTGCCGCCCGCGATGCCGACGGCGCGGCAGCCCTTTGTCTTCGCGAGCTGTCCGACCACGCTGCCGACGGCGCCGGACGCTGCCGATACGACGACCTCGCCGACCGTCTGGCCGACCATGACCTCGCCTAACTGCGCTGGCGGCACATACGACTTGACGTCGTTCATGCGTCCGCGCATGTAGGGGTCGAGCGAAAGCCACTCGTTCTTTACGAGCACTTCGCCCGCAGCCGGCTTGGCGACGGGCGCCTCGACGATGCGAAAATTCTCCTCCGTCACCGCTCCCTGCGGACGACTGGCGAGAAGCACTTGCTTGTTCGGCGCGGTCACTTGCCGTCCCCTTCGCCACCGGAAGCTCCAGAGGTCGCGGCCTCTCGCGGATAGTTCTGGAGCGTGAAGTAGAATGCCGCGCCTTCATCGGGCTTCGATTCTGCCCAGACGCGGCCGCCATGACGATTGATGACGCGCTGCACGATCGCGAGTCCGACGCCGGTCCCGGGATACTCCGCGGTACTGTGCAGCCGCTGGAACACGCCGAAGAGCTTGTCGTAATACTTCATGTCGAAGCCGGCGCCGTTATCTTTCACGTAGTAGACAGCCGGGTCGCTCGCATTCCGGCAACCGACTTCAACGACGGCGGGATCCTTGTCGCGCGTGAACTTGATTGCATTGCTCAGCAGATTGGCCAGCGCCTGCTTCAGGAGCGCCGGATCCGCTTCGGCGGTCCCGAGGTTGCCGACCATGAAATCGATCGTGCGGCCATTGTGGCTGGGGCGCGTCTCGTCGATGATCTGGTGGACGAGAGTTTCCAGTTGCACCGGCCGGGTCCGGAGCGGCTCGCGCCCGAGGCGCGAGAAAGCGAGCAGATCGTCGATCAATCGCCCCATCTGCTGACTGCTCGCGCGCATTACGCCGAGCAGGCGATTTCCCTCAGCGTCGAGCTTGCCGCCGTAATCCTCTTCGAGCATCTGCGCATATCCGTCCACGGCTCGCAACGGCGCACGCAGATCGTGCGAGACCGAATAGGAAAACGCGTCCAGCTCCTTGTTGGCAGCCTGCAGCTCCTCTGTGCGCTCGCGCACGCGCAGCTCGAGGTCCTCGGAATGGAGCTTCACGCGCTCGTAGAGCCGCGCCTGCCTGACCGCGATCGCAAGTTGCGTGGCCACTTCACGGGCGATGCTCTTCTGCTCGTCGGGAAATTTCGCCGTTTCGCCGCCGAAGCTCACTGCCCCGATCAATTCGCCGCCCGCGATCATGGGCATCACCATGTAAACGTGGACTCCCGAGGCGAGCAGCGCGTCCACTTCGGGACCCGGGGGCAACGTGTGCGTGTCGATGACCTGGGATTCGCCTCGTTTAAGCGCTTCCACGTCGCCCATCAGCCGTATCGAGTAGCGCACGCCCGGTCCGACGTGAGTGCGGTGACGGCCCGCCGCGGCCAACCACTCTACTTCACCCGCCGGGAGGTCGAAAATGTTCACGATCGCGCGCGGTACCCCGAGCACCTCGCGCAATGGCTGAATCGCCGCTCCTGCGATCGCCCTCGGGGTCTCCTCGGCAGCGACGGCGCGGTCGATCTCGTGCAGGATACTTAGTCGCCGCGCGTGCTTGCCGTGGGTCTCGACAAGGCGGCCGTAGAGCATGCTGTTCTCGATCAGCAGCATCATGAGCACGAAGCTTGCCGCCAGCAGCCCATAGATCCGTCCCGCGTAAAAGCCAAGGTCGAAACGGCCGGCGTTGAGGACCGCGGACAGTGCGATGTCGAAAATCCACGCGCACAGGACGACCATGAGCCACACGTCGAGCACGGTGTGCGGACGCCGCTGCCACAGGAAGACAAGGGCGACGACGCTCAACGCCCAGACGCTCGAAATAACGCCGATCGCCGTCGGCGTATAGCGGTTGCCCTGCATGATCGCTGGGAGAGACTCCTGCCCCATAGTTGCCAGCAAGGTCAGCCCGCAAACGACGACGAGAACGGCCGCAATGCTGAACGCAATGGCGATGCCGGCGCGGCTGCGGGTTTGGTTCGTTTCGCGCCCGCGGTCCTTCAACAGCGCGTAAGCCACGACGAGGATGGGGAAGCAGCCGTGCCAGAAAAGGTACAGCCACGCCGTGCTTTGCGGCCCGGCGCCCAGCAGCCCGGTCGGCGCGAACAGGCCGGGGAAGGTGAGCGCGTGGGCGACGGTGATGAAGGCGGTGAACAGATAGCCGCTCGCCAGCACCAGCAGCGCCCGCGATCTCAAGAAACCGAACTGACCGAACAGCAGGACCGCCGTGACCAGATCGTTGACCACCAGCGCCGATTCGTAGACTGGGATGAAGGCCCAGACCGGCGTGAGCGGCACTTTCGCGAACGGGGCCGCTGCAACAAAGATCGCGGCGGAGACTGCCACCACGACCAGCGCGAGCCGGCGCTCGCGGGCTCCTGCCGGCAGCGTCGACAGGAATATCGGGCGCTCGTCCGTCAGCTCGCGCGCCATGCCCCTCCCTTGTTGCTCTCAAGCTGCCGGCAAGCTGCCGCGTTCGAGCAGCGCCCGCATCTCGCTCGCGGGTACGGGACGCGCGAAGTAATAGCCCTGCGCCTCCCCGCAGCCGTGGGCCTTTAGAAATTCGAGCTGCTCGACCGTCTCGACGCCCTCGGCGGTCACGTCGAGCATCAGCGCCTGCGCGACCACGATGATTGCGCGGACGATGGCCGCGTCGTCCGGATCATAAGCGATGTCGCGGACGAAGGATTGATCGATCTTGAGCCCGGTAACCGGGAAGCGCTTGAGGTAGCTCAGGCTCGAATACCCCGTGCCGAAATCGTCGAGCGAGATTCGCACATCCATCCCGCGCAACACGGCCATGGTATTGATCGTCTCGTCCGCGTTCAACATGACCGCGCTCTCGGTGAGCTCGATCTCGAGGTACTCCGCCCGGAGGCGCGTAGACTCAAGCGTGGTGCGCACCGTCTCGACCAGATCCTTGTCGTGCAGCTGCCGCGCCGAGATGTTGACGGCGATCGGCACGTATCGCAGCCCATCGTCCTGCCACGCCTGGTTCTGCCTGCACGCCTCGCGGATGACCCACTTGCCGATCTGCACGATCAAGCTGCTTTCCTCAGCCACCGGAATGAATTTTCCCGGTGGGATCATTCCTCTTGCCGGATGCTGCCAGCGCAGCAACGCTTCCATGCCGATGATACGCCCGGTCTTGAGGTCGACTTTCGGCTGATAGTGAAGCACGAACTCGTCGCGCTCGAGCGCATTCCATAGATCCGTTTCCAGCGTCAGGCGCTCGCCGAAGTTTGCATTCATCTCGGACGAGTAGAGCTGGAAGGTGTTGCGGCCGAGATCCTTTGCCCGGTACATCGCCGTGTCGGCGTTGCGAAGCAGCGTGTCGGCGTCCTCGCCGTCGCGCGGGAAGCTCGCGATCCCGACGGAGCCGGTCACCTTGAACTCCCGCTTGTCGATCAGGAACGGCTGCGAAATCGCCGCCATGACTCGCTGTACGATTTGATAGACGCTGTCATCGCGCTCCTGCTCGGTGACCAGCAGCACGAATTCGTCGCCGCCCAGCCGCGCCGCGGTGTCGCCCTCGCGAACGCAGGCCACGAGCCGCTCCGCTACGATCTTCAGGAGGCGGTCGCCGATGTCGTGCCCAAGGCTGTCGTTGATCAGCTTGAAGTTGTCGAGATCGATGAACGCCAGGCTGAACGGGCGCTCGTAGCGGTGCGCTAGCGCGAGCGACTGTTGCAACCGGTCCCTGAGCAGATTGCGGTTGGCGAGCCCGGTGAGCGCGTCGTGATTTGCCTGATGCTCGAGCTCTTCCTGGTAGCGCTTGATCTCGGTGATGTCGTACTGAACGCCAACGAAATGCGTGACCGCGCCGGAGCGGGGATCGTTTACGGGCGTGAGGTAGAGCATGTTCCAGAACAGGCTGCCGTCCTTGCGATAGTTGCGCAGCAGCGCCTGGGCGTCGTGCTGTTCGGCGATGGCGCGGCGAATCTTGTCGAGCTCGGGTTGATCGCGATCTGCGCCCTGGAGAAAACGGCAGTTGCGACCGATCGCTTCGCTGCGGCTGTATCCGGTCACTTGCTCGAAAGCGCGATTGACGTACACCAGCGGCATATCCGGATCGGTCGCACTCACGATCATGATCGCGTTCACGCTCGCTTCGACGGCGCGGTCGCGCAGGCGTAACGCCTCTTCGGTCTCGCGCAGCACTACCCGTTCGGCGGCATCCTTCAGCGCGCGGCGGACCGCGGTCGGCAGCCGCGGCAGGTTGGTCTTGAGCACGTAGTCGTTGGCGCCGCCGCGCAGCGACTCGATCGCCGTTTCCTCGCCGATCGTTCCCGACACGAAGATGAAGGGAAGGTCGGGCCGCATCCGGCGCACGATGCCGAGCGCCGACAAGCCGTCGAAATGCGGCATGGCGAAGTCGGACAGGACGATGTCGGGCGCGAACTCGATGCATTCGCGCATGAGCTCGGCTTCGGTCTCCACAAGGCGGTGCTCGAATTCCAGGCCGGCGCGCTTGAGCTCGCGCAGCGTGATCTCGGCGTCCGAGGACACGTCCTCGACCATCAGGATCTTAAGCGCGCCCATGGGTTCCATCATCGCGCGTTGTCCAGAGCCGCGCCGGGAAGGCGATTGACGAGCACCCAGTAACACCCGGCTTTGGCGACTTCGTCGACAAACTTCGCGAAGTCGACGGGTTTGACGACGTAGCTGTTCACGCCCAGCGAATAGCTGGCTATGATGTCGCGCTCCTCGGCGCTGGAGGTCAACATCACCACCGGTATCGCCTTGGTTTCTTCGTTCGACTTGACCTGCCGCAGCACCTCGATGCCATCGACCTTCGGCATCTTCAGGTCGAGCAGCACGAGCTTCGGCGCGCCCGCAGGCCGCGACGCATACGCGCCGCGCCGGAAAATGAAATCGAGCGCTTCGGCGCCGTCCTTCACCCGGACGAGACGGTTGGCGAGGTTGTTGCGCCGCAGAGCCCGGATCGTCATCTCGGCGTCGGCGTCGCTATCCTCGGCCAGCAATATTTCGACCTGCTCGAAGTCGTTCATCCAGCCCTCGCTCGGCGCCGGCTGGAATTCGATCGGTTACTACCTTGCAGCATCGCGGCGATCGCCGCCGATAGCGAAGCCGCTCGCACCGAATTGGCGCCTTGCAGGAATTTCCTCGATGGCGGCGTCATGAATCGGACCTCTCCCCGTGCTCGCGCCCCCTTTGCCCGCATCTCGCTCCCCAGCCCGAAAATAACATGGGATGCCACACGCGTACAGTACATGGAGTCGAAAAACGCCGCGCCGACGACGACAGAGACGCGCGCGAATCGTTGCAGCTTGCGCCATTTTCAGAGGGCGCCGGCGGTTTGCGAGGTCGATGCAGGCCGTCTGGGTATCTAGGGTATTGTACTGAACAGCCAAGCATCGCTGCTCGCACGATTCACGACGTTGTCGTCGTGGGGCCGAATTCATTCGGCCGCAGGTTCCCCTGGCTCAATCAGGTGTTCAGGCGGTCAAGCGCTCCGCTCCATCGATCCACACGCTCAGCATCCCAATCGAGCGTATTTCGATGCCGTCGATCGCGACGTGGACGGATTCATCGTCGCGCTGTGCCCCCAGCACATACAGCAACGGCAGGTAATGCTCCGGCGTCGGGACCGCGAGGCGCGCATCCGGTCCGGCCCGATGGTAATCGATCAGTCGATCGTATTGCTTGGTCGCAATCGCGCCGCGCACGTAGTCGTTGAAGCGCGTCGCCCAGTCGTACGCCGAGCCGCCGCCCCAGCCGATCAGGCGCAGGTTGTGAACGACGTTGCCGCTGCCGACGATCAGCACGCCTTCGTCGCGCAGCGGCGCGAGATGCGCGCCGAGCGCGTGATGAAACGCCGCCGGTTGCGTGGCGTCGATCGCGAGCTGCACGACCGGCACGTCCGCTTTCGGAAACGCATGCTTGAGCACCGACCAGGTACCATGGTCCAGCCCCCAGGATTGATCGAGGCCGACGTCGACGGGCGCGA
>WNGE01009565.1_pt1 | contig 10188 bp, 9 predicted proteins | sample 5400651 | NCBI WGS metagenome assembly WNGE01 (sample SAMN13153370, study PRJNA577476) | soil metagenome | isolation source: 60 cm soil or saprolite under grassland replicate 2 | place: USA:California | collected 2016-06-15
TCGCAGCGGTGTGCATGCACTGCGGCAGCACGGGTATTTTTCTGTTTCCGCGGCCGTGCGCAACGAGGTCGTGGCGGCATCGCTGACGGAGATTTTCTACGAGATGGATAAGCTGAGGTCGTTGCCGGCTCCGGAAGCGGAATTGGCGGACGCGCAAAATTATGTGAGCGGCGTCTTTTCGATGGGGCTGGCGACACAAGACGGCCTGTTGTCGCAATTCTCCACGGTCGCGCTGAACGAATTGCCGGACGATTACCTGGAAGCGTATCGCGGCAAAGTGCGCGCGGTGACACCCGAAGATCTCCTCGCGACGGCAAGGAAATATCTGGATTCACCAAACATGCAGATTGTCGTGGTCGGAGACCGCGCGCAAATCGAAGCGCAGGCGGCGCTCTTCGGTGAACTGGAAATTTACGACGCGCAGGGCAAACGGCTGGATTGACCGGCCTGTTCCTTTTTTATTGATTTGCGTAGTTACCGGATTCATTCTGTTCAGGCTATGAGATGGCGGTCATTGCCGATCCGGCTTTCCCTTGTATTTCTTTTCTTCAGCCTTGTGTTTTCAGCGGCTTTGTTTCCGGCAAAGAAAAAGCCGCCGCTGAAGCCGGTAACCCTGAACACGGCGACTTCAGAAGAACTCCAGCAAGTGCCCGGGATTGGACCGGTGACCGCGGAAAAGATCTTGCAGATGCGCAAATCGTACGGCGCGTTCAAGAGCGTGGACGATTTGCTGGCCATCCGCGGCATCGGCAAAAAGCGCCTCGACAAAATGCGCAAATATTTGACGGTCGGCAAGCCAGGCACACCCAAGAACATGCCTCCATCGGCGAAGCCGGCTCCTGCTGCACACAAGCCGCCAGACAAACCGTGAGAAAGATTCCTTCCAACGGGGCCGGAATCTTCGATCACTGTGCTTCGCTCCGTTCGCAATGAAGGGTGTTGGTTCATAGCGTTTGGTGAGTTGGCTTGGGCTGTTCGATGCGCAGGGGAACCTGGTCGGCGATGCGGATGCCGTAGCCTTCGAGGGCAACGACTTTTTTCGGATGATTGGTGAGGACGCGGATGTCCTTGAGGCCGAGATCGATCAGGATTTGCGCGCCGATGCCGCTCTCGTGCTGAACCAGGCGCTGGCGGGCCGGCTCGCGATCCAATTGTCCGCGCTTGTGGAAATGGATTTGCGGAAGCGTGCCGGGTTCCTCCGCGGCATCCACGGAGAATCCGCGCCCGGTGTGGTGAAGATAGAGGAAAACGCCGCGGTCTTCCTTGGCGATAGCGGCAAGCGAGCGGGAGACAAGCTCGGAGCAATCGCACTTGGTGGATCCGAAAACATCGCCGGTGAGGCAGTGTGAATGGACACGCACGAGAGCGGGGGCGGGTCCGGAAAGGTCGCCGCGAACGAGGGCGACGTGCTGGTCGTGGTCGACGTCGCTGGAGTAGGCGATCATGCGGAATTCGCCAAAACGCGTGGGAAGAACGGCTTCAGCGACGCGGCGCACGTAGCGTTCGTGCTGCATGCGGTAGCGAATGAGGTCGGCTACCGTGAGCATCTTCAAGTTGTGTTCCCTGCAAAACTCGATGAGCTGGGGCACGCGGGCCATGGTGCCGTCTTCGTTCATGATTTCGCAGATGACGCCGGCGGGGCTTAATCCGGCGATGCGTGCGAGGTCCACGGAAGCTTCCGTCTGCCCGGCGCGGACCAGAACGCCGCCGGTGCGCGCGCGCAGCGGAAAAATGTGGCCGGGACGCGCGAGATCCTGCGGCTTGGTTTTCGGATCGATGGCCGCAAGGATGGTGATGGCGCGATCGGAGGCGCTGATGCCGGTGGTGACGCCAAGGCGCGCGTCAATGGCTTCGCAGAAGGCGGTGCCATGGACGGAAGTGTTGATCGGCGACATGAGCGGGAGGTGAAGCTCGTCGCAGCGCTCCTCGGTGAGGGGCAGGCAGATCAGGCCGCGGCCGTACTTGGCCATGAAGTTGATGGCGTCGGGCGTGATTTTTTCGGCGGCCATGGCGAGGTCGCCCTCGTTTTCGCGGTCCTCGTCGTCAACCAGTACGATCATGCGGCCCTGGCGAATCTCTTCGACGGCTTCTTCGACGGTGGCGAAAGCGGAGCGCGCGTCAGTCATAGCGGAATATCCCTCGTTCGGATTGATGATAGCACTGGCGACCTCGGGGATGGCAGTGACTGGTGTGTTCCGTGACCCGTGGAAGAGCGGCGCAGAGCAACGAATCGGAATTAACACAGAGGCCGCAGAGAACACAGAGTTCACGGAGACGGAGTCGGAGAGGTGGTTGCGACCGAGACTCCGCCCGAACTGATGAGAGCGATGGATAGGCATCAAATTGACCCTCCCACCCCCCGGGTGTTTTGCACAAAGAGTTCGGAATTGCATGAAAAGAAAAGAGTTGAGTTTTTGATAGGTGCAGAAAAGTGCAAAAGAGTTTGGAAGAGTTTGAAAATAAAGGGGATAAATGGAAAGCAGATCGGAATGTCTGAATGCTGAAGGCTGGGGAAGGACCCCACCCCCCATCTTTTTGTAAGTGCGGATTCTACAGGGGTTACAGGAGAATTTCTCGTAAGTGCGGATTCTAAAGGAGTTATAAGTCCTTTGTTTCCCGCAGATCCGAGGGGTGCTTGTAAGTGCGGATTATAAAGGGGTTGTGGGAGGGGGGTCATGGAAGTGCGGATTCTAAAGAGGTTAGTGGTGAGCAGGGGAAGGGAAAGTACATTAAGAGGGAAGAAGAATGTAACGCCCCGAGAAGCTCCCCGACAAAGTCGGGGCCCCGACCAAGTCGGGGCAGGCAGGCGGGTTGGACGCCGCACACAGAGATTACGCAGAGAGGCGGCTTGCGGCGCGGGGCGGCGGGGATGGTTGCTCAACATCAAATAAGAATATTACCATATGATTATGGCTCCTGTCAAGTGAAAGTTGGATATCATTCCAATGGAGCCGTAAGACGTTGAAATGTCCCGGCTTAGACGGCCGGGATGCAAAAGACGCATTTGCAGGTTACGGGTGCGGAGGCTGAAGTTCGGGAATGGGAATCCGGGGCAGTTTGAGAAGCGGTCTTGCTCACTCCCCCTTGGTTTAGTACTTCACAGATGGAGTCAGATCCCTGTCAAAGAGGGTTTCCCACTTCCGGAAGTTGCTGATTAGAGTAAGGTTTGCCCTGGCGACGGAGGTGATCACGGATGCGTCGTCTATCAACCCAAGTACGGGAATGGAATCAGGAACGAGATCAAACGGGCTCACAAAGTAGATGACAGCGGCGACGGCCATGAGAATCGAGCCGGCTGGCGCGCAAAACTTGTTCGCGAGCTGGGCACGAAGGAGACGTAGAAGTATCTGCAAGCTTTCCCAAGGAGCTAGAAGAAACTCGTAGCATCGCTCTGCTTTGCGAGTGGCTTTCTCAAGAAGCCAGAGCAGCTCTTCCTTGTGTCCAACATACGACTCGGCTTTTAACTTTGCCTGCTCAAACGTGAGGGGTGTTTTCTTTTTCATGGGTGGGCCTTTTCAAGATCGTCGCGCCCATGGAGAATAGCACGTCAATAGCAATTGGTTAAGTATTCTGCAGGGAATGAGGAATCGAGCCGTGGACGGCCAGGAGCGAAGGATTAACTGTGCCGGCGGAAGCTACCGTTCCCAGCCCTTGCGGGCTGGGCTAACTTCTGGCGTGCCTACGGCCCTTATCCTGCTGAACCAAGAGGTGGGAATAGAGTTTTTGGGGGGAAGCAGGGAGCAAAACGCGAAGGGAATAGGCGCCTGCGCCTATGAGCAGTTGCCGATCAGAAGAAAATGTTCGACCGAAGCTCACTTCTTAGGCTGAGAAATGCTGAGCGGGGAAGTAACGATCAGATATTTCGCCTCGTCGGGATTTACGGGCTCCAATTCTATGGACCATACCTCACCGCCAACCGAATTTGTTTGTACATGTATTTGAACTCTGAAGAAATAGGTTTTGCCGGCTTCCGCGATGAAATTGGTTAGCGAATGCTGGTCTGAGAGGCGCTTGAAGCTCGATTGCCAATTCGTGCACAGGTGATTCTCGCCGGGTTCGACCGAGAAGAAAAGATACGAAGTCCCGCGATTAGCTCCGATCCACGCACCGTTGAGTCCAACGCGGATAGTTGGAGTTCCCCACTCCCCTGGCGGCCTTTGGAAGACCTCAATGACATAGACGAGAGCTTTGCCGGCTTCCGGCTGACCTATGGAATGTGGGCTATTGTCTTTTTTTACGTCGAACTGGACGTTGGGTGGTCCGCAAGAATACGCCGCCCCTGCATTATTTTGCGCGAAAACGGAGGGCGCGAAAAGCAGAAACAGGGCGACAACTTTCATGTTGCTCCTCATGTTTGCCGAAGATGCCTCGCGGGAGCGAAAGAAAGTCTCAGCAATGAGACGTGCGCAGGGGTCCTCGGGTTGCACACAAGTCTAAAGAGGCAGGCTAAAGGGCTAATGGAGCAGAGGCTGGAGGAGATGGAAAATAGTGGCGCCGAAGAAGGCGGCTCCGGGAATGGTGAGGACCCAGGCGAAGACGATGCGACGGGTAATCCCCCAGCGCACGGCGGAAAGGCGGCGTGAGGCGCCGACGCCGACGATCGCGCCCGTAATAGTGTGCGTGGTGCTGACAGGGATGCCAAAGTGTGCCGTTCCGACGAGGGTGAGAGCGCCTGCGGCTTCCGCGGAGAAGCCGCCGAAGGGATTGAGCTTGGTGATGCGCTGGCCCATGGTTTTGATAATGCGCCAGCCGCCGGCCATGGTGCCGCCGCCCATGGCCAGATGGCAGCAGATGATGACCCAGTAGGGAACGTCGTAGGTTTTTAGGAGGCCGCCAGCGACGAGGGCGGTGGTGATAATGCCCATGCCTTTCTGAGCGTCATTGGTGCCGTGACCGAGGCTGTAGGCGGCAGCGGAAAAGAGCTGCAGGCGGCGGAACCAGCGGTCGACCTTAAGTGGGCGCTGTTTGCGGACGATCCAACTGGTGAGAATGGTGACGAGCACGGCGACGAAGAAGCCGATGACCGGGGAGAGGAAGATGAAAAGGACGGGTTTGGTCCAGCCGCTCAGGATAAGGGCACGGAAACCTGCGCTGGCCACGGCAGCACCCCCGTAGCCGCCCATAAGAGCGTGAGAAGAGCTGGTGGGGAGGCCGAGGATGAGAGTAATGAGATTCCAGGAGATGGCTCCGAGGAGTCCCGCCAGAAGAACCTTTTGATCGACCATCTCAATGTGGACCATGCCTTTTCCGATGGTCTTGGCGACGGCAGTGCCGAAAACGAAGGCGGCGATGAAATTCCAGAAGGCGGCCCAGGCGACGGCGCGGAAAGGCGTCAGGACGCGCGTGGAGACGACGGTGGCGATGGAGTTGGCGGCGTCGTGCCAGCCGTTCGAGAATTCGAACGTGAGGGTGAGCAAGATGACGATGAAAAGGAGGGAGAAGCTAGTCATGGCTCACGCGTTGAAATACGCGAAGGCGAAGAGAGATTCCTCGCTCCGCAGAACCGGCCGGAGCGCAAAGAGCGCGCTTCGCTCGGAATGACAGTGGTTTGCTTTTCGCTGAACGGCGTCAAGAGGAGGCATTTGCAGGATCAGGCGCTCTTGAGGATGACGCCTTCGATGACGTTGGCGACGTCTTCGCACTTGTCGACGGCGGTCTCGATGACTTCGTAGATTTCTTTCCACTTGATGATCTGGACGGAGTCTTTTTCCTCATCGAAGAGCTGGGCGATGAGGGTGCGGCAGAGGCGGTCGCTTTCATTTTCGTAACGGTTGATCTCGATGCAGTGCTTGAGGGCTTTTTCGGGCGTTTCGATGGCGCGGACGGCGGCCTCTACCTCGGCGGTGGCCGAGACGAGAACCTTGACGAGGTCAACGGTGCCGGTGCGGACGGTGTCCACGCGGTAGAGCACGAAGCGGCTGGCGGCGGCGTCAATGAGGTCGATGACGTCGTCCAACTGGCTGCAGAGTTCGTGAATGTCTTCGCGGTCGAAGGGCGTGATGAACGTCTGGTTCAGCTTGGTGAAGATGGCATGGGTAATCTCGTCGCCTTCATGCTCGAAGGCTTTGACGATTTGTACTTGCTCGGGGACGGCGGTGTAATGCGAGAGCATCTTGAGCAGGGCATTAGCCCCAGCGTTGATGTTTTCGGCTTGCTTGACGAAGAGGCCGAAGAAACCCACTTCGCGCGGCAAGAGTCGCTGCAAGAGTCCGTTCATGGCGTATGACTCTCCCCTGAAGAGCCTCAGTCGCGAGGCAGAGGGACGATATCAGAGGGGAGTAACGCTAGGCAAGTCAGAGGCGTGGGCCGACGGAAAACTAACTACAAGAATGAAAGAGGGCGCTCCGGGTGACCGGAACGCCCTCTTGGGATTGACCTTACGGGCGAGGTGGTAAAGCGAACCCGGAACACAGGCTGAAGCCTGTGCCACGAGGATTAGTACATGCCGCCCATGCCGCCTGCGCCGGGAGCGCCGCCGGCTGCCGCCGCCTTGGTGTCTTCCTTGATGTCGGCGATGAGGGCCTCGGTGGTGAGCATCAGGCCCGCGATGGAGGCTGCGTTCTGAAGCGCGAGGCGGGTGACCTTGGCCGGGTCAATGACGCCCATCTTGACCATGTCGCCGTACTCGCCGGTCTCCGCGTTGAAGCCAAAGTTCTCTTCCTTGGACTCGCGGATCTTGCCGATCACGACGGCGCCTTCATGGCCGGCGTTGAGGGCAATCTGGCGGGTCGGCTCTTCGAGAGCGCGCCTCACGATGCCTGCGCCAACGGCTTCGTCATCGTGGAGCTTGAGCTTCTCGACCGCGGCGATGCAGCGAAGCAGCGCCGAGCCGCCGCCGGGGACAATGCCTTCCTCGACAGCCGCGCGGGTGGCGTGCATGGCATCTTCGACACGCGCCTTCTTTTCCTTCAGCTCGGTTTCGGTGGCTGCGCCGACTTTAATGACGGCGACGCCGCCGACGAGCTTGGCAAGGCGCTCCTGGAGCTTTTCCTTGTCGTAATCGCTGGTGGTGTTTTCGATCTGCTGGCGGATTTGCTTGACACGGCCTTCGATGTCTGCGGACTTGCCGGCACCTTCGATGATCGTGGTGTTGTCCTTGTCGATGGTGATCTTCTTGGCGCGGCCGAGGTCCTCAAGCTTCACGTTCTCGAGCTTGATGCCGAGGTCTTCAGTGATGGCCTTGCCGCCGGTGAGGGTGGCGATGTCTTCGAGCATAGCCTTACGGCGGTCGCCAAAGCCCGGGGCCTTGACGGAGGCGCACTGCAGCGTGCCGCGGAGCTTGTTCACCACGAGGGTCGCGAGGGCTTCGCCTTCGACGTCTTCCGCGACGATCAAGAGGGGCTTGCCCATCTTGGCGGTCTGCTCGAGCAAGGGGAGCAGATCCTTCATCGAGCTGATTTTCTTTTCGTGGATGAGGATGCGGACGTCTTCGAGCACGCATTCCATGCGCTCGGGATCGGTGATGAAATAGGGGGAGAGGTAGCCGCGGTCGAACTGCATGCCTTCCACGACTTCGAGGGTCGTCTCCATCGTCTTGGATTCCTCGACGGTGATGACGCCATCTTTCCCGACCTTCTTCATGGCCTCGGCGATAATGCCGCCGATTTGTTTGTCGTTGTTGGCGGAAATGGTGCCGACTTGCGCGATCATTTCGCCCTTGACGTCCTTGTGGAGCTTCTGGATCTCTTCGACGGCCACTTCGACAGCGCGCTCGATGCCGCGCTTGAGAGCGGTCGGGCTGGCGCCGGCGGCGACAGTCTTCACGCCTTCGCGGAAGATGGCCTGAGCGAGCACGGTCGCGGTGGTCGTGCCGTCACCGGCAACGTCGGAAGTCTTGGAAGCGACTTCACGGACCATCTGCGCGCCCATGTTCTCGAGGGGATCTCTGAGCTCGATCTCCTTGGCAACGGTCACGCCGTCCTTGGTGATGACGGGCGCGCCGAACTTCTTCTCGATCACCGCATTGCGACCCTTGGGGCCGAGGGTGATCTTCACTGCGTCGGCAAGAGCATTCACGCCGCGCAAAATCGCCTGACGGGAATTCTCACCTGTAACAATCTGCTTCGCCATACTGGTAATTCCTCCTGATATTTACTCGCAAATTTTCTCGAAAACTTTTTCGATCCGGGATTCCAAAACTACTTCCTTGCTGCTTTTGCCGCGCCGCTCAGCTTCGCCAGAATCTCTTCCTCGCGAAGGATGAGATACTCCTCTTCCTCGATCTTGATTTCCGTACCGCTGTACTTGCCGAATAGGACGCGATCGCCCGGTTTGACGTCCAGGGGGATCAACTCGCCCTTCTCACGCTTGCCAGCGCCCACGGCAATCACTTCGCCTTCCATGGGCTTTTCTTTCGCAGAATCAGGGATGATGATGCCACCCTTGATGCTTTCTTTCTCTTCAATGCGCTTCACGATGACACGGTCGTGAAGCGGGGTCAGATGTACTGCCATCTTGAAAAACCTCCATAGGTGAACTTGCGGTTTGTAGTATGTTTAGGAGCGAAGGAGTGATTAGCACTCCTCCCAACCGACTGCTAATATACCAGAAAAACCTTGCATGTCAAGCATTTTCAGGACAGCCGGACCAAATTCGACTGTTAGCTGTTCGCTGCTAAACTGTGTAATTAGAACAGCTTATGAGGTGCAAGAAAAATATGACACTTGGCAATTGCCCTGCTCACCCGCTGGGAGTAGGATTCTTGCAGATTTTGCCCCGGTGTACTTGATCACGGAGAACGGCTGGCTGATCACTTTCCATGGGCTCACCGGTCTATGTACGGCTCATCGGCTACACCGCAGGAACGCTGCTGCAGCTCTTCTGGATGGTGGTGATTCTGGGTTACCGCCGCCAGCGCAACTTCGAGCGCGTGTTCTTTTTTCTGTGTTTGGCGTTGTTCCTGTTTTACGGCGGTTTGCTCCTCGCGCTGAACTCACAAATCTACTATCCGCAGCATCCAGCGGCGCTACATGAATTTGCAATCGCAATCATTTCCACCGGGCTTTGCATGCTTCCCGCGCTTCTCTTGCATCTGCACATGGAATACGCAGAGACTCGCGGGCTGCTCAAAGTGAAGGCGTGGAAGCGTGGCGTGTTGTTCCTTTTTTATGGCGCTGGATTGCATCTCGCCGTCCACCGGATTCCGTCCCTCCTCCAGGACTCCCATTTCAATTTTCTTGCGCCCGGAAGTTCGCTGGGGGAAGGCTTCGCGATTGTGCTGGCTCTTGCGTTGGCATGGTGCGGAGGTTGGGAAAGGCGTTTTGCGGCGACCGCTCCAGACAAACCACAGCGTTATTTTCATGGGGCGTTGTTGCTGTTTTTCGTGGTGGCGTTCCTGGCCGTCGATGGCTTGCACTTGGCCCCGTTTCGAATGGATGCGCGGACGACAGAGGAACTCGCCACAGCCTTCTCACTGCTTCCAATCTTGCCATTCACGGCGCTCATCTACCTCGTATGGCGGCACAACTTTTTGCAGATCGGCCGGCAAAAGAATCTTCTTTATGCGGTATCGGCGACTTTTCTGGCACTGCTTTACCTCAGCCTTGTTCGGCGTGTCGGCACCTGGCTGGAGCCGCTGCTTCCGCCGGAGGCTTCGGCGTCGATACTGTTATTTGTGCTGGTGATTTTTATTGAGCCCTTGCAACGCGCGCTCGGCCGGCGGCTCCAGGAAACAGCCCAGCGCGCAATGGACCGCGTGCAGCGGCTTACGGCGGAAATTCAGCAGGAGGCGCGACAAGGCAACCTCGAGAGCCTGCGGTGTTTCATCGAGCGCCGAACAAAAGAAGAATTCGAGCTGGCGTCGGCGCAACTTCGTTTCCTTGATCAAAGTAATGCAATCCTTCGGCCTTTTTCGGAAGAAGAGAGGCGCGGAGCCGTGAGGTTGTCTCCAGAGGACCACTTTCCCCTGCGGCGGGGAGGGCAGCTGGTCGGCGTGCTGCACGCGGAGCCGCACGGAGCTGGGTTTTCCGGGGAGACCCGCGCGGCGCTGGAATTCTTGTGCGAGCAACTGCCTGGGGCGCTGGATTTGTGCCGGCTGATTGAAGAGAAGCTTCGGTTGGAGAGGGAATTGGCCGAGCGAGAACGGCTGGCGCTTGTGGGCCAAATGGCGGCGAGCATCTCGCACAACTTGAAAAATCCGCTGGGGTCGATGAAAACCATCCTGCAGGTGCAGATGGAGAATCCGGAGCT
>WNGE01028488.1_pt1 | contig 10187 bp, 5 predicted proteins | sample 5400651 | NCBI WGS metagenome assembly WNGE01 (sample SAMN13153370, study PRJNA577476) | soil metagenome | isolation source: 60 cm soil or saprolite under grassland replicate 2 | place: USA:California | collected 2016-06-15
TTGTGATTTATAAGCCGGGCGCGATTTCAGTTGCGTCAGTGCCTTGGGAAGATCGTCGAGTGAATGGGTGCTTTGCAGAATGGGCGCGGCGTAGCTGTCCGCCTGCGCTCTATCCTGCCCTTCCAGCCAACGCGCCCGCGCCAGAATCTCCGAGCGCGGAACATCGAGCGGACTTTGCTCAGTTTGCGCGAGATCGGTCAGAATTCTGATCCCGTTATCAAATTTTTCGCCTTCAACGGCCCAGAGATAATTCTGCCATTGCTGCAGAAAACGTGTAGCGTCATGTAGGCGGTTCACGGCGCTTTCTCGCTCGAGGTTGCCCGACCGGAAGCGCGCAGGAGCGGCAGCGAGGCGGTGTAATTCAATCAATGACGCGTCGAGGTCTGAAGCTTTGCGCGCTTTGAGGACAACGTCGCTCGCGCGACGCAATGCGTCGGCTGTTTCCTTATCTTCTTCAGCGGCGCATGCCGCAATTACGGCAGCGAAATAGTTGAATGCCTTCGCAAATTCGGGTATGTCGGAGAGCGGTCCATTAACTCGATAACGTGCGGGCGAGTGCGGATCGGTATTCAGCCGCAACTTTAGATCCTCGTCGCGCTGTTTGGATTTCCAAATGGTGGCATAAGAGAGAAAGAAACGCTGCTCCGGCGTGAGACCATCGATTTTTTCGCGCGATTTTCCAGCGAGCGCTTTTTGCAGAGCCGCATAAGCGAGCTTGACCCCGCCGATGTCGGCGATGTTCTCGCCTTGGGTAAGCTCGCCATTGATGTGCGAACCAGGGAGCGGCTCGTATTCAGAATATTGCTTCACCACTGCCTGGGAACGCTCTTTGAACTTGGCGGCCGATTCGGGGGACCACCAATCACGAAGATTCCCCACGGCGTCAAACTGCCTGCCCTGGTCATCAAAACCATGAGTCATTTCGTGTCCGATGACGGCGCCGATCCCACCGTAATTAATTGCGTCGTCGGCGTTGGCGTAGAAGAACGGCGGCTGCAGAATCCCAGCCGGGAAAACGATCTCATTCATGTTCGGGTTGTAATACGCATTCACCGTCGGGGGCGTCATGCCCCATTCGGTGCGATCGACCGGTTTACCAATCTTCTTAAGCTGGCGGTTGACCTCGAAATTTTCAGCGCGGGTCGCGTTGAGAACGAATGGACCCCTATCGATCTTGAGCAGCGAATAATCGCGCCATTTCTCGGGATAACCGATCTTGACTGTAAAAGCGGCGAGTTTTTTGAGCGCTTCCTGCTTGGTTGGCTCGTCCATCCATTCGAGGGTTTTGATCCGATCGCTGAGTGCTTCTTTCAGATTGTTCACCAATTCCAGTGCACGCGCTTTGGCTTCCGGCGGGAAATAATCGGCAACATAAAGTTTGCCGAGAGCCTCGCCTATGGCCCCATCGGTCGAAAGGACCACGCGTTTCCAGCGCGGCTTGATTTGTTTCGTGCCACGAAGAACGCCCTCCTTGAAATTGAAATCCTCGTTCACGAAATCGTTCGAAAGTTCGGCTGCCGTAGCATCGATGAGGTGCCAGCGCAGATAAGTCTTCCAATCATCAATCGATGTCTTGGTAAAAGCCGCGTTGGCCGCTTTGAAGAACTCCGGCTGATGCACGTTGATGTCGCCTGGCTCAACCAGATTGATGCTTTTGAAATAATCCGCCCAATTCCAGTCGGGCATCACCGCCTGGAGATCCTTCTGTGTCATTTTGTTGTAGTTCTTCTGCGGGTCGCGCAGCTCCACGCGCGTGCGAGACGCAGTGGCAAGAGACGTTTCGAGCGCCATAATCTTTTTCGCGTCGTCTGCAGCTTTCTCCGCGGGCTCGCCGACTAGGGTCAGCATTTTGGCCACGTGAGCGAGGTATTGGTCGCGTAACTTTTTCGAAGCTTCGTCCGTCTTGGTGTAATAATCTCGATCGGGCAGACCGAGTCCGCCCTGGACGGCTTGGGAAATCTCACGCGTACTGTCTTTGGCGTCTTGGCCCGAACCGAATCCAAAAAACGCGTCGACACCAATTGTGTGCAGGTGCGCGATTTCGTTAAGCAGATCATTACGATCTTTTATTGCCTCGATCCGTTTGAACTCATCCTGAATCGGCTGGATGCGCGCGGCATCGATCGTTTTCTCATCCATGCCACTGGCATAATAGTCGCCGACTTTCTGAACATCAGGAGCGGTCTTTGGATCTACATGACTACTTGCCGCTTTTTCCGCGATATCGTGCAGGGCGTCATTGTTATGCTCGACGAGCTGATTAAAACTGCCCCAGCGCGAATATTCCGGTGGTATCTCCGTGTTTTTGATCCAACCCCCATTGGCGTACATAAAAAAGTCCTCTTGCGGTTTGACGGACGTATCCATGTTCTTCAGATCGAGGGGTGGCGGATTTTTCTCGAGCTTTGCCGGGGATTCAGCGCGCAAGCTGAATACGCAAATGAGGCAGATAAAAACGAGCGGAGTTAACTTGATCATCGGGGAAGAAACTAGAAGGCTCCGTTCTTGTCCACTCGGTTAAGAGTCACGTGTGGCATCTCCCGGCTGTAGAGACGCGTCTCCTCACGCGGAGAAATTGTGGCTTCGACAGCCGCCGCTACAGTTGTTCGACCTTGTAGCCGCGTTCTTCCAGCAGTTTTATAACGCTATTGGGACCAGAAAAGTGCAGAGCGCCTGCCACAATTGCAGTCGGCTTGCCGCTTTCTAGTTCTGCAACGATCCGCGGGACCCATTTGACGTTTCGTTGGTCGACGAAACGCGCTGCAATCCACGAGGCCTCTTTCCGAAGCCGAGCATCCCCGGCCCAAAGCGCAGCGGTGTCTCCTTTTCGCCACGCTTTCCGCATCCTTTCGAAATCGGCTCGACCAGTTTTGGCCCGAGCCAGGGCGTCACGCAGAAGGATTTCGCCATCGCGGTCCGACAATCCGCCGACCACCGCTACATGTTCGTCAACCGACTCGAGTCCGCCTATCTCTTTCCCCATTCTTTTGGCGCGCTCCAGAAGGTAATTATCCAAACCATGCGAAGTCGAGACGTTGCTATAGCTCCTCGTGTCGACGAGATGCTGGGCGATCCACCATGGTTTGTACTCGCTATCGAAACCTTCAACCTCGAGCTTCTTTCCCTGCCGATCATGAGCGACCTTGACCGTCGAAATATTCGCTTGCAGCCAAGCCAGGAGTGCTGGGTCAATCTTCGAGCGGATATCTTGTCCGGGTGGGTATTTGGCGGCCGCCTTAGATTTGTTTTCGAATTCGGGTTGCCGGGTTGGATCAAATTCGAAGAGGAGACGCTGGGCTCCTTTCAGCGCTGTCGCATATGGAGCAGGCAGGGGGTAATCCTTTCGACCGAGCGCATGGATGGAGCCCAAAAGATAGAATGGGGCTTTTGCGTTAGTTACGCGCCAAACACAACATTTCGGCGCTCTCTGCGCAGCGTGAACCGGGATTGCGAAGAACAGCACCCCGAAGCTGAGCAGAACGAAGGTAGTCCAACCGCGGGTCTTCCGTTGAAAAAGCAAAAACATTTCCAGCACTTAGCGCAAAAACTCGCGCAGTCAACAATTACAAATTGGAGGTCGCCACGACGCGTTCGAGACTCGCCATTTGAGATCAGCCTGTTTTATTGGTACGCTACGTAATAATGATGCTGCCGGCGAAACGTTGGCTCGCCCCCACGGTCTTGAGCGTTTCCATGAGTCTGATTTCATGCGCAGCGTTTGCCGCAGATGATTGGCAGGTTATCAAAGTCAGCGGTCATGATTATCTGAGCATCGATAACATTTCGAAGTTTTACAGGCTGCCTGCGGAAGTCGTCCCTGCCGGCAAGAAGATTCGACTCGAGACCGTGAAACATCCGCTCGAGTTTGTTAGCGGCAGCCGCGAGGTCATAATCAACGGCGCGCGTTCTTGGTTATGCTTCCCCCTGATCGAGCATGATGGAAAGTTTTTAGTCTCGCGCATGGACGTGGCCAAAACAATTGAGCCGCAGCTTCGTCCCCATCGCATTCCAAACATCGGCAGGCTCCAAACCGTCGTTCTCGATCCCGGCCATGGAGGTCACGACAAAGGCGCAGTCGGCAGTTATGGCTATGAAAAGAATTTTGCGTTGGATGTTGCGCGGAAGCTGCGGCCTTTGCTCCAAGCAAAAGGGCTGCGTGTGATCATGACCCGCGAAGGCGATTACTTTGTGCCCCTGGAAGTTCGCGCGCAGATCGCCAATGCCGCGCGGGATTCCATTTTCGTCAGCATTCATTTCAACGCGACCGATAGGGATCCAAACGCGACGGGTTTTGAAATTTTTTCCTTTACTCCGCGCGGGGCGCCATCCACCTCCGACAGCTCGTTGACCCTTAGTTCTCTAGACATGCAAGCCGGCAGCACGGTGGACACGCAGAGCATGGCGCTCTCGTCCTGCATCTATCATTCGTTGCTCGGTCACATCCCGGAGTTTGACCGCGGAATCAAGCGGGCGCGTTTCGCTGTCCTCCGCCTAACGAGAGTGCCCGCTGTGCTAATCGAAGGCGGCTTCCTCACCGAACGCGGCGAAAGCGAGTTGATTGCGAAGAATGATTGGCGCACAAAACTTGCGCAGTCGATCAGCGTCGGGATTCAAAACTATCAGGCGTTGGCGGATAAAAAGCAGCCTCCGACGCTCGTTGCTGATTATCGCCGGCAAGGGGGATCGCTGCCGGTCGAGTCCGTTATCACGGTGGCAGATTCAAGTTTGATAAATCTGGTCGGCGAATCTGAACTCCTTTCGCCATCGCCGCCGGCGGCGAAAACTGCCCCGTCGCCGTCACTACAACAGCCCCAGCTGCCAACTTCGCTCGAATCTGCCGTCATCATTCCCTAAGCGGCAAAATCGTTTGAGTCGATTCTGTAGCGGCAGGCAACACCTGCAATTCGCACGGCACGCCATTACCACAGATCGGTTGACTTCATTCTCACGGGTCTTAATCTGACCGAGAAATTAGTGCGGGGGAGCCGCCTGGCTGAGATGATCGACGACAAAGGTCGATCGAACCCCTTGAACCTGATGCGGGTAATGCCGCCGAAGGAAGCGAGGCTTGGCCATGCGTTTTTCCGCGCATGGTTTTTTGTTTTTATTAACCGCGGATTACACCGATGAATACTAATAAAAAACAGGTGGACCCCTCTGCAAATGGAGGGACGACCTCCGTGTCGTCCGATTCTTCTGTAGGGGAAGCTGACAGCTTCCCATCTAATAATAATCGGGACGCTAACAGCGTCCCCTACAGCTTACCGAATTCGAAAAACGCGAAATGGATTCGCGATCGCGGCGACGTTAAAGAAATCGAAGGACGAAAAGTTCAGCCAATCGACGATGGCTATTTGTCAGACGTTCACGCGAAATCGGTTTCGCGGAACGGAAGTTCGAAGTTCGAAGTTGAAAGTTCGAAATTAACGCGCAAACCATTGCGCGCTTCGGCCGGGCGCCCGGTAACACAGTTGTGGTACGCCCGTCAGGGAATCATCACGCCGGAGATGGAGTTCATTGCCATCCGTGAAAACGGAAAAGTGGCGCATGCCTCTGGCTTGAGTTCTAAAGAAGATAACAAGCCGGAGGCTTGCTCTACCATATTTCAACACGCTGGCGAATCATTCGGCGCGCATATCCCGCGCGAAATCACTCCGGAATTCGTCCGCGACGAGGTCGCGCGCGGGCGCGCCATTATCCCCGCGAACATAAATCATCCGGAAAGTGAGCCGATGATTATCGGGCGCAATTTCCTCGTAAAAATTAATGCGAACATCGGCAACAGCGCCGTGGCGTCGTCGATTGAGGAAGAAGTCGAGAAGATGCGTTGGGCGACGAAATGGGGCGCCGACACAGTGATGGACCTTTCCACCGGCAAGAACATTCACGCCACGCGGGAATGGATCATTCGTAACTCGCCGGTTCCGATCGGCACAGTGCCGATTTATCAGGCGCTCGAAAAAGTTGGCGGTCGCGCGGAAGAGCTGACTTGGGAAATTTATCGCGACACACTGATCGAACAAGCCGAGCAGGGGGTTGATTACTTCACCGTCCACGCCGGCGTTCTTCTCCGCTTCATCCCTTGAACGGTTAAACGAGCAACGGGGATTGTTTCCCGGGGGGGAAGCATCATGGCCAAATGGTGTCTCGCGCATCATCAGGAAAGTTTTCTCTACACGAAGTGGGACGATATCTGCGAAATCATGGCCGCCTACGACGTCAGCTTTTCCATCGGCGATGGCCTGCGGCCAGGCAGTATTGCTGACGCAAATGATGAGGCCCAGTTTGCTGAATTATACACGCAGGGCGAGCTGACCCAGCGCGCCTGGAAACAGCACGTGCAGGTGATGAACGAAGGCCCGGGCCACATCCCCATGCACATGATCAAAGAGAACATGGAGAAACAACTCGAGTGGTGCGACGAAGCGCCGTTCTACACCCTCGGTCCGCTCACCACCGACATCGCGCCCGGCTACGATCACATCACCAGCGCGATCGGCGCGGCCATGATCGGCTGGTACGGATGCGCCATGCTTTGTTACGTCACGCCGAAGGAACATCTCGGATTGCCGAACAAGAAAGACGTGAAAGATGGCGTCATCGCATACAAGATCGCCGCGCACGCCGCCGACTTAGCGAAAGGCCATCCCGGCGCGCAATACCGCGACAACGCCATAAGTAAGGCAAGGTTTGAATTCCGTTGGCAGGATCAATTTAATCTGTCATTGGATCCTGAGACCGCGCTTGCCTTTCATGATGAGACCCTTCCGATGGAAGGGGCGAAATCAGCTCATTTCTGCTCGATGTGCGGTCCCCATTTCTGTTCCATGCGAATTACGGAGGATGTACGAAAGTACGCAGCGGAGCACGGACTCGCTGAAACAGAAGCGATCGAATCAGGAATGCAGGAAAAAAGGAAAGAATTCCTGGAGAAGGGCTCAGAGATTTACGCGAAGACGTGAACTGTAGCCGCCTCGCTCTTTCGAGGCGTTCCGCTGTAGAAGCGGCTGTGTCAGCCGCAAGATCTGATGCCCGCCCTCAAACCAACAATTTATCTCATCGCCGGCTGCAACGGCGCAGGCAAAACCAGCTTCGCCAAAGAATTTCTCCCGTACGAAGTGAAGTGCTTGCGCTTCTACAACATTAATCGACATGAAACTTTCGCCTTAAAGCACGCTCAGCGGCAAGACGTATATTCGTATCTTCGAGCGCGCGCTTTCATCAGGCTACGATCTGGAACTCCACTATCTTTGGCTTTCGAACGTGGAGCAGGCGATCGCGCGTGTGCGCCGACGCGTTATTATGGGAGGACACGATGTTCCAGCGGCGGACATTCGTCGGCGATTCAAACGCAGCCTCAGTCGTTTGCTCGATGATTACTTGCCGCTCGCGACGCGCTGGGCAATTTGGGACAACCGCGGATTGCCAGCCAAACAATTAGCGACTTCGGCGACTGATGATATAAATTCGGTTCGACGGCTAATCGGGTTATGAAAAGGAATCGCAGCGCAAATGACGCGAAGAAACCGCCAGCGTTTGTTGCGCGCGCCGAACGCGCATTCGGTCGCGTCGCCCGTAAGCTGCGCGCGGAGAATGGCAAACTTGGACTACGTCCTGTTGTCTGGGCGAATGGCAAATGCGCTGTCCCCCGATGAAATCCGAGATGCGGGACAAACTCGCGCAATTGCCATTCGAAGAACACGAGACCAAGCGGGAGCGCTCGGGTCGATGCCATTAAGGTCACCCCGGAGGGCGAGATTCGCGGGCTGACGAAGCTCGTCAAAAGATTCGCAAAGTCGGCGAGTTGATTCGACTTCGTCAGAAGATTAAGAGCGATGTTTCGAATGTTTCAGAAAAGGCAGCTCTGCTAGCGTCGGTCGATAAAGCCGCCGCTGAACTTGGTGCGGGCAAAGGCAATTCCTATTGAGCGCGCTCGAGGACATCCGCCGATGAGCTAGAAAGTAACTTAGAGAGATTTTGAGATAGGGTCTACTGTCAATGCCTGAAAGCGCGGATCGTTCCGGAGCGGATCGAACATTGGATCGAGCCGGAGCAGCGCAGGAGTGAGCGGCACGCGTGAAGCCAGTGCGCCCTCGGACGGTATCGATAACAGTTTCTGCAACGCGGCGATGGCGCGGTCCGGCTCCGGCTGTTCTTTGAGGAACGGTTCCAGTTCGCTGCGCGACTGTCGCCAACTTTCCTGGGCAGCGGCATGGTCGCCGGCGACTTCTTGCGCCCAGCCTAACCAAAAGCGCAGTTCGCCGTTGTTATAACCCAAAGCCGGGTCAGGCTTGGCAAGCATTTCCTTTAGCCGAGAGATCATTTGTGCAGGGCGACGTTCCAGGATCGCCTGGTAAACTTGTATTTCCAAGGCGCCGGTGTCGTCGGCGGGCGGATGCAGCGGAGCGAGTAGTGCAGCAGCCCGCGGAAGGTCGCCCTCCCCTTGTGCAATACCCGCCTTCTGCGCAAGGGTATCCAGGTCGTCCGGTGTAACATCGAGCACCTGATCAAACTTTCGCAGCGCTTCGGGGAAACGACGAAGTATCATGTAGGATTGGGCGTGCTGGGTGAGCAGGGAAACGTTACGCGGGTCGAGTCGCTCAGCTTCGTTGAAGTAGGTCTCGCTCCGGTCCCACTGACCTCGCCGGCGCGCGACGTAGGCCAGCGATTCGGGAATCTGACTGCTATTCGGCAGAAACTGACGTGCTTGCTCAAAGTAACGCACCGCGGCGTCATTATCTTTCAAGCAGGCGTAGTAGTAATATCCCCTGGCCAATATGGCCTCGCCGAGATTGGGCTGAAGAGTGAGCGCCGTTTCAGCTGCCTGCCCCGTCTCTTCGCGGAGGGCGACCGTTGGTTGAAGAGTGAGTGTGAGATAGCCGAGCGCATCGACGTATGACAGCAGCGACCAAGCAGGCGCGAACTTGGGATCCAACCGCACCGCTTCTTTGAGATACTTCTGTGCGCCAAGAGTATTGGCGGGTGAGTTTCCCGTTTTCAGTGTATAAGCCAGACCACGCAAGTAGGCATCGTAAGCCTCAGGATTGTCTGTCGATCTGGCCGCAATGACTTGTTCTTCCTGGCCAGTAAGTTTCGCTCGCAACTTATCGGCAATGGCTTTGGCCACCTCGCTCTCGACGGAAAAGATGTCAGTTAGTCTGCGATCAAAGGTCTCTGCCCAGAGATGTGAATCATTCGTGGCTCTAATCAATTGCACATTCACGCGCACCTGATCATTTGTTTTCTGGACACTACCTTCCAGAAGATTGGCGACACCGAGTTGGTTCGCAATCTCAGAAAGTTTTTGAGATCTCTTCTTATAACGCTGCGTGGACGTGCGCGAGATCACTTTGAGATCCGCGATCTTTGAGAGCCGGGTCAGAATTTCGTCCTGGATCCCTTCGACGAAGTAGGCGTTGGATTTTTCCTCACTCAGGTTTTCAAATGGCAGAACGGCGATGGATTTTTCATTTGGTAATGGCGCCGGGGCGACAAAGAAAAAAGAGTAGGCAACCGCCGCAGCCGCTAGGAGCGCGGTCGCCAGAGTGAGTAACACGCCCCGCTTATGACGTTTGATTTTGCTGACGATAGATCCGGCACTCGCTTTGGTCTGCGGCAAGGAGCTTTCCGCTTCCAGTTCTCCCTTGAGAATGCGGAGGTCGGCGAGCATCTCCTTGATCGTCTGGTAACGTTCATCACTGTTTTTGCGCAAAGCCTCTTGCAGAATCGATTCGAGTTTGGGCGGAACATCCGGCAACACGCCGGACAAGGGTGGTGGCTCTGTTGTTAGGATGGAGGCAATACAGTCGCTCGGCGTTTCGCCGCGGAACGGGGGGCTCCCTCCCACCATTTCGTAGAGCACAACGCCCAAGCTCCAAATATCCGAGCGCCCGTCCACCTTCCGGCCGCGCGCCTGTTCGGGAGACATGTAATGCCCCGTGCCTAACACTAACCCCGGCCGCGTTTGCAGCACCGCCGTTGTTTCGCCTGTATGATTGTCCGACGCGAGCCTTTGCTCGGTCAGTTTGGCAATCCCGAAATCGAGCACCTTCACGTATCCGTCCGGTCGCAGCATGATGTTCTCCGGTTTGATGTCGCGGTGCACGACGCCGGCTTCGTGCGCGGCAGCGAGCGCCGAGGCCACTTGCACGGCAATTTCCAGCGCCGCATGCGGTCTTATCCTCCCG
>WNGE01016616.1_pt1 | contig 10186 bp, 11 predicted proteins | sample 5400651 | NCBI WGS metagenome assembly WNGE01 (sample SAMN13153370, study PRJNA577476) | soil metagenome | isolation source: 60 cm soil or saprolite under grassland replicate 2 | place: USA:California | collected 2016-06-15
GTGGGACGCCGTAAACGCGACGGAAAGCTTTCGTGAACTGTGCCTGGTCGGAAAATCCGCTGTCGAGGCCGATCTCGACCAGCGTGCGATCTGAATTTATCAACGCCGCCGCCGCAAGCTCAACTCGACGCGCCCGAAGTAGATCTCCGGGCGTACAGCCGAGAAATACCCGAAAAGCGTGGGCGAGATGCACGGCATGAACGCCAACTGTTTTGGCGATATCACCGATGCCAGGAGTTTGGCCGGGGCAATCCTGAATCAGTTTGCAGGCGGTAAGCAGCCATTGGGGTGGCAACCGGCTGGCCGGCAACGAGGTAGCCGACGCTTCCGCGAGCAGTTCCACGCAAAGTGATTCCGCCCTAAGTTGTGAGCTCGAATTCCATCGCGCACACTCCATCAGCAATGCCATGCACAATCCAGAGGCCCGAAGTTTCCTCAAGTGCACCGCCACGGGTTGCAGCGGGGCATCGACAGTTTGAGCCAACTGCGCGCCGGATAGCGAAATGCTGAAGAAGCTTCCCGTCCCTTGCCAGAAATGATCGCGGTGCGTAGTGCCGGGAGGGTTGTAGATGACAGTGGCTCGACGATTGGCATCCCCCCTGGCCGAGGAAACATAAACGCCGCTCGTGACTAACACGAAGTGAGCGTCACTGTGGGTATGAGTTGGAACCTCTGCGGGTGGAGAATTTGCAATGCGGTGCGAAAGCGTGACGCCATCCAACGCCCGGCTCAACCACAGGTCGCCAAAGAACACGTCATGGGAGAGTACAAGCATGATCTTAAGTTTATCGGCGGAACCAGATCAAAATATGTAGCCGGATGTACAAAGATCCATTGCTTTTGCAGATTTATTCGATCAATGCCTTTCACGCGCACTATCAGGTTGTGTCCGGATGGTCAGCCACCCTTACCTTACCGGATTAGGTAAAAGTAGCTCGTAATCCGCGCCTGAACTGTGCAAAGACCAAGAAATATTCAGACAGGTACCTTGCGTGTTGTGCGGGGATTCATGGAAGTGTGCTTACTGCAACCGCTATCCCAGCGTCTAAATATGTTCATGTCAGCAAGACTTTCTGGGGAGAATGCGCCATGAACAGACTGTTTGCGAATTCATTTACGTGCGTTCTCATTGGACTGTTGTCATTGCTGACAACGGCGCAGAGTCCCAGCGGCAAACAGTGGATCGGAACGTGGGCAACGGCTCCGCAGCCTCCGGAGCCCGGGCATGTCAAAAGCTTCCGGAACCAAACTCTGCGCCTTATCGTGCACATCAGCACTAGCGGGACAAGAGTACGGATTAAGATCTCGAACACCTTTGGTGATCATCCATTAGTGATCGGCAGCGCACACATTGCTCGGCGAACGGACATGGCGGACATCGATCCGAAGTCTGACCGAACCCTGACGTTCGAGGGGAAGTCGTCCACGACCGTTGCAGCAGGATCGATGGTTGTGAGCGATCCGGTCGCGTTGGAGGCACCGGCTCTGTCGGATCTGGCGGTCAGTCTGTTCCTACCCGAGAGCACCGAGGTGAAAACGCTGCACGTTCTGGCCTTACAGACGAGCTACGTTTCCCAGACCGGGGACGCTACGGCGAACGCGAAGTTTTCGGTGGCAGAGAAAATCCATACGTGGCCGTTCCTAACTGGGGTGGACGTGGAGGCCTCCGCGCGCGGCGCAGCCATCGTCGCATTTGGCTCCTCGCTCACGGATGGAGATGGAACTGAGTCCGACAGCAATGGGCGTTGGCCTGACGTGCTGGCGCAGCAGTTGCAGAAAAGTTCCGGCGGGAAAGCGGAATTGGGCGTCCTGAATGAAGGCATCATCGGGAATCGGCTATTGAATGACAGCCCTATGGAAGCGGCCGGCGGTCGATTTGGGTCAGTTCTCGGACAAGCGGGTCTGACACGTTTCGACCGCGACGTACTCGCACAATCCGGTGTTAAGTACGTGATCGTTGGCCTAGGAATTAATGACATCGCGATGCCAGGCTCGCTAACACCTGCCACGGAGGGCATCAAGGCCGAAAGTATTATCGCCGGCTATCGGCAGCTCATTTCATGGGCCCATCAAAAGGGAATTCGAATCATCGGCACGACGAACCCACCGTTCGAAAACTCGTTTTTGGATTTGGGGCCGCCGGGGCCTCGGATCACTTTCTACACTCCGGACAAAGAAAGGATGCGACAGAAGGTCAACGCCTGGATTTTCAGCAGCGAAGAATTCGACGGCGTGGTGGATCTCGATGCGGTTGTACGCGATCCGGGTCACCCTACGCAACTGCTCCCGAATTACGACAATGGAGACCATCTGCATCCCAACAATGCAGGCTGCCGCGCCGAGGGGGATGCGATTCCTCTCGCATTGTTCCAAAACCATTAAACTCGATTCAACGGATGCCGAGGGTCGCTTAACGCTTGGCGTGCGACCCCGCATTCCGAGTGGTCGGCAACCCTTCCATAACCGAATTGGGGAAGGGGTGCTCGTTTGCCGTCCGAAATCGAGCACCATGAAACCGATTCAGTACGTTTTGGCAGCGACGGCAACGTCGAGCTTTGAATAGAGATTCAAGCGGCTCTTCCCGTAATTTGCCCGGAACCTCTCGACTGCCGAATTCACTTAAGTTTGGTCATCAACGCAACAGCCACAAAGTCCGTCTGTGCTCCCCCGACATAACTCGGATCGCCGGATTCTTGACCACGTTCTCGTAGCACTCCGCGTCCGTCCACCGCCAATCACTAGATGTACAATTGCTCGGCTCACATAATGGAAATCTAGGATCGATCCTGACCGGTCCAGCGGCCTCGCCGGGAACAGCAGAAGGAAACCATATGAAAGAACCCGGTACCAGGCTTGTACTGCAAACCGTGCTTTTCTTGGTCCTGTTCGGCGCCGCCGCGCCGTTGTGCGCACACGAATTCAACGTCTGCAATAAGGGGACGGTTCCCGTCATGGTGGTTACGGCAATGAAGAACACCGACCTTGCGCGTGGCCTGGGAAAGTATTATTGGGCAATCCGTTCCACGGCTGTCGCTTCCGGAAAATGCAAGAGCGTCTATTCAGATATGTATGGTTATGGGGCTTACCTTGGCTTTGGTTTTGAGGATGCGAAAGGCCAGTGGGGTTCAGGCAAGGTCGCCCAGGTGCCCGATTTCGGGGTGTATGTCCAGTGGTTTCAAACCTGGCCGATCATGTCGAGGGGTAAGAGCACGATAGATGTTTGCACGCCGCGGGTTGATACCGCCTATCCTGTCAACGACGATCCAAAGATCGATTGCGCAACTATGCGACTGACCCCGTCGCATGGCGCTCAGGAAGTCCACGGCCCGTTCCTTCCTGTCACTTCCGTTCTGTACTTCGAGGCGCTAGACAGGTCGTGCCTCGGCGACTGGGGGAGCAAACACCTTGCGATTATTACCTGAACATCTCGCCCAGCGCGACCGATCGGGAACTGCATGCAGTGCAAGGAACCGGCGGTGGGGCCGACGCCGATCCACCGATGACCGACGCGCAGGTGGACAAGGCGCTAGGTGACATGTTCGCGAAGCTGAAGGAAAAATATCCCGCGTCGCCTCCTCCGCCGCCTCCTCCACCACCCAAACGCGACCCGACACTGACAATCACCGCCCCTGACCACGATGGCTACGCCATAAAGATGGACGCAAATCTGAACACTGTGCTTGCTGGTCGGGAACAGGAGAAATGGAAATCTCCCGCATTTATGGTGAGCGCCTATGATCCGAAGTGGATCGGGCGAACCCTGGTGCTGAAGGGCACAGTCTCACGGGTTGAAGTGGAACGCGACGGTGATCCGAAATGGGTACACATCTATTTCAAGGAGTCGCCGGACGCGACCATCACAGGTTGTTCGCCATTTCCCGACATGCTGCGCAAGAAGTTCGGCAATGACCTCTCGACTCTGGTCGGCAAGACCATCGAAATGGCTGGACAGGTCGAAAAATTCTGCAGGCCCAATATCAGCATTCGCATCGTGGATCAGGCGCAGATCAAGCTGGTGAATTAGCCTTTTGGACGTCAATCGCGATATGCAGCCAGCGCGGAACCGGGCGCGAGCGCGTCACAAAAGCGCCGAAGACTACCCACAAGATGAATAGTGCGTGCAGGATGAGGGCAGCAACCGCGAGTGCAGAATAGGGACCTAAAGCTGCATGCATTCTTGGTTAAGCAGCAGTATCGAGTTCGCGAGCTGGAGCTTTCTGCTTCAGCAGGCGAATGAATTCACGCATCCAGGCTGGATGGTCGGGCCAGGCGCGCGCCGAAACCATAACTCCATCAACAACTGCCTCGGCGTTCACGAACTCAGCACCGGCCGCCTTGATATCTGGTTCCAAGGCCGGATATGCAGCGGTGCGCCTGCCCTTCAATACTCCTGCGGCCGCGAGCACTAATCCTGCATGGCAAAGTTGCGCTACCGGCTTTCCGTGTTCAAAGAAGTGGCGGACGATTTTCTGGCAATCGGAATTGTTGCGGATGTACTCGGGTGCCCGGCCGCCAGGGATCACGAGCGCGGCATAATCGCCAGCATTCACGTCTGCAAATCCAAGGTCCGCATCCCAGCTGTAGCCGGGCTTTTCTGTGTAGGTGTCGTAACCCTCTTCAAAATCATGTACCACGAATCTCAGTTTTTTCTTGCTGGGCGCGGCAATATGAACCTCGTACCCCTCCTCTTTGAGCCGCTGATAGGGATACATCACCTCAAGGGACTCGGCGGCATCACCGGTCAAAATCAGAACCTTTGGCTGTGGCATTAGACACCTCCTGGGCCTGTCGTACGCAGTTAAAGAATTAATCAGACCCGGCTGCGATTATGGTAAATCACAATCGAAACACACAAACTCCGAAGTTCATTGGTGCACTGGCCGCCGTCGAGACGGCCTAAGTCCCTCTGGAGTGAGCAGGGAATGTACGAGGGTGTCCGCCAGCCAGTCCTCATATTTCTGAGAAGACCACCCACGCTCGCGCACCAGCATCCGGTACACGTCTCTTCCGGTAAGCATCCAGAAGATATCCCTTGCGGTCGTGTAATCAAGCGCTGGTCGAAGCCGTCGCGCATCGCGTAGGGAAGTGATCATTCTTTCTTGCCTCTCATACCGCAGGCGTTCTCGCTGGCGTTCTAATTTTGCCAGCTCAGGTGCCACCACTCCCGCGCCGCGCAGCAGATCGAATGTTGCACTTTGCGCGTCGTGGATCTGCCTGGCAATGGGAGCGGCCAGCCGTAAACGAGTTTCGGGGTCACTCGCGCTCAGTGCCCGCCGTACGGCGTCTTCGTAATCGGGCCCGAAGGTGGACTGATCGAGAAGTTCGGTGAGTATTCCCGTCTTCGACTTGAAGATGGCATACACGCTCTGGGCAGATACCTCCGCCCGCTGCGCGATGCCTTCGACGGTCATGCCGGCATAGCCTTCGCTCTGCAAGAGCTGGCGCGTAGCTTCGACGATACGTAGGCGAGTGTCACCTGCCTGGCGCTGGCGAACCAGGGACTTGTAAAGGCGCTTCTTTATTTTCGGCATCCCGCAGCGGAAAATTATAGCATCCTTTACTCAGTATAGTTATCTATAGCCAATATGAGAGCACATATTGATACTGAGCCATCGGAAGCTGAGCATTCTGAAAAGCGCAGCAGCATGAAGTTGGTTGTACTGGGTGCCACAGGCGGCACGGGACTGGAGATCGTCAGGCAGGCGATTGAGCGTGGGCATTCCGTAACCGCATTAGTCCGCTCTCTGGATCGACTCAAGGCGTTTCGGAGCCGCATCACCGTCGAGCAGGGAGATCTTCTCAATAGTGCCGAGCTGAAAAAAGTTATACGAGGTCACGACGCGGTTCTGTCGGCATTCGGCCCACGGGTACCTATAGCAAAAGCTGACGCGCACCTTCGACACCAATTCGCCGGCGCCCTGACTAGTGCCATGCGACGTGCCGGCGTCAGGCGCGTCGTAATCGAGTCAGTAGCTTTCCTGTTCAAGAATTCCGTCCTGCCGCCAGCATACCTTCTCGGCCGGTTGTTTTTTTCTGGCACGATTGCAGATACATCCGCGATGGAACGGGTCCTTGAGGAAAGAGAACTCGATTGGACCATCGTGCGTCCACCGGAGCTTACCGACAAGCCTTATACGGGGAAATATCGCGTGCGCGAGGGCCACTGCCTCGTTTCGGTTTCAAAATCTCGCGCGCGGATGTGGCCGATTTCATGATTAAGGTGGTCGAGGATCGATCGTCGATCGGCAAGATCGTAGGAGTCTCGAACTGATTCAGAAATGAGGTAAATATGACGCTCTATTCACTCGTTCTGTTCGTCCACGTCATCGCGGTGCTAGGTCTGTGCGTGGTCTTGAGCTTTGAAGCTCTGTCGCTGTTTCATCTGAGACGAGTCTCCACCACGACCGAAGTTCGCCGCTGGCTTGAGCCGGTTCCAGGCCTGCCCTGGGTGGCGATGGGATCAATGATGGTTATCTTCTTTTCTGGAATCTACTTGGCGGCGCAAATCTCAGCCTGGAGCATGGCCTGGCCAAAAGTGACGATCGGAGCCCTTCTGATTATCGCGCCGCTCGGCGCAGTGACTGGCAAACGCATGCGTGCGATCCTCTGGACTTGCTCCGATGCGAAGGCGATCAACTCCGAACTGTTGAGTCGCCTGCAAGATCCGTTCTTGAAGATCTCTCTCGGCATCCGAATCGCTGTCTTCCTTAGCATTGTCCTGCTGATGGCCACCAAGCCGGAATTGTGGGCGTCGATCATCGTTGTGGGAATCTCGATAATTCTCGGTGTTTTATCGTCCGTTCTTGCCGGGCGTCACAGCGGATCGTTGTCCGCACCTAGCCCGGACGTCGGCGACTAGGCGGAAGATCTTACGAACCACAAGTCAAAACATTAATAACGTCCACGCAGAAAAGGAGCACAAAATGGAAAGAGTCTTGATCGATACGTTCATTGTTCCCGAAGAATCTAAGGCCGAATTCCTAGAGGGAGCGCGCAAATCACAAAGTTTCATTAGGACCTTGCCCGGTTTCGTGGAAGGATTTCTTTACGAAAAAAAGGATGGAGAGAACCGCTACAACTTCTTGACGAAAGCCGTCTGGGAAAATGAGGAAGCCTTTGAAAACGCAAAAAAGGCTGTCGTCATCGAATATCAAAAACAAGGCTAAGCGTGACCGAAGCCCTTGCGCTCGCCCTTCGTCGGACGGCGGAATTGGCCAGCCGATTGGCTTCAACGTTGTCCTCGCGAGGAATATGCGAAATGGAGAACTCGAGCGAGCGGGCCAATTTTCGGCAGGTCCAATTCAGAGAATAAAGTCGCGAGCTCTGGCAGGCGTATTCCCCCGTCATCTGCTTGACCACGACTTCGGAATCGGAAAACACGTGGAGTGTTCTGGCGCCAAGGTCTAAAGCCAATTGCAGCGCTTCGAGAAGAGCAGCATACTCGGCAACATTATTGTCCTGATGTCCGATCCACTTCTTGATTTTGATCCTCCCATCTGCAGAGCCGTCGATTACCACTCCAATGCCGGACGGACCTGGATTCCCCAGAGATCCGCCATCGATGTACGCAACGAGATTCGACATGTTTGTGACGTGTGCTGGAACAACAATGCGTGACGTGCGTTGCCCCGTCAAGATATTGAACTGGTTCTCTTAGATACTGTTGCCGATGTGCTGAGATACGCTCCTGTTTTCCACATTTGTGTCCACAGATATTTGAGTAAACGATCGAAAGAAGCATTGACATTGATGAAGCAACTATTTAACTTTGCACTCGTTGACGGCTGAAAGGGTTGGCTTAATTAAAACTTTGCCAGTCCGAAGTAGGCTGGGTGATCTGCTAATCGGGGCAACCCGAAGAGCGACCAGACCCGAAAAAACCGACTAACTCTGCGAGGAGCAGTTGGGGTTTGGAACTGCAAAAGCAGTGATCGCATCAAGGGCTGTGACGGTGCATGCATCCACGCGGTTAGCTCCCTCGCAGGAGCTGATGGCTAGAGCATAACCAATGTCACAGCCTTTCCTATTTTCTACTCCCAGGATCCAGACGCTCAGGTTCTGAACTTCCTCTTGCTCTTTTTCAACTCTGACAGGCGGTCATTTGCCGCCAAACACTTCCCGCAGCAATGAAGTAGTTTGCGCTGCCGGATCTTTCCGTATTTTTTTCTCTTCCTCACCCAACATCAGAAACAGGCCATCGAGCGTCTTTGCGACCACGTACTTGTTGAGGTCGAACTGCCCTGCGAGAGCACTGCCTCCAGGCGTGCTCGCCAGAACGCGATTGTACTGTTGTACTACCCCAACCCTCTGCATGGACCGATTGACAATGGGAGAGAACGCCGTTGTCAGATCCTCGGAACTGGCGTGCTTGAAGTATTCGGTAGCCGCAGTATTGCTGCCGGTCAGAATCTTGCGAGCATCATCGAAACTCATCTTCTTTACTGCGGCGATGAAAATCTTCTTCGCTTCAGGTGTAGCCTTTTCTGCTGCTCGGTTCATTCCCACTTCCAACTCATCCACGCGCTCGCCCATGCCGATCATCCGTAGGCCCCTCCCAACACTCTGCAGTTTGGGCGGCATGAGGATCTTGATGGCCTCGTTCTTCAGAAAGCCATCTGGCTTTCCCGTCACTGCAACCGCGTTGCTGGTACTTATCTGCAGTGCCTCCTTAAGCCCCGCAATAATCTTGTCGTTACTAAGACCGGCGGTGCTGTGCTGGTTCAGAGCCTCATTGGCCCTCTTAATAATGTCGCCTAGTTGGGCTGGCGCCAGATCGGCACAAAATAGAAGAGCGATAAGAAAAGCGGCTCGCATATTCCTTGACGGAGCATCCTGCGTCCAACGAAGCATGAATCTTTCTATTCCAACCAAAACAGGTCAACAATGCGTTCTCTGGAATCAAGCAGCAGGATGCGGGCTCCGAGAGAAACTCGTACCCAGTTCTCTGGCAGTCGGGGCAGCCGGGAACTGCAGAATTCGGGCAGCGGCTGGACTCGCTTTTGCAAGCCTGGCGGCAGAGTCCCATTTCGTTGCAGTTTGCGTTCGAGACCCGGCGGCAGTCGGTCGCGCTTTGCCAGGCCAGGAGGCAGGTCGGAGGGTCGCTCGGCAAAACAGCCACTGATGATGCGGCGCTCACGTTCGGAGAACTCAACTGGAACATGATTAGAGACTTCTTCATAGCGAGGACGAACTTGGTCGGGATAATTGTTGTCCTCTGACCCGTCATTTCCTGCCGGGATAGCAATCGCCACAGCAGGCGTCGCAACCGTCCACGTCAACACGGCTTCTGAGGGCACATCAGCCGCCTTTTTGCCGGTGGCCGCGGCTACTCCGGTTCCACCCGCCGCGCCTACACCTGCCCCAATGGCTGCGCCTTTTCCGCCTCCCGCAAGTGCTCCGATCAAAGCGCCTGCCGCAGTTCCGCCGCCGATTTTCGTCAAGTTGCTCTTGGCATGCGATTCGCCTTTGATAACTAGAGTTTGCGTGGCGATGCTGTACCTCCGGCCTCCAAACTGAACGGCCGCCAACGCCAAGTGCAGTTCGCCGGGATTGCTCAGTCGGCCGGAACGCTCCACCTTGATCACTTCGCCGACGACGTCCGCTCCCTTAGGAAGCACTTTCCTGTGATTCACGATGACCGCACTCGCGAGAACTCCATGAAAGGAGTCGCGAGGGTTGGTCTCTTCGCTGTTGAGGTGTTCGTTCATGCGCACCGTCAAAGCTGTACCTGGAGGAATATTCAGATACCCGGTGCTAGCGGCAGCGATCGACGCTCCAATCAATATCGATAGCGCCGCCAGTGCAATTTGCTTCAGAAAGTGAGACATGCCACGCCCCTAAACAATAATTTGACAAGAGTAGTTGTGAGAATCGTAAAGGGGAATGCAGAAGATTGCGCCTGACCGAAGTCTATGTCCGCTGGTCATTGGCCGAGCGCAAGGCTCGTGCGGAGCACATCGACAGCTAGGTTCCCAATATATTTGCCATAACTACGGCTATGATGCATCGAAAATTATAGCCATAGTGCAACATGACTTCCTCCGCAGAAGCTGATGACTCCAACATACCCAATGTCACAGCCTTTATTATTTTTCCGCCGTACACGGTCGCACTCCCACATTGGCCTGTTGTGAGACCAACTACGCAATTCCCCGGTTTTCACCAGGCATTTAACGATGAGTGTCTC
>WNGE01011516.1_pt1 | contig 10184 bp, 8 predicted proteins | sample 5400651 | NCBI WGS metagenome assembly WNGE01 (sample SAMN13153370, study PRJNA577476) | soil metagenome | isolation source: 60 cm soil or saprolite under grassland replicate 2 | place: USA:California | collected 2016-06-15
AGTGCTGGCGCAGAAGCGCCATCAGGTCCGATGAGTTCAACCCATAGGCAAGGCCCTGGGCGCTGCGATGGCAGCCCGAACAATCGGCAGCGAAAATGGCCGGGCCGGATTTGCCTCGCTCCAGGTCCTCGGCGCGCGACGCGGGGGCGCTAAGGCCGATGAGCCCCAGGACGAGCAGCGAATAGCGGCCGATTGCGGACAAGGCATGCCTCCCGGCGGATCGCTTTCGATTGGGGGAACCGGGCTGCCGCCATGAGCGTCCCCCCCGAGCACCTCGACCTTTAGCGCATAATGGGGCGAATGTGAGCCGATTTCCGCCCTGCCGGCGCCCCGGATTGCGAAGCGCGGGTAACTAATCCGCGCGCGCTCCGCGCAATCGGCGCCCGCAACTTCGCGTTCGCAAGCGAGTTGGTATGAGAACCGTGGCGCTGGGCGCTCGCCTGGCTCGGTGATGTAGAGGCGATGGAGGCCGGCGGATGGACCGCTTGCTCCCATTCATTTTTGGCAGATTCGTTCAGAGCGGGACGCTTCGGGTCACGACGGCACGCGGCAGGACGTTCACCCTTGGAGATGGGACCGGAACGCCGGTTGCGGCGCGTTTCACCTCGATGAGGGCGCAATGGGCGGTACTGCTCGACCCCGAGCTTCGACTGGCCGAAGCCTATATGAACGGCACGTTCGTGATCGAACGAGGCTCGATCGCCGATCTGCTGGCGCTGGTGATGGCTTCGGAAGCTTGGACCATGCCCTCGCGCTGGCTCCTGCCGCACTGGGTGATCCGTTACGTTTGGCGCCGCTTGCAGCAATTCAACCCGCCGAGGCGCGCGCGCAGGAACGTCGCGCATCATTACGACCTCGACTCCAGCCTCTATTCGCTGTTTCTCGACGCCGACCGGCAATACAGCTGCGCCTATTTCGAGAGCCCCGAGCAATCGCTCGATGACGCGCAGCTGGCGAAGAAGCGCCATCTCGCCGCCAAGCTGCTCATTCGCCCCGACCATCGCGTGCTCGACATCGGTTGATCGCGTGGTTTCCGTGGGGATGTTCGAGCATGTCGGAATCGGATTCTACGACGCCTATTTCCGCCGATGCGCCGAACTTCTGGCCCCCGACGGCGTCATGCTGCTGCATTCGATCGGCCGGTCGGAGGGTCCGGCCGCCACCAATCCGTTCATCGCCAAATACATCTTTCCGGGCGGCTACATCCCTGCCCTTTCCGAAGTGCTGCCGGCGATCGAGCGCTCCGGGTTGCTGGTGACGGACGTCGAGATCCTGCGCCTGCATTATGCCGAGACGCTGAAGGCCTGGCGCGAGCGCTTTCTCGCCCATCGCGAGGCCGCCGAGCGCATCTACGATCCCCGGTTCTGCCGGATGTGGGAATTCTATCTGGCCGGCGCAGAAATGGCGTTTCGCCACCAGGGCATGATGGTGATGCAGATCATATTGAACACAAAGTCCACCGCTTCAAAGAGAATCGCCTAAAGTAACTTCGCTGCCTGTGAATTTTTCGGATAACGGGGTCAATTTGGCCGGCGGCCCCATCTCGCCGAGTTGTCCACCGAGCACCGTGCTACGGACGCCTTGGGGGAATTCCATGGCTCCGCAAGAATTGACAGTTCTCAAATCGGTTTCCGAAGCGATTCCCAAGTATCGCACTGCACCGCACAATATCGAAGCGGAGCAGGCGCTGCTGGGCGCGATCCTCATCAACAACGACGCGTTCTACCGGGTCTCGGATTTCCTGAAGCCTGCGCATTTCTTCGAAACGGTGCATCAGAAGATCTTCGATATTGCGGCCAACCTCATTCGGGTGGGGAAGACCGCAACGCCGATCACGCTGAAGACCTTTCTGCCTCCGGATCTGGATATCGCCGGTCTGAGCGTCAGCCAGTATCTCGCGCGGCTCGCCGCCGAAGCCACCACCGTCATCAATGCCGAGGATTACGGGCGCACGATCTACGATCTGGCGGTCCGGCGCGACTTGATCCGTATCGGCGACGATATGGTCAACGTCGCCTATGACGCACCCGTCGAATTCTCTCCCCGAGATCAGATCGAGGACGCCGAGCGCAGATTGTACGAATTGGCGGAGATCGGACAATACGGCAGCGGCTTCCAGCGCTTCATCGATGCGATGACCACGGCCGTCGACATGGCCGCGAATGCCTACCGCAGGGAGGGCGGCCTCTCCGGGATCGCGACCGGATTGAGGGATCTCGACCAATACATGGGCGGGCTGCAGAAATCGGACCTGATCATCGTCGCCGGCCGCCCGGGCATGGGCAAGACGTCGCTCGCCACCAACATCGCCTACAACGTCGCTCGCTTGTTCGAGCCGCGCACGCTCTCGGATGGCACGATCGAGGCCGCGAACGGCGGCAGAGTGGGATTTTTCTCGCTCGAAATGTCCGCGGAGCAGCTCGCGACCCGAATCATTGCCGAGCAAACGGAAATCCCTTCTTCCACCATTCGCCGCGGTCAGATCACGGAAAGCGATTTCGACAAGATCGTGGCCTTCACGCGGACCATGCAGCAATTGCCGCTGTACATCGACGAGACCGGCGGCCTTTCGATCGCACAGCTCGCGGCGCGCGCCCGCCGCCTCAAGCGCCAGCGCGGCCTGGATTTTCTGGTGATCGATTATCTGCAGCTGTTGCAGGGATCGAGCAGGCGCGCCACCGAGGGCCGCGTGCAGGAGGTGACCGAGATCACCACCGGACTGAAAGCGCTGGCGAAGGAGCTCGAGGTGCCGATCCTCGCGCTCTCCCAGCTCTCCCGCCAGGTCGAGAACCGGGACGACAAGCGCCCGCAGCTCTCCGATCTGCGCGAGTCCGGCTCGATCGAGCAGGACGCCGACGTCGTGCTGTTCCTGTTCCGCGAGGAATATTATCTCAAGAACAAGGAGCCGCGCGCCGGAACCGAAGAACATTTCAAGTGGCAAGCGGAAATGGACGCGGTCCATGGCAAGGCGGAGGTCATCATCGGCAAGCAGCGTCATGGACCCACCGGAACGATCCCGCTGCAGTTCAAGGCGGACGTGACCCGCTTCTCCAATCTTGCGCAGGAGGAACGGCTGCCCAGACATTTCTGATCCGGGCGGCGAAGGATCGGGTCGGACCTGGAGCGCAATCCCGCCTCTGGGGCGGCTTGGCGCTGATCGTCGCCGATGCCTATTACGAGAGTCCGCCCACAACGATGTCGTCTCGCCATGCGGCGAGGAACGGGAATGACCAGGCGGCAGAGCGGCCAGGCAATCGAGACGAGCGGCCCGCCCGAGAGCGAGGCCGGAGGCATTCTTTCGATCGATCTTTCCGCGCTCGTCGCGAACTGGCGCGAGCTCGGCGCTCGAGCGGCAGGAGCCGAATGCGCCGCGGTCGTCAAGGCCGACGGCTACGGCTGCGGGCTTGCACCGGTCTCGGCCGCGCTCGCCAAGGCCGGCTGCAAGACCTTCTTCGTGGCCGACCTTGCCGAAGGGCGGGGCGTGCGCCGCGTCGTCCCTGCCGCGAAAATCTACGTGCTCAACGGCCTTGCGCCCGGCACGGCGGAGGCATTCGCCGCGGCCGATCTGCGGCCCGTGATCGGCTCTCTCGGCGAGCTTGCCGAATGGGAGGCGTTCCGCGCCGCCAGCGGCTGGCGCGGCGGCGCCGCGCTGCACGTCGATACCGGGATGAATCGGTTGGGTCTTGCTCCCGAACAGGCCGCGGAAATTGCCGGCCGCAACGCGCGCAGATCGGACATCCTGCTGCTGATGAGCCATTTCGCCTGCGCGGAGGAGCCCAGTCATCCGCTCAACGCCAGACAAATGGCGGAATTCCGCGAGCTGCGGGCGCTGTTCCCGGACATCCCCGGGTCCCTTGCCAATTCGTCGGGAATTTTTCTCGGACCCGATGCCCATCACGATCTGGTGCGGCCGGGCGTTGCGCTTTACGGCGCCAATCCCACGCCGGGTCACCTCAATGTCATGCGCACCGTGGTGCGGCTGGCTGCCCGCATCGTGCAGGTGCGCGAGGTTCCGGCCGGCGAGACGGTCGGATATGGCGCGACCTGGACCGCGCAGCGCCCGACGAGGCTCGCGATTCTCGCACTCGGTTATGCCGACGGAATGCCGCGGGCGGCGAGCGCGTCCGACACCAAGCCCGGCGCCGAGGCCATCATCGCCGGCCGGCGCTGTGCACTCGCCGGCCGCATCTCCATGGACTTGCTGGCCGTCGATGTCACCGACCTGTCCGAGAAGGTTCCGCGCCGGGGCGATCTCGCGGCGCTGCTCGATGAGGAAATCGGGGTCGACGAGCTTGCCTCGCACGCCGGCACGATCGCCTACGAGATCCTGACCCGCCTCGGCCGGCGCTATCGGCGCGTGTACGTGGGGTGATATAAGGCCGACTCTCCCGGGCGGGTGAAGCCCGAGCCGGGAAACTAGCCCGGACCAAATGGCCCGCCGCACCATCACCTTCGTCTGCCAGAACTGCGGTGCCGTGACCGGGCGCTGGCAGGGCAAGTGCGACGCCTGCGGCGAGTGGAACACCATCGTGGAAGAGACTGCCGGCGCAACCGAAGCGCCGGCCATGCGCCCGTCGCGAAAAGGGCGTCCGTTCGCGCTCGAGCCGCTGACCGGGACCGCGCAGGAGGCGCCCAGGCTCGCGTCGGGGGTCGCGGAATTCGACCGGGTCACCGGCGGCGGCTTCGTCAAAGGCTCGGTGCTGCTCGTCGGCGGCGATCCCGGCATCGGCAAGTCGACCCTGCTGATCCAGGTTGCTGCGGCGATCGCCCTCAAGGGCCATCGCGCCATCTATATTTCCGGCGAGGAGGCGGTGGCGCAGGTGCGCTTGCGGGCCGAGCGTTTGGGCGTCGCCGGTGCTGCGGTCGAGCTCGCGGCCGAGACCGCGGTCGAGGACATTTTGGCGACGCTCGGACACGGCAAGATCCCGCGCCTCGTCGTCATCGACTCGATCCAGACCATGTGGACGGATGCGGTCGAATCCGCGCCCGGCACCGTCACACAGGTGCGCGCCTCCGCGCAGGCGCTGATTCGCTTCGCCAAGCGCTCGGGCGCCGCCGTGCTGCTGGTCGGCCATGTCACCAAGGACGGCCAGATCGCGGGCCCCCGCGTGGTCGAGCACATGGTCGATGCGGTGCTGTCCTTCGAGGGCGAAGGCTCGCACCAGTTCCGCATTTTGCGCGCGGTCAAGAACCGATTCGGCCCGACCGACGAGATCGGCGTCTTCGAGATGACCGGCATGGGGCTCAGGGAGGTGGCAAATCCGTCGGAATTGTTCCTCTCCGAACGCGACCTGGGCAGCCCCGGTACGGCGGTGTTCGCCGGCATCGAAGGCACGCGGCCGCTGCTGGTGGAAATCCAGGCGCTGGTCGCGCCGACCTCGCTCGGCACGCCGCGGCGCGCGGTCATCGGCTGGGATCCGAGCCGGCTCTCGATGCTGCTCGCCGTGCTCGAGGCCCATTGCGGGGTGCGGCTCGGCGGCCACGATGTCTACCTCAATGTCGCCGGGGGGCTGCGCATCCAGGAGCCGGCCGCGGATCTCGCGGCAGCGGCGGCGCTGGTTTCCTCGCTGGCCAATGCGCCCCTGCCGGCCGATGCGGTGTATTTCGGCGAGATATCCTTATCGGGCGCGGTGCGGCCGGTGGCGCAGCCCGCCGCCCGCCTCAAGGAGGCGGCAAAGCTCGGCTTTGCCCGGGCGCTGGCGCCGGAGGCCGCGCGGGGCGAAGCCGTCGGCGATTCGGGCATCGCCGTCACCGCGATCGGGGCGCTCTCGAGCCTCGTCGCCGACATTGCGGCCCGGGGCAGCCGTCCGCGCGGCGGCATGCCGCGGCCGGTCCGACAAGATGGATGACGCTCGACTTTCTTCCCGCTATACACGGGCGCCCAAGGAAGGCCGGCGAATCTGCTAGGAAGTCGGATGCCGATCACGCTTCTGGACGTCATTCTCCTCGTCGTCATGATGGTTTCGGCGCTGCTCGCCATGGTGCGGGGCTTCATGCGCGAGATCCTGTCGATCGCCTCCTGGGTGGCGGCCGCGGGCGCCACGATCTATGCCTATCCAAGGCTGCTGCCGGTGGCGAAGCAGTATTTCACCAACGATTACGTGGCGATGGCGTCCGTCGTCGGCGGGGTTTTCGTGGGCACGCTGCTGGTCGTGTCGATTCTGACCATCAAGATCTCCGATGTGGTCCTGGACAGCCGGGTCGGCGCACTCGACCGCACGCTCGGCTTCCTGTTCGGGCTCGGCAGGGGCCTCGTCATCGTGGTCGTCGCCTTCCTGTTCTTCGCCTGGCTGGTTCCCGATCGCAGCCAGCCCGAGTGGGTCCGCAATGCGAAGTCGAAAATCGTGCTCCAGGGGACCGGGGAATGGCTGAAGGCGCAATTGCCGGATGACCCGGAGAGCACCATCTTAAAGAGGCTGAAGAAGCCGCGCCTGGACGAACAGGAGCCGCAGGACGCACCGCCCGCAGGCAATCGCTCGAAACTCGAGCTGCGGCCGGATCGAGACCGGCATGGCGGCGGACATGGCGGGGTCGAGCCCGATCAACGAGGAAGCCAGCAATTCGCTAATGCCGGCATGCCACAACCGCGATGATCCGCCGGCCAGAGGAGAGCGAATGAGCGAGACGACGGATCTCTCCCTCGATCTCGATGCCGACCGGCTTCGCGAGGAATGCGGCGTCTTCGGAATTTTCGGCCACCCGGACGCCGCGGCGATCACCGCGCTCGGGCTGCACGCCCTGCAGCACCGGGGCCAGGAAGCGGCCGGCATCGTCACCTTCGACGGCAAGCGCTTCCATTCCGAGCGGCGGATGGGACTGGTCGGAGATACTTTCTCCCGGCGCGAGGTGATTGAGCGGCTGCCCGGCCATATCGCCGTGGGGCACGTGCGCTACTCGACCACCGGCGGCACCATCCTGCGCAATGTGCAGCCGCTGTTCTCGGAGCTCGACGCGGGCGGGTTCGCGGTCGGGCACAACGGCAATCTGACCAACGGCCTCACCCTTCGCCGCAACCTGGTGCGCGAAGGCGCGATCATGCAGTCGACCACCGACACCGAGGTAATCCTGCATCTCGTCGCCCGCTCCCGGCGCAATCGTCTCATCGACCGTTTCGTCGAGGCATTGCGGGCGCTCGAAGGCGCTTATTCGCTGGTCGCGCTGACCAACAAGAAGCTGATCGGCGCCCGCGACCCGCTCGGGATCCGGCCGCTGGTGCTGGGCGAGCTCGACGGCTGCCCGATCCTCGCCTCGGAGACCTGCGCGCTCGACATCATCCGCGCCCGCTACGTGCGCGACGTGAAGAACGGCGAAGTCGTCATCGCCACCGAGAAGGGCATCGAGAGCATCGAGCCGTTTCCGCCGATGACGCCGCGGCCCTGCATCTTCGAATATATCTATTTCGCCCGGCCGGATTCGATCGTCGGAGGACGGTCGGTCTACGAAGTTCGCAAGACCATGGGGTCGGAGCTCGCGCGCGAAGCCCCGGCGCCCGCCGACGTGGTCATTCCGGTTCCCGATTCCGGCGTCCCCGCCTCGATCGGCTATTCGCAATCCTCGGGGATTCCCTACGAGCTCGGCATCATCCGCAATCACTACGTCGGACGCACCTTCATCGAGCCGAGCCAGACCATTCGCGAGCTCGGCGTGCGGCTCAAACACTCGGCCAATCGCGCCGTGGTCGCCGGGCAGCGAATCGTGCTGATCGACGATTCGCTCGTCCGCGGCACCACGTCGGTCAAGATCGTGCGGATGATGCGCGACGCGGGCGCCAAGGAAGTGCATTTCCGCATCGCTTCGCCGCCGATCACGCATCCGGACTATTACGGAATCGATACGCCGGAACGCGAGAAGCTGCTCGCGGCCAGCCACGACGTCGAGGGCATGCGGCGCTTCATCGGCGCCGATTCGCTGGCTTTCCTTTCCGTCGACGGCACCTATCGCGCCATGGGCTTCGAGCGGCGCGATGCCTTGCGACCGCAGTTCACCGATCATTGCTTCACCGGCGAATATCCGACCGCGCTCACCGACCGGATGACGCAGGAAGCGCTGCCCCGGCAACTCTCCCTGCTCGCCGAGGCCAGCTGAGGCGTTCGCTGCGACGCGTCATTCCGGAAGCCCGCAAAGCGGGTATCCGGAACCCATGATCACCGCCTATAAAACATCCAACCAACTGTGTTCATGGGTTCCGGCGCTCGCGCTTCGCGCTCGGCCGGAATGACGAGACCTCGACATGACCAAGCCGCTCGCCGATCGCATCGCGCTGGTCACCGGCGCTTCGCGCGGCATCGGCGCGGCGACCGCGCTCGCGCTGGGGAGGGCCGGCGCGCATGTGGTCGCGGTGGCGCGCACCGTGGGCGGTCTCGAGGAAATCGACGACGCGCTCCGCGCCGACGGCGGTTCGGCCACCCTCGTGCCGCTGGACCTGAAGGATTATGCCGGCATCGACCGGCTCGGCGGCGCGCTCCATCAGCGCTACGGGCGCCTCGACATCCTGATCGGCAATGCCGGCATTCTCGGTCCCCTATCGCCGCTGGGCCACGTCGAGCCGAAAGTCTGGGACGAGGTCTTTGCGGTCAACGTCACCGCCAATTGGCGGCTCATCCGCGCCATGGATCCGCTGCTGCGGCTCTCGGCTGCCGGCCGCGCCGTGTTCGTCACATCCGGCGCCGCATGGATCGCGCGGGCTTATTGGGGCCCCTACGCCATCTCCAAGGCGGCGCTCGAGGTGCTCGCCCGCACCTATGCGGCCGAGACCGAGACGACCCCGGTCCGGGTGAACCTGCTCAACCCCGGGCCGATCCGCACGCGCATGCGGGCCCAGGCGATGCCGGGGGAAGATCCGGCCAAGCTCGACAAGCCGCACCAGGTCGCGGAAAAAATTCTCGAACTGTGCCTGCCGAGCTTCACGCAGACCGGCAAGCTTTATGACTATCGCACGAAGACGCTGAAGGAATTTCGCGCGCCGGAGCCGATCGACGCAGGACAGACGACGTAGCCGTAGCCCGGATGGAGCGCAGCGAAATCCGGGCTACAAGTTTGTCGATCTCTCTCTGCTTCGCCCGGTAGCCAAGCGGCCCGTTCGGAAAGTCCGGTGCGAGCCCCTCATTTGCGCCGAGCATAAGGATTGCGCTTTTCCCGCAGGGTGAGCCGGATCGGCGTGCCGGGCAGATCGAACGCGTCCCGCAATCCATTGACCAGATAGCGCCGATAGGCATCGGGAACGGCGTCGGCACGCGAGCAGAACAGCACGAACGTCGGCGGGCGGGCTTTCGGCTGGGTGATATAGTTGAATTTGATCCGCCGGCCGGAAACGGCGGGCGGCGGGTGGGAGGCCAACGCCGCTTCGAGCCAGCGATTGAGCGCGTTCGTCGCAATGCGCCGGTTCCACACGGCGTAGCTTTCGACGACCGCCTGCATCAGCGGCTCGATCCCCTCCCCGAGCAACGCCGAGACCGCGCAGATCGGCGCGCCTTTGATCTGCGGCAGCCAATGATCCACCTCCTTGCGCAGCTTCGCGGCTGCGCCGGAGCGGCGCTCGACCAGATCCCATTTGTTCACCGCGAGCACGATCGCGCGCCCCTCGCGCTCGACCAGATCGGCAATGCGCAGGTCCTGCTCCTCGAACGCATGGCCGGTCTCGAGCAGCAGGATGACCACGTCGGCGAAGCGGATGGCGCGCAGCGCATCGGCTGCGGAAAGCTTCTCGAGCTTCTGGTCGATTTTCGATCTGCGGCGCAGGCCGGCGGTGTCGTAGATCCGCAACGCCCGGCCGCGCCAAGTCAGATCGCTTGCGATCGCGTCCCGGGTGATGCCGGGCTCCGGCCCGGTCAGAAGGCGCTCTTCGCCGAGCAGCCGGTTGATGAGGGTCGATTTGCCGGAATTCGGCCGGCCGACGACGGCGACGTGGATCGGACGCGATGGGGAAATCCGCTCGTCCGGCGCGCCTTCGCCGGATTCGGAGATCGGCGGCGTGCGGTCCGGCAAGGCTTCGCGCAGCGCGTCATAGAGATCGGCCAAGCCTTCGCCCTGCTCCGCCGAGATCGCAACCGGCTCGCCGAGGCCGAGCGCATAGGCTTCGAGCGCGCCGGCGGCTCCGCCGGCGCCTTCGCTCTTGTTGGCGATGAGGATCGCGGGTTTTTCGCATCGGCGCACCAGATCGGCGAACGCGCGATCGCCGGGCGTGA
>WNGE01013594.1_pt1 | contig 10183 bp, 10 predicted proteins | sample 5400651 | NCBI WGS metagenome assembly WNGE01 (sample SAMN13153370, study PRJNA577476) | soil metagenome | isolation source: 60 cm soil or saprolite under grassland replicate 2 | place: USA:California | collected 2016-06-15
GCAGGAGAAACCAGACCTGCGCAGTCTCAGCGAGCCGAAGCGATTCAAGCGGGCGCTGACCCTGGTGGTGATGACCCTGTTCCTGCCGGGGTCCGCGCAGATCGTGGCAGGCAGCAAACGGGCCGGCCGGTGGGCCTGGCGGGTGGTTGGCGGGCTCATCGCGCTCGTCGTCTTCCTGGTTCTGCTCTCGCTGGTCTGGCGGTCCGGGACCATCAACATCCTGGCCCGGCCTGGCACCCTGCGGTTCGTCCAGATCCTGCTGATCCTGCTGGCCATCGGCTGGGTCGTGCTGTTCGTCGACGCGTACCGGCTCGGCCAGCCGCTCACGCTGGAGCGCAATCACCGGCTGACCACCAGCGCCCTGGACGCCGTACTGGTCTTCGCCGTGGTCAGCGCACTGGTCTACGCCAGCGTTCTCGTCAACACGCAGCGGGACTTCGTCGCCAGCGTGTTCGGCAGCGGGCAGAAGTCGAAGGCCGAGAAGGGTCGCTACAACGTGCTGCTGCTCGGCGGCGACTCCGGGGCCGACCGGATCGGCACCCGGCCGGACAGCATCACGCTGGCCAGCATCGACGCCGACACCGGCCGGACCGTGCTGATCGGCCTGCCGCGGAACATGGCGAAGGTGCCGTTCCCCGCCGGTACGCCGATGGCCAAGGAGTTCCCGGACGGCTTCACGTGGAAGGACTGCTCGCCGAACTGCTTCCTGAACGGCGTCTTCACCTATGCGTCGGGGCACAAGAGCCTGTTCCCCGGTGATCCACATCCCGGGGTCACCGCGACCAAGCAAGCCGTCGAGGCGATCACCGGGCTCAAGGTCAACTACTACGTGCTGATCGACCTGGCCGGCTTCCGCGACCTGCTCAACGCGGTCGGCGGGATCACCCTGGACATCGGCAAGCGGGTCCCGATCGGCGGTATCGGCGCGCCGATCAAGGGCTACATCGAGCCGGGCAAGAACGTCCATCTGGACGGGTATCACGCGCTCTGGTTCGCCCGGTCGCGGGCCGGGTCGACGGACTACGAGCGGATGGCCCGGCAGAAGTGCGTGATGTCGGCGATGCTGAACCAGCTGTCACCGCAGACCGTGCTGACCAAGTTCCAGGGCATCGCTTCGGCGAGCAAGGAAGTGGTCCAGACCGACATCCCCGCCGGCGCGTTGGGCACTTTCACCGATCTGGCGCTGGACGCGAAGAAGCTGCCGGTGTCAAGCTTCTCCGCGGTCCCGCCACTGATCCACACCGGCGATCCCGACTTCGCGCTCATCCGGACCAAGGCCGCCGAGGCCATCGCGAAGTCGGAAGCGCTGGACAAGGCGGGCTCGGAACGAGACGGTAAGACTTCGAACACTCCGAGTAGCCCTGCCGCCAAGTCCTCCAGCACGACCACCCACAGTCCGACCAAGAAGCCGAGCACTGCGAAACCGAGCAGTTCACCGACCACCCCCGCCAACGGCGTCGACGACGTCGCCTCGATCTGTAAGGCCTGACCTAATGCCGCTGTCCCACTGGCCGCCCGTGTCCGTCGTGATGCCCGTGCTGAACGAGGAACGTCACCTCGAGGAGGCGGTCGGCCGCGTCCTCGAGCAGGACTACCCCGGCGATCTGGAGGTCGTGCTCGCCATCGGCCCGAGCAAGGACCGGACCCAGGAGATCGCAGAGAAACTGGCCGACCGCGACCCGCGGATCAGCATCGTGCCGAACCCGACCGGCAAGACGCCGGCCGCGTTGAACGTCGGTATCGCGCACGCCAAACACGACATCCTGGTCCGCGTCGACGGTCACGGCGCCCTCACCGACGGCTACATCACCCGAGCGGTCGAGGTGCTGCACGAGAGCGGCGCGGACAACGTCGGCGGCGTGATGGCCGCCGAGGGACGTACGCCGACCGAGATGGCGGTCGCCTGCGCGTACCGCTCCCGGCTGGGACTGGGCGCGTCAACGTTCCACCAGGGCGGCAAGCCCGGGCCTGCGGACACCGTCTACCTCGGCGTGTTCCGGCGGGCCGCGCTGGAGCGGGTCGGCGGGTTCGACGAGACGATGCACCGGGCCCAGGACTGGGAGCTGAACTACCGGATCCGCAAGACCGGTGGCCTGATCTGGTTCAGCCCCGACCTGTCCGTCACCTACCGGCCGCGGTCCTCGCTGTCCGCGGTGGCGAAGCAGTTCTTCCACACCGGTCAGTGGCGCCGTGAGGTGATCCGCCGGCACCCGGAGACCGCGAGCAAGCGCTACCTGGCGCCGCCGGTCGCGGTGATCCTGCTGGCCGTCGGCACCATCATGGGCATCATCGGCCTGATCACGGGGACCGCGTGGCTTGACCTGGGCTTCCTGGCCCCGCTCGGCTACGCCCTGCTCCTGCTGGCCGGCTCGGCGTTCGAAGGCCGCTACCTGCCCTGGAAGGCCCTGTTCTGGCTCCCCTTGGTCTGCGCCACGATGCACGTCTCCTGGGGTCTCGGCTTCCTCATCGGCCTCAAGGAGAAGTCGTCTGGTTAGTGCGTGGCTGACTTGGTGTAGGCAGCCACGACCTCGTCCGCGGGGCCGTCGAGGCGGAGGACGCCCTTGTCGAGCCAGATCGCGCGGTTGCAGGTGTCCAGTACGACGTCCAGGCTGTGGCTGACCAGGAACACAGTGCCGGCCTGATCGCGCAGTTCGTGGATCTTTCGCTCGGACCGGACCCGGAACTCGGCGTCGCCGGTGGCCAGCGCCTCGTCGACGAGCAGGATGTCGTGCGTCTTGGCCGATGCGATCGCGAACTTCAGCCGCGCCGCCATGCCGGAGGAGTACGTCGACATCGGCAGATCGATGAAGTCCCCGATGCCGGAGAACTCGACGATGTCGTCGTACCGCTGGTCGGTCTCGGCGGGTGACATGCCCATCGCGAGGCAGCCGAGGACGACGTTGCGGTCGCCGGTGAGGTCGTTCATCATCGCCGCGTTGACGCCGAGCAGCGACGGTCGACCGCCGGTGTAGATCGCGCCGGACGCGGGCGGCAGCAGTCCGGCGACCGCGCGCAGCAGCGTCGACTTGCCGGAGCCGTTTCGGCCGATGACGCCGATCGCGTCGCCCTTGTACGCGGTGAAGCTGACGTCCTTGACCGCGTGCACCTCGCGGATGGTCGGCCGGTCCTGGCGCTTGATGATCCGCCGGAGCGCGGTGGCCGCCGTACCCTTGCCGCCTTGGCCGGCGATCACCTTGTAGACGATGTTCACCCCGTGGGCGATGACCGTCGGTTCAGCCCCAGAAAGATCAGCCCCGGCCATAACGGTCCTCCGCGCGCCAGAAGTAGACGAAACCGCCGGCCAGGGCGACGACCGACCAGACGATCGCGATCGCCCACGCGTGCGGCAACTGGTTCTTCGCATGCTCCTCGAGCAGCGACCGCCGGACGATGTCGATGTACGCCGAGATCGGGTTGAACGCCAGCACCTGAATCACCCAACCGGGCGCATGCGCATCCGCGAGCTTCGCCGGCAGCGAGAAGAAGATGCCGGACGCGTACAACCACGTCCGGGTGACGAACGGCAGCAGCTGGCTGATGTCGGAGACGAACGTGCCGATCCGCGCGAAGACCAGCGTCACCCCGATGTTGAACATCGTCTGCAGCATCAGCGCCGGTACGACGAGCAGCCACCGCCAGGCGAGTCCGTCAGTGACACCGACCAGCACGAACAGGATGCCCATCGAGACGAGCATCTGGTTCAGCTCGTTCAGCACGTAAGCCAGCGGGAGCGTCGCGCGGGGGAAGTGCAGGGTGCGGATCAGCGACATGTTGAGCGCGAGCGAACGCGATCCTTCGTTCATCGAGCGCTGCGTGTAGGTGAAGACGAAGATGCCGCTGAGCAGGAACGCGACGTAGTTGTCGATCCCGTTCTTGGTGCCGAGCAGTACACCGAAGGCGAGGTAGTACACGGCCGCGTTCAGCAGCGGGGTCAGCACCTGCCACACCGAGCCGAGGCGCGCGCCGGCGTACATGGCGTAGGTGCGTGCTGTGGCGTAGCTGAGCACGAACTTGCGCCGGCTCCACAGCTCGCGGACGTACGCGCGGAGCGGTGGGCGCAGCGAGCTCTTCGTCAACCCATAACGTTCGGCCAGCGCCGCCGGGTCTATCGTTCCGGTCGGCTCTGTCATGGGGCCTCCCGGCCTGGACTGAGGAGCGAAGGGAGCGAAGCGACCGGAGGGACGAGGGAAGGCCGGGAGCTTGGGCCCCGTGACCGCCGTGCCGGAGGTGCGGCATTCAGCACAGCGGCGGTCGGCATGAGCGCAAATGTACTGCGCTCCGTAGTGCCTACGTCACTGAGGTCAGGCAATCAGCTTGGCGCGCAGGCGGTCGAGGTCGTCGGTGGTGAGGCCGCCGTGGCGGAGGTACGCCTCAGATCCGCCGTACTTCTCCTCGAGGTGGTGCAGGATCGCGGTCATCGACTCAGCCCGGGTGTCGCGGAACTCGAGCATCTCCGCATGCAGCGACGTGTCCGGCTCGGCCGCGAGCTGCTCTGCCAGCCAATCCGCGAGTCGCGTCTGTGTCAGGAAATAGTCCGCGACGATCTCTTCCTCGGGTACGCCGGCAACGCTCAGCGCCAGCGCGACGACCATGCCGGTCCGGTCCTTGCCACCGTGACAGTGCACGACCACCGCACCGTCGGGCGCATCCGCGATGGCCTTCACCGCGGCCGCGAACAACTCAGGTCGCCGGTCCAGCATCCAGGTGCAAGCGTCCACGATGGTGGTCTGCCCGTGTTCGGGATCGGCAGGATCCTGCAGCGCCTGCCGAACACCCAACGGATCCCCGGTGAAGGGCGTGGGCGTTGCGGCGACCTCACCATCTCCGCGCAGGTCGAGGATCCGGCACACTCCGGCATCCCGCACCGCCTCCACACCCTCCGGTGACAGGAAGTGCAAGCTGTCCGCCCGGATCAGCACACCCTCGCGGATCCGGCCTCCCCCGGACGTCGGCAGTCCACCCACATCACGCACATTCCGGCAGCCCGGCCAGTCGAGATCCACCGCACCATCCAAACAGAACCAATCAGCGATCCTGGGGACGGTCCGGGTTCGGACCCGGGTTGTACGGCGGGAAGCCGCTGTTCGGGCGGTCGGGATTCGGACCTTGGTTGTACGGCGGGAAGTTGCTGTTCGGCGGCGGGCTCGGGAAGGTGTGACCCGGCGGCGGATAGTTGCCTGGGGCACCGGGGAACGTATCGGCCGGGCGGTTGCGGCGGCGGTTCTTGACGAGGCCCACGGTCAGCAGGACGGCACCGAGGATGCCGAAGACCAGCAACGATCCGATCACGCCGAAGATCGACAGGACGAAGGCCATGACCGACATCCTGGGCCCGGCGAAGTACGACGCGGCAGTCTCGTCGTCCCGGCAGGAAATGCTGTAGTCCCCCGCCGGTACGGCGTCCACCGACCGGGCGACGACGTACCAGGTCTCGTTGTTGATCGTGATCTGCTCGGAGCCCCTCGGCACCTCGAGCGGAACGTTGCCACCGCTGGAGTCCTTCGCCTCGCACGGCGGCCTGGGCACCGGCACCGAGGAGTAGATCGTCAGCCCTTCGTCCTTCAGGTGGACGACACCGCTCTCGATCGGCTTCGGGGTCGTCGGGGCGGTCGCCACGATCCGGACGACGAAGAACCCGGTCAAACCCAGCCCGACCACGAAACAAACGACCGCGAGCCAGATCAGGGTCTTCCTGCTCTTCGGAGCAGCCTCGCCCCCGGGATAAGTGCTCATCCACGTCCTCGCTTCGCTCCGGGCGCGGATGAGACACGAGATGCCCTGTGTTTGATGATGACCTCGCTCCGCTCGCTCATAGCCTGAACCGTAGCCTCAGAACGGGCCGATCACGGTACGCCGAGCAGCCTCAGTCCGGCCTCGGTCGCGGCGGCAGCCACCACCACCAGAACGAACGGGGCCTTGCGCCAAGCCAGGATGCCGCCGACCAGCACGCCAGCGGGCCGCGCGACTCCCGCAGGTCCGTGCCCGTCCATCAGGGCGGACGTTGCGATGAGAGCCGTCAACAAGACAATGGCTGAGGCGGCCAGAAACTGCTGGGTTCGCTCGGGGACTTCGAAGCGACTCCGCAGAGCAGGCCCGGCGAACCGCAGCGAAAAGGTGCCTACGGCAAGGATCGCGATGGCGGTGACCACCAGCGGAGTGTTGTTCATCGCGACGCCTCCAGCGCGGGCTTGTCCGCGCGGTAGAACACCAACCCCACAAGGGCAAGCAGCACTGGGAGGCCGGCGGGCAGGAACGGCGTGGCGGCGAGCGCGACCACCACTCCGACCAGGGCCGCCGTACGCGTGGATCGATCACGCAACGCCCGCAGCACCAACGCCAGCAGCACCGCCGGGAACGCCGCGTCCAGCCCGAACGCATCCGTGTCGGTGATCACGGTTCCGGCCAACCCGCCGACGAGCACGCCGACGTTCCAGCAGACGAAGATCCCGATGCCACCTGCCCAGTACGCCGCCCGCTGCTGCTTCAGCTCCTTCTGCCCGAGCGCGAACGCGACGTTCTCGTCCGCCATCAGGTGACTGCCGGGCAGGCGTTTCCAGCCGCGACCGATCACGTCGCTGACGGCCAGCCCGAACGCGACATGCCGGGTGTTCACCAGCAACCCGGCGACCACCGCCGCGATCGGGCTCCCACCTGCCGCCACGATCCCGACGAACAGAAACTGTGAGGCGCCTGCGAAGACCACGATCGACAAGACCACCGGCACCCACAGCGGGAGCCCACCGCCCACGCTGATCGCGCCGTACGAGAGCCCGACGACGCCGTCGGCCAAGCAGACCAGCCCGATGTCCCGGGCCAGCCCACGATCGAGTGTTCGCCAGATCGAACGCATGGGTTTTATGATGAACAGCACGACCCGCGTTCGTCAACCCGAACATTCAGACCGATGGAGCGAACACCGATGGACTCGAAGGCGCCGCTCACCGTGATCGCGGCCTCGTTGCGCCGCCACCGCGCCCGCGCAGGCCTGTCACTCAGCGAGGTGGCCAAGCGGGCCGGCGTCGCGAAGTCCACGCTGTCCCAACTGGAGTCCGGCACCGGCAACCCGAGTGTGGAGACGCTCTGGGCGCTGGCCGTCGCGTTGGACACCCCGTTCGCGGCGCTACTCGACCCGCCGCGACCCAAGGTGCAGGTGATCCGCGCAGGCGAAGGGCCGGTGATCTACTCCGACCAGGCCGAGTACAGCGCGACCCTGGTCGCATCCTGCCCACCGAACGCCCGCCGCGACATCTTCCGCATCGTCGCGTCCCCCGGCCCCGGCCGGAAGTCCGAGCCGCACATGCCGGGTGTGGTCGAGCACGTCGTCCTCAGCTCGGGTCGCGCCCTGGTCGGGCCGGCGGACGACCCGATCGAACTGAATCCCGGCGACTACCTCGCCTACCCCGGCGACCTCCCGCACATCTTCCAGGCACTGGAGGACGGCACCGCAGCGGTCCTGGTCTCCGAGCACACCTAGAAGTTGCCCAGAGCAACCACGTGAGATTCAGAGCTTGCGGCCGACGCCACCGGCGATGCACTCCTCGACCTGGTTGAGCGGCTTGACCCGCGGCCCGTCCGGCCACCAGTCGTCGCACAGCACCAGGCCCGGCGGTACCAGTTCCTGACCCGGGAACATCGCCCGGATCTCGTCGTACGTGCGGAACTTCCCACTGCCCATCGGGCTGTGGGTGAACTTCTCCTCCATCTTCCGCGCGATCTCGGAGTGCTCCGGGGTCTGCGGGTCGAGGAAGTGCGCGATCACCGTGTACGACCCGGGTACGACGGCGTCGACGTACTTCTGCATCAGCTCCGGCGCGTCGTTGCCGAGGTAGTGGTGGATGGTGCCGTTCTGGATCACCGCGATCGGCTGGCTGAAGTCGAGGAACTTCTGCACCTCGGGGTGCCCGAGCACCTCCTCCGGGTCGAAGATGTCCGCGCTGACGAACAGCGTGTTCTCGTTCTCCTCCAGCAACGCGCGGCCATGCGCGAGGACCACCGGGTCGTTGTCGATGTAGAGGACCTTGGCGTCCGGCAGCAGTCGCTGCACCACCTGGTGCGTGTTCTCCGCGGTCGGCAGGCCGGAGCCGCAGTCCAGGTACTGCTTGATGCCCGCCTGCCCCGCCAGGAAACGGCACGCGCGGATCAGGAAGTTCGATCTCGAAGTTGTCCTTGCCGTTCAGCGCGGCGTCGTACACCCGGGCGATGCTGGCCCGGGTGGTGTCCACGCCCACCGGGATCGAACTGGGCGCCTTAATGGCATCGGACATCGGCGGACCTCGCAGGGGATCGGAAAGTCTGTCCGGAGCGACTCTACTGACAGTAGGCCTCGCTGAACACGCCGTACGCGCGTCGAGCTGGACGGGGCCACAATTGACTGTGAAAAGATCGACTGTTGCACCGGACTAGATCAGCTGGGGAGGCGGAGGCGTGACCGAGCCGGCCGCGTACGGCGGGCCGACCGCCCTGCGCATCATGCTCGGGGCGCACTTACGCCGGCTGCGCGAGGAAGCCGGCATCAGCCGGACCGACGCCGGCTGGGCGATCCGCGGCTCGGAGTCGAAGATCAGCCGGCTCGAACTCGGCCGGGTCGGCTTCAAGGTCCGCGACGTCGACGACCTGCTCAAGCTCTACAAGCTCGACGACGCCGAGGAACGCGAGCGCCTGCTCAACCTGGCCCGGGAGGCGAACAACCCCGGCTGGTGGCAGCGGTACGACGATGTGACGCCGAACTGGTTCCACTCCTACCTCGGACTCGAGATGGCCGCGGACCTGATCCGTACCTTCGAGCTGCAGTTCGTCCCCGGCCTGTTGCAGACACCCGAGTACGCCAGGGCCGTGATCGCCCTCGGCCGGCTGGACGAGCCGCTGCCCAAGGACGAACGCGAACGGCTCGTCGCCCTGCGGATGGCGCGCCAGCGCGCGCTCACCCGGCAACGTCCCGCCCGTTTGTGGGCCGTCATCGACGAGGCCGTGCTGCATCGGCCGATCGGCGGCAAGACGGTTCTGAAAGCTCAGCTGGAGCACCTACGTCGTCACGATGGACTCGCTGTCGATCACCGCGGCGCAACCCCGCGAAACCGAGGGCCTGATCCGCGCGGCGATCGCGAAGCTGTAGACCTCACCCAGCCAGGGCTCGCGGCTGAGCACCAGGGCCGGGACGGATCGCGACCTCACGCGGAGTCGGCTCATGGCCGGCAGCACACTGCAGTACGACGTTCACCTGCTCACCGCACTCGCGATGCTCCGGCACGATCGGCGGGCCGCCGTCGAGTGGAAGGTGCTTGTCGCCCCACTGGATCATGGCCACCAGCACCGGATAGAGGTCGAGACCTGCCTGGGTGAGGCGGTACTCGTACCGCTCGCGCTGACCCGGCAGGCGGTACGGGTGACGACGCAGCAGGCCGCGCTCGATCAGCGCGGCCAGGCGCTCGGTCAGCACCTGGCGCGGGATACCCGCCCGGGCATGGATGTCCTCGAACCGCCGTACGCCGACGAACAGTTCGCGCAGCACGTGGAACGTCCACTTGTCCCCGAGGATCTGCATCGTCCGCGAGATCGTGCAGTTCTCCGTGGACCAGCGCATCGCCTCGGGCACCTGCTCACTCATGCCTCGAGGATAAGTCCGCTTGACAGACTCAGCCAAGTCAGGCAACGCTGAATCCGTGAACCAGACTCAGGTGCCGCAGCTCCGCACAGCCGGCGAACCCGACGCGGACGACCTGACGGCGATGCTCAGCGGGCTGACCGATCTCAGCCTGTGCTTCCGATTCCAGACCGCTATCGGGCGGCCGCCGAGGCCGGCACTGGTGTTGCGCATGCTCTGCCCGTCCGGCCGTGCGTGGGTCGCGACGCGCGACGACAGGATCGTCGGTCACGCGATGTGGGCGTGGACCGGTCCCGCCTCCGACCGCACGGTGGAGTTGGCGGCGATCATCAGTGAGGGCGAACAGCGCCGCGGACTCGGCGTACGGATGCTGTCGGTGGCCGCCGCGGATGCCACCGCCGCGGGCGCGACTCGGTTCCTGTTCGTCGTCAGCCCCGCCAACGACCGCACCATTCGGATGATCCGCCGCCGCTGGCCGACCGCCGCGGTGGAGCGCGACGGCACGCTCCTCAACTTCCTGGTCCCGGCTCGTTCAGCGCACACGTCTGAAGAACGTGCGGATGTCGTCGACGAGCAGGTCGG
>WNGE01009570.1_pt1 | contig 10182 bp, 10 predicted proteins | sample 5400651 | NCBI WGS metagenome assembly WNGE01 (sample SAMN13153370, study PRJNA577476) | soil metagenome | isolation source: 60 cm soil or saprolite under grassland replicate 2 | place: USA:California | collected 2016-06-15
GTTTCGCAAGACAACCCGAGCGGCGTCAGCCGAATCGGAGGTCAGGCCGGGACCCAGGCTCCCGACGCTACGCGCCCATCACGTCAAGATCAGGGAAGCCGCGCCGGTAGCACTATCCACACTCTCCCTGCCGAATCGGGCGCGATCAGGACGTGTGCCAAGGGCACGACCGATGCCGCGCAGATCAGCCGGTTATGGCGCGGCCGGGGAGCGGTGCGCGGTCTCATGCGGCCGTGCGGCCGGGCGTGAGCTCGGGTTCGGGTGCTTCGCCGGATAGATGGACCGGGCTGCGGTGGCGAGGGCTCGGATGCGGGCGTTGTAACAGGCGCTGCGCCAGATCAGGCCGAGCCGGATCGGTGGCAGGCCGGTGATCGGGACCAGGACGATGTCGTCGCGGCGCAGCAGCTGGGCCGTGGATGCCACGGTGGGGTGGATGATCAGCCCGCGGGCCACCAGCGCCCATATCTCGTGGATGCTGCGGACGTCGTGGGTTTGCGGAATTGGCTTGCCGGAGGGCGTGTTCGCCGGTACGAGCGCTTCCCACAACCCGGGCGGGAAGGCCGCCGGCGGCCGGGCGACCGGCTGCCCGGCGAGATCCTCCACTCTGACCGTCTCTCGCCTGGCGAGCGGGTGGCTGACGGCGACAGCGACCACCCGGTCTTGCCGGTCGATGGCCGGGCCGAGGGTCAGGTCGGGCTCGTCGACAACCAGCCAGTGGATCAGCACGTCGATCTCGTCGGCGCGTAGCGCGGCATACGCTTCGGTGACCGGGGCTTCCTGGAGCGTGACCTGGCAGCCGGGGTGGCGGGCTTCGAACACGGCAACCAGGCGGGACAGCGCCGGACCCTCAGTGGTGTTGGCGAAGCCGATGCGTAGCTGCCCGGCCGCTTCCCGGGCGGCGCGGCGGGCGTGGTCCAGGGCGGCCTGCAGCTGGGCGTAGGCCGCGCCTAGCTCGTCGCGGAACTGCTCGCCGAGCGGGGTGAGGGTGACCCGGCGGCTGGTCCGGTCGAACAGCTTGGCCCCGACCTGGCGTTCCAGCATAACGATCAGCCGGCTGACCCGGGGCTGGGACACGTGCAGCCGCTCCGCGGCCCGGCCGAAGTGCAACTCCTCGGCGACGGCAAGGAACGCCTCCGCCTGGGCCATGTCCACGCGCAGCTCCCTCCAGGCACCCGCTTACCGGTATCGATGCGCTCTGGTTATGAATTGTTGCGCAGATCCGCGTTGATCACCAGCCGCGCGGCACGCAGGCTAGCCGCAAGAAAGACCTCTCAGGAGGTTGAGTGTCCGGCCACAAGGTCGGAGGCACGGGGGCCGGGCGGTGGCCGTCAGTCGTGCCGGTACCGCACTTATGACAGCTCCAGATAGGTGAGAGTGATGAGCGAAACCAGCGCAGGTGCCGTCCCAGCGGGCCCTGCCGCGAGGGCGGGGGCCGCCCCTGATCCCCGCCGGTGGCTGATCCTGGGCACCGTCGGCCTCGCCCAGCTCATGGTGGTGCTGGACGCCACGATCGTGAACATCGCGCTGCCGTCCGCGCAGCGGGCCCTGGGCTTTTCCGCTACCGACCGGCAGTGGGTGGTGACCGCCTACGCGCTCGCGTTCGGCAGCCTGCTGCTGCTCGGCGGGCGGCTCGGCGACCTGATCGGTCGCAAGATCACGTTCCTGGCCGGCGCGGCCGGCTTCGCCGCCGCGTCGGCCGTGGGCGGGGCAGCGACCAGCTTCGGGATGCTGGTCGCGGCACGCGCCGCCCAGGGTGGGTTCGGCGCGCTGCTGGCGCCCGCGGCCCTGTCGATCCTGACCGTGACGTTCAGCGACCCGAAGGAGCGCGGCAAGGCGTTCGGCGTCTACGGCGCGATCGTGGGCGCCGGCGGCGCGATCGGCCTGGTGCTCGGCGGGATCTTGACCGAGTACCTGTCCTGGCGGTGGTGCCTGTACGTGAACCTGATCTTCGCGGGCCTGGCGGTGATGGGGGCGGTGCTGCTGCTCACCCGCCAGCGCGCCCGCACCAGGAGCCGGCTAGACGTGGCCGGTGCCGCGCTGGTGTCTGCCTCGATGTTCTGCCTGGTCTACGGGTTCTCCAACGCCGCTTCCCACAGCTGGCACGCGCCGTCCACCTACGGCTTCCTGGCCGCGGGCGGGGCGCTGCTGGCCGCCTTCGCGGCCTGGCAGGCCCGCGCGGCCAGCCCGCTGCTGCCGCCCCGGGTGGTGGCCGACCGCAACCGCGGTGCCGCCTACCTGGCGGTGCTGATCACCGGGGCCGGCATGTTCGGCATCTTCCTGTTTCTCACCTACTACCTGCAGCAGAGCCTGGGCTACTCCCCGGTGATCAGCGGCGTCGCGTTCCTGCCGATGATCGCGATGGTGGTGGTCAGCGCCAACCTGTCCAACGTGGTGCTGCTGCCCCGCCTGGGCCCCAAGCCGCTGGTGGCCGTGGGCATGCTGCTGGCCGCGGCCAGCCTGGTGTGGCTGACCAGGATCGGCGTGCACTCGGGCTACGCATCGGCGGTGCTCGGCCCGCTGATGGTGGCCGGGCTGGGCTTCGGCTTGGCGGTCGCGCCGTCGATGAACACCGGCACGTCCGGCGTGGCGCCAGCCGACGCGGGCGTGGCGTCGGCCACGCTCAACACCGGCCAGCAGATCGGCGGCTCGATCGGCACCTCCCTGCTCAACACGATCTTCGCCAGCGCGGTGGCGAACTACCTGACCAGCCAACTGAGCCCGGCCACTCTGGTCCACGGGCACCCCGCCCCGTCCCTGACCGGAATGGCGCTGATCCACGGCTACACCACCGGCTTCTGGGTCGCGGCAGCCATCTTCGCCGCCGGCGCGGTGACCTGCGGCACGCTGTTCCGCTTCGGCCCGCTCCGCGTCCCCGGCGACGCTACGGCCGCCCCGGCCAGGGCAGCCGCACAGCAGGCCACCACCACCCACGCCGCGTAGCGGCACCACCTTCATGGAGGAAGCCATGAACCCCCCGCGACCATCACGATCCCCAGCTATGGCAGATGACAGGAGACAGCGCAATGGCAGAGCACATGCCCGGCGACCCGGCTGCTGAGGACCGGTTCGTGTGGCTTGACGATGGTGACATGCATGTCGCGGAGGACGGCAAGCCAGCAGCGCCCGCCCTGCTGCTGATCCACGGCACCGTGGGCTCGACGGCCTGGTGGGACCCGGTGGTCCCGGCCCTGGCGGGCGCCTGCCGCGTCATCCGTGTCGACCTGGCCGGCCACGGGAGGTCGTCCAGCCCGGCCGGCGGGTACGGCATCCCTGGTCATGCTCGCCGGGTCGGCGCCGCGCTCGATACGCTCGGCGCGGGCCCGGTGACGGCGATCGGGCATTCCACGGGGTGCATGGTAGCCACGGCCCTGGCCGAGCAGCGGCCCGGCACGGTGGCGGCGCTGGCGCTCATCGACATGGGCCCGAGCCTGGACGCTGCGATCCCTGACGGCCTGCTCGTCCGGCTCCTGCTGGCCCCGCTGCCCGGGCGGCTGCTGTGGCGCCTGCGAACCGAGGCCACCATCCGCAAGGCCATGGCCACGGCCGTCACCCCGCCCGGTCGACATCCCCGGCGCCATCATCGAGGCCGCGCTGGGGATAACCCACCGCGCCCTCGCGGAGACGGCCCGCGGATCCGACGACTACATGAGGCAGCGCAACCTCCCCGACCGGCTGGCCGCGCTGGGCCTGCCGGTGCTGGTGATCTTCGGCGCCTTGGACGCGCGGTATCCCTCCTCGTCGGCGGCCGCCTACCGCGCCGTGCCCGGCGCCCGCGTCGAGTTGCTGCCCGGCGTGGGACACGCCCCGATGCTGGAAGACCCGCAAACGACCAGCAAACTGCTGCTGGAGTTCGCCGCAGCCGCCGCGCACCCCCGCTGACAGCGCCCCGCTATCGTCCCCGCTCCCGGCCCGGCAGGACATTCGCGCAGAACTTCAGGAGACCGTAAACCCGGGTCACCGCCTTCCAACTGGCCGCAGATACGAGCTCGCTCGCCATGGCAGTTGATCATGTCGGCGAGCGGGAACGCGCCTGGCCGATAACGAGCCCATCCCAGATCCCATCGATGAAGAACGCCACAATCCGACGAACCCGAAAGGGGAGATTCATGTCTGCCATCGCCAGGTGGTGTTTCCGCCACCGGTTTGTAGTTATCGCGGCCTGGGTGGTCGTGCTGGCCGGCCTGGGCGCGCTCGGCCAGGCTGTCAAGAGCAACTACGACAACTCGTTCTCGGTGCCTGGCACCGGCTCGGCCACGGCACAGGACCTGCTGGCCAAGGCCGTCCCGGCGCGGGCCGGCGATTCCGACACGATCGTGTGGCGGGTCAGTCATGGCACGGTGCGTGATGCCGCGGTCAGGGCGCGGATGGCCGGCGTGCTGCGGCGGGTCGCGACGATGCCCGAAGTGGCCGCCGTGGCCAGCCCGTACGGGCCGCGCGGGGCCGCGCAGGTCAGCCGTGACGGGCGCATCGCCTATGCCACGGTCCAGTTCACCGGCCAGGCCGACACCCTGGTCAAGGCGGACGTTACCCGGGTGATCAACACTGCCGAAGCGGCCCGTGCGCCCGGTCTGGAGGTCCAGCTTGGCGGCCCGGCCATCGGGAGCGCCCAGCAGACTTCGGTGCGTGTTATCTCGGCGGTAGGCGTGCTGGCGGCCGCGGTGGTGCTGTTCATCGCGTTCGGGTCGCTGCTGGGAATGCTGCTGCCGATTATCACCGCGATCGCCGGGGCCGGCGGCGGCCTGATGGCGATCGCCCTGCTGACCCACACGATGAACGTCACCAGCATCGCCCCGATCCTCGGCGCGCTGATCGGCCTGGGGGTGGGCATCGACTACGCGCTGTTCATCGTCACCCGGCACCGGCGCGGCCTGCAGTCCGGGCTGACCCCCGGGCAAGCGGCGGTCCAGGCGATCGACACCTCCGGCCGGGCCGTGCTGCTGGCGGGCATCACGGTATGCATCGCGCTGCTGGGCATCCTGGTCCTGGGCATGGGCTTCCTGAACGGCATGGCCGTGGCCTGCGCGCTCACCGTCGCGTTCACCGTGGCCGCCGCCGTCACCTTGCTGCCCGCGCTGCTCGGCGTGTTCGGGATGCGGGTGCTGAGCCGGCGGCAGCGGCGCCGGCTCGCGGGCCAGGTGACGGCGCCTGGCTCACGCGGCCTGTGGGCGCGCTGGGCCGGGGCAGTCGAACGCAGGCCAGCCGTGCTCGCGGTCGCGGCCGCGGCGGTCATGGTCATCTTGGCCCTCCCGGTGCTGAGCGTGCGGCTCGGCACCACCGACCAGGGCAATGACCCTTCCCCGGCCACCACCCGGCAGGCCTACGATCTGCTGGCCCAGGGCTTCGGGCCGGGGTTCAACGGGCCGCTGCTGCTGGTCGCGCGCACCAGTTCGCCGGCCGACGCCGCCGCGCTCAGGTCGCTGCAGGCCCGGCTGCCCCATACGGCGGACGTGGCCAGCGTGCGCACCCTGGCCGCCACGTCGGTCACGTCGGTGATCCAGGTGACCCCCCGCACGTCACCGCAGGCGCAGGCGACATCCGGCCTCATCGCCACCCTGCGCGATCACGCCATCCCGGCCGCAGAGCACGGCACCGCGCTGCGGGTCTACATCGGCGGCATCACCGCGACCAACGCCGACTTCGCCACCGCCGTCGCCGCCAAGATGCCATGGTTCCTCCTGGCCATCGTCGGCCTGAGCTTCCTGCTACTGGTGGCGGCGTTCCGCAGCCTGCTCATCCCGGCGACCGCCGCGGTGATGAACCTGCTCGCCGCGGCGGCCACGTTCGGGGTGCTGACCGCGTTCTTCCAGTGGGGCTGGGGAACCGGCGCGTTCGGCCTGGGCAAGGCCGGCCCGATCGAGCCATACCTGCCCGTGCTGACCCTGGCGATCCTGTTCGGCCTGTCCATGGACTACCAGGTGTTCCTGGTCAGCCGCATGAACGAAGAATGGGTCCACGGGCGCGACAACCGGCAGGCCGTCCGCGCCGGGCAACTGGAAACCGCGCGGGTCATCACCGCCGCCGCGGCGATCATGATCTGCGTGTTCGTGACCTTCTCGTTCCTGGAGCAGCGCGACATCGCCGAGTTCGGCATCGGCCTCGCCGCGGCGGTCGCCCTGGACGCGTTCTTGCTGCGGACCATCCTGGTCCCGGCCCTCATGCACCTGTTCGGCAACGCCAACTGGTGGCTGCCGCGCTGGCTCGACCGGCGTCTCCCGCACCTGGCCATCGAACCGCCACAGGGCACACCAGCCCCGCCGGCTCCGGCTGTCCCCGCGGGAGCCAGGAGCTAGCGGGACAGCTCAGCAGGCCCGGCAAGCCTCCCAGAATCTGGCACTCAAGTTGGGACAACACATCATGTCCGTAACACGATTTGTGACCACCCGGACAGTTGCGCCGGGCCGTGCCGCCGCTGGCGGCCCGCACCGTCCGGGCCTGGCCCTGCTGATTATCGCGACCGCTGAGCTGATGGTGGTGCTGGACGCGACCATCGTCAGCGTCGCGCTGCCGCACATACAACGGGCGCTGGGGTTTTCCGGCTCCGGGCTGGAGTGGGTGGTCAACGCCTACGCGCTGGTCTTCGGCGACAAGGTGCCGATCTGCCTCAGGATCGAGGCCGTCCTCCAGCAGTGACCGGGCCGAGTGGGCTGCCGCACACCGGCAGCCCACCCCCCGGCTAACAGCAGCAAAAAACACCCGAATGTTCACATCGCCCCAAGGAGAAGCCACATGCTGGCACCTACGCGCGGGCAGCGCGAGCAGCGATCGTTCCTGCTCCAGCGGGCGCAGCCAGCGATGACCGGACTCATCGACGGCTCCCTGTCGACGCTCGCCCCTATCTTCGCCGTCGCCTTTGCCACCCACCAGCCTCACGACGCTTTCCTCGCCGGGCTGGCAACCGCGATCGGCGCCGGCGTCAGCATGGCCTTCTCCGAAGGACTATCCGACACCGGCGACCTGACCGGTCGCGGCACCCCTTACTTGCGCGGCGCGATCACCGGCTCCGGCACGTTCCTCGGCGGCGTCCTGCACACGCTGCCGTTCCTCATCCCCAGTACCGCGCCGCGGTGCTGCTCGCGCTCGCGGCGATGGCGTTCGAGCTTGTGACGCTCGCCTGGATCCGCCGACGGTTCTTCGGCACCAGCTTCCTCCGCTCGCTCATCTCCGTAACGCTCGGCGGGGCACTCATCGCCACAATCAGCGCCGCACTGGGAGCAGTCAGCTGACAGCACACGACGCCCCAGCCCGAACCGTGAACCGGCCCCCCAGCAGGCGACATAAAGACCCGTTCTGCATGCGCGGTTCGCTGCATGGCAGCCCCTCATCGTGGGATGAGCGGACGGTTGGTTGCACTGGCAGCGTCCTCTCATCCCTTGCCTCTCGGTCGTGCTTGTCGTCTCGATGGCGGTCGGCGGATTCGGAGCTGCACGTTTCGGCTGGCCGGCCCCTCACGGTTCTGTGGCCAATAAGGCCAATCCTGTGTACTGCCGCGCGCCTAGGAACTGACCTCCTCCTCCAAGGCGCGGACCATGGCGGTCGCGGCCGCGCTCGGATTGTCATTGGTCGCCGCCCAGACGGCCCGCCGGAGGCCGCCGGTGTCGTCATGGATCGGGATCCAGCGCACGCCGCGCGGCACCGCCTGGGCGGCGATGCCGGGCACCAGGGCGATCCCGAGGCCGGCGGCGACGAGCCCGAGTCGCGTGGGCCAGTCGCGGGCGGTGAAGCTGATCCTTGGCTCGGCGATGCTGGGCCACGCGCCGAACTCGGGGGCGTCGCCGGAGCGGGGCCCGACGACCCACCCCTGGTCTGCGAGCTCGCCGGGTTCGATCCGCTCCCGGACGGCGAAGGGGTGTGATTCTGCGACCGCGACTCCGGCGCTGCGAGCGGTGCGTAGCGCGGTGAGGCGCAGGCTCTCGAGGTCGTACTCCGGCAGTCCGTCGCCGGTCGCGATGATGGCGACTTCAATTCGTCCGCGGCGCAGCGCCGCCAGCTGCGCCGGCGTGGGAGCTTCGCTGAGCTGGACTTTGAGTCCAGGATGCACGGCTGTCAACCTGGCTATGGCACGCGGGAGCAGCGCCGCGGTGGCCGTCGGGAAGCCCGCGACGACCAGGCGGCCGGCGAGACGATCGCGCATGCCCGCCAGTTCCTGCGTGGCGGCCGCGATTTCGTCCAGCACCTTGCCGGCGTGACGGGCCAGCGCCTCACCGGCCGGTGTCGGCCGGGTCCCTCGTGCGTGCCGCTCGAACAGCGGGACGCCCACGGCCTTCTCGGCCACAGCGACCTGGCGCGACACGGCGGACTGCGTGTAGCCGAGCCGCTCGGCGGTCGCGCTGAAGGATCCGGTGCGCGCCACTTCAAGGACGACGCGCAGACCCGTCAGCGTCAGATCCGTCACCGCGCCAGTCTACTCGAAGGTATGAGCATTTCGCATGGCTGCTCTCAGTAACATTCGCTTGTGCGATGCCTCTGCTCCTGCCAAGGTGAAAGGAAGGGGAAGGCGAGAAAGAGAGACGACATTGACATACGCGAGCACCCGGGGCGAACTGGTCGCGCGGTTGGTGCGGGCCGGAGAGCTAGAGATCTCCGGCGAGAACCAGGAGGAGGTCGACTCGTACTTCGACACCGAGAACTTCGCGTTCCACGGACCCGACGGATTCGACAGCGACTACGCAGGGCTGACCGAGTACTTTCAGTCGATCCGCGCCGCCTTCGAGGACCGGACCATCCGGCGGGGAATCATCGTCGCCGAGGGCGATCTCATCGCCTGTCAGACCTGGATCGAGGGCACCTTCACAGGCCCGTTCACCCACTCACCCGTGGGGGAGCTCAAGCCGAACGGAGCACGGGTCGTCTGGGACCTCATGAACATGTTCAGGTTCGATGACCGCGGACGGCTCGTCGAGGAGTTCGTGAGGACCGACAACCGAAGCTTCCTCCGTCAGCTCGGGGCCGAAGTCGCCTGACGGCCCCGAACGCCGCTGCGGCGAACCGTCCCAGCCTCGTCTAGAGCATCGCAGGGGCAGGCCGATTCCGCCGGGCCATTCCGCCAGATCAGGCGCAGATCACCCAGTCCTGCGTCACTCAAGATGACATCTGCAAACGCTCGGCGAACGCGCATATCGGCGGCTCGGTGCGGCACGCGGGCGGTCCCTACGCTGACCAGATGTCCGCCAATAAGGCGGTGCTGTGCGCCCATCAGGGGAAAAGCTGTGATGCGGCGTGTCCGGCGGGCAGGGCCTTGCCTCAGTACTGGCTTCCCGGTCGGGAAACCTGAGCCCGGCAGCTATCGTTTCCCGCAGGCCGGCTATGAGGAGGAGCAGTGTCACAGGTCGCGATCCTGGCCCGCGTTACCGTCAAGGAGGGCAGGGCCGAGCAGTACCTTTCCGCACTGGCACCTCTGCTCGAGCAGGCACGAAAGGAGCCCGGCACGCTCCTGTACGCCGTTCACCGGTCCGCAGACGACCCGCAGGTGTTCTGGACCACCGAGATCTACGCCGACGATGCCGCCTTCGCGGCCCATCGCGCGACCGAGGTGCATGCCGCTGCCGAGCCGGTGTTCACTGAGCTGATCGCCGTGGCCGACGTCACCATCGGCGAGACCGTCATGGCGACAGGCCTGGATCGATGACATGGCAACCGCGCTGCAGACGCATATGAGCGTACGTTACCTACGGTGACAGCTGATTAGCCGTTGACGTCTCACACGCATTCCCGAACGCCGAATCGGTACTTGCGACTGGCTTGCCGTGGCGGTTTGGCAGAGAGAACAGATCACTCAGATCGGGGTGGCGGGCGTAACGGCTGCGCTCCAATCACGGTGTGATGCGCTTCTACTCAAGCGATCCGCTGATCGTCGATGTCGCGTTCCCCCGCTTCATGGTCGCGATGAAGCTGTTCGCGGCGGGTGCGAAGATCGACGCCGACGACATCGTTCTGCTCTGCCGGCAACTCGGCCTCACCACGGTAGACGAAGGACTTGACCTGGCCGAGCAGGCGTACCTAGGTCGGCCGGTCCCGGCGAGGTTCGATTCCTGCTTACGGAGATTGGGGTCACCGACAGAACTGGCGGTGTCGTACCGACAGAACTCTGGTGGTGACCTGATTTTTAGTATGGCGCCGGGCTCTGGTACCGGCTCTGATCGCGGTCCGGCCTTTCCGGGAGTGCTGGTGGGCCTGTTGCGGTGC
>WNGE01009573.1_pt1 | contig 10179 bp, 4 predicted proteins | sample 5400651 | NCBI WGS metagenome assembly WNGE01 (sample SAMN13153370, study PRJNA577476) | soil metagenome | isolation source: 60 cm soil or saprolite under grassland replicate 2 | place: USA:California | collected 2016-06-15
GACGGAATCTATAAGTCGACCGATGGTGGTGAAACGTGGACACGCGCCGGTTTGCAAAAATCGGAGCGCATTGCGCGAGTTGTCGTTGATCCCAGAAGTAGCGACACGGTCTTCGCCGCGGTCCCAGGCGCGTTGTGGAGCGATTCGGCCGATCGAGGTCTGTACAAAACGACCGATGGCAGCAAGACGTGGAACCAAGTTCTCAAAGGAGCAAATCTTTCTACAGGTTGCACCGATGTAAAAATCGATCCCAGCAATCCCGACATCATGTTTGCCGCAATGTGGGATTTCCGGCGCAAAGGCTGGGAGTACCGCTCGGGCGGCGAAGGTCCTACGGCGCCTTCCGCCAGCGGATTGTTCCGGTCCACGGACGGCGGCAACACATGGACAGAGATCACGACTGAGACCAACAAAGGTTTCCCAAAAAAACCATATGGCCGCATCGCGGTGGCCATAGCGCCTTCGAATGCCAAACGCGTGTATGCTTTTGTCGAATCGCCCGAGAGCGCGTTGTTCGCTTCTGACGACGGCGGCATGACGTGGGACAAGCGTGACAAGAGCCAATGGATGGTATGGCGCCCGTTCTACTTTGCGAACCTGGTTGTTGATCCAAAAAATCCGGACCGCGTCTTCAAGCCCGATGGATCATTGATCGTCAGCGAAGACGGAGGGAAAAGTTTTGCGGTGGTTGGCGGTTTTGTGGGAGCTCACGGCGACGCGCACGATGTGTGGATCGATCCTACCAACACGCAGGTGGTGTTCGTCGGTGACGATGGCGGAATGTGGTACTCCTACAACGGCGGCAGCAAATGGTGGAAAGGCGAAAACCTGCCGGTGTCCCAGTTTTACCACGTCAGCGTCGACGACAGCGATCCTTACCGCGTCTACGGTGGTTTACAGGATAACAGTTCCTGGGTAGGCGACTCGCAGTACCCTGGTGGCATCACTAATGCGCGCTGGGAAAATATGTACAACGGCGATGGCTTTTGGATGTTTCCCGATCCGGCTGATCCCGATTACATCTATGCCGAATATCAAGGCGGCGAGATTGGTCGGGTAAATCGTTACACACACGAAGCGCGCAACATCAAGCCACGACCAAACTACAAGGAGAAACTCCGGTTTAACTGGAACACGCCAATTGCTCTTTCGCCGAATGAGAAGGGAACGATTTATGTCGGTGCGCAATTTCTCTTCCGCTCGCGCGACCACGGCCAAAACTGGGAACGCATTTCGCCAGACCTGACCACCAACGATCCGCAAAAACAGAAGCAGGAACAATCTGGCGGCGTCACGGTGGACAATTCGTCGGCGGAAATGCACACCACCATTTATTCAATCAGCGAATCGCCCAAACAGAAAGGACTGATCTGGGTCGGCACGGACGACGGCAATCTTCAGTTCACGCGCGACGGCGGTAAGACGTGGACTAATGTCGTCGGTAACATCCCGGGCTTGCCAAAGAATTCCTGGGTAAACTGGGTCCAGGCGAGCAATTTCACCGCCGGCACGGCTTACGCGGCGTTTGATCGACATACCTTTGGCGACATGGCGCCGTATGTTTTCAAAACGACGGATTACGGCAAAACCTGGACGCCGATCGTGACCGCGCAGGACTCGAAAGGTGTCCGTGGATACGCTCATGTGATCAAGGAAGATCCGGTCAAATCCGATCTCCTCTTTCTCGGCACCGAATTTGGCCTTTGGGTCTCGATCGATGGAGGAAAAAATTGGGCGCAATTCAAAGGCAACCATTTTCCCGCTGTTGCCGTCCGCGATCTCGCTGTCCACGCGCGTGACAACGATCTGATTCTCGCGACCCACGGTCGCGGCATCTGGATCATCGACGACATCACGCCACTGCGCGCGTTGACGCCGGATTTGTTGAAGCAGGATGTTGCCTTTGTTTCAGCGCGGCCGGTACAACAGCGGATCGAAGGCGCAGGCGGGTGGGCCAATGGCGACGCCGTCTTTGTCGGTGATAATCCGCCTGATGCTGCCGTGATCAATTATTACCAGCGCGAACGCCATCTGTTTGGAAAAATGAAACTCGAAGTTCTGGATTCCTCCGGCCGCGTCATTGATGAATTGCCGGCCAGCAAACGCCCGGGTCTGAACCGAGTGACGTGGACAATGCGCGCAAAGCCGCCGCGTGTGCCGCCTGCCGCGCAGATCGCAGTCGGCGGCATTCGCGGTCCGCGGCTCGTGCCCGGTGTGTACACGGTGCGCCTGACCAAGGCAGGTAAAGTTTCGGAAACGAAATTGACAGTCGGTCTGGATCGGCGTGCAAAGTTTACCGAAGCGGACCGCAAAGCGCAGTTCGATGCGGCGATGCGGGTTCGTTCCTTGTTCGGCGAAGAAAGCGCGCTGATGGATCGGATTGTCGGGTTGCGAAAAACGTTGGCGCAAAATGGCGCAGCATTGCCCGAAGGCGATCCGCTTCGCAAAAACGTCTCCGACTTCGACGGGAAGGTTGACGCAGTGCGAAAGAAAATCGTTGCGACAACCGAGGGAGGAGCGATTACCGGCGAGGAACGGTTGCGTGAACACACTGACCAGCTTTACGGAGCGATTCTCAGCTATGAAGGAAAACCCGGCGCTTACCAGATTGCTTACATCGATTCGCTTAAGCATGAACTCGATGACGTGACGAAAGAATTCGACCAACTGCTCGCCCAAGACCTGCCCGCTTTAAACGAATCGCTCAAGTCCAAAGGTCAGCAGCCAATTGAGCCGCCGCCGGCCAAAATCAGCGCAAACGATTCGACGCATCAATCGGGCGGCGTTGAAGGCGCGGGGGCGTTTCTTCCAGCCGATTTCCACACCTCCTGGTAAGAACCACAATACGAAAATCGACGTTGTGATAGTGCGCGACCTGAGCTTCTCCTGAGCTAGGTCGCTTGTGTTCGCAGTGCAGCAAACCGTTACAACCCGGTCACGACAACGCGAGCAGACGTGACGATGAAATGCGATACAATCCTTTCACCAAACGAGTGGAATCTGTGAAGGATGACAAGGCCGAAAGTTGAAGGACACCTTCCGTCGATTTTAACGGAGGGTTGCCGAGATCAAGTCTGACTTTGGTACGAAATCGTACCAAGGTCAGACGCTAACAGTCACTGCTTCAACGGACAACATTGTCCTTTTGCGTTCCGATCAAGTTGTTTCGGCCTTCACCCACGTCGTATCGTGAGTAGCGGCGCCGCCGAAATCGCACTTGGGAAAAGTGTCACCTACCTTAATCGATATAACTTTGGCCGTATGTTGCTGGCAGTGATAGTTGCCGGCGGACACGCATTTTTCGCCTGTTTTTCCTGTCATGTGGATTCACCTCGTTCCTTGCGCAGTTCGCTTACCTGATGGTATTTGTAGTTTTTTTTTGGGCAACAAGTCAAGCCTAATCCGAAGCAAAAGCCTGATAAGAGTCACGATGCGAAATTCGACGTTGTGGCAGGACGCGACCTGAGCTTGTCCTGAGCGCTGTCGAAGGAGGCGCGCCGGAACGCGGCTTGTCTGCCGCGAGACTTTTTGGTCACGATACTGTCGTGGCTACGGTGTTAGACGAAAAGGGCCGAAAGATGGCAAGTATTTCTCAAATCGGATCTTTTTTTCTGCACTAGACGCCTTTTGGCGGGCCGCCTTTACCGCATCGCATGTTGCGCTACACGAACATTGAAGAGGCAATTAGACTCGCCCGACTGGCGGGCATGAGCACGATAGAGATCGTTCGGGGATTGAGTGGTTCGGTCCCTTATCCCGAAGCGCTGAAGATTGCTAAGAAGGCAGCGCCGGTTCTCGGGATATCCGTAAAAGAATTTATGGAGCTTCGGCGAAACTGGTGAAGTGCTCTAGAGCACTTTTAGCCGTTGGATCATTGCGGCGCTGAAGCCATCGCGGGCAAGTTTTTCGTAATCAATTCGCCCTTTCTCGCGGAGCATTCTTTTCTTTGTGGCGCGCAGAAGCCGATCGACGGCGTCGGCCAAGACTGTGTCCGTCTTTTTCCCCTTCTGTTTGTTAGCGACTAAAGGCACCCTTCAACCGTAACAGAAATGCTGGCGTCGATCAACGCCGTTGCGAAGGACCGCCGGGCGCGCCGCAACGCGGCTTGTCTGCCGCGGGAGTTTTGGTCACGATACTGTCGTGGCTACGGAGCTGAAGAGCGCGCTCGGTGAATTTGTTCGTTTCGCGCAAACATTGCGGGGAGACGAAAAAAGCGAGGCGCAAACGTTTCTCGATCATTTCTTTCGCGCGCTCGGCCATCAAGGCGTCATCGAAGCGGGCGCGACGTTTGAGTTTCGCGTAGCGAAGAAGCCCGGCTCACCGCAGCTCGAATTAGTTGTAGCCGGGAATGGTGATCCCGGCCGGGCTCTTCGCACTAAGGGCGGAAAGAAGTTCGCCGATCTTCTCTGGCCGGATCGCGTGCTGACCGAAATGAAATCGCGCGGCGAGAAACTCGAGAGATACTACGATCAGGCGTTCGATTACTGGACGCACATTGTTCCAAAGCGTCCGCCATTCGTGATCCTCTGCAACTTCGACGAGTTCTGGATCTACGATTTTAACACGCAGCTCTTCGATCCGGTCGATCGCGTCAAGACCGTCGAGCTGCCGGAGAACATTTCGTCTCTAAATTTTCTGTTGTCGATTTGGAAGAAGCCAATCTTCGGCAACAACTGGGTCGATGTTACGCGCCGCGCTGCCGACCAGATGGCGACGGTTTTCCGCGAGATTGTGTCTCGCGGCGAAGATCGAGAGCGCGCGCAGCGCTTTATTCTTCAACTGCTCGTGGCGATGGTTGCCGAAGACATCGGTTTGCTTCCGGAGCAATTGGTTAGCGAGATGCTGCACGAATGCGCAGATGAAGACGGCAGTTCATATGATCTGATCGGAGGCCTTTTCCGCCAAATGGCGTCCCTTCGAGAAGCCAGTGGTGGTCGATTCGTCAACGTTCAATATTTCAACGGCGGATTGTTTGCCGTCGTCGATCCGATTGAGCTGAAGCGGGTCGAAGCATACCGGCTCTGCGAATCGGCCGCGGAGAATTGGGCACACGTTCGTCCGGAAATTTTCGGGACGCTTTTTCAGGACAGTATGGACAAGAAAGAGCGCCACGCGTACGGCGGCCACTTCACAAGTGAATTCGATATTCGAAAGGTCGTCGGCCCGACAATCGTCAAGCCATGGCGCGAGCGGATCGATGCCGCGGCGAAGAACGTCGGCGAATTGCGCAAAGCGCTTGTCGATCTTCGCGCGTTTCGCGTCCTCGATCCAGCCTGCGGCTCGGGCAATTTTCTCTTCATTGCCTATCGCGAAATGAAGCGTCTGGAGCGCGACATCCTTCTGCGCCTGCGCGAAGTAAGCAAACGCGAGCCGCTCGAAAGCGCGATCTCGCTTCACCAATTCTTTGGCATCGACATCATCCCATTCGCCGTCGAGCTGGCGAAAGTCACGCTCATGCTCGCGAAGGAACTGGAATTGATCGAAGCGCAAAAGCTCGCCGAGACCGATCAACTGCTCATCGAAGAAAAACCGCTCCCGCTCGACAACCTCGACAAAAACATCATCTGCGCTGACGCGCTCTTCACTGAATGGCCGAAAGCCAAGGCGATTATCGGTAATCCGCCGTATCTCGGATCAAGGTTCCTAGCACAGGAATATGGCTATGCTTATGCGCGCAAAGTTCACGGACGCTTTCCCGACGTCCCAAAGATGGCGGATTTCTGCACGCATTGGTTTCGACTTGCACATGATGCTTTGCCACCAGGTGGACGTGCAGGTCTTGTCGGCACAAACACCATCCGGCAAAATGAAGGACGCGCCGCAAGTCTTGATTATATCATTCGAAATGGTGGCACTATCACCGAAGCAGTGTCGTCTGAAGTCTGGAGCGGCGAAGCCGCCGTACACATCTCGATTGTCAATTGGGTTAAAGGGGAACAGGCCGGACCTAAGCGTTTGATGACACAAATCGGCGATCGTGCCGACGGGGCGTGGAATATTGAAGAGCTATCCCGAATTGGTTCGACTCTTTCCAGCGTAACAGACGTTACTTCTGCCGCACCGCTTCAAGCAAATCAGAAACCGAAACGATGCTTTCAAGGTCAAAATCCTGTTAACCACGGCTTCTTCCTTGAGCCAGCTCAAGCCGCTGAGATGATTCGGCACGACGCCCGCAACTGCGAAGTCATCTTCCCGTACATGATCGGGCGCGACTTTGTCGAAGAATACGAGCCCACTCGATGGATCATAGATTTTGCTCAGCGTGGACAGTTCGACGCGCGCAGTTACGAGATGCCTTGGAAACATGTGCAGGACAATGTGATGCACGAAGTCATAGCGCGCGCAGAGCGCGAGAAAAACGAGACCGGAAAGGAAAAAACTCGTTGGGCACGAATGGCCGCGCGCTGGTGGCAGTTTCGCGATTACATGCCAGGCACTATGTCGGCTATCGCACCGCTTTCGAGATACATCATGTGTCCGCGCGTAACCAAGCGACCGATTTTTGAATTCATCTCGACGGAAATCCATCCTGACGGCGCGATCATGCTATTTCCATTTGCCGATGACTACTCGTTTGGAATTCTTCAAAGCGGTATTCACTTTGTTTCGTTCAGGGCTAAGTGCTCAACACTAAAAGCCGACTTCCGCTACACGTCTGACACTGTCTTCGACACATTTCCCTGGCCGCAGAAGCCAACGCTATCGCAAATCAAAGCAATCGCCGAAGCGGCTGTGGCGTTGCGCGGGCTGCGCCGCGAGACGATGCGCAAGTTGAACTACTCATTGCGTGATCTGTACCGCACGCTCGATCAACCAGGCGACAATCCCTTGCGTGACGCGCACGCGCGGCTGGATGCTGCCGTCCGCGCTGCCTACGGCATGGCCGAAGACGCCGACCCACTCGCCTTCCTGCTCGAACTCAATCTCGCCTGCGCCGCCAAAGAAAAAGCCGGCGAAAAAATCACGCCGCCCGGCTTGCCATTGCCGCTTAACGAACAGAAGAACTTTGTTTCCGAAGATTGTATTCCGGCGCCTCGACTGTAATGGCAATCACGTCCACCGACATTGAGGCAGTCATCGCAACGGAAGATGACTTTGGACACGAAATGCGAGTTGGGCGTGTACTGCGTGGGTATTTGGGCAGCCAGACTTCACAGGGCGGCACGTACGCCGACCCGGTTTCAGGCAAAGCGCGACAGTTTGATTTCCGTTGGCGGTATCAATTAGGGGAGTTTGGATTAAGCCTCGCCATTGAATGCAAAAACCTAAACCCCGATTCGCCGGTAGTAATATCCGGTCGCGAGCGAAGTAAATCGGAAGCATTCCACGAATTGGTTGAGTCGCGTAAGGGGGGCCATTTTCGAACAAACAAAGGAGACATTTTTCTGGACGTCACTGCTGCGCGGGTCATTCGTCGCATCACCGGCAATGATTCCGTCTATTTCCCAGAAGCATTCGTAGGCAAAAGCTTACTTCAGCTGAAGAAAAAGGAAGGCAAATACACCCGGACGCGTGACGTTGAAATTTACGAGAAATGGTCACAGGCTCTCGCTTCCGCTGTTGATCTAGTACATACGGCGGGGCGTAACGCGACTGCAGCTACAAACCAACACGTGTTTACGTTCGTTGTTCCAGTGGTCGTGTTGCCAGACGATAGCCTGTGGAAGATCGAGTACGATGTTAATGGAAAAATCGTTGGGCATCCGCAACCCGCGAACGAAGTTGATTTTTTTGTTGCTCACGAAGCCTCGCCTTCCATCGAGCCTGGCGACTTGAGGCAGCCATACGTTTTTTCACATCTCCACTTTCTTACGCTTACCGGATTTGCTGCGTTACTCCTGAGAATCACAAGTGACAAAGAATGGCTTCGCTCTGCGTTTCACGAGCAAGTTATCGCCGCAGCAAAGGCGGAGCGAGTTTTGGCTACTCGCTGAAAAAAACATTCAATTGGTTCTCTGCGATGCTGGGAGTTAACCTCTCGCTGAGGAATGGAGCGCAAGCCTTCTGTCGCGGTTATTTTTCATCATATTGGTCCTTATCACCACGCGCGGCTTAACGCAGCGGCCGACAAATTGTCGGTGACCGGTATTGAGTGGTCAGCCAGGGGATATGACGCATGGGGTGCGGCGGAAGCTCCTGCACGGTACACCAGACTCTCCCTGTTCACGGAAGCAGCAGACTACTACCCGGGCGGCCGCCGACGCCGGGAAGCCTTTTGCTGGGCGTTGGAGCAGGCAAACCCTGACGTAGTGGCAGTTAACGGCTGGAACAATTTCGGATCGCTGGCTGCCGCGAGGTGTTGCATGGAGCAGGGAATACCGATGGTAGTAATGTCGGAGAGCGCTCGCGGGGATGAGCCGCGCACTTTGTGGAAGGAAATTATTAAGCGGCGGATTGTCGATCTTTATGCGGCCGCCCTGGTAGGAGGTCAGCGTCACTTTGAATATCTCGTTGAACTCGGCATGCCGCGTGAGCGGATTTTCACTGGGTATGATGTTGTGGACAACGATTGGTTCGCACGGCGCGCAATCGAAATTCGAAATTCCCACCTTCGCCGAGGCTACGGCGGGCAAGCTGCATTCGAAATTCGAAAAAAGTATGCGCTACCGGAGAACTACTTCCTCGCGTCGGCGCGGTTCATCGAGAAGAAGAATCTTTCGAGCCTTATCAGAGCTTACGCGGAATACAGAGAGAAGTGGAAAGGGGACACGCCGTGGGACCTCGTACTGTTGGGTGATGGACCGATGCGCGATACTCTCAACACTCAGCTCGCAACTCTTAACTTACAGGCCCAGGTGCACCTTCCCGGCTTCAAGCCTTACGACGAGTTGCCGGTTTACTACGGCTTGGCCAAGGCATTCGTCCATGCGAGCACGACTGAACAATGGGGATTGGTTGTGAATGAGGCCGTTGCATCGGGGCTACCGGTGATTGTTTCGAACCGGTGCGGATGCGTGCCTGAGCTCGTGCAGGACAACGGGTTCACTTTTGATCCAGCGAACGAGAGCGAGTTGGCGGAGCGGCTATTACAAATGGTTTCGTTATCAGCTGACGAACGAAGACGCCTCGGAGAGGCCAGCTACAGGATTGCGGCAAATTTCGCGCCAGACCGTTTCGGCGAAGGATTGAAGCAGGCCGCTGCGGTGGCGTTAAAGCTGCCGCAAAGGAAACCTGGAGTAATCGATCGGGCGCTGTTGCTCGCAGCCGCAACCTGTGGACGATGAAATGAGCGATCCGGTCGCTGCGTACTTCGAAAAGCTTCCACAGCTTCACAAGCGTCAGTTCGCGCAACAGGCCTCCGGCGCGAGCTTCTATTTTCAAAAGCGCCTGACACTGGCGTGCGAATTGGCTAGCGCGTCAGCGGGACGATTGCTCGATTGTGCAGCCGGCACCGGCGAAATAACCTGCGCGTTACTAAAGTCCGGCAGATTTTCTCATGCGACGGTAGTCGATATTTCGCCGGCGATGTTGCAAAGCGCAAAGGAACTTCTCAGCTCGCAAATCCCCAACACGGAACTCGAATTTATTCGTTCGGACGTGTTCAACTTCAAGCCGGCCGACTCCGGTTTCGATTTGGTTCTTTGCCTCGGATTGATTGCTCATGTTGGGCGGCTCGACATCTTACTGCCGCATTTGAAATCAATGCTGACGCCGGGCGGCCATATCATTTTGCAGACGACACTTACCGATCACGTTGGAACGCGAATCGTGCGAGCGCTCACAGCGCAGCGTGAGCTGGCGAAGCGCGGGTACCGCATTTCCTGGTTTTCGCAACGAGATGTCGCCGACCCGTGTCATGATGCCGGCCTGCGGATCGTGGGGATGCGGCGGCATAGCTTGGGAATTCCGTTTGGAGACCGGCTTTGGCCGTGGGCGAACTTTCAACTGGAAACGCGGTTGCAAAAGTGGGCGAGCCGGCATGGAGCGGATGCGATTTACTTGCTCGGACAAAATTGAGCCAGCGTGAAACGCCGAATGTAGCAACCGAGGTAGTGCGGGCTAATTGTCACTTGAATGCCCAGGGGAGAGGCGACAGAACGCGCATCGGGAATCAAGCCCGAGATGGATCTAACCACATGAAAGTCGGTTTTCTGGTCAGCAGCGTTTCGCGTGAAGCGGGTGGGTTATTTCGGAGTGTCCGGGGACTTGCCAGAGCCGTCATATCCGAAGATGTGAACT
>WNGE01017320.1_pt1 | contig 10179 bp, 5 predicted proteins | sample 5400651 | NCBI WGS metagenome assembly WNGE01 (sample SAMN13153370, study PRJNA577476) | soil metagenome | isolation source: 60 cm soil or saprolite under grassland replicate 2 | place: USA:California | collected 2016-06-15
CCGGACTCATTGGAAAAGAACACCCAACTCATCGCAAAGATTGCCGAAAACCATGCCTGCCGCGCAATTGTTATCGGAGCTGATTGCAAAGCGAAACAAAATCGAGTTGAAGCCTGGATCAGCGCGCATTGTCATGTCAGTCGCGCCGGCAGCAAACAAATTTGCTCCGAACAAATTTCATTCCTGCTCGCCGGACCGTGTACGAAGTCACTCCCGAGCATCGTTTTCTCACATTTGGATTCGGACCTACCCTTCTATCTTTGGTGGCAGGGCGAATTTCACGAGCCAATGGACCCGCAACTTTGGGCCTGGGTTGATCGCGTCATCTATGACAGCCAAACGTGGAAAGATTTTCCCGCGCAAATGCATCTGGTCGAGACCGCACAGCAAGAAGCCAGGCAGCGGATCGTACTTTGCGATTTGAATTGGACGCGGCTGGATAAGGTTCGCTTCGCACTCGCCCAATTCTTCGATCATCCGGCCTCGCATCATCATTTTTCCAAAATTAAGAAAGTACGAATTGATTTCGCCCCGGGATTCCGTTCGACCGCCGTCCTCTTTGCCGGCTGGCTTGCCGCGCAACTCAATTGGCGCGCGGACAAAACGACGGCACACAAGTTGCAATTCATCGGCCCGGCGGATGGAAGGATCGACATCGAACTGCGCGAACGATCAGGAGAACCAATTCGGGAGATCGCTCTGGAAACCTCGGAGGTGGAGTTTCTCGTGACGCACGCCGAGTGCGGCGATCTCCTGGAAGTTTCACGCCGAAAACCGGACGAGAAGCACATCCCGCAGTTAATGCCCGCGGGAAACAATGACCCGGTGAGCCTGATGAGTGAAGAGCTGATGCGTGGCGGACCGCACCATGTTTATCTGCATGCGGTTAATTGCGTTCGCGATTTGCTGTAACCAGGGGTGATTCTGGAGTGCGCCGACATTCAGTCCCGAAAGCTTTCGGGCTTTGGCGAAGGAGGCTGTCGGCGCTTTGGAACCAGGCGACATGTTGCCTCGTGTGAAAGCGGCAACGCGTTGCCGGACTCCAAATGGATATCTTCGGTCAGTTGCCGGACTCGACACGACGGGACGTAAGCTTGACTTTAGCGTCACTTTTTACTTTGATCGCAGCGTGTCCGCTGATGATCACGAGCCATTGCCGAATGGCAACGGCCTGAGCATGCTAAAGGGGGCGGTCGCCTTCGCGACGACTCATTGGAGCATGGTCGTAACGGCGCAAGGTGAATCGCCAGCGGCGGATAAAGCGCTTGAAAAACTTTGCCGCACTTACTGGTGGCCTGTTTACAGTTTCATCAGGCGACAAGGCGCCGGACCAGAAGACGCGGAAGATCTTACCCAGAGTTTCTTTGCGGTGCTGTTCGAGAGGCGAGATCTGCAGGCAGTTCGCCGGGAGAACGGGCGTTTACGTTCCTTCTTTTTTGCGTCACTCAAAAATTTTTTGGCGAAGGAGCGCCGTTACGCCACGGCTGCCAAGCGCGGTGAAGGTCGGCCGCTTATACCGTTGGAAGAATTACTCGCGCGTAAGCGCGCCGATCTTGAGCCAGCGGACACTTTGACCCCTGACCGGATTTTCGAGCGCCGCTGGGCGTTGACAGTTTTGGAGCAAGCGCTCGCTCGATTGGAGGACGAGTACCGTATGGCTGGCAATCCCGGTTTGTTTGGGCAGTTGAAGAAATTGCTCACTGACGAATGCCAGCGGCCGTCCCAAGCCGAAATTGCGCATCAATTCGAAATGACTGAGAACGCGGTGAATCAAGCCTTCCATCGCCTGCGTCAGCGTTATCGCGAATTCGTGCACGAAGAGATCGCTCATACGGTTATTGCTCCGGACGATACAGAAGATGAGCTGCGCCACTTAATTGCCGTTTTGCGCGGGTGAAGGCTTAACCACGAATGAACACAAATGGACACAAATAGGAGAGGAAAGCAGATCTGCCCGCGAATAACGCGAATTAACGCGAATGATTTTCTTTCTCTGAACTTCTTTCGCATCCATTCGCGTGATTCGCAGGCAACCTCTTCTTTGATTCGGCTTCGCTCACAGCCTTTGGCGTTCTTTTGCCCCTGCCGCGCCGTAGTGTTAACGGAGGCGGGTGTTTGGCGAATAATTCTTGTGATTCTTTGGCATGAGCAGCGTGCTTAGAGTTTGTCGAAAGTGCGGGGCGGAAATTTTTGCCGACGCACCGCAACAATTTTGCAGCGCATGTCTGTTAGAGACTGCTCTGGTCACGCACGACGCTGTAGTCCCGACTCGTCGGGGCTCCGCTGAAGACGTTAAAACGATTAATGCCAATATTGCGTCTCAAACTCGACAAGCAGCGCGCGCTGCCAAAACCGTGACCGACTTTGGCGACTACGAACTCCTGGAGAAAGTAGGCCGCGGCGGACAGGGCCTGGTATATAGGGCGCGGCAGAAGAGTCTCAACCGTACCGTCGCGCTGAAGATCATCGGACTTGGTCAGTGGGCAACCAAAACGCATCTGAAGCGGTTCCACCTCGAAGCCGAAGCCGCGGCCAGTCTCGATCATCCGTGCATCGTTCCCATTTACGAAATCGGAGAGCGCGAGGGTTCCTGCTATTTCAGCATGAAACTGGTCGAAGGCGGACCGATCGATGAAGTTGCCAGGCGCGAACCGATGCCGATCCGGCGCGCAGCGGAACTCATCGCGAAGCTGGCGCGCACTGTTCATTACGCGCACGAGCGCGGCATCCTGCATCGAGACATCAAGCCGGGAAACATTCTGCTTGATGCAGAAGGCGAGCCGCATCTCACCGATTTCGGCTTGGCGCGCCTGGCCGAGAGTGAAAGTAATGTCACCCGTACAATTGAGGTATTAGGCACGCCCAGTTACATGGCCCCCGAGCAAGCGCGAGGTGATCCCACCCAAGGAGCGGCGGTCTCCAGTCCGCCGAAGGCTTTCGGCCTGGCGACGGCAATCGATGTGTACGGGCTTGGTGCCGTCTTCTATCATTTGCTCACCGGTCATCCTCCATTCGCTGGCGGAACAACTTACGAAACCATCCAGCTGGTTCTTGAAACTGAGCCGCGGCAACCGCGTCTCTTAAATCCGAAAGTAGATCGCGATCTTTCTACGATCTGCCTGAAATGCCTCGAGAAAGATCCGCAGCGCCGCTATTCCTCCGCTCTCGCGCTGGCCGAAGACCTTGAATGCTGGCTAAGACATGAGCCGATTCGGGCGCGACGCGCTGGCGCGTTCACTCGTGCAAAAAAATGGGTGTGGCGGAAACCAGCTATTGCTGCCCTCATTGCGTCGCTAGTCGCCTTGGCGGCGGCCGTTGGCTGGAATATTTGGCAAAGTGAATTAGTCCCCCGTCCGCCAACGACTGGCATCGCCGTGCTGCCCTTTGAAAACCTGAGCAACGACAGAGAGGACGCCTCCTTTGCGGACGGCGTCCAGAACGATCTCTTGACCAAGTTGGCGAAAATTGCCGATCTCAAGGTCATCAGCCGCACCAGCGTGATGCAATATCGCGGCAAGCACAATACACGGCAGATCGGTGACGCGCTTCGTGTTTCGCACGTGCTCGAGGGCAGCGTGCGCAAAACCGGAGCCTGGCTTCATATCAACGCTCAGTTGATCGACACGCGCACCGACACGCACGTCTGGGCCGAGCAATACGACCGGGATTTGAAAGACGTGTTCGCTATCCAGAGCGAGATTGCACAAAAAGTCGCTGAGCAGCTTCACGCCAAAATCTCCGCCGCTGAGAAACTGGCGATCGAGCGCGCACCGACTGCCGATCTTACCGCCTTCGATCTCTATAATCGTGCCAAAAATCTTCTTCTAACGGCAAGCTTTAGCAGTAACGCAAGAGCGGTTTTCCTAGAGGCGGGGGATCTGCTGAACCAGGCCGTCGCGCATGACCCTTCGTTTTTCGAAGCGTATTGCCAACTCGCCTACGCTCATGACCTGCTTTACTTCCTTGGTCACGATCACACCCCTGCGCGACTGGCATTGGCGGATGTGGCCATCCAAGCAGCGTTTCGTCTGCGTCCCGATGCCGGTGAAGCACATCTTGCGCGTGCGGAAAACCTTTATCGCGGACACCTCGATTATGACGGCGCTCTGGCCGAACTGGACATTGCTGGCCAGACCCTGCCCAATGATCCCCGCGTATTCGGGTTGAAGGGTTACATCGAGAGGCGTCAGGGGCGCTGGGAAGAGTCCGCGCGAAACCTCGAGCGCGCGGTTGACCTCGACCCACGCAACATTTTCACGCTACAGCAGATTGCGCTGAGTTACGAAGTTTTCCGGCGCTATACCGAAGAAAAATCGGTGTGGGATCGCGTGCTGGCCATCGAGCCGAACGATGTCGAGACGAAAGTCGCGCGAGCGTTCGTGGAATTGGACTGGAAAGCCGACACGCAGCCGTTGCATCGAGTGATCGATGAAATTCGTGCGAAAAATCCCGCTGCAATCCAGAGCGTGTCCGATACGTTGCTTACCTGTGCACTAGCAGAGCGCGATGCTGCTGCCGCTGCTAGCGCTTTAGCGGCGCTGCGTGAAAATGCCTTTGCTAACGATGCGATGAAATTCAGCCGCAGCTTTGGCGAAGGTCTTATCGCTCGTATGACGAAAGAGGAGGGCAAAGCACGATCGGCTTTCACTACTGCACGGGCGGAGCAGGAGAAAATCGTCGAAGCTGAACCAAACTACGCTCCGGCGTTGTGCGTGCTTGGTTTGATTGACGCCGCTCTCGGACGCAAAGGGGAAGCGCTGCGCGAAGGCCGGCGCGCGGTCGAGCTTCTGCCGGTCGAAAAAGATGCAATCAATGGCTCGCACATGATCGTGTATTTGGGGATGATCGCTGCCTGGGTCGGCGACAAAGATCTCGCCTGCGAACAGCTGGCCGCTGCCATCCGTCCCCCGAGCCGCCTCAGTTATGGCCAATTGAAACTGCTCCCGTTTTGGGATCCCCTGCGCGGCGATCCGTGCTTCGAAAAAATCGTCGCCTCCCTCGCGCCCAAAGGGAATTAACCACGAATGGACACCCGCCTCCGCGCGCTTCGGCGTGGCAGGCTAATGGACGCCAGTGGCCGGAAAAACGAGGCGACCACGGATGGCGCGGATCACACAGATAACTGCTTCGATTTTTGCCTGGGAATTATTCGGATACGCGCAAATCAATCCAGATCGAAGCCTTTTCGCGTCTATTCGCGTGATTAGCGGGCCTGTAAGAAATCCGCACAGACTGGCCTTCGTTTTCTTCTGTTTCTGTCGCTCCTATCCGTGAAATCCGTGTAATCCGTGGTGTCTGGAAAAAATCCAAAACTTCCCACGTAAGATTTCACCGGATTTCGGTCTTGTACGTTACTGAGGGGTTCAACATGCGTTCACACGACCGAAAAGTCGAAAAAGGCCGAAGAACAGTCTTGGCCAAGTTCTTTCTATGAAAAGGAAATCCACTTCTCGATCCGCCTTCTTTAATCTGCGCGTTTTAATTGGTCTGGTTGTTTTCGTGGCCGGCATCTTCCTGGCGCTGTTTGGCTTCGGTGCATTCTCGAACGTGCTCGCTCAAGCAAAGGTTTCGGCGCCCGGTTCCACGAAGGCGGGAGAAACGTTAGCCACTGTTCCCTATACATCCAGCCGCGTCCCGGTGCAGGGAGAGGGCCCCATCCGCTTCCTGGCAGCCGACCGACCGGCGATGGCAACTGCACCGAGTTCGGGTCGGAAATGGGCGGAGCCAGCTCAGCCGCAGACGAATCCGTGGAGGCTGCAGGCCACCCTGGGCGGTGTAATCACAGACCTCGCCTTCCCGAGCGCCACCGTTGGGTATGCCGCGGCGGAGCTTGGCCGGGTGTGGAAGACCACTGACGGTGGCGAGACTTGGACCCTTATCATGAATCTGGGTTTTCCTTACTACTGGTATGGTGTTGAGGCGCTCTCGGAGAGTGACGTTGTCATCACCGGGTTCGACAACTCCAACTTCCGCGGACTCCTTCGATGGAGCCACGATGGAGGACAAACATGGGGCGCAGAGGTGGTGCTCACAGCGGACGGCTGGTCCGACCGGGTTCGGTTCGCGGACGCTCTACACGGGTTGGTGCTCGATCAGCTAAGCCTTAGCCATCCCAGCGCCGCGCACTACACAACGAACGGCGGGCAGACAAGCGCCGACTGGACCCAGGTCACGCCGAGCCCGAACAGCGGCTGGTTTGGCCACCAGTTCAGCCTCTTACCGAACCTCAGAGCTCGCGCCTCGGGTATCCACTACTGCGATAGCTTGGATGGCGGCGCGTCCTGGAGTTGTCGCCCCTCTATCGACGAGGTATTCGACGGTCCGACCTTCTTCGTGGACGACAGCTCAGGCTGGGTCGGCGGCGGGGCTATCTCGCCCTATGTCGCAGGCTGGGTACATCGCACCACCGACGGCGGCGTGACCTGGAGCGGCCGCGTTCTGGATACGCCGTGGCCGATTCGATCTTTTCTGTTTCTGACACCGGAAATTGGTTGGGCGGCAGGAGGAAATGGCTCCAGCAATGTCGGCGGTATCTACTTTAGCACGGACGGCGGTCAGACGTGGGTGCTTGACCTGGACAGCGGCCACGAAACCAACGCGTGTGCGAGTGTGGGCAGCCGTATCTGGTGCGCAGGCTTCGCCTATGTGGGTAGCTGGCAGAGCGTTGTCCATGTGCTGGACTTTCCGCTGCCGACGCCCAGCCCCACACCAACAGGGACACCGAGTCCTACGCCAACGGCGACGCCCACGCCAACAGCGACCCCGACTCCAACGGCAACGGCAACCCCAACGGGGACTCCTACACCGACGCCGACGCCTACAGCAACGCCTTGCCCGCAGGAATGGGTTGCCCGTTACAATGGGCCGGGGAATGGCACCGACATCGCCTATGCCATTGCGGTTGACGCTTTAGGCAATGTCTATGTCACGGGATGGAGCCTCGGCTCAGGCACCAGCCTTGATTACGCCACCACTAAGTTGTCTATGTGACGGGACAGAGCAGGGTCTCGAACACCAATTACGAATACGCCACGATCAAGTATGACGCATCGGGCGCACAACAGTGGGTTGCTCGCTACAACAGCCCGGGGTTTGGCAATAACTATGCCGCGGCCATTGCCGTTGACAGCGCGGGCAACGTCTATGTCACAGGCCAGAGCCCCGGCTCAGGCACCGGCTTCGATTACGCTACGATCAAGTATGACGGCTCGGGGCAACAACAGTGGGTCGCCCGCTACAACGGGCCGGCGAATGGCCCTGACTATGCCTGGGCCATTGCCGTTGATGCATCAGGCAATGTCTATGTGACGGGGCAGAGCACCGGATCAGGCACCGGCTTTGATTACGCCACCATTAAGTATGACGCATCGGGTACGGAACAGTGGGTTGCTCGCTACGACGGACCAGCAAATCTCAACGACAACGCCCGTGCGATCGCAATTGACGCCTCAGGAAATGTCTATGTGACGGGGCAGAGCACCGGATCAGGCACCGGTTTTGATTACGCTACGATCAAGTATGACGCATCGGGTACGGAACAGTGGGTTGCTCGCTACAATGGGCCGGGCAATGGCGAGGACGACGCATACGGCATCGCGGTTGACAGCTCAGGCAATGTTTATGTGACGGGGCAGAGCACCGGCTCAGGTACCGGCTTTGATTACGGTACAATCAAGTATGACGCATCAGGCGCAGAACAGTGGGGTGCTCGCTATAATGGGCCGGGCAATGGCACTGACCATGCCTGGGCCATTGCCGTTGACGGCCCTGGCAATGTTTATGTGTCGGGGCAGAGCACCGGCTCAGGTACCGGCTTTGATTACGCTACAATCAAGTATGACGCATCAGGCGCAGAACAGTGGGGTGCTCCCTATAATGGGCCGGGCAATGGTGATGACGTAGCCACAGCCATTGCGGTTAACGATTCAGGCAATGTCTATGTCACGGGGTTCAGTGTCGGCTCAGACAGTGGTTATGATTACGCCACGATCAAGTACTCCCAATCCTCGTGTCCAACTCCGACCCCTACACCCACTCCAACCCCAACCCCAACAGCAACGCCAACTGTGACCCCAACTCCCACAGTGACACCGACGCCGACACCCACACCAACTGTAACTCCGACGCCTACGCCCACTCCGACACCGGGGCAGATTACGCTCAGTGCGCGCGGCTACAAGGTAATGGGGCAGCAGACGGTGGACCTTTCCTGGACCGGGGGCACGTCGAGCAACGTTGACATCTACCGCAACGGTGTGCTGATTGGCACTGTGCCGAACATCCCCGGTTTCTACACCGATCACATCGGCGCCCGTGGCAGGGGAACCTACACGTATAAGGTATGCGACGCGGGCACTCAGAACTGCTCTAACCAGGTCACAGTGAGGTTCAGCGGCCCGCCCCTGTAGCAGTTGAATCGGCGATCTCGATGTGTGCAACAACTCTCTGGAGCCTTATCGGATCGAGGTCTCGTCGTTGTGGAAACTAATAAGCGCGACAAGAGAGCGCGCATTGCCACGTCAGTCGGGCGGGCAGCAAACAAATTTGCTCCGAACAAATTTCATTCCTGCTCGAAGGACCGTGTACGAAGTTGCTGCCGAGCATCGTTTTCTCGCACCTCGATTCAGACCTGCCCTTCTATCTTTGGTGGCAGGACGAATTTCACGAGCCAATGGACCCGCAACTTTGGGCCTGGGTCGATCGTGTCATCTACGACAGCCAAACGTGGAAAGATTGTACTTTGCGATTTGAATTGGACGCGATTGGATGACGTTCGCTTCGCACTAGCGCAATTCTTCGATCATCCGGCCTCGCATCATCATTTCGCCAAACTCAAAAATGTCCGAATCAATTTCGCGCCGAGCTTCAGATCCGCCGCCCTGCTTTTTGCCGGCTGGCTCGCTGCGCAATTAAATTGGAACATCGAAAAAACGAAAGACGACGATGCGCTTCAATTCGTCGATTCAACCGGTCGCACGATCGACATGAAATTGTGCGAGCGAGCCGGCGAGCCGATCGGCGAAATCGTTCTGAACTCGCGGGAAGTGGAGTTCGTTGTGGCCCGTGCCAAGTGCGGCGATCTTCTCGAAGTCTCGCGCGGCAAACCGGGTGAGAAACGCATGCCGCAACTGATGCCGGCGGGCAGCAACGATCCGGTGAGTTTGATGAGCGAAGAACTCATGCGCGGAGGACCGCATCATGTTTATCTGCGCGCCGTCAATTGTGTTCGCGATTTGCTGTAGCCACGGGCCATTGACCGGAACACGCTCTCGTCGTTCCGACCGGACGCACGCTTGACTTTAGCGTGAAGTTTACTTGAATGCACCGTGCCTCGACACCGAGGCCGAGACCGACACCACGGCCTCACCCAACTCGACCTGGACACTAGAGTCCATCACAAAGGGCGTTGGGAAATTTTGAACAAAAACAAAGGACAACCAAAAATGCGTAAACAAACTACCGGTACTATTATGAAGCATCTCCTTCGGGGTGCGTTTCTCCTCGTTCTGCTTTTTCTTGTTATCCATGTAATGCCCCACGTGCTGGGACAGCGAGATATCAGCAAGAAACGTTTGGTCGACGCCGAGGCGCCATGGGTCTGGCAGAACCCGCTGCCGCAGGGGAATGATCTTCGCGGTGCCTCCTTTGTCGATGCAAACATCGGCACTGTTGTTGGCTACTACGGTACCATCGTCAGAACGACAGATGGAGGAAGTAGCTGGACAATTCAGACTAGCGGTACAACCCAAAATTTATGGGCTGTTTCCTTTGCAGATGTAAATAACGGAACTGCCGTGGGTGAGGGTGGCACAATTCTCAGAACCATAGATGGAGGAGACTCCTGGGTCAGCCAGGCAAGCGGAACAACTGTTCAATTTCGCGGAGTGTCTTTTACCGATGAAAATAATGGAACCGCTGTGGGTGAAGGTGGTACAATTCTGAGAACCACAGACAGCGGAAACACTTGGGTTCCTCAATCAAGCGGAACCGCGAATACTCTTTTTGGAGTTTCCTTTACCGATGCAAACAACGGAACGGCTGTTGGCGGAACCTTTGGAGAAAGCACGATTCTCAGAACAACAGATGGTGGAAGTACCTGGATCAGTCAGGCAAACGGAGGGGGAGTATTTCTTTTCGATGTTTCGTTCACTGATGCAAACAATGGAACTGCTGTTGGCG
>WNGE01009575.1_pt1 | contig 10178 bp, 11 predicted proteins | sample 5400651 | NCBI WGS metagenome assembly WNGE01 (sample SAMN13153370, study PRJNA577476) | soil metagenome | isolation source: 60 cm soil or saprolite under grassland replicate 2 | place: USA:California | collected 2016-06-15
TGGAGCGAAGCCGTCGAGCGCGAGGCGCATCGAACGGTGCTGAACTGGGCCGGCTGCGCGATCGGCGCGGCGCGTCATCCCACAGTCGAAGCCGCCTTGGCGGCGGTGCTGGAACTCGCCCCCGGCCCGCAAGCGACGATTCTGGGTCGCGACGAGCGCGTCGACATCGGCAGCGCTGCGCTTCTGAACGGCATCACGTCGCACACCTTCGATTTCGACGACACGCACTTGCGCACGATCATTCACCCGGGCGCACCGGTTGTATCCGCGGCTTTCGCGCTCGCCGAACATCTCGGTTCCAGCGGCCGCGAGCTCATCGACGCGGTGGTGCTGGGCGCGGACGTCGCCTGCCGCGTCGGCAACATGATCTATCCGGATCACTACGACCGCGGCTGGCACATCACCGGCTCGACGGGAATGCTCGGCGCTGCGGCAGCGTGCGCACGACTCATGGGCCTCGATCCGGGCAAGACGACGATGGCGCTGGGCATCGCCGCGTCGCAGCCGGTCGGCGTACGCGAGCAGTTCGGCACCATGACCAAGCCTTTTCATCCGGGTGCAGCGGCGCGCGCCGGTCTTACCGCTGCGCTCCTTGCCAAGCACGGCTTCACCGCGTCGCCTCGCGCCATCGAAGCGCCGCGTGGACTCGCGCAGACGTTCTCGACCAAATGCGACTGGAACGAAATCACCGCCGAGCTCGGCACCCGTTTCGAAATCGCGTTCAACACCTACAAGCCGTTCGCGTGCGGCGTCGTGGTCCATCCGGCGATCGACGGCTGCGTGCAGCTGCGCAACGTCCATGGCCTCGCGGCGGCGAATATTGCGCAAGTCACGTTGCGCGTGCACCCGCTGGTACTCGAGCTGACTGGCAAGACGGCGCCCGCCACGGGGCTCGAGGGCAAGTTCAGCGTCTATCATGCGTGTGCTGTCGGCCTGATGTTCGGCCGTGCGGGTGAAGCGGAGTTCTCCGATGCAACCGTCGCGCGCGCCGACGTGGCCGCGCTGCGCGGCCGCATCACCGCTCGGGCCGATGCGACCGTCGACGAGACAGCGGCGGACGTCACCGTGAACTGTACCGACGGCCGCACGCTGCGCGCATTCGTTCCCCACGCGATCGGCAGCCGCGAGCGCCCGATGAGCGATGCCGATCTCGCTCGCAAGTTTCATGCCCTCGTCGACCCCGTGCTTGGGACGGCGCGCGCAGAGCGCCTGATCGAGCAATGCGCGATCGTAGCCGGCGCGTCCGACGTGCGCGCGCTCGCCGCATTGACGCGTCCGGGCGAGGTCGTCCCCTTTTCGCAAAGGCTGCGCTGATCCGCAGATCATCATGCTCCTGCTCGTTGTCGGTCTCGTCCTGTTCCTCGGCGCCCATCTGGTGCCGACGGGTCCCGTCCTGCGGGCGTCGTTGCAAGCGCGTTGGGGTGAACAGCGCTACAAGGGCGCGTTCTCGCTGGCCTCGCTCGCGGGACTCGTGCTGATTGTCGTCGGCTACCGGGTGGCTGGGCCGGGCGAGCGCCTGTTCGCACCGCTGCCTGCGGCGATCGCGATTGCACCGTATGCGGTGACGCTCGCATTCATCCTGTTCGTGGCGGCCAACATGCGTACGCACATCCGCCGAATCGTCCAGCACCCGATGCTGCTGGGCTTGCTGATCTGGGCCGGCGTTCACTTGCTCGCGAATGGCGACACGCGCGGAACGGTGCTCTTCGGTGCGTTCGTCGCGTATTCGCTCGTCGATCTCGTGTCGGTGGTCAACCGCCACGCCGTCAAGGCATTCACGCCCACTGCGCGCCACGACGCGATCGCCATCGTCGCGGGCGCAGCGCTTGCGCTTCTGGTCATGACGTTTCACCGCTCGCTGTTCGGCGCGGCGGTCGTGTCATTCGGCGTCTGAAAGGCGAAGATCAAGCGGTCGATGAGCGTGCCACGTCGACCCAGCCGCCTTTGGCGTGCGAGGCGACGCACGCCTCGATGAATGCCATCGTGTGAACGCCATCCTCGATTGTGGGATAGGCGAATGCGGGGACAGGCTCGTCCAATGCGCGGGCCATCCGCTCTTGCGCAACCTCGGCATAGATGTTGGCGAACGCCTCGCGCAATCCTTCGGGATGGCCGCGCGGGGTGCGGCCGGTGGCGATGATGTCCGGCGGCAGGAGCGGGTCGCCGCGGCCGATGACACGCACCGGCTCACCATGCATCGAAAGGCGCAGGTAGGACGCCTCGCGATGCGACCAGTCGAGAAGGCCCTTCTCGCCATAGACACGGAGCCGAATGTCGTTCTCGCCGCCCGCCGCCGCCTGCGTCACCGTGAACGTGCCGCGCGCGCCGCCCTCGAACTCGACCAGCGCCGAGACGTAGTCGACGACCTTGCGGTTGGGAACGAGCGCGCCGACGTCCGCTGAGACGCGCGCGGCGTTCGCGCCCGCGACAAAGGAAGCAAGATGCTGCGCGTGGCAGCCGATCGCGCTCATCACGAGGGCGAGGCCGCTGCGCTCGGGATCGAGCAGCCACCGCAGGCGGTTGCTCGTCGGTCCGTCTTCGAGCCGGGTCGCGAGCCCGCTCTGAATGTATTCGACCTGCACGAGCCGAATCGCCCCGAGAGCGCCGTCGCGGACGAGCATGCGGGCGTAACGGGTCATCGGATAGGCCGAATACGCGTGCGCGATCGCGAAGATGCGCTGCCGGCCGCGGACGCGTGCGGCGAGATTGCTTGCCTCGCGAAGATTCCCGGTGACGGGCTTGTCGCAGATGACGTCGAGACCGGCGTCGAGCGCTGCCCGCGCGAATGCATAGTGCGTGTCGTTCGGCGTCATGATCGCGACCGCGTCGATGCCGTCGTCGCGTTCCTTTTCGCGGGCGAGCATTTCCGCGACGTCGCCGTAGCTTCGCGCCGGATCGAATCCCAGCGCCGCACCCGCGACACGCGAGCGCGCCGGAGCGCTGGAAAAGACACCGGCGACGTTGCGCCAGCAACCGTCCATTTCGGCGGCGCCGCGATGCATGCGCCCGATCCACGACTCCGGTCCGCCGCCGATGCTCCCCAGACGCAGCGCCCGCCCGAAACGCTCCTGCACTCCCCTCATCGTGTACCCCCATATTTGCGGCTGTCGCCGCTTCGCTGCCCCCCGAGGGGGCGCAATGCGCGCCTTGGGACGGCCCGGCGGCGCGCATGCTCGTTTCTCCTTCAGAATATCGAGTTCCTCGCCATCGATCCGCGGGGACACGATCGAGCGACGATAACCCATGCGGGAATCCGGCGATAGTCCATGCAAGGGACGGCGATGATCCGCATCGACCCCACCGAGATCGAGTGGACGGCGATCCGCGCGCAGGGCGCCGGCGGACAGAATGTCAACAAGGTCGCGACCGCCGTCCATCTTCGCTTCGACATAAGAGCGTCATCGCTGCCCGAAAGCGTGAAGGCGCGACTTGTCGCCTGCACGGACCAGCGGATCAGCGCTGACGGCGTCATCGTCATCAAGGCGCAGCGGTACCGCAGCCAGGAGCGAAATCGTGAAGATGCCCTCTCCCGGCTGCAGGATCTCGTTGCGGCTGCCGCCGCCGTGCCACGCCCGCGGAAGCCGACGCGACCGACAAAAGGTTCGCAACGGCGGCGCATCGAGGTGAAGATCCGTCGCGGGAGGATCAAGGCGGCGCGCGGCCGGGTCGTCGAGTAGCGGGTCAGCGATCGTCGCAGTGCAGGTGCGAACGCGTGCCGCTCCCGCTGGGCGCAAGCCCTCGTCGCGCGTATCATGGAATCGTCGGCCCTTAACGTCGCGCTCGAGGGACCACACAACCCGGATAAGGAGTTCAATCATGGCCAAGAAACAACCGGTGGAAGGCGTCTATCGCGTCACCGAAGTGATCGGCACCAGCACCAAGTCCTGGGAGGATGCGGCGACCAATGCCGTCGTCACCGCTAGCAAGTCGCTGCGTGACCTGCGGATCGCGGAAGTGTGCAAGCTCGACATGAAGATCGAAGGGGGCAAGATCGTCGCCTATCGTGCGCGGGTCCAGCTGTCGTTCAAGTACGAGGGCTGACGGGGGCGAGGCGGACCGCGCGTTGCGCCGCACACCGCGGTGGACGCGTTTGTCCGCGCGCTCAGATGGGCATCGCCGTTCCGCGCGTCTTGCGCACCCAGCGCGTGATGTGCCGGGTGAAGCCGCCGAAGAGCCGGACTGCCACGAAGTAGATCCAGCGCAAGCGGAAGCCGGTGGCGTCGAGCAGGCGCAGAAAACAGCCGTCGGCCTGGCTGCGCGAAAGCGGCAGGCCGTCGCCTGCGAACTGATAGAGCGCATCGTGGACGAGTGACGCGTAGTACGTCTTCGGCCACCCGGTGCGCGCGTCGACGACGCCATCGGGCGTTCCGACGATGAGGTCCACGAAACAGAATTTCGGCGAGCACCCGTTCCACGCGTAGCCGCGCGTCACCGTGATGCGGCCGCCGCGCTCGAGGATCAGGCGCACCCGTCCCTCCTTGTCCTTGAACGCGCAATCGCGATCGATCGCGAGACCGGAATCCCACGCGTGGCTGCGCTCGAGCCGATAGAGCCATCGGACGCTGTTCTCGCAGAACATTGCGGCGTCCCCTCTCCCGAACCGGAGTGCGCGACGGGCGATGCGGATCGACGATGCCGCGCGCGCTCGGTTAACGAGCCGGCACCATGACCAATCGCGCGTTGCCCGATTCGGCTCCCCACGCTTCACCCGCGCGGCCCAGCATCTGGCGGACGTCTGCGCTCGAGCGGTTCGATGCAAAGGTCTCGAATTTCTCGGTGACGGGATCGAACTTGACGAAGGCATTGGCCGACCAGTCGGTGAGCCAGACCTTGTCCTTGTCGTCGACCCAGACCGCATACGGATGCGGCTGGACGCCCGGCAGCTTCCACTCGCGCCACGCTTTTGCGGCCGGATCGTACATGCCAACCTGCCCGGTATTCCAGTAGCTCACCCAGATTCTGCCGCGGGAATCCGACCAGACACGCCGGGCGCCTTGTTGCGGCGTCGGGGGTTCGATGACACTCGCCACTCCGGTGTCGGTGTCGATGCGCGCGATGTAGTTGCCGGCGAGCGATGCGTAATAGACGTCGCCGCCGGGTGTCGTCGTGATGCCGTACGGCCCGCGACCGCGGGGCGCCTTCCATACTTTGATCTCTCCCGCTACCGGATCGAGCCGACCGTAGTAGCCGCTCTGGCCCGTGAACCAGACGCGCCCCTTGTGATCGAAGGTGAGCGTGTTGAGGTTCGCGGATTCGGCATCGGCGGGTAACGCCCACACGCGTTCGGCATGCGTTGCCGGATCGACGCGGACGATCGCGTTCTGCCCCCCATCGGTGATCCACGGCGCGCCGTCGGGACCGACGATCACGCCATGCGGCGCCGAATTGCGGCCGAGCGGAATTTCCTCGAACTTCCCCGTCTTCGGATCGAGAATGCCCAGCTTGCCGGTGTTCTGCGCCGTGTAATAGACGGGACCGCCGGTCGCCGGCGTCGCCGCGACGTCATGCGGATGCGAGCCGCGCGCGACGTCGAAGTAAACCGGCTCCGCGCGCGCTGCCCAGGCAGCGAGCGCGAGCGCAACGGCGAGCGACACGTGCATGAGACGCCGCAGGGCCGCCCCAAGGCGCGAATTGCGCCCCCTCGGGGGGCAGCGCAGTGGCGACAGCAGCAAGCGTGGGGGCCCACATCGACGCCGCAGGGCCGCCCCGAGGCGCGAATCGCGCCCCCTCGGGGGGCAGCGCAGCGGCGACAGCCGCAAGCGTGGGGGTACACCAATGAACGCTGACGAGAACACAAAACCGAGCGTTGCCATCGTGATCTCCTGGTTCGTACGCGACATTCCGCGCGCGAAGCTCCGACCGGCGTACGCGCGTCAGTCCGTCGCCGCCGTGCGCCGGCTCGTTCGTCCCGTGTCGGCCGCGCCTTTGGCGCCGCGGAACGTCATTGCCAACTCGAAGGCCGCACGCACGAATCCCAGCACCGCGTTGAAGTCCTCGTCCGAAAGTCGACGCGCGAGGTCGCTGCCGCGATAGATGTTCGCGAATTCGCGCTCGCGCCCTGCCTGCACCGCGAAGCGGCCGATCCCCAGCTGCTCGAGGGTCCGCCAGACCTCCGGGTTGTACGAGCGCGTGAAGCGCATGACGAACGAAATCGGATCGTTGCGGCCCAGCACCGAGGCGAGTCGCAGGATGATCTCGAAGGGCAGCGCAACCTTGCCATTTTCGACGAGCTCGAGGAGCGTTGGTTCCTTGAGGTTGATCGCCTCGCCGACTTCCCTGACGCTGAGGCCGGCGGCCTCGCGCATCCCCCGCAGAACCATGCCTGCCTTCTCGAGCGCGGCGCGCTGCTCGGGCTTGACGAGAATGGCTTTGGCCGCGCCGATCGACACATCGGCGGCGGCGCCGGCGATACCCAGCACCGAATCCGTCCACGCCCGGACCTGCTGCGCGACCGTGACGAGCGGCGAGGAGCCCTTCGGCGCCGGGATGGGTTTCGCTGCCGCGGAAACAGGGGCTCGGGCGCGCGTGCGTGCGACGGTCTTGCGGCTACTGGATGGCACCCTTGCTCCTCGGGACGTGCAGGACGCTATCTTACCGAGGGTGCGCGTTGACGGCTCACCCGAATCGAGGGTCCGGGGACTGCGCGTTTCTAGCGGTGGAAGTCGCCGTTCATCGCGCCGGGGCACTGCGTGACCTTGCCCCAGTAGCCGTCGCAATGCTGCCAGCGCGCCCGCTGTACGCAGATCAATTCGCCGAGCGGGCCTTCGCTCGTGCAATGTGCGATGGCGTCGGACAGCAGTTGCCAACGATCGGGCACCACGGGTTCCGGTTGTGCCAGCGGTGTCGGCACCGGCGCCATGGCGTCGGCCTGCGTTGCAGCGGCGAAGCGTGCAATCGCGGGCTCGCTCGTGACCGTTGGATCGCGGAGGCGGACCGGCGCGGTCTTTGCTGAGCGGGGGACGGCGGGCTTCGCGGTCGTCGGCGCTGATACGGCGTCGTTCCCGGTTGCAGCATTGTGCCGAGGCAGCGGCATCACGGGCAAAGGGACGTACGCGGGCGCGAATCCTGTCGACGGCGATGCTGTCTGGAGGGGAGGCTCATCCCCTACGGCGCCCCGCAGATGGCTGACGAAATAGCCGGTGGTCACGACCACGACCCCGAGCGCAACCAGACTCGCGGGGAGTCCCATGCGCGAGGACGACCGCCGGCGCTGTTGCGGGCCGACGTTGCGCGCTTCGAGGTCTCCGCCATCGTTCGCGGCGATCTTCGCGGGCCGGGGCGCACGACGCGACAGCGGCTCGAGCTGCGACACCGTCACCTGGCGCGCACGTTTGAGCGCCTTCCTGCACTGAACGCACAGTTTCGTGCCTGGGAGCGTCGACCTTCCGCAAATCGTGCAGTTCATGGAAACCTCATGCGCGCTGCCCGAGCCTCTGAGTTCTGCCCTGGCCCCGCGGGACGGCGCGACCCAGGGCTGTTATGACATTGTCATCATACCACTCCGCCGCGGCGCGAGCCGACGACCGGCAGTCGGAAATCTGTAGTCCACTTCCGTCGCGCAGCGCCCCCACGTTGAGGCTCCGCGGATTCCGGCGCCGTGACCGCGTCGGTTATCATCATGGGTTCGCCACGCGACCCCTTTTCGGGTCCCGTGCCCTGCCACCGGACCGGGATCACCGATGAAGTCTGTCTTAGGTATCGCCGTCGTCCTTGCCACCCTGACCGGCCTCACGATCCCGCCTGCGCTCGCAGGTCCGTTGGAAGACGGCCTGAGCGCATACCAGGCGAAGGATTATGCCAAGGCGATCGCGCTCTGGCGGCCGCTCGCCGACAGCGGGGTGGCGGCGGCGCAATATCGGATCGGTGTCATGTATGCCGAAGGCAAAGGCGTGGCCACCAACGACGCCGAGGCCGCGCTTTGGTTCGAGCGGGCGGCAGCCCAGGGTGACGCGTCGGCGCAGTACGACCTCGGCGCAAGCTACGCCGAAGGTGTCGGCGTGCGCAAGGATGCCGCCACGGCAGCGAAATGGTTCCAGCGCGCCGCCGATCAGGGCTTCCCCCTTGCGCAACTCAATCTCGGGCTGATGCACGCGAGCGGCAATGGCGTCGCGCAGGACAACGTCGAAGCGATGAAGTGGATCGACCTCGCGATCTTTGCGCTGCCGCCCGGCGGCCCGCGTTCCGATGCGGCACGGGCGCTGGGCGACGTCGCCGCGAAAATGACCTCCGACCAGATCCAGGAAGCCAAGAGCCGCGAGCGCGCGTGGAAGGTCAAAGCGGAAACGAAATGACCAAGGCAACCGCAATCGACAGCGAAAGGACGATTCTGCGATGAGCAAGGAACCCAAGGTCGCCATCGTGACCGGCGCCGGCACCGGAATCGGCAAGGCCGTTGCCCTCGCGCTTTTGCAGGAAGGTTATCGCGTCACGCTCGCCGGACGACGCGAAGCGCCGCTGCGCGAGGCGATTGCGGATGCCGGCGCCGCCGGCGCGCAGGCGCTCGCTGTTCCGACCGACGTCAGTGATCCGGCTTCGGTGCACGCGCTGTTCCAGCAGACGAAGGACGCGTTCGGCCGCCTCGATGTCCTGTTCAACAACGCCGGCGTCGGCGCGCCCCCGATCGAGCTCGAGGACCTCAGCTACGCGCAGTGGAAGAACGTCGTCGACATCAACCTGACCGGTGCTTTCCTGTGCATCCAGGAAGCCTTCCGGCTGATGAAAAGCCAGACTCCGCGCGGCGGCCGCATCATCAACAACGGCTCGATCTCCGCGCACGCACCGCGACCGAACTCGGCGCCGTACACATCGACGAAGCACGCGATCACCGGCCTTACGAAATCGGCGTCGCTCGATGGCCGGAAGTACGATATCGCGTGCGGGCAGATCGACATCGGCAACGCGGCGACCGACATGGCCGCGAAGATGGCGAAAGGCGTTCCGCAGGCGAACGGCGCGATCGCGATCGAGCCGCTGATGGACGTCGCTCACGTCGCGAGCGCGGTGGTCTACATGGCGAGTCTGCCGCTCGATGCGAACGTCCAGTTCCTGACGGTCATGGCGACAAAGATGCCGTTCGTGGGGCGGGGATAGAAGAAGTGTGCCCCCAACGCTTGCGGCTGCCACCGCTGCGCTGCCCCCCGAGGCGGACTGGAGTTGCGCGGTCTTGGGCGCCTCGGCGGCGCGAATGGCGCGGCACACCGTTGTCGTAATTACGCGAGACCCAGCGCGCGCCGTGACGGTCCGCTCCAGCATTCGTTAACGAGCTTTTCGAAGCCGCTCGGCTTCGGATGCAACTCGTTCGCCCAGGCCGTGTCGGCAAGTGTTCCGGCCGACCAGACGAGCTCCACGCGCGGCCGGTTCGGGCCGTTCGCCGCTGCCTCGAGATCGGAGAGACGCACGGTGAGCTGATCGATCAGGTCGCCGACGATCTCGCGCCGGAGGCCGTCCTGCGGCGCGAGCGCAATCGGCACGCGCGCATTGTCCATCGGCAGCTTGAGCCAGCTCCGCATGCCCGGCAGCGTCCTCCCGTCGGGAATCGCGTAGTCGTAATTGTGAACGAGGATCGTGACGTCGGAGCGCAGCGCAGCCACGGTTTCTACGATGGTCCGATACGCATCGCCGACGGCGTCGAACACCGCGCCGGGCTCGCCCGCGCGGTAGCATTGCGCGAGCGCCGTTGCTCCGCGGCAGTCGGGCGCGAGAATCCGGTCATCGAGATCGCCGACGCCGGCGAAGTCATTGCCGCCCGCGCTCAGAGCAACGAGCCGGATCGACGGGAACTGCACCAGCAGCTTGTTGAAATTCGCGCGCCATGAGCCCCGGCAGAGCTCGTCGGCGCGCGCGCCGTTTTCGCCGATCACGTAGATCGTCGGACCCTGGAGGGCCGCATGCAGCGGCGTCATCAGATTGTTGAAGGGATAGTGGAACCAGGAATCGCCGAGCGCCAGGACGTCGACGTTCTCGCCGCTGTCGAGGAGGCGGATGTATTCGTTCCAGAAGATGTGGCCGATGGCCATCGCAATTACGCGAAACGCGTTAGCCGCGGGTCCGCTTCAGTTCGTCTGGAGAGCCGCACGCCCACCCGGACATTGCGGCACCTGACCCCAATAGCCTTCGCAGTGCTGCAGCCGGGCCCGCTGCTCGCACACGGCGCGCTGGATCAGGTCCTGCCCAACGCA
>WNGE01009579.1_pt1 | contig 10176 bp, 11 predicted proteins | sample 5400651 | NCBI WGS metagenome assembly WNGE01 (sample SAMN13153370, study PRJNA577476) | soil metagenome | isolation source: 60 cm soil or saprolite under grassland replicate 2 | place: USA:California | collected 2016-06-15
AGTGCATTCTGACCGATCTGTGCGATTACTATAAGACAGTAGTGAAGCCGCAATAAAAATTACTTGGAAGGAAATATCCCATGCCAGATCCAACACAGGGTCCTCCACCCACCTCAGGCTACGTTGTTGATGCTGAGAACGTGGCAGAAATGGCTCGCCTGACGAGACAGGCACGAATGCTCAGCGAGCATCTTGGCCTCTATCCCCAACAGCTTGCACTTGCGCAGCGTCCTCATATCCTCGACATTGGGTGTGGTCCTGGAGAATGGGCTCTGGAGATCGCCCAGCGCTTTCCAGGGAGTAGGATCACCGGCATCGATATCAGCGACCTCATGATCGCGTATGCCCGTTCCACTGCTGAGAGCCTGCACATCACGAATGTGCAGTTTCAGGTGTTGGATGCACGCCAGCCATTGGCTTTGCCCGATGCTTCTTTTGATCTTGTCAATGCCCGTTTCATTGTTGGGTTTATGTCTACCACCAGATGGCCTCAGTTGATAGGTGAGTGTTTTCGACTTCTGCGTCCAGGGGGAATTTTCTGTACCTGTGAACCTGAAAGTTTAGGCACCACGATCAGTCCCTCGCTTGCTCAGTATAATCTCCTGATCACCCAGGCCATGCGTTGGGCTGGGCAATGTTTTACTCCTCAAGGCGAACAATATGGCATCTGTGCTGTGCAGCATCACCTGCTCCAGGAAGCCGGTTTTCAGCATATTCAGCAAGAAGCGTCTCTCATCAATTACTCAGCAGGGATGCCAGCGCATCCCGCGATGTATGACAATTTCAAAACCTTCCTCAAGCTCCTCCAGCCGTTGCTGCTGCGCAGTGGTCTGACCACACCAGAGGACATTAAAGTGCTCTACTCCTCTACCTTGGAGGAGATGGCAGCCGACGACTTTTGTGCCGCAGCCTTTTTCCAAAAAGTATGGGGGACAAAACCCGCGTAAGCCTCTTATACCTTGAATCCATCAATGTGGAGATGGAAAACACTGTTTCCTTAATCCGGGCTGATAGTTCGAGGCGGTATCGGCTCATCTGTAGTGTAAACGTTCGCTGTAACGTAGGTCTGTGGTTCGGGCTGGACCTCCTCGCGATGATAGGAGCCGCTGGCATCGGTATTCATTCCCGGCGACATCCGACCATAGTTGTAGTGCCCGGTTTCTGCCGGCGAGAGTGGCCTCCTGGCGAACTGCGGTATACCACTTACAGTGCGAACCTCAACAGCTGCCACTTCATCGTAAAGATCATCGGGTATCCTGTTGAGTCCCATGCGCACCAGGTCATCTTCACTGAGAGTAAGGAAGACCGTATTGTCTTTGATCTGGTCTCTTATGGCACTTTGCGGCACATAATAGACCTTTGGAAGTAAACGGCCACGCTCAACCAGAATATAACGGCTAAAGCGTGCTTGTATTGTGCCAAGCCATTTTCCCTGTACGTCGACGACGTTCTGACCGATCTTGAACTTCCACGGATCAACTTCGCGGTAGACAGTGACAAACTTCTCCTTCTTCTGAGCCATCGGATCTTCCAGGCCCCATGCCACGATGAAGACAAGCACGAAGGGAAGTGCAATAAGGGTTATCCAGGGAAAACTAGAGATGAACAGGAACCCACCGATGGCAACAGCAATGGCTAAACTGAGAAGAAGCGGCCAATAACTTGGATTGGGCATGTGAATATGCGGCTCTGCCTCTTCACCTTCTTGCTGTGCCGGAAGAGAAGTTCTAAACTCATCTGATATGGAACTAGCACTTTGAGGAGAACTATCCATAAGCTCTCACTTTCCTTTTAAGATATTAAGAATGATCTCCAACTTACGAGGAGGTATCCCCATATTGTTGTTCTACTTCTAAAAATAGCAGATAAATGAAAGGTATGCAAGCCTGCTCCTCTCGAAAAACAATGGGAAGTAGATTTACACCATTCTTTAAAGGTAACGATCAGGACTTCTCGTCGCCTGTGATGACGAGAAGTCCTGATCGTTACCTTTAAGTTCCCTCAATGGCGTCGTTGAAGCTTTACGAATAGCGACTGCGGCAGGTCGTTGTGATGCTCTAGGGACCTGCAATTTTGGGGGCAAATATAAGTCTGCCCAGTGAAACTATGCCCCAGGCCAGCAATGCGTAAATGAGCATTGCAATCAGCGTTGTAATTTCTAAGACGCTGTTGCCAAAGGTCGGGTCGTTGAAAATGCCGTAAAAGGGTACCACAAACACATGGCTCAGGTTGTACAGGAACACTACAAAGCTGCTGCTCTGGTTCGCACCCAGGAGCCGGAAGAGGAAGCGCAGCAGCAATATTACTTCCAGCACGCCTAACACAAAGTAAGTGGTTCTTGTGATCCAGTAGCGAATATTGGCTCGCCGCAGGTTTTCATCTTCAAAGACTTCTCGAGGATTCTCGACCCGGTTGACCACAGGGTTTACATAGCCTTCGTGCCGACTCTGGGCGTAGGCACGCGGAGTGTTGGATGATTCGATGGTATCATCGGCTGCACCATAAGGCCCTTGCTCAGAGGGGACGCGGATGGGTGGCTGCTGATACCCACGGGGATCGGGTGAGTAAGGTTGATTACTCATCTCTTGTTCCTCCTTACTTGACTTGATAATATCCTCTAACTAACACGATAACTCCAGATAAAGAGTTAATGCAGGCATTTTTCAATGTCGAGTCCTGCTAATGCATTCTGCAAGGTACCCAGCGTTGTTGGTCTGCTGCAAAGATAGGTACCTTACTTTATTACGTCAGGCTTCGTTAAAAAGTGGCAGATCAGCCACGTACAATTGCAGTTTGCATCTTCTGTCTTCGGAGGTAGTTATGCAGGTCTGGTATCTTTTGGACTCCTCACTGCCTGTGGCAGTTCGCATGAGTTTTTTGTTGTGTGCGAGCTTAGCCGCCAGCGGCGGCTAAGCTCGCACACAACTGTAGGGATGAGTCGCCGCTGGCGGCGAGGAGACCTGAATAGTTGCATCAAATGTTTTGCTAACGAAGATGTGCTAATTGCGCTATAATGTGTCCATCTCAATTTAATTGAATGAGAGCATAGAAAAGCCAGAATAGAGCACAGAGTGGAGGTTTACTATGAGCGATCTACCTCAGCTAGCCAGCATTCTTAAATCCAGGAATACGATTGATAGCAAGATCGCGACTCTCATTGGGCGACCTGTGCAGGCTCAGTCTGTAGGCGAATACATTGCTTCCGTTATTTTTGGCATTGCTCTTGAAGAGCCAGCACCACACAAAACGACCGATGGACGCTTCACGCGGGGTCCGCTTGCGGGTCGTACTGTTGATGTCCAATGGCATACCCGGCATGATGGCATACTGCACTTGAAAACCGATCCTCTACCTGATTACTACCTCGTCTTCGTGGGTCCGAAAGAAGCGACAATGTTCCATAACCTCTCTATTCCCTGGGTGATTGATGCCGTATTTCTCTTTGACGCTGGCGAACTTTATACTGCGCTACGCGAACGAGGCGTTCAAGTAGGCAAGAGCACGAGTATAACCGGTCCACTTTGGGAACGGGCCGAGATATATCCTGCCCAGAGAAATACCCGGTTGATGCTTTCTAACGAAGAACGTGGGCAGCTTGCCCTCTTTCGCTAAAGAAGCCTTTTTCGCGCTCCCTGTAGAATGAGAAGAGAATATGTTCTTTGAATGGAAAGAGGGAGCGCAAGTAGTATGCGAAGCACAACAAAGACCCCGGATCCTACGATCATTATCATTCCTAAACAGGCAAAGCCACAAACAGACGATATGCGCCGCAGGAAGAGGCCTCGTCTGCTCACTGTTCTTCTCTCGCTGCTGGCTCTCATTGCCTTTATTCATTTTATTGCTGTTATACATGGGACTAATCCTGTTGTGATGCCTTCTAATTGTCCCGGGCTGATTCGTACTACCGACTATACACAGGTGGTACACCTGCAAGCCAGGTCACAAGAAATGGGGGCAGTACAATATATCAGCCAGCTGGTTGGAGGACAGCCTGCAGCCCTGGTACAGGTGATGAACGCGGCCTCTCAAAATGCCCTCGATGTATATGTGTATGGTTGTACCTTGCAGCAGCATAATCCTAAACTGAGGACGCTGTTTACGCAGCGCGGCTTGATACAAGGGACAGTTACGGTCAGTGCGGCGAATACACTGGTTACTGGCGAGCTTGACACAACGCTGTCGCCACAAGCTTCTACGCTTGTACAACCCCTACAGCAGAATGTTTATCGCGAATATAGCTGGCAAAATGGCAGGTTTGTACAGGTAACCTACCCCAGCCTGTATCCCGTTGCCAGCCGCGGCGAGGCAGAATCTTTGCAACAGCAGGCCAATAGCGGTCAATCAGTGCCATGGAGCGACCCAATGACGACAGCGGAACAGATGGCGAAAGATATTTTCAAGTGGCCGACCACAAGTCCACAGGATAAGGTGCTGAAGAATGACGGTACGACGGCTCGGATTCAGCTTGTTCAGCAGAATCCTCAGATGCAGGTCACGGTTATACTGAAACGGCTTGTTCAGCAGAATAAGACAGGTCTCTGGTTTGTAACAGCAGCGCAGACAAGTGGCATCAACTTAACTCAGCCCCAACCGCCCAGCGTGGTTACATCTCCGACAAACATTAAGGGGACAGGTGCACTTACTGATGGACAAACGACGGCTACACTTTTTGATCATACGCTAACGCCTCTGTCGTTTTTAAATAACCCGGCCCTTAATGCTGATACAAATGGGACATACACGGGAATGTTGTTCTACACGAACAGTGTACAAAATCAACCAGGATTGCTTTTAGTGCAGTCTGTCCCGCCAGGTGGAAGTAGTAAGACGGGGCAATTGTTGCTGACGCAGGTAATACTGGGATAGCTAAATAGATGTACGACACATACAAAACGTGATACAATATCTACCATGACTGAACTTACAAACCAGATAGAACGCCTGCAAGAACGCGTCCAGAAAACCATGGTGCGTCTTTGACCTGGCGCATAAGACAACACAGATAAGTAAACTTGAAGAGGAAAGCATTGCCTCGGATTTTTGGTCCGATAACCGCAGGGCACAGACCCAGATGCAGCAGTTGAATGCCCTGCGCGAAGAGGTCTCTACTTGGGAAGGCATTGCTGCGCAGCTGAATGACTTGCTAGGATTGGCCCAGTTGTTAGAGGAGGAGCCAGATGAAGAAATGCAGGAGGAGGTTGCACAGTCGGTAGCCGCTATCGAGCAAGAAGTCGAGAAATTGCAATTCTCGTTGATGCTAAGCGGAGAACATGACAAGCGTGACGCTATCATGAGCATTCACGCAGGTAGTGGCGGCGTTGATGCCCAGGACTGGGCAGAAATGTTACTGCGTATGTATCTGCGCTGGGCCGAGGGTCATAAGTTCCACACCGAAATTTATGATTACAGTGAAGGTGAAGAGGCTGGCGTCAAAAGTGTCACAATTGAAATCAAAGGCCGCTACGCCTATGGCTATCTGCGTTCGGAGATAGGCACCCACCGACTGATCCGCCTCTCACCCTTTGATGCCGCACATCGCCGCCATACTTCCTTTGCCAAGGTCGAGGTCATGCCTGACATCGAGGATGCGATCGAGATTACGATTCGTCCCGAGGATATTGAAGTAGACACGTATCGCTCGACAGGTGCCGGCGGACAGCACGTCAACAAGACCGACTCGGCAGTACGTATCCGGCATATTCCTACGGGCATCGTGGTTACCTGTCAGAATGAACGCTCGCAGATACAGAACCGCGAAGTAGCAATGAAACTGCTCAAGGCTCGCCTCTATGAGCGAGAGCAGAAGAGGCGCGAAGAGGAGGCAGCCAGGCTTAAAGGTGAGAATGTACAGGCTGATTTTGGCACCCAGATTCGCTCGGTGACGGTACATCCTTATAACATTGTCAAGGATCACCGCACAAACTATGAGACGAGCGATACAGAGGGTTACCTGGCCGGTAATGTAGACCCATTCATTTATGCGTACCTGCAAGCTATTGCTGGTGGAGTGGCAGCAGAGGTATAGACCATCAATCAAAGTGGCCAGATATGAAGTGTCTGGCCACTTTGATTGATGAAGTGATATTTCAGGCTTGAGCAAAATTGCGCATGCCGCTGTCAAAGCGCTCTGGATAGCGCAGCTTGCGCAAGGCTTTGACCTCGATCTGGCGGATGCGTTCACGGGTGAGCTGGAATTTTACGCTTACATCATCGAGAGTATGGTAGTGACCATCGCAGAGGCCGTAGCGCATTTCGATGATTGTCCGTTCGCGGGGGTTGAGTACTGTCATGGCCCGTTCAATGTGTTCACGTTGTTGCTGTTGAGATACCTGGTCCAACGGCGCCATCATGCTGTCATCTTCTAACATGTCAGCCAGGTGATACTGCTCATCATCGGCCACGGGGGCATCAAGCGAAATAGGCTGTTCGGAAATGTTGAGTAGCTCGATAACCCGATCTTTCGTTATCCCTACTTCGGCAGCCAATAGCTCTGGCAAGGCCTCGATGCCCTGTTCTTGATAGATGCGACGGGCAACGCGCTTAATCTTGTAAATGAACTCAACGACGTGCACCGGAATGTGAATGGTGCGCGAGTGCTCGGCAATGGCGCGGCTGATGGCTTGACGAATCCACCAGGTGGCATAGGTACTGAAACGGAAGCCCCGTTTGTAGTCAAATTTCTGCGCGGCTCGCATGAGGCCAATATTTCCTTCCTGGATCAAATCCAGGAGCGGGAGACCCTGGTTCGAGTAGCGTTTAGCGATGCTCACGACGAGGCGCAGGTTAGCTTCGATGAGTTTTTGACGTGCGCGTAAGTCACCGCAAGCTACCTGCGCAGCCAGCAGCAACTCTTGTTCCGCAGTCAGTAAAGAATAAGAGCCAATCTCCTTGAGATACTGCTTGACCGAATCATCGATGGCTACCCTGCCATCTTCTTCATCCTGTACGAGTTCATCATCGGACTCATCAATTACTTCAGGATCGTCAAACAGGTCGTTTTCATCATAGGTATTATTTTCCCTGGTATGGTTCCTCTTCTTTAGTAGTACAGGTACCTCATTATCCACGTTGTACAATGCTTTTGTTGCTTTGGTGCCCATTACCGGTACTCCTGTTCTTCTAGGCTTTGTGACAATATGCAAAATAATTAATAGTAGCCATTCCCAAACTAGTTAGGGAATAGATGTCAGGTTTCAATCACTCTCCCACTGCATTGCAGTGCAATAATCGTGCCAAAGGCAAAACATGCTTTGTCTCGCACGGTCGATCATTGTAAGTAAATACACATATCAATACACGTATCGGCATTTAGGCTTGATTCTGAAGGGTGAAAATAAAAACGCCTTCTACTTGTTAGCAAGAAAGAGGTGGGCATATGGCGGTAATGTCATATCAAAAGATGAAGAGATTTCCATGTGTGGGGATTTTTACGCAACCGGGCAGTGTATCAGTGTATCAGAATGCTTGACGGATTTTGTAGCACCTGCTATGCTAGGGGTAGACATTGCTGAAATGTGTAAGCAACTTGCGAAACTACACTTGTTTTTTCTTCAGACTCGCCCAGCTTGAAAAATGAGCAGGGGTAGAGTGCAAAGCAAGAATGATGAAGAAATTTTCATCAAAATGCTGACACAAGACGCAATTTGTGGTATGATAGCGATGGCATGGACAATGATGTGCTGTGGGGATGCGGATGCAGCGGCGGAGGCTCCCCCTCGGCTTACTTCTTCGCCCGGCTTGGCTAACAACAAGTAGAGTAAGCGAATACTATCCTCCATGGAGAAGGAAGGAGGCGATTTCGTGGAAAACGCTTTTCCCCGGTGTCGCAAATGTAGTGAAGGTGATCTGGTTCCGCTGTCGGACTTCGGTAGCCAGGGAGCTTCTATAGAGTACAAGGCCTGGGTCTGCACTAATCCCTCTTGCTTGTACAACATTAAGATCCGTAACGGCGATATCATCATTAACGAACCTATTAGCGACGGGTCACTCCATTCGTATCGCAGCCGCCAATAAGTTTGTAGTTTTTGGCGAAATGAAGAGTTTCTAAACTACAAATTTGTTAGCAATAGCAGGTGCAATACAGTTGGAATGAGGAGGCAAAAGGCATGTACTTGTTCCTTTTGCCTTTTATCTTAACATAGAGGGAAAATCGCCACTTAAGGGTAAGTGGTGAGTTACCCTCTTTTTAGAATGTCCAGAAGAGTGCAATAATAAAAAGGAGTCGACGTGCTCAATCGATTCTTTGGGCAGAAACCTCAAGAGGAACCAAAACCAGATACTACCGCTGCTCAGGAGCGCGTGGGAGAAGATTCCGTGCCTGAGCAGCGCTTTAATCCATTTAAAAACAGTTTGAGTCGCACCCGGCAAATCTTTAGTCGGATGGGGGATGCCTTCAAACAGAATGACATCACCGATGATCTGTGGGACGAACTAGAAGAAACGCTGCTGGGCGCCGATGTAGGCCCCAGTACCACCATGTGGCTTTTGGATCGTTTGAAAGAGCGTGTTACAGCAGAACGGATGAAGACCGGGGCACAGGTACAGCGTGCGCTACGCGAGGAACTTGTTCAACTTCTAGGCAAACCATCCCAGCTCAACTTTGCTAAGGATTCTCCACTGACGGTTATCCTGATCATTGGAGTAAATGGTTCAGGTAAGACGACCACAATAGGAAAACTGGCTTATCGCCTGACGCGAGAAGGTCATAGAGTTATGCTGGCTGCCGCGGACACCTTCCGTGCTGCTGCCATTGATCAACTCAAAATATGGGGCGAGCGAGTTGGCGTTCCAGTGATCAGCCAGAGTCCAAATTCCGATCCAGGAGCGGTGGTCTATGATGCTCTCCAGGCGGCCATTACAAGAGGCAGTGATGTTTTGATCGTGGATACGGCTGGCCGTCTCCACACGAAGTACAACTTGATGGAAGAGTTGAAGAAGATCAATAAAGTCATTCAGAAATTCATCCCCTCTGGACCGCATGAGTTGTTGATCATTATGGATGCGACGACAGGACAGAACGCCATCTTACAGGCACGCCAATTTGCTGCCGATATCGGTCCGACCGGAGTGATTATCACAAAATTGGATAGTACGGCTAAGGGTGGCTTTGCCTTCGCAGTTGCCGATGACCTGGGAGTGCCTATTAAATTTATCGGTACGGGAGAAAAGCTCGAGAACCTGGCACCTTTCGATCGGGAGAGTTTCGTCGCTGCGCTCTTTGCGCAAGAATGATGAGGAGGTAAGGGATTTTATGGTCAAAGAAGCGGAAGTTCCCTCCACTGCGCAAACAACCCTGCATACCCTGCCCAGGCCTGCTTCGCATCCGGAAAATTTAGCCCTCAAGTGCCCCAAATGCAAAGAGATGTTGCTAGGCCGCGACTGGGAAAAGAACTTGAAAGTCTGTTCCCGTTGCAGCTACCACTTCAAACTCTCCGCCTACGAACGTATTGAGTTTCTGGTCGATCCCGCTAGTTTCGTTGAGATGGACAGGGATATTATTTCGGTTGACCCGCTCAAATTTGTCAGTCGCTCGCAGTCATACGCTACCAAGCTCGATGAGGAGAGGGAAAGTGTCAGCTTGAACGAAGCGGTAGTAAGTGGTCACGCTACCATCGAGGACCTGCCTCTTGCGCTCGCCATTATGGATTTTCGCTTTATTGGCGGCAGTATGGGTTCTGTTGTTGGTGAAAAGATTACGCGCGCAATCGAACTGGGCATTGAGAAACATGTGCCTGTACTTATTTCCTCAGCTTCTGGTGGTGCGCGTATGCAGGAGGGCCTGTACTCGCTTATGCAGATGGCAAAGACCTCGGCTGCACTCGCTAAATTAGGTGAAGCCCATCTGCCTTTCTTCAGCCTGTTAACAGACCCCACGACCGGAGGTGTGACGGCGAGTTTTGCCATGTTAGGCGATGTCATTCTCGCCGAACCTGGAGCGTTGATCTGCTTCGCGGGCCCACGTGTCATTGAGGGAGCCATGCATGTAAAACTTCCCGAAGGTGCTGTGACCTCTGAATTTGTTCTCCAGCATGGCATGATCGATGCAGTAGTCCACAGGCGAGAACTACGACAGACGTTGGCGAAACTGTTACGTTTATATGCACCAGCCGCCTATTAGTCCCGGCAAGGCGTTGACTGCTAGAAACAGGTGATGCGGGAGCTCAACCGGGCAATTAA
>WNGE01009581.1_pt1 | contig 10176 bp, 10 predicted proteins | sample 5400651 | NCBI WGS metagenome assembly WNGE01 (sample SAMN13153370, study PRJNA577476) | soil metagenome | isolation source: 60 cm soil or saprolite under grassland replicate 2 | place: USA:California | collected 2016-06-15
TCCATTCGCCAGTGAGACGGTGGATCATCCAATCAGTGTATTCGCAAATATGTGTAGCAGCCCGATAAATGTCTGGTTCATTCTCCTTCAACCAGAGGGCTTTACAGGGCATCCACTCCGCTGACACTTTGGCGAAACCATTGTATTTGAGCGCGGCATCCCCCGTTTCAGCGACTCGGCGTGCTTGCTCGACAGCTCGTACGTCCATCCAGATGATGGCTGGCCGCAGTACCCGGTCGTACATATCCAACGCGACGACTGTGCAGGTTGTGCTGTCTAAAGAGAGGCCAGCGATCTCATTGGGCGCAATGCTGCTTTTACTCATCATCTCCCTGAACGCGGCTACCAGAGACGACCACCACTCGTCAGGGTCCTGCTCTGCCCAACCAGGGCGTGGATGCTTGAGTGCATACGTGTGGTTCGCGAAGCCTACCTGCGTTCCTTCCCTATCAAAGAGAGCAACGCGCACGCTCTCCGTTCCACCATCTATTCCCAGGAAGTAAGGGCTGCTCATCATCGTCAGTCTGCCTTTCAAAACGTGGTAACATAAGTGTATTGCATGTGTATGTTTTTACCGCTTGCGTACACAGATGTCAAGCCAGGAAAGCAGAAAGTTCAATACAGTATTTCTTCCCCTCGGATACGTTTCTCGTCTCCACCCTACGCATTTGGTAATATCTGGGTCTTGACACCTTGACCTTGTCGCACCATGTCGAGCGCTCTCGAAAAATCCTGCAAAGGAAGTGCGGCTGTCAGCATCGCCTGTGTATTAATCACGCCACTACTGATAAGGTCGAGGGCTGGTTGAAATGAGAAGAGAACCGCCATCGAACCGATGATGGTAATCTCATCATTATAAATGCGGAACGGAGAAAGCGAGATGCGCGCTTCGTGTGATGCAACTCCAAAGACCATAAACTTTCCACCACGTTTGACCGCCATAAATGCATGCTCAATGACTGCTGGAACCCCTGTAGCGTCAATGACACAATTGAACCCAAGCGGCTCATCTGCTAACGCCTGCTGAATATCACCGTAAGTGCGTGTGGCTCCAAGCTGCTCCGCACGCGCCAGGCGTTGTGTGTTCACATCGACCATCACCACACGTGACGCTCCACCGTGTCGAGCGAGTTGTAATAGCAGCAACCCCATGGTTCCCGCGCCCACAATGAGAAAGGTATCACCAGATCGGGGATTAAGGCTGTGCATGGCGTGTACCGCGCAAGAAGCTGGCTCAATCAGGGCGGCTTCGCGCCATGAAACGGTGCTGGGCAACATATAGGCTGTCTTCATGGGCACCGCTACGTATTGAGCAATGGCACCGTTCGTTGTAACACCAAGCGCATTGTAGTGGAGGCACAGGTTTTCATGTCCTGTGCGACAAAAATCGCAATGACCGCAGTAGAGGTTTGGATCAATAGCAACTCTACTCCCAACCGATATGTTCGTCCCTCCATTTCCGTTGTTTTGAGTAATGTCGCATCCCAACGCTACAACCTCACCCGCAAACTCGTGACCAGGGACAATAGGGTAACGGGCCAACGGTGACTCGCCGTCAATAATATGCAGGTCAGTGCCACAGATACCACACGCTTCCACACGAATGAGCAACTCATCCGAACGCGGAGTGGGATCTGGCACATTGCCCACTTGCATGCTGGCAGGAGCATCGATGATCACAGCACGCATTGGAGACACCTCCTTTTCTCATTCTGAGGGATAACAATCGATTTGCGTCTTCACTTTTCTGCTTGCTATGGCCATGTAATAGCCACTTTCCCTGTTATTTCAGCGCGCCACCAGTCAGCCCTTGCACCAGGTACTTCTGTGCATAGATGCCTATCGCAACGGGCACGAGAATGACCAGCGTCGACAGAGCAGATACCTTCGCCAGGAAGAGACCTTCGTTACTCGTAAATGCCGCGACCATAATGGGTAAGGTCGGTGAGTTAGTATAGGTCAGCGTAACGGCGAAGAAGAAATCGTTCCAGGCAAAAATGATGGCTAGCAGTGCTGCCGCAGCTAATCCAGGTGCTGCCATCGGCACGACAACCCTCACAATTGTCTGCAAGGTCGAACAACCATCTAGCCAGGCTCCCTCCAACACTTCCTTTGGCAGATCCAGGAAGTATGAACGCGCCATCCAGATGATCAGTGGCAGGTTTATCGCGGTATAGATGATGATTAACGTGAAGAGGTTATCCAGTAAGTTGAGGCGCGTAATAATCACGTATAAAGGAACAAGGATGGCCGCAAACGGCAAGAAGCGTGTGGAGAGCACAAAGAAAAGCATGTCCTCGGATGACTTCTTGCGCATCTGGAAGACCATCGCATAGGCGGCGGGAATGCCCAGAACCATTGCAATAGCAGTCGAAACCAGAGATGCCACTGCGCTATTGAACAGGTAAGCACCGAAGCCTCCCTCAAAGGCAATCTGAAATTGGTCGAGTGTCGGCTGGAAGAACAGCGTGGGTGGAATAGTAATCGCCGCGATTTCTGACTTAAATCCGGTAATTACCATCCAGAGGACGGGAAAGACCAGTAAAAAAACCAGGAGATAGGTCAAGGCCGTCCATAAGAAGTTGGACCGCTTACGCAAAGCTTCTATACCCATGAGTTAGTTCCTTTCTGATACTGTTCGCTCTGTCATGAGCCGCAGCATGCCCCTGGCGGCAAGAATTGCTATTATTACCCCTATAACGCCAAGCGCTGCGGCCTGGCCGATCTGAAACGAATTCAACGCCGTGCGGTAGGTGTAGTATGGGAGTGTGTTGGTTGATATTCCTGGGCCACCCGCAGTTGTCACGTAAATTTCGCCGAACGTCTGAAAGATAAAAATAGTGCCAAAGAGGATTGCGATCTCGTACGGTTTTCGCAGTAAAGGAAAGACAACACGCCAAAATGTTGTGAAGGCACTCGCACCATCCACCTTCGCAGCCTCTATCACTTCACCTGGAATGGACTGGAGGCCCGCAAGAATGACAAGCATCACGAATGGGGTCCATTCCCAGGCAACGATGAATATGATACTCTGAAGTGGAAAGGCAGAAAACCAGGCAACATTAGGAATCCCGATAAAGTGGAAGAGCCAGTTCACCATCCCTGAAGTTGGGTTAAGAAAGAGATCTCTCCATATCAGCGCCATGACTGATGGGGTCACCAAAAATGGAACTATGGCTATGCCACGCAAGACACTTCTGCCCCATATCGGGCGGTTTAACAGTAGTGCCAGTATTGTCCCACCTACTAGAGCCAGGATGATCGACCCAACCACCAGTTGTAACGTATTGCCCATAATAGGCCAGAAGTTTGGATCGTGTACAAACTCGGTGACGTAGTTTGCGAGACCCACAAATGGAAAACCCTCGGATGGCACCAGCAGATTCCAGGCGTGCAGGCTAAACCACACTGCGAGGAGAAATGGAATCTGCGTTAACACAATCATGTATACGAGCGCGGGAAGATGCAACCAGGTTCTTCCCGTGCGGTGTGCCTCCGTGGGAACGACACGCTTTTTCATGTCGGGCAGTGTGGATATTTGGACCGCCTGATTTGCCTGACTCATAACGTGACCTTTCTTTTTATTATGAAGCGAGCTATCTCTGATGCAACGGGAGTGATGAATGAGGGACCCTCTCTTCTCTCCAGACCGGAATCCCTCATTCTTTCATCCGGACAGCGTGGCTAGTACCCGGAAGCGTTGTCCTTATTGACCTGAGACGCCAGGAGCTGATCAGACTGCTGGAGAGCCTGGCTGACGGTCATTTTTCCAGCAACTACTGCCGACATAAGCTCGCTTATCGATTGTCCGACCGATTCAAACTGTGGAATACCCACATATTGAACGCCATGATAGGGAACAGGATCGAGTGTCGGCTGTTCAGGAGTCGAGGTATTGATAGAGTCAAGCGTAACTTGAGCGAAAGGAGCTGCCTTTTGATAGTCAGGGTTCTGGTAAATCGAAGTGCGTGTACCCGGCGGCACGTTGGCCCAGCCGAAGGTCTGGCCCGCCAGGGTCAGATACTGCGAACTGGTGGCCCACGTGAGGAATTGGAAGGCGGCATCCTTGTTGTGGCTGGAGTTGACGATACCAAGTGACCATGCCCACAGCCAATGGCTGCCATTGACGGTCACTTCTGTCGGAGCATACGCATACCCAACATTCCCGGCGATTTTGGAAGTCGAAGGCGTTTCCAGCACACCGCCAAACGAGGTAGCGTCATAGAACATCGCGCCTTTACCTTGAGTCATCAAGTTGAGACTCTCTTGCCAACCAGCAGTTGAGGCCCCTGGCTCACCATACTTTTGTAAGAGGTTAGCATAGAACGTTACCGCCCTTTGTACGGCAGGGGTGTTGAGCTGGGGCTGCCAATTCGAGTCGAACCAGCGACCACCAAAAGTGTTAATCATCGTGTCGAGCGGAGCCATGTTCATGCCCCAGCCAGACTGACCTCTCAGTAAAATGCCGACCACACCATTGGCGGGATCATTGAGTTTTTGCGCAAATTGGGCGATCTGATCCCATGTAGGATGCAATGGCATGGTCAGGTGATGTTGCGCGAAAATTTGCTTGTTGTACATCAGGAAACTACTCTCGCCATAAAACGGGAGTGCGTATGGATGTCCCTGATAGGAAAGCGTTGACATGACAGGCTTGAGGAGATCATCGTAATTGTAGCTACTCTTATCACTCGCCGACATCTTTGCGAAGTACGGAGAGAGGTCCTGGAGCCAGCCGTTGTGCGCCCAAATGGGGGTCTCGTAACTGCCAATGGTGGCAATATCAAATTTCCCCGCATTTGTTGCAACATCCTGGGTCACTTTCGTACGCAGATCATTTTCAGGCAGCGTCACGAAGTTGACCTTGATGTTGGGATGGTCTTTTTCAAAGACTTGCTTCGTCACTTGTTCCATCTGCACCATCTGGGAGTTGTTGACAGTAGCAATAGTCAGCGTAGTGGAAGAGGACGAGGATTGACTTGATGGCGAACAAGCCGCCAGCACTGCTAGAAGCAAAGCAATGCTTGTCATGATGGCGACAGCTCGTGCTGCACTCTTCATTGCACATTTCTCCTTGTCGGATACCTCAATGCAGTAAAAAATAGAACGTCCAATGACTGCAAAAGCACTACATGGATGGAAGAGAATGTCTCAACAACGAGGATCTCTGATGCAAACCAACTCCTTTCTCTGGTATAGAACGCAGTATGAAGGTTCTCCCCCAGGAGATATACGAGATTGATACACCTCAAGAGTTACGCAGAATGTTCGAAGATGAACAAATAAATGTTTCAATAGAAACAATACTAACACATTTTTTGTTCGATTTCAAGGGTTTTTGTGATACTCTTGCTTTCTTGGACAAAAATATGATACTATTTTGTTAAAAATTACCATCATAAAATAGCAACCTGGCTAATGGTATAAGAGAGGACCTTTTGGCATGAAGAAAAGCCGCCTGAATGCAAGCGACCGTCATACACAATTGATTGAGTTGCTCAAGAAGCGTAGCTACTGTTCCGTTGTAGAGATGAGCCAATTGCTAAACGTATCCCCGATGACCATTCGACGTGATTTGCATATGCTGCAAGAAAAGCATATTGTAGAGATAACACACGGAGGGGCAAGCTTCATTTCGTCAAAACGAATCGAGCCTGATTTCGATATTCGCACACATGAACATCTGCCTGAAAAACAAGCTATTGGGAAAATGGCAGCAGACCTTTTTATCGAAGAAGGGGATGTTATAGGTATTGACAGTGGCAGCACGACACTGGAGATTGTGCGAAACTTACCCAACGTCCCGCTAACGATTGTAACGCATTCTCTGGCTGCCGCCAACTTTGTGGCATGGAATAAGCAGTATTCATTGATTGTGCTTGGGGGAGTTATGCAGCACGAGGCGAACTGCCTTTGTGGTCCACAGGCGATCGCCGCTTTACAGACGTTGAACATCAATAAGCTCTTCCTGAGCGCGAGTGGATTGCTTCTTCTTGATGGCCTATCATGCAATAATCTTGCCGATGCTGAAGTCAAGCAGGCACTTATAAACTCCTCCCGTAAAACTATTTTATGTATGGATAGTAGCAAGATTGGCAAGGTCTATCTTGCACGCTTCGCTCCCCTCAACAGTATTGATGTATTGATTACCGATAATGGCATCTCAGACGAAAGCCGTGAGGCTATAGAACAGCAGCAGATAGAGATAATCACAGCTTCTGCAGAGGTTCCGGCGTCTCTTCATGAATTTGAGCTGATCAGGGATGATGTTGCAGTATAAAACCCAGACTTAGTACGAGTTTGCGGTGCGAAATGCTTAAGAATTTGCACTTTTTGTGAAGAAGTGAGAGGGATGATACCCACGGTCCTCCAGCAGTACTACCATCCCCACCCTCGGTCGATACTGCACCACCTCCGCGACATGATTAGCTGCAATCATCTCGCTGCCCGCCAGATCCGCAATCGTCCGTGCTAATTTCAACACACGGTGATACACCCTGGCCGACAAGTGTAACTGCTGCACCGCCACCTTCAGCAACTTCTCCCCCGATGCATCGGTCTGGCAGAATTCCCGCACCTCCGTCGGCCCCATCTCCGCATTGCAGGTCAACTTCGTTCCCTTGAAGCGTTCCAACTGCCGTTCACGAGCCGCCTGCACTCGTGCTCTGACCGTGTTTGAATCCTCAACGTTGCGTTTATCGGCCAGCTTTTCGTAATCGACACGAGGGACTTCGACGTGGATGTCGATACGATCCAGGAGAGGACCGCTGATCTTCTTCTGGTAGGGAGCGATCGCCATGGCGGAACAACTGCATTCTTTCACAGGGTCACCGTAAAAGCCGCAGGGGCACCCGTGCAGCTAGCTGTTGTATCTCTACCCTGCACCGACTCACACTCCAGGGCTTTCATAATAGCGACAGTTGCGGACACTCTTCCTTTCTTTAGCCACAGGGTACCAATCGCCTCACAGGAACAACAGATTTTCTTGGCCATATTGCCTCGTCAGTTGCACTGATTTCGTTAGTTTATACTCTTCCATCTGCAGTAGATTTCTGATAAAATAGTTATTGTCTCAAGGGGAAGTCTGGCTAACTACTGTACATTGTAGATTCTCGATGAACTGGGCGCAACTTCGTCAGGAACTCTTTTCCACCTATGGGAGAGTGCATCATGGAACAGGAAGAGTTGAAAGAGCTAGCCAGGCGTTGCCAACAAGAAAACGATACGTATCGCCGGACTGGTAACAGCGATCCCTCGTACTGCCTCAAGATTTTTCGCATGGCCCTTGAGGAGGGCCGAGAAGATGCCTGGGAGTACGTCATTGAGTGCTATACTCCGAACCTGCGGAACAAATTTCACGTACATCCCTTGGCCTCGCTTCTTCGGGAATACCAGGACGATATCATCATAATTACTTTCGAACGCATCCTGGAACAACACAAAAAGAAGCCGCTTCAGGTCACTTCGATTGGCGCGATGCTGAACTATCTGTATGCCTGCTTCTATACAGCCGTCTTGCTCTGCAAACGCGACAAGGACAAGGAGCGCCTCATCGCCGGTACGCTGGATGATTTCGCCGAAATCCCTGAACCAGACCCAACAGAGGGGGCGCTCGCTACCATGGAGGCAAAGGAGATCTGGAAAAGGGTCAGGGGCTGCATCAACGACACAAGTGAAGAGCGCGTGATGTACCTATGGCTGGTTCAAGACAGCACCGCCCCGAGATCGTGCGGCACCTGTCTGGAGACAACTTGACCCGAGAGAAGGTATACCAGATTGTGGAAAGGGTCCTTCGCTGCTATCGCAAGCGCTATCCTCGCTCCAATGATATTTGAGGTGAGAAACCGAACGGGTCCTCCAGCATGAGCGAGATTATTGCCTCTAAAGAGGCAGGCATCATGGCGAAAAATAGGGGTGATTTGTATTTATGGATATGGAGGGATAAAATATGATCGCGAATACCAGGAGCTGCTTGGTACATAGAAACTGAGATCTTTGCAATGCAACTGCGGCTGAAGGAGCGCAAATCGTGTCTCAACCTGTTGACTCGAATCACGCAAGTGAAGAGACTTTGATAACATATAGCCTGGGGTCCGAGACGATCGAGGAAGCAACAGCACAGCACATCAGTCAGTGTAAGACCTGCATGAGCGAAGTCACCGAGGTTCGTTCGCTGCAGCGTGCGCTGAAGAAAAAGCTCACTCGCTTCGACTGCCCCTCCGCGGAAATGCTCACAGCCTATGCGTTGGGCGAAATCCCGCCCTGGGCGCGCGCGGAGGTGTGGAACCATCTGCACAACTGTCCGCGCTGTACCGAGGAAGTCCAGGTGACCCAACAGGCCTACGCTATGCTCTTTTCCCCGCATCTGTGGCAAACTATGCATCGCGTCGTGGCATCGCTCGTCCTCAATCCCCAGTATAGTGTTCGTGATATCGAAGATGACGGCATGCTGCCGCAGATGTTTCAAAGTTTCCTCGCCAGAGATATCGAGGTCAATCTGGGCCGCTACGAAGTAGAGCGGGGAAAATTCCTCCTGACCGGGAGAATCCACCAGAAACAGGCGGCAACATCCACTTCCTCCCCCACCCCTCTTGCTGTCCGCCTTCTCCGGATCAATGGAGGTCAGCCGCCCGAACTTATCGATGAGACGCCGCCAGGACCAGACAACTTCTTCGAGCTGGCTCCCGTGCCTCCAGGTACCTATCAGCTCGAAGTATTGTTATCTGATCGCCTGGTCGAGATAGGCGTGCTGAAGCTATAAGTATGCTGGCAAATTGCTCGTAAGACAGCAGGCAGAAGGACTGCAAGAAGGGAAGGCATGCAACAATGAGCGAGCGCAAAGATATCGAATTCCTCATCGAGGCCATTCTCCGCAGTACGGAAGCCGAGTGGAACAGCCTCAACGAGGCATTGATTGGCGATTATACATCAGATGAACTCCAGGAGCTTGCAGACCAGTTAAAGCTCCACTCCTTTGACCATTTACTGCACACCAATCTTGAGCAGGCGCAGCACATGGCGAAGTTCATTCAGCAGCTTGGCAAAGCAGCGGACTCCAGGTGGGTCCATGGCCTCGGACTGCTCGCCCGTGCCGACGCCGTCCACCATAGCGGGCAGCCAGGGCAAGCGATGGAACTATTTCAGCAAGCAGGGGAGGTCTTCCTCCAGGCCAGGGACCAGGTCGGTTGGGCGCGCGCCCGCGGAGGGTGGGTCGTTGCCGCCACCTATGCCGGTCTTATCAGAGAGAAGGACCTGCTCGAGATGAACGAAGCGCGCCAGGTGTTTCGTGACACCGGCAACCGGTATCGCCTGGCGATGATGGATCAAGACATTGGGCTGGCGTGGCAAAAGCTTGGCAATTTTCAGGCAGCCATCGACTTGCTTGAACAGGCACTTACTACGCTTGGTCCCGATATGACGCCAGCCGAGTCCAGGCTGCGTGGCATGATCCTGGGCAACACAGCAACGACTTATCTTTGGGTGAGCAACCTTGCCAGGGCTGCCTCGCTCTTTCAACAAGCACACGCGCTCTTTCTTGAAACGAACAGCAGTAGCTATGCTTCGCTGACCGAGATGCACATCTCGGTGATCGAGCGTTTGCATGGACACTGGCGTAATGCCCTGCACCTGTTGCAGTCTGCTATCGAGGGCCTACGCAATGCAAAGCTCCCGACTGAAACAGCGCTCGCATTGACCTATCAAGCGGATCTGCTTCTCGCTCTGAACCGCTACGAGGAAGGCGTCGTTGCCGCCACCGAAGCAGTCACATTACTTCGCGAAGTTGAAGCCCCTCTTCACTTTATCAATAGCTGTTGCATGCTGGCCCGAGCGCTCTACCGTTGCAACGATGTGGACGGCGCTCTTGCCTACTTGCTCGAGGTCGAGCACCTCACTGCCCGGACTGAAACGCTGCAGGTCGACTTCCCTCTGGCGCTAGAACGCGCCTCGCTGTTGCTCTCTCGTGGAAGAGCCATGGATGCAAAGGAGGTAGCGCTCGCCTTCCTGAAAACGCCGATGACGAAAGGAACCACCCTGCACCGGCAGACATTTGGAGATAAGGGACGGAGGTGATACACTAGAAGAGAAGTTCTAAAGGAGGAAGCAGAAGATGGCATGGTATCGCAACGATAAAGCAGCGGTGGCAGAGGCGTTGAAAAGAGGAGAACACCCTGATCT
>WNGE01013964.1_pt1 | contig 10176 bp, 8 predicted proteins | sample 5400651 | NCBI WGS metagenome assembly WNGE01 (sample SAMN13153370, study PRJNA577476) | soil metagenome | isolation source: 60 cm soil or saprolite under grassland replicate 2 | place: USA:California | collected 2016-06-15
GTCGCCGTCAGTCTTCGCAGGGGGCGTCGTGAGTTTGCGTCGCTCCCCAGTTTCGACGGAAAGCAGGTAGATGCACCACGGGTCTTCCTCGGCGGCTTTGTCGACAATGGCAAGCGTGCGTCCGTCTGGCGACCAGGCGACATCCTGATTCATGACTCCCCGCTGCTGCCAACCATACGCGTCCGTCAGTTTGCGCTCAGCACCACCAAGGGACGGAACGATGTAAAAGCCTTTGCCCTCGCCGGTGCCGCGCATGAAAGCTATATAGCGCCCGTCGGGCGACCAGGCCGGACTCATATCGCGGCCCGGATCGGTAGTCAGACGCAACGGCTCACCTGCCCCGATCAGTTTGACGTAAACGTCAAAGTTTGGTCTTTTATTTGTCCAGACAAAAGCGATTTGCTTACCGTCCGGCGAGAACGCGACGTTGCGCTCAATGCCCGGCAGGCTCGTCAAGGGCGTGACTTTGAGCGGCGCGGCGGGCCGGCCAGGTTGAGCCCGCGCGAAAAACTTGTAGAGGCCGAATGACAGGCCCGCGAGCGCGGCGATGAGAAGGACAGCGGTTAGTGCGACGCCCGTCTTGTGCCGCTTGATCTCGGTGACGGCGAATTCGAGACTCGAAGTCCGCGCGGCAGTTCCAACTTGCTCGGTTTGGGGAACACCTTGCTCTCGCGCCGACGCCACTACTACCTGACCTCCTGACGTCACCGCTTCGCCGTTCGCCTCCGACGCCGCGGACCGTTCGATCTCGGCCTCGACCTCGAGCCGGCGCCGCAGCCGCCTGAGATCAATCGACATGTCCTTAACCGTCTGGTAACGCTCTTCGCGGTCCTTGGCTAATGCCTTCGTCACGATCCGCTCCAACTCAGCCGGGGCTGCCGGCGCCAGTCGCGCGAGTGGGGCCGGCTCCCGCTCCAGGATGGAAACGATAATGTCGCCGTATGTCTCTCCCGAAAACGGACGCCGGCCGGCGACCGTCTCGTAGAGCACGACCCCTAAGCTCCAGACGTCGGTGCGGGTGTCCACCTGCAGGCTTCGCGCCTGCTCCGGCGACATGTACTCAGCAGTGCCCAACACCATACCGGGGTTCGTCCTGATGATCTCTCTGGTCGGAGCTTCGAACTCGCCCGCCTGGAATTCCGCAAGGTTCTCCGTCAGCTTCGCCAGGCCGAAATCCAGGACCTTAACGTAACCGTCGCGCCGGAGCATGATGTTTTCGGGCTTGATGTCGCGATGTACAACGCCTACCTCGTGCGCGGCGGCGAGGGCATCGGCTACCTGGGCCGTCACGTCGAGAGCCTCGCGCAGGCGTAGCGGCGCGTGTGTCAGCCGATCGCGCAGCGTCTCGCCTTCGACGTACTCGGTGACGATAAATTCGGTGCCGTCGACCTGCCCGACCTCATGGACGGTGACGATATTCGGGTGATTGAGGGCCGAGGCAGCCCGCGCCTCCTGCCGAAAGCGCTGCACCTGCGTTTTGTCATGCGTGAAAAATTCCGGCAGAAGCTTCAGCGCCACACGGCGGCCCAACTCAGTGTCCTCGGCCAGATAGACTCGGCCCATGCCTCCCGCGCCGATGAGCGAAAGCACACGGTAGCGTGCAATCGTCCGCCCCAGGAGCGCATCCGTCTCGCTCTCGGCGAGCAACCCGGCGGCAACCGCGAGCGCCGGAGATGCGATGAATCCCGACGCCTGCTGGTGTGACGCGAGCAACGACTCGACTTCGCGACGGAGCGCCGGGTCGTCTGCGCAAGCGCGTTCGAGAAAGGCGGCGCGCTCGTCAGAGTCAACCTCCAGCGCGGCGTGGAATAAGTCGCCGATTTGCCGATAGCGTTCGGGCGTCATAAAAAACAGTGCTACTGACGAGTGGCGACAAGTCTTCAAACTTGTCGATTGTCATTCGTCAGCAGTGTCTAAATCCAAGAGAGCGTCTGACCGTTTAGAGTTCCGCCTTTGGGTCGGTGCAGTTAAGAACAGTTTCCGCCTGAAGGCGGGACTCCCAACTTAAGATACTACCCACTCGTCACAGCGCTTGACAGTTCACGGTGAAGCCAGGCGCGGGCGAGGCTCCAGTCACGCCGCACCGTACCCTCAGAGACTTTCAATACCTCGGCGACCTCCTCGTTGGTCAGGCCCCCGAAGAAGCGCAGCTCCACAATCTTGCTCTGCCGCGGGTCGAGTTCGGCGAGCGTCACAAGCGCCTCGTCGAGTGCGACCAGGTCCGTGCCTTTCTCGTCCGCGACGAGGGCCGCCTCGTCGAGCGTGACCGCCCGCGCCCTGCCGCCGCGCTTGTCGTAGCCGCGCGCGCGCGCGAAGTCAACGAGAATGCGGCGCATCAATTGAGCCGAGACGGCGAAAAAATGCGCGCGGTTCTGCCAACGCACGTTCTTCCAATCAATGAGGCGGACGTAGGCCTCGTTGACCAGCGCGGTGGTTTGCAGGGTGTGAGCCGCGCGCTCGCGTCCCATGTAGTGGTGCGCGAGGCGGTGCAACTCCTCATAGACGAGCGGGGACAACTCATCGAGGGCAGCCTCGTCGCCTTCGCCCCAGGCGACTAAGAGCCGCGTGATCTCTTTCGGCGAGTGCGTCCGCATAAAACCTCTTCCTGCGGTACGCCGCAGAAATTACCACAACTGGGCCAGACACTCTAGCAGGCTCCTGAAAAACCATTTCCAGCCACAGAGACACCGAGACACAGAGGACGAACCAAAATGAAAGAGCCAGTATTTGTTCGGGATTCCAATTGATTTCCTTTCAGTCTTTCTCTGTGCCTCTGCGTCTCTGTGGCTGATTTGCTTTTTTTCAGCAACCTGCCAGGTGCTCGTGCCATGGGCAAAAAGAATCTGTCGCCGTTGGCACTTTCGCGAAGCGTTCCCGCTTTAAAGAGTAGAGAAGACCAAAAGCGGGGAGGGCGCAAGCCCAGTTAGAACTTCAAAGGCACTCGACACCGAGACTAAGCACTTAAGGAGGAGACGACGATGAAAAGAATGAAGAGACTTACTTGTGCAGTCGCAGCACTGACTGCGCTGCTAATGCAGCCCAACGCGGCGCTGGCTGTTTTCAAGGGCACCATGCGCGGTGATTTACCATTGACGTTCGAAGTCCAGCCCGCTAATGCGAATACCAATTCCACCGCCGTGACCATTACGTTTATCGACTCGAAAGGTAGACCGGACGTAGAAGCGCTCACGTTTGAGGTCGGCGCTGGTGAAGCAAATATTCACTCTGTCCCTATCCCAAGGGGCACCCGCCGCATAGTCATACAAGTGGACGACCCTCCTGGCGGCAGTTGTCGCTTTAAGATGGCGCAAGGTGTCAACTCGTCTGGTAGTCCAATTCCAGTCATTGAGGAAGTCGTCGATGGTGACATTCGATTTACCCTCAACGTCGTCTGATCGCGCTCCAGGTTCGCGAAGCTACGAGAGCGCGTCTTTATTAATTGTCCGCGGCCACCGGCGACCCGCGCGTGCCGTAACGAAAGCCGCTCGGGTTGGAGACCTGAGCGAAGAAAGGAGCAAACCATGAAACGCAATCACACTTTGAAGCTGGCAGCGTCCGTGATCCTGATAGCCCTCGCCTCCGCGTCGGCTGCAGCACAGTGCAGCAGTGCGACCGTAGTCGGCACTTACCGCTACCTCTGGACGGGCTACGGCTCGTTTGGCGGTGCAGCCGAGCCGCCGTTAAGGCCGAACGGGCCTTTCACGCCTTTCGCGGCCGTCGGGCTGACAACCTTCAATGCCGACGGCACGTCGTCGAACACCGATACCGTCCAAATCGCCGGCGGCGTGTTCGATCGCAGCTTCACTAACACCTACCAGGTCGGCGCCGATTGCCGCGGCACGATCACGGTCCAGGGGGCAAGCGAGCCGACCGCTCACATTGTCGTCGCGCCCGACGGGAGCGAGATTCTTTTCATCAACTCGATCCCCGGCGTCGTCATCTCCGGCTGGTACAAGCGTCAGTAGGCGCAAGAGCGTCGCCGCGATCGGTTTTCAGACGAGTCGACAATTTCTGTCGAGCGAAAAGGGGAATGCCTATGTCATGTCAATATATGAATGCCGCGTTCGGCACATTAATTCATAGAAGATCACTGGCCCTGCTTCTGCTGTTGGCACTGATGCTGATATCGGGCAGCGCGCGCGCGCAGTCAGTGCTGACGGATGACGCCCACACAAGCACAGCGCCGAAAACCATCGACTCGAACTTCGGCACAAACCCCAACCTGTTGGTCAACGCCGCGGGGAACGTGTACGTCAAGTTCAAGCTCTCTTCGACTCTGCCCGTCAATACGCCCGGCACCGCCGTCGAGCGGGCCACGCTCAAGCTCTACCTCGCCAACATCACCGTTGCCGGCAGGCTGGACGTGTACACAGTCGCCGGTGCCTGGGACGAGGCGACGATCACCGGGCACAACGCACCACCTCTCGGTAACTTATTGACGACCACCACGCAACTTGGGCTGGACAAGCGCGGCAAGTTTCTCGTGATTGACCTGACCGGGTTGATTCAGCAGTGGCTTGGTGATGATGGGCAGGGGACGAACGGGCTGCCGAACTATGGCCTCGCCCTCGTCGCGCACGCCGTGGATGGGACTACACCCGAAGTGGCGAACATAACCTTCGACAGCAAGGAGAACTCACAGACAAGCCACGAGCCGCAGTTGAATATTCAATTAAGAAGCGCCGGGGGCGGGCTTCAAAAGGTCGAACGCGACGCGACGCTCACTGGCGACGGTACGGCAGTCACACCACTCGGGGTCGCCGCGGGCGGCATCAACACAACGCATCTGGCTAACAACGCTGTAACGAGCGCAAAGATCGCCGACGGCGCGGTGACTTCTACGAAGGTCGCGGTCCCACTATCGCTCACAAGCAGCGATGCCGGCGCGACGCTCTCGGTGACGAACACTGGCGCGGGCGCGGCCATCAGTGCCAACGGCGCGATCGATACCACCGCGCAATACAACATTCTTGGCGAGCGAGTGCTGGGTACGGCCGGTACTAACAACATCTTCGCGGGCTTTGATGCGGGCCGGCTCAATACAACCGGCAGCAACAACTCGTTCGTCGGCGCGCGTGCGGGAGAGTCCAATACAACCGGAATCAGCAACGCCTTCTTTGGCATGAACGCGGGCGGGAACAACCAGACGGCTTGCTGCAATGCCTACTTCGGCGCCTTCGCCGGCGAGACCAATACAACCGGCGCTTACAACGCGTTCTTCGGATTCGATGCCGGCTTTTCGAACGTCGCCAGCGGCAACTCTTTCTTCGGCAGTGTCGCCGGGCAAGGCAATACAACGGGCAGCAACAACTCATTCTTCGGCAGGTCGGCGGGTTCGCAGAATACAATCGGTGGTGACAACTCGTTTTTTGGCGCTCTTGCAGGCAATGTCAACTCCACCGGTATCAAGAACTCCTTCTTCGGCAGCTCTGCCGGCTGGGTCAACACGACCGGCAGCGGCAATTCATTCTTCGGCTTCCGCGCCGGCCAGGCAAACACGACGGGTGCCGCCAACTCCTTCTTCGGTAATTCAGCTGGCCTAGGCAACACCAGCGGCATTAGCAATTCCTTCTTCGGCGCGCAAGCCGGAGCTAGCAACACCACGGGCATCGGCAATAGTTTCTTCGGGACCCGTGCTGGCGGCTCTAACACCACCGCCAGCTTTAACGCCTTCTTCGGCAATGATGCCGGACTTGAGAACACGACAGGCGACGATAACTCCTTCTTCGGCGACTCCGCCGGCCGCTCGAACACCACGGGCCGCAGCAACTCCTTTTTCGGCACGGGTGCCGGCTCTGCTAACACCACTGGTAAGGCTAATTCCTTCTTTGGCGATTCTGCCGGCCTGCTCAACACAACGGGCGGCGATAACTCCTACTTCGGCAGTGCATCCGGTGAACAGAATACAACCGGTCAAAGCAACTCCTTCTTTGGAAATCAAGCAGGCCGTTTTAATGCGACGGGTAGCGAAAACTCATTCTTCGGCAGCTTGGCCGGGCTGGCCAATACAGCCGGCGGCTTAAATTCCTTCTTCGGCGCCCATGCCGGTGTGTCGAACACGACGGGGAGCCTCAATTCATTCTTCGGAATCGACGCCGGGTATTCGAATACGACGGGCAACAACAACACCTTTTTCGGCGCCGCCGCCGGCACATTTAATACGACCGGTGAGTCCAATTCATTTTTCGGGAAAGGGGCCGGCAATACAAACACGACCGGCGGCTTTAACTCATTTTTCGGGCGATCGGCTGGCCGGGACAACACGAGCGCCAGTAGCAACTCATTTTTCGGGTACCAGGCTGGCGTAACCAACACGACCGGCAACGGGAACGCATTCTTCGGAACCGAAGCTGGGCTGTTCAATACGACCGGCGGCAGCAATTCATTCTTCGGAAGCAGTGCCGGCTACCGCAACACAACCGGCACGGGCAATACGTTCGTTGGTGAAGGTGCGGGAAGTTTCAATACTGCCGAATCTAACAATACCTTTGTCGGTTCAGGATCAAACGGAGCGGCGGGCATTACCAATGCCACTGCCATCGGTGCGAATGCCTCGGTGACGCAGAGCAGCAGCCTTGTGCTCGGTAGCAACGGCGTCAATGTCGGCATCGGCACGAGCGCGCCCAAAACGAGACTCCACGTTATCAGCGGCAAGATTTATGTGGAAGCGAATGGGCAGGGCGTCATCCTGAAATCGCCGGGCGGCGCATGCTTCGAGCTGACGGTGACGAACGCGGGGGCTCTCGCGATCGCGGCAGTGGCGTGTCCATAAGATCGGACTGGCCCACGACGAAGATCGTCGTGCCCGTGAAAGTGCTGGGGAATCTGGACAATTGGAATCCGGCCACGTGGCAAACAGACGCCTTCTACGGGAATCCACTGGCGGGCTTCGGCACGCCGTAGGCTTGGAGAAGGTTCATCTGCCAGCCGGCGATGGGGCATAGCCGTGGCTCTCTGCCGCGCTACTGGAGGTCACACCATGTTGAGAACCATGCTCTGCATATTCGCCCTGCTGCTTTTGCTCGGCGGGCTGGCCGCTGCGGCTGTGGCCGGTTATATGCTGTTCGCACCGAGTGACGAAGAGGTGCTCTATGAGCAAAAGCACAAAGAAATGACTGAGAAGTACCAGCAGGCCCGAGTCGCCAGGGATCCTTCAGAGAGGGTCCGCCTGGTGAAAGAATCGGAGGCGGCCGCAAATTCTGCCCGAGCCTGGGAAGAGGGCGCCAGAGCGAGGCGCAGGGGCGTGCAACTCGGCCTGGGCGCTGGTTGTGTGGTCGTTCTCTTCAGCTTCGTCGTCCTGTTCCTTACGTTTGTCGGGCGCAAGGCCGCCCTCGTATAATTCGCTACGTCACGGTCTGAACAAGATTCCAGTTAGGAACCGTGAAGGTCGACTTGAACAAGCGTCGAGGATAACTATCGCAGCAGAATATCAGCCCAATTACTTAGCCTTGTACGAATCCGGCGAACTGGCGGAGAGGGTGCGAGCCCTTGAAAAGCTATTATTTAGCTGTACCGTCTGCCCACATGACTGCGGCAACAACAGGATCGAGAATCAGCTAGCCAGGTGCTTCTCCGGCAGGCTACCTATCGTCAGTTCTTACACCGCGCATTTCGGCGAAGAGCCGCCGCTCTCCGGCACGCGCGGGGCCGGCAATATTTTTTTCGGAAACTGCAATCTGCGCTGTGTGTACTGTCAGAATTATCAAATTTCGCAGGCCCACAAAGAACAGATCAAGAATGAAGTGACACACGAGCGGCTGGCGGAAATGATGCTTGAATTGCAGGCGCGCGGTTGTCACAACATCAATTTTGTTTCGCCCACCCATTTTGCGCCACAGATGGCCCGCGCAATTCTGATCGCGGCTGAGAAAGGGTTGCGCCTCCCTATCGTTTACAACACGAATGCCTATGATTCGGTTGAAGTCCTGCGACTGCTTGACGGCACCGTCGATGTTTACCTGCCTGATTTGAAATACGCTGAAGACGAAGCCGGTTTCCTGTATTCAAAAGTACGTGAGATGTATCGCCAGATGGGCGATCAGCTCGTTTATTCCGAAGACGGACTGGTGAAACGCGGGCTGCTGATTCGCCTGCTCGTGCTGCCGAACGATATCGGCGGGTTGCGCGGTTCGCTCCGCTGGATTCGAGATGAACTTAGTCCGCGCATCGCGGTTTCGCTGATGGCCCAGTACTATCCGACCAATGCAACCGGAACGAATCAACGGTATGTCCTGCTCTCGCGGCGCATCAGCGAATCAGAATGGTTGCGCGCCGCGTCGGCTCTGGATGAATTCGGAATCGAACAGGGATGGATGCAGGAGTATGATGGGGCGGCATTTTACTATCGCCCGGATTTCAGTGATCGAGAAACACCGTTCAAGGACATCAGGGATTTTGCTACCTGATGACTCAACGGTCTTTCACTCTGGCATATCTGGATAAGCCAACCATTTCGGGAGCGTAGGATGAGCATCGGCCCGCTAAAACGACGAAGTTCGTTGCCCTCCAGCTTTCTTACCGGGCTCATAGGTTGGAACGGCTTTTTTGTTATTGTCGCGGTGATCCTGGGCGACGCGAGATCTGCCGGAAAGTTATTTCTGCTGGCTTCGATAATAGCGTTGGGCCAAGTCCTCCTTTTGCGCCTCCTGTTCTTTGTTCTCAGACTTGATCGCAGCATGTTTGCCGGCGGGTTGTGGGGAGGAGTGCTGGGCGTACTAGGCGTCCTCGCCGAGACGCGCGCGACGCGAGTATTCGATCGGCATATTTTGATTTGGTTGGCGATCGGCGCTTATATCGGAATCGCTGTGGGCCTCTTTCTCTGTTATTTCTATCGAGATGATCGACGCATCGAAAAGGAGGCTGCGACAAAAGGCAGGCCAGTTGATTATGGCCGGGACGCCCATTGGTTGGAGCCGTTTTTCTTTGGCGCGGTCGCCTATCTCTTCGCATTCATTCCCAGGTCTTTTGCATTGGCTGTCATCGTTTTGGTCATTGGGGCAATCAGTGGAGTGCTTGCAGCCGGAGTAAGTCATTTCTTTATCTTCTCAACGGCGAGAAAATCCATCGTGCCGGTTTTGTTGAGTCTTGTAGCCGGCGCGATTCAAGGCTTCATTAGCGGCTTACTCTTTCGAGAATTTGCGACAGATTTTCTCTTATCTCCACTGCTACACGGTGCAGTCGCCGGAAGCCTGACTTACTTAATGACCGCGATTAGAGGAAAAGCACTGGCCAGCAGTGAGCTAACGACAGAAGTTCATCAGGACACTTTGTGATGCTGCAGCTTGTTTTTCGCGTGCTACATATCGCAGCAACTTGCACCTCACTCGGTGGACTGGTTTACGCCCGAATGGTGCTTTGGCCTGCATTGGATTTACTTCCCGAACCGCAGCGGGGAAGTTTCCTGGGTAGCGCGATTCGACGATTCGCATATATCAAATGGACTGGTGTGTCAGTTGTCGCTGTGACCGGGATTGTTCAGTGGATTTGGACATACCCTTATGTCATGGACCACCAGCTCTACCTGTTGTATTTTGTGATCAAAATGGCCGGAGCGGTCGGTCTTTTCAGTATTACCTTCTTATTGGCGCTGCCCGCTGAGAAGTTGCGGGGTATGCAGACATACCGGGCATTTTGGTCGGGTCTGAATATTGTTTGCGGTCTAACGATTCTGGTCGGCGCCGCGCTGATGAGATCAGTTCCCAAAGTCTTTCCGTAGGTTTTCCGTTGATCAAATCCGCAAGCCGACGCAGAGCATATGAATAACAAGAAAGCCCAGGTTGGAAGTAGAGCCCCCGATTTCATGCTCGTGGATGATACTGATCATGAATGGCGTCTTTACGATAATCACGGAAAGGTGGTCGTTTTACTCTTTTACCCGGGCGACGAAACACCTGTTTGCACCAGGCAGATGTGTTCGCTGCGCAATCGTTGGCCGGACTATGCGGCGACCCAAGCTGAGATAGTCGGAATTTCCACCGACTCTGTCGAGTCGCATAAGAGCTTCAGAGAGCATCATGATCTGCCACTGCGTTTGCTCGCTGACGTTGATCGAAGCGTCGCGGATCTTTATGGCGCAAAATCTTTGATCCCCGGCAAAGTCGCGCGCTCAGTTTTCGTCATCGACGCGGAAGGCGTTATCCGTTATCGCGACGTGCGGCCGATTGGGTTGTTACGGCC
>WNGE01015361.1_pt1 | contig 10175 bp, 1 predicted proteins | sample 5400651 | NCBI WGS metagenome assembly WNGE01 (sample SAMN13153370, study PRJNA577476) | soil metagenome | isolation source: 60 cm soil or saprolite under grassland replicate 2 | place: USA:California | collected 2016-06-15
CTCTTAATGAAAGAGTCTTGTATAAAGAAATATATAGAGTATTAGAGGGCTAGTTCCTAGAATTCAGGATTTTAAAGAAGACAAATAGTAGTGTTTTAACACACTCTTGATTAGATCTACTAATAGATCAGATACATAGAGTAAGTCAAGGAAAATCGAAGATATAGATAGAGATAGTAAAGATAAGAGAAGTATTAAGAGATATAGAGAGAGAATTAAAGCCGATAAAGGAGTGGATTCTGGATTAGGTTACTATTAGTACTACGTACAAGCTAAAGGTAAAGAAGATCTAACTAGTTAATAAGAATAATAGAACTAGAAGCACCTCTAGAGGGAAACTAGACTAGTACGAACAATCGTTTACAAGAGATACTCTCTAAGAACACATTGGCTAATTTAAGGATTACCTGTTGTTATAAAGGGCTATAATTCCACAAGGATCCTAGTTGACCCTAGAATGAATCAAGGAGCTTGATATTAGAGACTAGCTCTAGCCAAGAGAGAGAGAAATGTTAATCGAGATACTAATCAACTATAAAGTAGTAATTACGTTCAATTAGACTAAGAGCTCCTAGATTTACGAAGATGTTAGCCCTCTAATTGTTATCAAGATAATAGAACATAAAGCATAACAGGAACTAAGCTTTCTAGTTCTAAGAGTACTTCTACTAATTATTCTTGAAATCCTTAGGGATTAGCTCTAAAGAGGAGTACTCGAATATTGTAATAGGCTATATCGAAATCCATAGTTCCTAGTTACTAAGAAACTCGCTAGTATATATCGACTTATTAACGCTATAATAAAGCTTAATTTAGTCACCTTATGCAATACAAACCTACCTCTCTCAGTTGATGAATTCTCTAAAGAGTTTGCTAGATGTACTATAGCTTTATTAATTGACTTCTTTTCTAGATACGACTAGCTAGTTCTAGTACCTGAGTACAGAGACATGACAGCTTTTATAACGCCTCTTAGACTTCTCTAAATGACTACACTACTATAAGGGGCAACGAATTTAGTAGCACAATTCATACGTGTAATAATGAGGATTCTAGATAAACTCTTCCTAACTATTACAATGCCTTTCCTAGATAATATTAGAGTCAAAGGCCCTTATACTACATATGACAATAAAGAGACTCTTCTTAGGATCTAATAGTATGTATACAAACATATTCTAAATCTTAACAAAACCATAGATCGGATTGAGCATACAGGAGCTTACATTAGGGCCAAATCGTAGTTTTGTCATAATAGGATAAATATCGTTAGGTTTATTTATAGGTATAATAGTAGGACCCCTACTACTTTGAAAGTGATCAAGATACTAGAATGGCTAGCTTATAGGAACATCACTAAAGGAAAGGCGTTTATTAGAGTTTGTGTGTATTACTAGATCTAGATCAACGGTTTTGCTATAATCACTACACCTATCTATTAGCTCTTTAAGAAAAATGTTAAGTAGAACTAGGGAATAGAACAAGAAAAAGCCATAGATAGCCTCAAAACAGCTCTTACTACTACACTAGCCCTATACAAAATTCAGTATAGGCTAGGATAGAGTACTATTTATGTTAGAGTAGATATAAGTCTTAAAGGTTAGAGAGGAGTTATAGGATAGTTTACTAAGAATAGATAACGTAAGGTCGCTCGATATAAATCTAGACTCTAGAATAAGGTAGAACGTAATTACAATACTATAAAAAGAGAATGCTAAGGAGTTCTTAAGTGCCTTCAAAGGCTTTAATACTAGCTATATAGAGTATACTTTATTCTGGAAACAGATGTTAAGGTTCTTGTTATATAGCTTAACCGTGCTACTATAGACCTCCTAAGAGCTCTTATTACTCAATAGATTATATAGATTCAGAATTTTGACTTTGAGGTTCACTATATTAAGGGTATAATATACACGGCGACTAATAGACTCTCTCGACGACCTTAGACTAAGTCTAATGACTTAGATGACTTATATAAGAGAGATATCAATGACTAGATTATGGCCGAACTAGACTACCTTAGGATATCGACTTTATCTATTAAGGAAACTACTAGTGATCTAGAAGAGCCCTTAGATAAAGGATTCTTAGAACACTTATAAAGTCTTACTTGATTCCTAATGATGTTAAAGAAGCCTAATAGTATGTCTTGAGTTAAGTTCTATGTACTTAAGAGAGAAGCTACTAAATATAGTGTTTAAAACTAATAACTATAGAGGAATGTAAGTAAAGCCTTTCTACTAAGATTAGTAATCGACTTAGATAAGTACTATATAGAACTACTTAAAGCTCTCTATAATGAAGTAGGCCATAGAGAAAGAGAAAGTACCTATAACCACTTAGCTACCTAGTATTTCTAGAATAGAATGTATCTTGATATCAAAAAGTATATAAATAGTTACAAGAAGTGTTAGTACAAATTAAAGGCATACTTAGAGAAAGCCTTGTTCTCTACTCGAGTTAGTCAACTATTCACTAACCTTACTATTAATATAGTTTATCTACTAAATACTAAAGGATATACTAGTCTTATTATATACTAAGACAAACTCTCTAGGTAGCCTAAAGCTCAAGCTCTTTGTACTATTAACGCTAAGGCTATTATAGACTTCATTTAGTAAGAAGTTATATATTGACATAGAATATTCAAGAGACTGACTATTAATAGTAGGGCTAAGTTCAAAAAGGAAGTCATTGAAATACTTCAAAGATATAGAGTAAGATAGGTACAAATATTAGTATATAATGCTCAAGTAAATAAGAAAATCAAAGAAGGCTATAAGCTGATTCTTAATGCTCTTATAACGCTTATAGAAGGAAGAAAGACTAAATGATCGTAATACTTATACGCTATTCTTCTTGTAAAATATACTTTAATATATAAGCTAACTAAACACACGTCATTCTACTTAGTATATGGCCGTGAAGCTATACTACTAATCAAGACAAAATACTCAACTTAAAGGACCCTTAGCTAGAATGATATTTATATACATAAAGAACTATTAGTAGTTTAAGCTTAGTAGATTAAGATATAGAATAAGGACGTTTTAGAATCAATAACTAAGTAGACTTAGAAGTATTAAGAAGGACAAGAGTATTAGGACAAGACATATAACATTTAAAAAGAGCTTATTAATGTTAAAGACACTATCTTATATTATAATACTTTTACTATTAATTATAACAAGTCTAAAGCTACAAAGTTGAATTAGAGATAACTAGGACCTTATTGAGTTATAACTACTAATAATATAAAAGGGGTCTATACTCTAGAAGATATAAATAGAGCTACTCTAAGAGGAACCTTCTCTAGTAACTGACTTAAGAAGTTTATTAAGCAAGACTAATACTTTAGAGCTTCTAATAAGAAGGTAATTAATATTATAGAAGAAGAACGTCAACTTATAATTAAGAAAGAAGTATAATAGTTAGAAAAAGAGGAAGCTTAGGTAGGTGTCTTAGAGTAAGAAGAGATTAAGACCCTACTAAAGCCTATAAAAAGGTTAGTAATTCAACCTCCTAGGATTTCTAAACATAAGAAGGGATAGTATATACAATTCCTTAACGATTAAGAAGAGGAATGTTAGTAAGAAAGATCAAAGAGCCTAGAAAGTTCGAAATTTAGACTATGAACTTCTTAATAGAAAAGAACTATAGTCAGATAATTAAAGCCTAGAAAACCCCTAAGAGTAAGATAGATTCTTGGCCTTATAGTCACTAAAGTAATACTTACCCCTAAAGATAAATCCCTAGAAGCTTAGTCAAGATACTACAATGCCTCTATCTCTGTCTTTAAGCTAGGACACACACAATTCATACACCTTACTACATAGATAAAGGTAGTAGCTATGGCCTAGATACCTGAAAACAAGGAGAAAAGTAGTAAAAAGTCAAAGTTCCTTATAAATGAATTAAAGTTAAGAGGTTACCTCCTACCCTAATAGGCTAAAGAATAGGGTAATATAATACGAGTGTTCTAGTATTAACTAGACGTCTTTCTACAATGCTACAAACACCTAGATATCTAAGGATAGGTTCGACTATTAGTTAATAATCTAGAGACCCTAATAGAGCCTATTATACTAGAAGTAGATAGGATGTTAGATACCTTAGTAAATCTCAGAGTTTGACGTTAGAGAGACTATATTAGCAATGTACTACTACCTTTCCTGGTAGTATAGGCTCGTAGTATACTATAAGAGACTAGGAATAGGTTAGTAGTTATAACTAAGAAATAGAGTTAAGAGGTTACTCTCTAATAAGCTAGTAATATCTCATAGAGCTAATAGTTCTCTATATAATTTAAAGAAAGCTAATGCCCTACTAAGTCAATATACTATAGAGACACCTAGGAATTACTCTTAAGAGTTAAGAGAGCTAATAAGTCCTTACTAAGCTAATAGGTTCTCTACTAGTGTCTACTAGGACTAAAAAGAAAAGAGACAGTAAAAGTAAGATAAAAACATAGAAAAAGTCTAGAATCTAAAGTCTAGTCTAAGGGGCTAGAGTCTAATCTAGAAGGGCTAGTACTAAAAGAAGACTAGAAGCTAGTATTTAGGGCTAAAGGTTAGTAGAGGAAGAAATCCTAATATTAGTAGCTATAAGTAATACATAATTAACAAAAGAGACAATAGAAGAGAGCTAAGTAACAAGAACAGGAAGAGGTGATACTAAGGGCCTAAAGGCTTACTATTCGTGTATAAAGCAGTAGTGGCCTAGAAGAGGCAACTTAGTAACTGAGCATTACATTTCTCTATAGAGAGTACGCCTAAAGAAGTATACTAGAGGCGTCTAAGTATTATATAAGACGTTAGGTACCCCTTGACCTACCTTACTAAAGACTAGGAAAAGAGAAAGAAAAGAGAGAGAATACTTCACTTTAAGCCTTTACCTACCTACTTAAGTAAAAGCACTTCTATATATCTAAGGTATTTAATAACATATAAGGTAATGTGATTAAGGACCTTAAATCATAGTATATATTAATATACCTAATAATAGAAAAGGATAGAGATACTTAAGGGTCAAGGTATACTACTTTTTAGCTTTAGAGATTTAAGGTTAAGAGGTAATAACACTATTACTAGAGTCTATGAAATAGTTAGCTACTCTTAAGAGGGCTAGGATTAAACACTTCCTAGGGTTTGTTATTAATATTATAGTATTATGTTTAAAGCTAAAGTTAAAGTTAAAGTCAAAGGTAGAGGCTCAAATCTAAGGAGTTAAGGTTATTAGTATAGACCTTTAGAAGAGAGACCTTAAGAAGAGGAGAGAAAACTTCCTAATATTATTAATAATAAATAAGGTATTTAGAGACAGTAGGACAACCTTAGGAAACGTCAGCTTATCCTATATAGTAAGAAAAGGAGTGAACTTCTAGAGAAGATATAGTTATAAGAGCAAAGAGACTAAAAGATCATACTAATAAGGCTATTAATAATAGTAAAAGTAAGGAGATACTTAACAGGAGCTATAGTAAGACTAGATTAACAAGTTAAGAGAAGAGAGTTATAAGAGAAAAGAAGGAATAGAGGAGAGAGACCTTCCTTTTATAAACACTAAGTAATAGATAAGTAAGTTAATTCACCTTAAGGGTTTTGTTTAAAGGTAAAGACATTAACGTCATTAGAGGACAATTATATAATAATAGCTAGTTATTAGTAATAGTTATAAATTAGGCACTCTTTAATAAAGGATAGTTTTTATATAGTTGTTTATTTTATATATAATTTCCTTTTTAGGTACTTAAGGGCAAGTACAAATAATAGAGAGGACGAATATAGTAGGAGAGTTAGTCATGTTAATAAGGAACCTTACTTAGCTAGATATCACGTACTAAATAGTTTATCTATTATATACTTACAACTAAGTAATAATATTTATCTTTTATTCTTTTTTATTAGAGTATCGTTTTTTTTTATATATATATAGTTAATAGTTATATCTTTTGTTTTAGTTTTAGGTCGTAATTAAGCATTTATCCTTTATAAGAGCTATATGTAATACATAGTGTAATCAGAAGGCACTATACTTGCTTTTCGTTCCTTTTATAATATAAGCGTAGCTCTCTCTCCTAGAGTCTTCTTCTTTCCTCCTTAGCTTTAGATCCTCGAATAGACCTTGGCTTTTGGTTTACGTAGTGCTCTATCTACTTTATGTCGTCTTATATAGTAGGATATTTTTCTACTTGTAATTTAGTAGAAGCTTTAACAAAGACATTAAATATCTTTAAGTATTTCTCTAAATATTCGATTTTGTTATCTTTTAATAAAAGACTCTCTTTATTCTTTTTAAAGTTTTTAGAAGTAGATAAATTTATAACTACTTTAATAGCTTGTTAAAGATTAAGAAAGTCTCTTAGTATATAAGCTATAGAAGACTATCGAGTTTTTTAATCTAATTAAAGTTAGTATATTTTTAATAATAATTTTAATAATTAGATTTACTGACCTAATTAAGGTATTCTAGCATTTTGTATATTAAGAGCTTGAATTTAACTTTTTAACAATCTAGTGTTTTCTTAAGAATATTTAATACTAATAATAATTCGTTAAAGGTGTTTTCAAAGAAGAGCATCTAATAATAATTAATATATAATATAAAATTTAATAATAAAATAAAACTAACCTTTTAAGTCTTCTATAACATTATTATTAAGAGAATCATTGTCTTCGTTTTCTATATTATAAACTATATTATTATTAAGCTCTATATAAGTGTCTTTAATAAGCGTTTTTAATATATCTTAAACAGCTAAATTTAGTACGTGAGCTAAACACATTATATTACCTTGAAATTTCATAGATTGTATATTATAATACTTTTTAAAAGCTTTTAATAATATATCGTTCGAACTTACATTATCTCTAGTTATATTATAAATAATTAGTATATTAATATTAATATAAAAATAAAAATAAATACATACCTAGTAATATTATATTCAATATTATAATCTTATAAAGTCTCTAATAAAACCTCTTTTATATAAACACTTGAGTACTTTTTAATAAGAGGCTTTATATCTAATAAGTGACTTTTTAATTCGAAGTTTTTATTAATATAATGACTATTAATCAGTTAGTAACTTTATTAATAATATTAATTGTCGGTATGTTCCCTTGTCACGTGCAGAGTAAGGGGCTGGGTTCCCCTATTCTCCAGGCCCCTTTGGGCCTAGGTGTATCAACACTCACTATATAAGCACTTCTCCCTCTATATCTAGCTTATTATACATGAATATATGAATGAACAGCAGTCACTACGGTTTTACGTCGAACCTTTGGTGATCACCCCGTGGTTAAACCAACAGTAATTAATGACCTGTAGAGGCACGTAGGGCTATATAGACCACGTAATCCAATTCTACATCTATAACTAGTCGAAAAGCGTTATATTAGCAAGGGCCTAGTTAGCCTAATCTGTAAGTCGATCCTAGTAGCACTATAATAGAGATCACTTAGCTATAATGGTCTCGTCCTTGACTATAATCGTATTGTTCTAGACCTCTTTGGGCTAGTAATTTCCTTTGTTCTTTAGTTTAGTATTTTACAATACACCGTGATCTTTGAACTCAGTGCTTGGACCTGTGCATCGATCCTGCCGTCACATCTTATATAGACTAATCACGTTTACTAATTAGCTTGTTAAGTAACTTTGACATAAAGGAGAGTACTAGTACCTGACTATTTATATGTAGTAGGATCTAAGCCTAAGACTTATTAGAATAGACGACTTTATAGACGACTTTATAGATATACCTAGAGCTCTATATAAGATATAGACGACTTTTTAGGCTTTAAGACGTACTTGCCTAGGTATTCTAAGACTACGTAGAGGCTAATAGACGGTTAGATATCTATATTTACTATCTACTCTATTATAATTACAGGCAAGTACTAGTTTAAGGTCACTTGGTTCTAGGCTAGAGCAAACATATAATTCTTATAGTTGATCTCTATTATAACTATAGCCTACTAGGTGAGTAGACGTAGGTAGAAGAACTAATAGCCTATTACTCTCTTCTTAGTCTATAAGTAGTACGACAGGCAGTAGGCGCTATAGAGCTATAGACAGTTAAGGAAGGCTATAAACTAGTTGGCTATATTTGTTATATTAGTCAGTACTAAGGATACTAGGTTATAGGCGTTAAGGGGCCGTAACTAGTCTAGATTCTAGGCTATGATCTACTATCCTTAATACTCTATAAACGTCATATACTCCTTGTCTGTTAATAGGTCTAATAGAGGGCCTGATCTAGTCTAGAAGAGATAGTAGATGTAGCCTGAGCCACGATACTACTACTCGTAGTAGGTCTAGTAGTCCGTAATACTAAGAGATAGACAGATAACATGCTTAAGGAACGCCTAGAATTAGATATCGAGGTAGTAGGCTATGATATAAGGGTAGTCCTAGATATTTAACTAGATGATCTACTACTAGATCTAATCGTCACCTATAAGATAGTTAGCAAACTAGGGGAGGTGCTATTAGAGGTCGTGCTACTATATATTAGCATAGCTAGTAGTCACAAATATAGGTACTGTGGACTATGATAGGAAATAGGCGTGAGCTTAAAGACTACTACTACAGTTCCTCTAGAATAGACAGGTACTAGGGAGTAGGGCACTCTAATAGACAATCTGTAGTAAGAGGTTTGTGTCTATATTCAAGGCTTCTATAAGCTCTTTATAGGTAAGATCCTTGATATATAATGTCTACAAGACATAAAAATAGGCCGTAGACCGAGCCTTCTAGTATATATATATATTAAAGACAAAGAAGTACTAGTAAGTGTACTATGTAAACCTTATATCGTGCTAGTAGAGTAGGTAATAGGCGTAGTCCTTAAAGGACACGTTCTAGAGTCAAGAAGTATTCAAATTAGCTTAACTAGTTAGATATAGGGTTAGAAAGGCAAGTAAGAGGATTAGCTCCTTTCTAGATGCCTTGTCAATTAGCGTACATCGAATAGATAGGGCTAAGAGGCCTACTAAGAGTAGTCTATGGCCTATAATCTCTTCAAGGATAAGATTAACCTTTATAATATCTTGGTCTAGGCTTAAGACAGCTAATTTAGAGGTAAGAGAGGCATCTATATGCTCTCTAGGTCTATCTAGGCCAAGAGTATCGTCTATAATATATGTTATAGATAAGAATACGTCACTATTAACTAGGAGGGCTATGATATAGTCTATTGAGATAGTGATGTAATAGTAACTAGGGTAGTTCGCCTTTAAGAAGTATAGCTACGTTAGGATATACTGTTAGTAGACGTGAAAATCTGTCTAGAACTGTTAGTAATACTATAGATCGTCTATATAGCTTACTAGTAGCTATAGGAGCACGATATTGAGTTCAGATAGTAGGTTAGGGAGTACATTAACAGTCTGTACGATGTTCTATATGAACGTGACGCAGTGGCCTATATAGTGATATTAGTGCCTATAGATACGTTTTATAAGTATTTACACGTGTACCTAGGTAATCACTATCTCCTTGACCTAGCTTAGCTCTAGTAGGTGGCTAAGGACGACTCCTAGATCTATGTTATTCTCTGTAGACATAAGGAAGGACGTTATAGGCCACTTTCAGTTGTTTGTATCCTATAAGAAGTACTAGTAGTAGACACCGTCTATAAGGTCTATCAAAAATCTATACTCTTGATAGTACTAGTAGGTCTCTATCTACACGGCCTCTATGGCTCTATTAAAGTCTTGTATCTACTGCTATTCGTCTATAGGTAAGAAGCCCGTCAGTTCAGTTAAGGGAAGGGCCATAACTAAGGCTTGAGGTAGTGGTTTGATAGGATAATTTAGAGGAGGTAGGGCCATAACTAGGGCTATAGGTTGTAGTTCAGTAGGAGGATTCAGAGGAGGTAGTTCAATAGGTAGATTTAGAGGAGGTAGTTCAACAGGCGGATTTAGAGGAGGATTTAGAGATAGAGGAGCTTGAACTATAGGTTGTAGACCTGTATTTGAGTAATAGACACGTTTTGCGGGTTAGATATTCGGATCTAAGGACCGTAAAGTAGCCCGTTTCTTATTAGAAGCCTTGCCTTTGCCACGGCACTATATACAGGTAGAAAACACACGAGAAGTAGGGCTAGCAAGAGTATCCTTAAGAAAGCAAGAGGGGGGAAGCTTCTGAATACAGCTTGAGCAATACTTAGA
>WNGE01023839.1_pt1 | contig 10175 bp, 9 predicted proteins | sample 5400651 | NCBI WGS metagenome assembly WNGE01 (sample SAMN13153370, study PRJNA577476) | soil metagenome | isolation source: 60 cm soil or saprolite under grassland replicate 2 | place: USA:California | collected 2016-06-15
GCCACCCTCATTGTCTGGCCGGCTCGCCGCTGGCTCGCCGCCGCCAGCGGCGCGGCCGTGTTCGCCATCGCCGCCGGCGCGCCGACCGACGTCATCCCCAACCCGCTGTTCGACCGGATGACCCCGGTGCAGTGGTGGAGCTACCCCATTCTGGCCGCCACCGCGCTGCTCGGCGGCCTGGTCATGGCGACCTACGTGCGCTCACCCGCCCAGCCCAGCAGCCTGACCGAGACCGCCGGCGGCGGAGTGTTGTCCGCCCTGGCGATCGGCTGCCCGGTCTGCAACAAACTCGTCGTCCTGCTGCTCGGCGCCGCCGTGGAGGGCGCGTGGCTCGACGAAGGCCAGCGCGACCCCAAGGACGGTGACGACGACCCCGGCGAGCTGGCGGCCGGCCAGGCGCTCACCGGCGACGCCGCGGGCCAGCCACACGCTCCACAGCGGCATGGTCGCCAGCATCAGCGCCCCACGGGAGGCCTCGGTCCAGCGCAGGCCGGCGTTGAACGTGACCGGGAACAGGGTAAACAGCACCGCGCCGAGCAGAACCAGCAGCGGTAGCCTGCCGCGCTGGACCCGCAGGCGCGCCGGCGCGGCCAGCAGCAAGGCGCCGACCAGCAGCAGGGCGGCCTGGCCAAAGCGCACCACGGCCAGGCTGAGTGGGGGGATCTCTTGGACCGCGACCCGCACCGCCACCACCGAGGCGCCGAACAACACCGCCGCCGTGGCCGCGCCGGCGTTGGCGGCCAGCCCTGGACGGGCCGTGGCCCGGCGCAGCCGGACCGGGTCGGCCGGGAGGCTCACCGCTCGGTTCGCTCGTTGCGGACCGCCCACGGCTTGAGGATCGCATAGATCGCCTGCGACGTCGGCACGGGCACCCCGTGCTCGGCAGCCCGCCGCACCACGAAGCCGTGCAGGGCCTCCAGCTCCATGCGCCGCCCGGCCACCAGATCGTCGTGCAGAGAGGAGAAGCTGCCCGGCTCCACGCCCTGCGCCAGGGTCAGGGCCCGCTCCAGGGCGGCCGGCGGCACCGGGGTGCCGTCCGCCTCGGCCACCGCAGCGACCTCCGCGACCAGGCGCTGGAACGCCGCCCAGGCGGCATCCACCGTGCGGATTTCCCCGATCGGCAGCCGCACCGCCGCGGTCATGCCGGCCTGCGCGCAAATGAAGGCGAGCTTGGCCCACAGCACCGTCTTGATGGCCGGTGACAGTTCGGCGGCGACGCCGGCCTGCTGGTAGCAGGCGAGCAGCCGTTGTGCCCGCTCGGTGCGCCGGCCGTCCAGCTCCCCGAAGGTGATGGTGGTCGGCCCGCCGGTGTGCACGATCACGCCCGGCTCGCTGATCCCGGCGAAGATGAACGCGGCCCCGCCCATCACGTGGGCCGGGCCGACGACGCGGGCGAGCTTCTCCTCGTTGTCGACCCCGTTTTGCAGCGACACCACCGCGGTGTCCTCGCCCAGCAGCGGCCCCAGCCGGACCGCGGCCGGCTCGGTGTCGAATGCCTTGACGCAAAACAACACGTAGTCGCACGGGCCGACGTCGGCCGGGTCGTCGGTGGCCGGCAGCCGCACCGCGAAGTCGCCCTTGACGCTGCGCACCCGCAGGCCGTGGGTGCGCAGCACCTGCAGGTGGGCGCCGCGGGCGATGAGGTGGACGTCGGCGCCGGCCTGGGCCAGCCGTCCCCCGAAATAGCCGCCGACCCCGCCGGCGCCGTAGACCGCGATCCGCATGGCCCCACCCTCCCCGGCGGCCGCTGCCGCTGCCGGCCGCTCCTCGCTGCCGGTTGCATGCTGCACCACCACACCCAGACGGACAAGACAAGCACGGCAGCAGCCCGAGCCGCTCTTGCCGCATCGCACACCGACCACCGTCGCGCTCGGGCACGCACGATCATGAGCGCGGTGGCGGCATCGGCAGGCGACGGAAGAGCAACCGGGAGCAGGGCCCAAGCAAGGGCACCCAGCTGGCCCGTCGTCTGGGATCCGCCAGGCGACCACCGCGCCGGAGTAGGCTGCCGGCATCAGCAGCACCGGCAGGACGGGACCGCCGATCGGGGGGATGTCTGTGTCCGCGATCCAGTCCGGTCGCTGGCGCGTCGGGTTTGAGGCATCGGGTGCAGGCGAGCCGGTCATCCTGGTGCATAGCTCGGTCAGCGGCAGGCAGCAGTGGCGTTCCCTGACCGGGGAGCTGGCGTCCCGCTTCCAGGTCGTGGCCGTCGACCTGTTCGGGTACGGGGAGAGCTCAAGCTGGCCGCCCAGGCGACCGCAGACCCTGACCGACCAGGCCGAGCTGGTGCTCGGACTCTTCCAGCACCTTGGTCGTCGTCCCCTGGCCCTGGTGGGCCACTCCTTTGGCGGCGCGGTCGCGATGAAGGCCGCCCTGCGCCTGGGGACAGACCTTGCCGGGTTGGTGCTACTTGACCCCAACCCCTTCTACCTGCTTGCCATGTATGGCCGGGCCGCGGCCTACGCCGAGGCGGCCGGGTTACGAGACCACGTCAAGCGGTACGGAGCCGAAGGTCGCTGGGAGGTCGTCGCCGAACGCTTCGCCGACTACTGGAACGGGGCCGGGACGTGGGCGGCCATGCCCGAGTCCCGCCGCGCCGCGTTCCTGGCGGCGCTGCCACCCAACGTTCACGAGTGGGATGGGGTCATGAACGACACGACGCCACTGGAGGTATGGCGCGAGATCCGCGCACAGACGCTGCTGCTGCGGGCGGCGCACACGCGCCGTCCCATCCGCGAGCTCAGTGAGCTGCTGCTCAACGCGGCGCCTGGCTGGCGGCTGGTCGAGATCCCCGAGGCTGGTCACATGGCGCCGATGACCCGACCGGACCTAGTCAACCCGATCATCGTGGACTTCCTTGAGGGCCTTGGTCCCGGGCGCACGGGCGACCAAGGCGCTCGCTGAGACGACCGCCAGCGCCAGCCCGGTCTCGAGTCGGCCAACGGCGGCAGTCCCGTTGCCGCCAGCTTGTACCGGAGCCCTGTGGGGAGCCGTTGAAGGCCGCGTCCGTCACGGCGTCCAGGTGATTGAACTCCCCACAGGTGACCTGATCGTCCACAGGGATCGGCAAACCAGCGCGCAGGTTGGCTCTACGGTGTTGACGAGATCCCCAGCAGCGCAAGCGCACGGGTGGTGTCCCGGCCGACCCAACGCAGCGCCCCGGCGATATTGGCATGGCCGGCGCGCCGTAGTAGACCGACGGCAAGGTCGACCTGGCCGTGGAGGCCTACACCTATGGCCACTTCCCGCTCGTGGCTGGCATCGTGCTGGCCGCCCTGGGTGTCGAGGGCGTGCTGGCGCACGCCGGTGAGCGCGAGCCGTTGGGCGCCTTCTACGCGCTCCCGCTCTTCGGCGGCGTCGCGCTGTACCTGGTCGGGCAGTTGCTGTTCAAGCGCCGCATGCATAGCGCGCTGAGCCTCCCACGGCTGGTGACGGCCGGCGTGCTCTTGGCCGCCCTGCCAGCCACCGCCGTCCTCCCACCGCTTGCTGGGCTGGCCGGCTTGGTGGTCATCCTGGCCGCCCTGATCGTCGTCGAGACCACTCAGTATGCGCAGGTCCGACGCAACCTCCGCGGCGCATAGTCGCCAGCCAGCAGTTGACGCGAAATAGAAAGCATCAGCCGGCCTCGAACGCGAGCAGCTCAGCGTAGCGGCCACACCGCACAGCGTGTGCTCTCGATGTCCTGCTCGCCTTGCCATCGTCACCGGATGGACTATCTGGTACTGGCTGGACTCGACCCCTGACCTAAGCTGCACAAACAGCACTCAGGATCACGCCATGGACGCTGAGCACCAGCCTACGGATCTGGCGGTCAGGCGGGGTGCTGGCCGGTGCCGCACATGGCGGTCCCTTCCGGTCGGACATGGCTGCGGTACTGGACGGTTCTGCTGCTGACTGTCCAGCGTGGACGCTGCCGCAGGTTCGCATAACCCTGCCGCGGTCGCAGGGGTCCGCAGTGCCAGGGCGTGCGGGCTCCCGGGTGTCCGGCAGGCCGCGTCCGGTGTCCGCGCGCGTCCGGACAGCCGGTATCCGCCGGCTGCATCCACCTGGACCACTTGACCAGCGCAGACGAGCAAGTCCAACGTCCGCGGCGCTGCCGTCGCGCCGGAACGGCGGCCGCGGGTCCGCTGCAGTCCTGCCGCCACGGGCCGGGCAGCCGGACACCGCGCGGCCGGTGTCCGGGGTGGCTGCGGAACCGGACATCGCGGACGTCGTGGCTGTCCGGCTGCTGCGTCCGGAACCGCGGTCGATGTCCGGACGGTTGGTGTCCGCCGCGGACACGTCCGCAGCAGCCTGCGATGTCCGCCGCTAGAGGAACCGGTCGCCTGGCCGGCGGCCGCTGGACGGGTACCGCCACCGCCGGTAGGCGCGGGCGAGCTGGCGCTGGAGCCGGTCGCCGAGCTGGGCGCGCACGTAGGTCATGGCCGGCCGCTCCAAGGCCAGCGCCTCCTCGGCGGTCAGGCCGCCCAGCCGCAGGCCCAGCAGGTCGCCGCGCTGCCAGCCAGCCACCACCGCGTGGGCGGCCGCCTGCGGGTCGATCCCGACCTTGCTCCAGGTGTCAGTCGGCCAAGCGCGCAGCTCCACGGTCAGGTCGGGCAGGAACACCAGCTCGTGGGGCGCCCGGTCGGGGTGGCCGGTCACAAGCTCATACAGCACGGTGCCGTCCGGCTGCGGGACGCAGGGGTGCAGCAGTGCGACCGGCGCGACCACCAGCACCCGGCCGGCGTGCGTGTCGCGGGGTTGGTCCAGGCGCAGGCCGAGGTAGCAGCCCGGCACCTGGCCGGGCTCCAGGACCTCGCCATGGGCGTTGCTGCGTGTGATCACCTGACTTGGCCCCGGTTAGCCGCGTTGTCTTCACGAATTTCGGCTCCACCTGGGTGGTGATCGCGCTGGCGGTGGGTGCAGCGTGTCGTCACGAATATTGGCCCCACCCCGGTTGCGATCTTCACGTCGATGTCGCTGGCGTGGAGGTCGGGAATGGCGCGGTCGAGAGTGGAACTGTTCGAGCAGATCAGGCGGGACCGGAGGGTCGAGGAGCTGTCGATCCGGGAGTTGGCGGATCGGCATCGGGTGCACCGGCGCACGGTGCGGCAAGCGTTGGCCAGTGCGGCCCCGCCCCCGCGCAAGGCGTATCCACCGCGGGCGCGTCCCGCGATCGACCCGTATGTCGAGATCGTCGACGGCTGGCTGCTCTCCGATCGGGACGTGCCCAGGAAGCAGCGGCATACCGCGCGGCGGGTCTGGCAGCGGCTCGTCGCGGAGCACGGCGCGACGATCGCCGAGGTGACCGTGTCGCGCTATGTCGCCCGTCGCAGGGTGGAGCTGGGTCTGGACCGGGTCGAGGTGGCGGTGCCGCAGACGCATCCGCCGGGGGCGGAGGCCGAGGTCGACTTCGGCGAGTTCTACGCGACGATCGCCGGGACCTGGATGAAGTTGTGGATGTTCGTGATGCGGCTCTCGCACTCCGGGCGGGCCTTCCACGTCGCGTTCGCCACCCAGGCCCAAGAGGCGTTCCTGGAAGGGCACGTGCTGGCGTTCGCGCACTTCGGGGCGGTGCCGGCACGGATCCGCTACGACAACCTCAAGCCCGCCGTGGTGCGGGTGCTGCGCGGACGGGACCGCTGACCGGCGAGCCATTCGACCCGGCCCGGCTGCTGGAGGCCCGGGTGGACAACCGGGCCCGGGTCGCGGTGCGGCAGTGCTACTACTCCGTCCCGGCCCGCTACGCCGGACGCCGCCTCGCGGTCCGCCTCTCGGCCACCACCGTGGAGGTCCTGGACGCGAACAGGATCGTCGCCCAGCATGAGCGGGCCGCCGGCCGCTACGTCGAAGTCCTCACCCTCGACCACTACCTCGAGGTGCTCAAGACCAAGCCCGGCGCACTGCCCGGCGCGACCGCGCTGGCCCAGGCCAAGGCATGCGGGGCGTTCACCGCGACGCACCAGGCCTACTGGGACGCCGCCCGCAACGCACGTGGCGATGCCGCCGGCACCCGGGCGCTGATCGAGGTGCTGCTGGCCCACCGCACCCTGCCCGCCGACGCGCTGACCACCGCGATGCGCAAGGCCGTCGAGGTCGGAGTGCTCGACCCGCAGGTGGTGCTCATCGACGCCCGCCGCGAGGCGAACGGGCACGTCGCCCCGATCCTCCCGATTGGCGCGCTCGCACGCTACGACCGTCCAGTGCCGACCCTGACCGGCTACGACGACCTGCTCACCGGGACCGGCACATGAGCACCCGCAGCGACGACGACGCGCAGGCCGCAATCGGCGCGGCCGCCCGGGAACTGCACCTGCCCACCGTCCGCACCGAAGCCGCCCGCCTGGCCGAGATCGCCGTGCGCGAACGCCAAACCCACCTCGCGTTCCTGGCCGAGGTCCTCGCCGCCGAGGTCGACGACCGCTCCGAACGGCGCCGCACCCGCCGCATCGCCGAGGCCAAGTTCCCCCGCCTGAAGCGACTCAGCGAGTTCAACCTCGACGCCGTGCCCAGCATCCAGCCGGCCACCATCGCCGCACTGGCCACCGGCGCCTACATGGACGCTGGCGAGCCCATCGTGCTGCTCGGCGACTCCGGCACCGGCAAGTCCCACCTGCTCATCGCCTTCGGCCTGGCCGCCTGCGAACAAGGCCGCCGCGTCCGCTACGTCACCACAGCCCAGCTCGTGAACGAGCTCGTCGAGGCCGCCGACGACCGGATCCTCTCCCGCGTGGTCGGCCGCTACGGACGGCTCGACCTCCTGCTACTCGATGAGCTTGGCTACGTCCAGGTCGACCCGCGCGGCGCCGAACTGCTGTTCCAGATCATCACCGAACGCGAAGAACGCGCCTCGGTCGCGATCGCCACCAACCTCCCCTTCAGCGAATGGGGAACCGTCTTCCCCGACCCCCGGCTCGTCGCCGCGATCGTGGACCGGGTCACCTTCAACGCCCACATTCTCGAGACCGGCACCCAGTCCTACCGGCTCCGCACCAGCAAGACCACCGCCCGCAAGACCCGGCGAACCCGGACCAAGCAGGACTCGCACTGAGGGAAGGAGCCCGGAGAAGAACCGCAACTGTCGACGAGGATCATCAGTAGACGACGCGGTCGGCCGGCTCAGGTTCGAGGACGACCGCTCCGTCGATCGGGTACAGGTGCATGCTGGTGTCGATCGGCGGTCAGGCCGACTGGTGCGCTGGCGTGAAGAACTCGATGAGTGCCTGGGCGAGCGCCTCGGGATGGGTCAGAGGCGCGGCGTGCCCGGCGCCAGGGATCTCGTGCACCCGTGCGTTGGGGACATGCTCGGCCACGTACCGCGCGCTGGCGATGAAGAAGGGCTTGGTGTCCGATCCGAGCAGCACCATCACCGGAGCCGAGATGGTTCCGAGCACCGCCGGATCCTCAACGGCGGCGGCATCGCCGTCCTCCATCCCCTGCTGGAGCAGGTTGAGCAGATTCGGGACGTAACGGGCGGCCGCCTCGATGTAGCCGGCGTCTGCGGCCACGGCGATCTCCTGGTCGTTGAAGGGAAAGCCGAGGAACGCGCGAGTCGCGGCCGCCAGGTTGCCTTCTGCTGCGAGCTCGGCTGTACGGGTGACAGCGGCGCCGACGACCGCCTTCTCCGCCTCGTCCATCAGGCTCAGAATCCCCGGCTCCCATGGGGCCACCGCGGCCACGGCCTCCGGTCGTGACGCTGCCACGCCGAGCGCGAAGTAGCCGCCGCCGGACCAGCCCACCAGTCCGACGGGCTCGCCGATGCTGTCGGTGTACGTGGCGAAGTCCTCGACGATCCGACTGGGGCTGAGGTCGGGGTGGTCACCGCTGAGCCCGCGGCCGCGGAGGCTCGGCAGATGGCAGGTGTACTGGTCGGTCAGGTGCGCCAGCACTCGCTGCCAGTCGAGGTCGCCATCGCCAACGGCCCCCTGCAGGAACACGAGCGCCGGTCCCTGGCCATGCACTGTCCCACCGATGGTGACGCCGTCGGTGGTGGTCACGTAGTGGGTGCGTTGGTTGCTCATTGCTGCCTCCCTGCGTCTCGTGCGGTCATGCCTGCAACGATGACGCAGAAGACGTCGGAGAATGTCACCCGACCGGCTACGTTTCGGCGGTCAGGGGTAGGTACTACAGGTCGCGACGAGCGACCTGTGCGGCGAGTTCCGCGCGTCCGTCGACGTCCACCTTGGCGTAGACGCGGGACAGGTACTTCTTGACCGTGTTGACGGAGATGAACAGGCGTTGACCGATCTCGGCGTTGGTGTGGCCTTCGGCGACCAGCCGCACGACGTCGCGTTCGACGGGAGTCAGTGATGCCCAGCCGATCTGCGGGCGTTGGCGCTCGCCGCGCCTGCGGCGGGCATAAGCGACCGCGTCGGCCAGCGACAGCTCGCTGCCCGCGTCCCAGCATGCGGTCGCATTGGTGGGGTCCAGTGCGGCTTGTGCGGTGTCGCGGGCACGATCGAAGCGGTCGGCCTGAATGAGGAAGCGGGCGATGCCGGTGTCGGCGTGGAACCGTTGCGACGCGGCGAGCAGGCGAAGCGCCCGCTCGGGCTCGTCGAGGGCCACGGCCAGGTCCGCGATCGCCTCCAGCGCCGCAGCGGCGCCGACCCGGTCGCCGTAGTCCTCCAGGACCCCCAGGCTGTCGTGGGCCAGCTCCCACGCCTCGTCGAGGTCCCCGTCCTCCCTGGCCAGCTCCGCGAGGCCGAGCAACGACCGACCCAGCGTATGGGGGAGCCTTGGGTCGGTCGACAGTGCGCGGCTGGCCTGAAGATGTGCTCGCGCGTCGCCGTAGCGCCCCTGATCGTGTGCGAGCACGCCCAGCAGCCACTCGCCGATGGACTCGTCCCAGCGGCTGCCGCCACCACGGCCGATCCGCACGATCTCCGAAGCCGTGGCCCGAGCAGTTTCCAGATCGCCGGATGCGTAGGCGGACAGGGCCAGCCAGTGACGTACCCACATCCCGTATAGAGATCCCTCCAGGGCTCGTGGCCGCAACACCGCCTGTGCCTCGGACAGCCACTCCTGCGCTCGGCCGTGATCGCCTTGTAGGAGGGCAGCCGCTGCAAGCCCGGCGAGCCCGACCGCCTCCCACGCCGGACGTCCAACCTGCCGACTGAGCTCGATGGCGCGTCGAGCGTGCCCACGTGACCGGTCAAGCTTCCCGGACCCCACCGACCACACCGCAGGGCTCGCGTGGGCGGCCGGCAACTGGAAGGCGAGGGCGTTGGCCTCGCACACCTCCACGGCCTGCTCGAACAGGCGGTACCCGGCGTCGATCGAGCGGCTGTGAAACAGCGCCCCTCCAGCGAACGCCAGGACGTAGGCGTGGGTCGACGGATCCCCGCACCGCTGGGCGCGTTGGACCGCCTGCTCGACGTCAGCGTCCACCTGCTCGCTGGTCGACAACCCCGACAGCACCCCCGACAAGGCTCGTTGGCCCAACCCGACCGCGAGCGCACCGCCCACATCAGCGGCGCGTGCCACGTCGACCGCCTGGCTCGCCGACCGATAGGCGCTGGCCGGCTCGCAGCTGGCAAGGGCCAGGGCCGCCGCGGTCATCAACCCCCGCACGCGCTCCTCATCGGGGACACCCGGGGCATCGGCCGCGTCGTGCAGCCGCCGGTGCACCTCCCCGGACAGGCCGCAGTCGAACCAGAAGCGGACGATCGGCTCGATGATGTCCACGAGCGCCCGCAGATCGCTCGCCTGCACCGCCCAGTCCATCGCGGCACGCAGATCATCCAGATCGGCCGCGAGCCTCGCCACCCAGGGCTCAGGCTGTCCACCAGTGAGACCCCCCTGCGCACGCCCCGCCAGCCCGACATGAAACTCCAGATGGCGGCCACGCACCCGATCGGGATCGTCCAGCTCGGACACTCGCTGCCGGGCATACACCCGGATCGTCTCCAACAGCCGGTAGCGGGCCCTGCCCTGACGCTGGGCGACCTGCACCAACGACTGCTCGACCAGCCCAGCGACCAGGCCAAGCACGCCGTCGCCGTCGATCCCCTCCCCGCCCACCACCGCCTCGGCAGCATCCAGCTCGAACGACCCGGCAAACACCGACAGCCTCGCCAACGCCAACCGCTGCACGTCGTCGAGCAGGTCGTAGCTCCAGTCCAGCGACGCCTCCAGCCTTCGCTGACGTGCCGGCGCCCCCCGCACCCCGCCGGTCAACAACCCGAACCGGTCCGACA
>WNGE01031835.1_pt1 | contig 10174 bp, 6 predicted proteins | sample 5400651 | NCBI WGS metagenome assembly WNGE01 (sample SAMN13153370, study PRJNA577476) | soil metagenome | isolation source: 60 cm soil or saprolite under grassland replicate 2 | place: USA:California | collected 2016-06-15
GCCGCCCGAGGCCGAGCAGGCCGGGCAGGCAGGGCAGGCCTGATGGGCCCGGCAGCACCGAGCTTCTCATCTTCCCGGACGAGCGGCGGGCTGCCCTGCTGGTCCCCCGCCGGCCTCGGCGGGCGGCGGCGGCAGCGCTGCGGAACTACAAGGCGTCAGCCACCGCGCGCGACCGGCTGCGGCTGCGCGCGGCTGCCCTCGTGGCGCGGGCCGGCCTTGCGGAGGTGCTGCCCGACCGGATAAGGATCGAGCCCGGGCCGCCGGGAACCGATGCCGACATCGCCGATCACCTGCGCACGGCGCTGCGCCGCGACGTGCTGGTCAGCCTGTACATCGGCGCCCCGCGCGCGAACCGCAAACCGGTCCTGCAGGCGCTGACGCCGGACGGGGAAATGCTCGGTTTCGTCAAGGTCGGCGTCAACCCGCTGACCCGCCGCCTCGTGCGGGGCGAAGCAGGGGCGCTGGCCTTCCTCGCCAGCGTGCCTCTGTTGCGGCTGGAGCCGCCGCGCCTGCTGTATCACGGCCAGTGGCAAGGGAACGAGGTCCTTGTGCAGCAGGCATTCCCCGCCGGGCGCCCGGCGAAGAGCCAGGCCGAGCTGGGTGGTGCCATGGCCGAGCTGGCCGGGGTTCGCGGGCTGTCGCGCCAGCCCCTGGCGGACAGCCCGTATCTAGGCGGTCTGCGGGCCCGGCTGCGGGCATTGGCCGACAGCGAGCTCGCAGGCCCGATCGGGCAGGCGGTCGACCTGCTCAGCCCGGCTGCGGGCATCCTGGCATTCGGCTCCTGGCACGGAGACTGGACGCCATGGAACATGACGATGTCGCGCGGGCGCGCCCTGGTGTGGGACTGGGAGCGCTTCGAGACCGGGGTCCCGGTCGGTTTCGACGCCGTGCACTTCTGGCTCCAGGGTGCGATCATCCGGGGCGGGATCGCCCCGATGGCCGCCGCGGAGCGCGCGGTCACCGGGGCGCCTGAGATTCTCGCGCCGTTCGGCCTTGACCCAGGCGCGGCCAGCCGTGTGGCCGCTCTCTACCTGGCCGAGATCGCCGCCCGGTACCTGCAGGACGGCCAGGCCGAGGCGGGCGCCCGGCTCGGGCGGATCGGCGACTGGCTGCTGCCTGTGCTCATGCGCCATGCGCGGCGGCTGGGCGAGACCACTAGGCCCGCCCGGGCCTGACGCGATGGCCCGCGCGCCGACCTCATCTGCCAGGTCGCAGTGCCAACCCTTCCGCCGCGGACCTGGCCAGCAACGCGGCGGCGAACGGAAGGTCGTGGACGACATAGCGCGTGAACAGCCGCCGCGGCTCGTGGGCCAGCCGGAAGAGCCAGGCCAGGCCGCTGCGCCGCATCCATTGCGGTGGCCGCGGCAGCACCTTCGCGGCGTACGGGATGGCGGCGCCGCACCCGAGGAACCAGGTGGCCGGGAACGAGGGCGCGAAACGGGCGATGAGGCGCTCTTGCCGGGGGAACCCCATGCCCACGTACACGATGTCGGGAGCGGCGGCTGCCAGCCGGCCACGTACCCGCTCGACCGCCCGCGGATCGGCGTCGAAGCCGAAGGGCGGGGCGTGCGCGCCCGCCACCACGAGTCCTCGGTAACGACGGCGGAGTTCCTCACCGGCCCGCTCGGGCACGCCCGGCGCGCCGCCCAGGAGGTAGACAGAGCGGCCCTGCCGGGCGGCTGCCTCGCTCAGCGAGAAGATCAGCGAACCGCCGGCCACCCGCTCGGGCAATGGGTCGCCGCGCAGCCGCGAGGCCCACACCAGCGGCATCCCATCGGGCACGATCAGCGAGGCGCCCGCCACCAGGCTGCGCAACGAGAGATCGGCTCGGGTGAGCCGACAGATGTCGATGTTCGGGGTGGCCACCCAGCCGCCCTCACCACGACGGCTGGCCGTGATGATATGGTCGACGACCTGCTGCTCGGTAAGCCGGTCAAATTCGAGGCCAGCCAGCCGCGACGAGTCGCGGTTCACCCTGACCGGCCGGGCGTGCGCAGCCGGTCAGGATCGAAATAGGGCTGTTTGGCGATGCGGCGGAAGGCCAGCAACGGAGCAGAGCCGGGATCCAGCCCATACTGCCGCCACCCTTGGCCCTTGGGCGGGTCGCCATCGAAGTACACCAAGGCTTTGATCTGTGGATGCAAGCGCGCCACGCGCGCCGCGCCACGCAGCCAGGCCGCCCGCGGTTGCTGCCCGTAGCTGCGAGGCGCCCCGTACTCGCCGATCATGACCGGCTTGGCGATGTGGGATGCCCAGTCCAGGAATGGCTGCGCAAGGGCGGCGAAGGAAGTGTAAGGGCCTTTCCTGGGGTAGATGTCGGCGCACAGCCAGTCCACTTCGCTATTGCCGGGGTAGTAGGACGCGCCGTTCACTGCGAATCCGCTGACCGTCGGGCACCACACCCAGGCAACGTTGCTAACATGCTGTCTCGCGAAGACTGACCTGATGTGGTCCCACGCCGCCACATAATCGGCCGGCGAGTGCACCTGGGAGTAGAGGGCAGGGCGGTTCATCTCCCATCGCCACTCCAGGAAGATCGGCTTACCCGCTGCTTTGATGGCACGTGCCTGCCGACGGATCCAGCTGTCCTCCGCGCCGGAGGCGATGATCCGGGTGTCGATACCAGCCCAGGACAGCAAGAGGGTGCTGCCCTGGTCCATGATGGCCTGCTGATCCGGCTTCGGGAACGGCACCCGCCATCGCAGGTAGCTGTGCACGATATCGAGCGTGCCCCCGGCCTGGCCCTGCAGCGCCTGTATCGCTGCGATCTTGTCGGGCACGGAATACCGGGCCGGCTGCACATAAGCGCCGACATAGGCGCCATGGGCCGGCATCGGTGGGCCCACCGCGGGATTGACGGTTGTGCTGGGGGCCGGCGCGGGGGCGGCCGGTGCGGGCGCTGACGCGGTTACCGGCCCCCCAGCCTGCGGCCCGCTGGACGGGGCTGACTTCACCAGCGTGCAGCCGACGGCCACGGCGGCGACCGCAAACGCCACCGCGGCCGCTCCGCCGACCGCCCCGCGTGAACGCACCCCCATACGCTAATGCCCGTGGGCGCCTGCTACGCCGGGTACGGCAGGAAGCAGATCCCCGCATGCCCAGAGACACCGTTGCACACCTGGCTGTACTCGAGTGTGCCGTTCTTCACGACGCCGCTGTCGCTGGCTATCCACAGCCCGGCGCTGGTGACCAGCGCGTCGTCAGCCCCCTTCCCGCGCGATCTGGTGTAGAGCGCCGCACCACTCGAGTTCAGCAGGTCCTTCCCGGTGCTCGGGTTGAGGCCCTCCATGCCCGGGTCGGTGATCGCGCCGGGGCCCTTGAAGTCGCAGCCGTTGGGGTTCTGCGACCACCTCTCGTGGCCGGCCGCGTACATGGCGCCGGCGTCGGCCGCGGCCGCATAGAGGGAGTCACATCCGGTGTAGTTGATCCACTTGTGCAGGACCGACGCCTGGGTGGCGGGGAACGCGGCAGCGGCGTCGCACAACCCGCTGCGCGGCGTGGAGCCGGTCCCCACGTTCCACGGGTGGAAGCCGGTGGTCGCGATGTACACCGTCTGGTCGTCCGGCGACCAGGCCGCCGCCCGGATGTAGAACGACTCGGTGAACCAGCACTGGTAGGGATAGCCGCCGGGGAGATTGCCTTGGCTGCCGTCCCACTCGGGCGAGGTCCAGCCGGTGACGCTCGCGGGGGACGTCGCCAGGTTCAGCATGAAGATCTGCTGCCGCGGCAGCCCGCCCACCGAGGTGAAGTCCCCCTCGACAAGATCGAGCGTCCCGCCGTTGCTGAGCTGCTGGTTGTAGACCCTCGTCGGGTTCGAGGTCGTGCACCGGCTGGGGCTGCAGAAGTGGTAGTTGCCCGAGATGCCCAGGTTGATGAACCCGTCATCGACGCCGGTGGTGGCGTTCAGGCTGGTCATGTACTTGTGGGCCGAGCTGCCGTTGATCGAGGTGTAGTAGCCGCCGGCGATGATGTGGTTGCCGTAGCCGAGCAGCGTCTCCACCTGGCCGTTGGCGCTGTGCCTGAAACCCGTGACGACGGCGCCGGTGCTGGTGTCGATCTCGGCGATGTTGTTGACGGCAGTGCCGCCGACCGAGGTGAACTTCCCGCCTATGTAGGCGTGCGCGCAGTTCCCGCCGCTGAACGTGATCGAGTTGACCACGCCGTTAACGTTCGGGTTCCACGAGGTGACCTTGTACGGCGCGATCGCGCTGAAGCTGAAGACGTTGTTCCGGGTATAAGTCGTGCTGTACCGCTTGATCGTGGTGAACGAGCCCACCGCGTACATCGTGTTGCCGCACTGGACAAGCTGTCTGACCTCCTGGGTTGAGCCGGTCTTGGCCAGCTGCGGGGTCCCGCTCGCGGGCGTCGCCGACACCGGTCCGGCGGCAGCCGTCGCCGCCCCTGGGCTGGCGAGCCCCGCGGCCATGGTGGCAGCGCATGCGGCAAGGCTTATGGTCGCCCACCTGCGATGACCCAGCATCCAGCGACCCGGCATTACAACACCCCCTCGTACTCGGCGGCGAAGCCCCGGATGGCAGCCCTCAAATGAGACGCGCGACGGGGACTAAAGGTTAACGCCGCTCTGAACAAAAACCTTGCGATTCGGTAACAGTGATCAACCGCCATTCCACGTTCCCCGACCGCCAGATGACCACCTTGCCGGTGCGCCACAGGATCCGCAAGTCCAAGGCGAATGACCAGTTCTCGACGTAGCGCATGTCCAGCCGCACCGATTCCTCCCACGGAAGGTCCGCCCGCCCGCTCACCTGCCACAACCCGGTGACACCCGGCTTGACCGCCAGCCTGCGCCACACAGCGTCGTCATGCGCGGAAGCTTCCTGGTACGGGCGGGCCGTCCAGGGACGCGGGCCGACCAGGGACATCTCCCCCCGCAGCACGTTTACCAGCTGGGGCAGCTCATCGATGGACCAGCGGCGCAGCCAGGCACCTATCCGGGTGAGCCGTGGATCTTTATGGATCTTGAACAGGACGCCGTTCACCTGGTTCGCGGCCTGCAGCTGCGCCTTGAGCTCCTCGGCGTTGACCACCATGGTTCGGAATTTGTAGAGAGTGAACCGGCGGCCGTGCCTGCCGAGCCGGGTCTGCCGGAACAGCGCGGGACCCGGGTCAGTGAGCATGACGGCAAGCGCGACACCTGCCACGACGGGCGCCAGCAGGACCAAGCCCACACCGGCGATCACCCTGTCGAGCACGCCTTTGATCGTCTGGCTCAGCCCAGCCAGGTCGGGACCGTCCACGTGCACCAGCGGGAGCCCGCCGACGGCGCGGAGCGTGGTGCGGGGTCCCGCGACGTCGAGGAGCGCCGGGGCGAGACACAGCTGCGTCCCCGTCTCCTCGAGCTGCCAGGCGAGCCTGCGCAGCCCGGGACCGCTCAGCTCCGGGCAGGTCATCATGACCACCGTGTCCGCCCCGAAATCGACCACCGCTGCGGTGACCCGCTCCAGCCCGGCATACACCGGGATGCCCATGATCTCCCTGGGGACCTGCTCCCCGCCCAGGCACGCCGCCACGATGCACAAGCCGTGGTTAGTGTCGCGACCTAGCGCGGCGATAAGGCCGGCGACGGGCTCCGTCTGACCAACCGCAATCGCGCGCTGCATGCACGCCCCGCGCCGCCGTCGCCTGTGCAACCGCTTGCGCAGTGTGTGCCTGGCGCTCAGATCGAGCAGGGTTGTACACGGCAGCGCGATGACGACGTAGTCACGGGCGAAGCCGACCCTGGCCCCGTAGGACACGATGGCGGTGGCCGCGATCAGACCCACACCTGCGTTGAGTATCCTGCGGTATTCGCCAGGGCCGGACCCGATGACGCGCGCGTCGTACCCACCGGCCAGCGCAACCGACATCCACCAGAGCAGTGGCAGGCCCACGGTGAGAACGGCGTACGGAAGCGGTGGGTGCGCCCAGGTCTGGAAACGCGGAATAAGCGGGATGAACCCCGCCGTGAGGGCGCAGGCACCATCGGCCGCCCCAGCCCGGCGGAGATAGATGCTCGTCCAGGCGGAACCGTCCTGAGAGACCCGCCGTCCCCGAGCCAAACCCCTCCGAGGACCGGATACAACCGTGTCACCCGACACTCACCCACTCCCTCCCCCTCCCCTCCCGGGGCGCGAGCTAGTCGGCCCAGGTTTATAGAAAAGACGCCCGGGGAGTACAGGTGGTTCACACCATATTTGGACCAGATGGCGGATTTTAGCGCAGAAGGCCGATCACGCAACTCTGTTTCCGCCGAGCCCTCTAGTCCCGCAAGTGCCTGGCGCCGAGAGCTGGCTAGCCAGCACCACCCGGCGCCGGGATCGATGCGCCCGTTCGCGGATTACAGCAGGTCCGGGCGCTGCCATGGCTCGCCGAGAACGTGGGTGGCGAGGAACGCGAGCACCGCCCGGTACCAGACCACGGCGTGGCCGGGACTCAGGATCCAGTGGTTCTCGTCCGGGAAGTACAGGAACTTCATGTCCGGGGCCCCGCCCGGCCGGGTGGTCAGCCCGGCCCACAGGCGCAGCGCCTCCCCGACCGGGACCCGGTAGTCCTTGTCACCGTGGATCACCAGCATCAGGGTGGTGATCGCATCAAGGTGGTGGTGGGGCGAGTTCGCCAGGTAGCGCTCCGGGTCCGTGAGCGGGTCACCGAAGTGACGCCGCCAGTACGCGGGCATGTCGGTCGTGCCGAACATCTGGTCAAGCGCCCACAGGCCGGCGTGGCTGACGATCGCCCGGAACCTGCCGGTGTGGCCGGCGATCCAGTTAGCCATGTACCCGCCGTAGGAGCCACCCATCGCCGCCGTCCGCGTCTGGTCGATGTCGCGGCGGGCGACGGTGGCGTCGGTGATTGCCATCAGGTCGGCGTAGGGCCGCGGCCCCCAGTCGCCGTAGCCCCGGCCGACGAAGTCATGACCGTAGCCGGTAGACAGGCCGGGGTCGGGCAGCAGCACGGCATACCCGCTGGCGACCATCAGCCATGGGTTCCAGCGCCACGACCAGGTGTTCCAGCTCATGCGCGGCCCGCCGTGGACCCACAGCAGCAGCGGCGCTGGCTGCTGTTCCGAGGCCGTTGCGGGCAGCGCCAGCCAGCCGCGGATGACCGCCCCGTCGTCGGCGGTCGCCTCCACCTCGGTGAGCCGGCCCGGCAGCCCGGGCTGGCCGGCGGGGCTGGGCAGGACGTGGGGTGGGCTGCCGGGAAGGGCGAGATCGATCCGGACCGGCGCAGGCGGGCTGTCCACCGCGGCGCGCAGCGCGTACAGGAACCGGCCGTCCGGCGACGGGCACAGGTGGGTATAGGCGCCGTCGTCGGTGGTGATCCTGGTGACCTCGGATCCGGTCTGGCCGACCCGGAAGACCGGGCACCTGCCGTGGTCGTCCGCGGTGAAGTAGACCGCCTCCGAGTCGGGCGCCCAGACGGCCTCCGCTGGCCGCCGGTCCAGCCCCGCGAGCAGGTCGGCAGGCCCGCCGCCGGCCACGGGCACGACCACGAGGGTCGCGTCCCCCGGCGCCTCGTAGCGGTCGTGGGTGGTGGCCTTGCAGACGACCAGCGCACCATCCGGCGAGATGTGCGGGTCGGTGAAGTCGCAATCGGGAGCAGCCAGCAGCGTGCGGCGCTCGCCGCTGGCGGTCTCGATCACGGCGATCTCCTCGCGGATGTCGCCCACGCCGTCCGGCACGGCCCAGCTGGTGACGGCCACGGAGCCGTCCGGCGCCAGGTCGGCGTGCTGCTCGTCCAGCGCCCGGCCCGGCTGCGGGGTCAGGTCGCGGGGCGGCCCGGCCAGCCCGCCGTCGGCGGCCGTCGCCACCATCAGCCGCAGCTGGTCGGGGCCTAGGTCGTGATCCCAGTACCGGACCGGCGCGGCCTCATGCAGGATCGCGGTGACCTCGGCGTCCTTGCCCTGCTGGCGGCGCCGCGCGTCCTCGTCCGCCCCGGCCGCACCCGGCAGCATCGGGGACATGAATAGCAGGCCAGGGGCGTCGCTGGCGGCGAGCCAGCCGCCGGGTCGGGCCGCCTGGAGGCGAACAGCAGCGAGCCGTCGGGAAGGAACGCGGGGCCGTCCTCGCCCTGCGCCGACTGGGTCAGCCGGGCCGGCTGGGTGGCGGAGCCGACGGGCTGCTGCCCGCCAGGGCCAGCGGTCGGGATCCGCCAGATGCTGGTGCTGTACTTCGTGCCGTCCGGGTCGGGCTGCTGGACCGTCGCGGCCAGCCAGATCCCGTCGGGCGAGAGCCGCAGGCCGGTGACCCGCGGAATCGAGACATAGAAGTGAAGGTCCTCGAAGGGGGTCACCTTGGCCGGCCTGCCCCTAATGTCCTTCGGTGATCATGGCGGCGCCGACGGTGGCGCTGGTGGCCTCGTCGATGAGGATCAGGCCGCCGGTTTGCCGGTTGCGGCTGTAGGGGTCGCAGAACAGCGGCTGTGTCAGGCGGAGGGTGACGCGGCCGATCTCGTTCAGGCCGAGCCGGTCGATGTTCTCCTCCCGGTGCAGGGTGTTCACGTCCAGCCGGTAGTGCAGGTCGCGGACGAGGGCCTTGACGGTGCGGGTGGTGTGCTTGACGACCAGGCGGCTGCGCGGGGTCAGCTTGATGGCGTCGGTCATCCAGCACACCATCGCCTCGACGTCCTGGGTGACCATCGGCTGGTTGTGGGGCCGGCAGATGAGGTCTCCCCGGGAGATGTCCAGGTCGTCGTCCAGCACCAGCGTGACCGACATCGGCGGGAACGCCTCCGGCACCTCACCGCGGGCCGTGTCGATGCGGCTGATCCTGGTGGTCATCCCGGACGGCAGCTGCATCACCTCGTCGCCGGGCTTGAGCACACCACCGGCCACCTGGCCGGCGTAGCCGCGGTAGTCGTGCAGTTCGGGGTGGGTGGCCTGGTGCGGGCGGATCACGTACTGCACGGGGAAGCGCACGTCGATCAGGTTGCGGTCGGAGGCGATGTGCACGTGCTCGAGGTGACTCAGCAGCGGCGGCCCGTCGTGCCAGGACATGTTCTCGCTGCGGGCGACCACGTTGTCGCCGTGCAGGGCGGAGATCGGGACGAAGGACAGGTCGCCGATGTCGAGCTTGGCGGCGAACGCGGTGAACTCGGCGGCGATCTCCTCGAACACGGCCTGGTCGTAGCCGACCAGGTCCATCTTGTTCACCGCGAGCACCAGGTGCGGCACCCGCAGCAGGGTCGCGAGGAAGGTGTGGCGCCTGCTCTGCTCGGTCAGCCCGTTGCGGGCGTCCACGAGGATGACCGCGAGGTCGGCGGTCGATGCCCCGGTCACCATGTTCCGCGTGTACTGGATGTGCCCGGGGGTGTCGGCGATGATGAACTTGCGGCGGGGGGTGGCGAAGTAGCGGTAGGCGACGTCGATGGTGATGCCCTGCTCGCGCTCCGCCCGCAGCCCGTCGGTGAGCAGGGCGAGGTTGGTGTAGTCCTCTCCCCTGGCCCGGCTGGTGCGCTCCACCGCGGCGAGCTGATCCTCGAAGATCGCCTTGGAGTCGTACAGCAGCCGCCCGATGAGGGTGCTCTTGCCGTCGTCGACCGAGCCGGCCGTGGCCAGCCGCAGGATGTCGGTGTGCCGGTCCTTCGGCCACGGGCTCGCGACGGGAGTGTCCTCGGGTGCGCCCGGCATCAGAAGTACCCCTCCTTCTTGCGGTCCTCCATGGCCGCCTCGCTGGTGCGGTCGTCGGCGCGGGTCTGGCCGCGCTCGGTGATCCGGGTGGCCGCGATCTCGGTGATGACCTCCTCGATCGTGGCCGCCGCCGACTCCACCGCCCCGGTGCAGCTCATGTCGCCGACGGTGCGGTAGCGGACCGTCGCCTCGAAGACCGGCTCGTCATCGCCGCGGGGGATGTACGGGTTGTCAGCCAGCAGCATCCCGTCCCGCTCGAAAACGTTACGGGGGTGCGCGAGGTAGATGGACGGGATCTCCAGGTTCTCCCTGGCGATGTACTGCCAGACGTCCAGCTCGGTCCAGTTGGACAGCGGGAACACCCGGATGTGCTCACCCATCCTGATCCTGGTGTTGTAGATGCTCCACAGCTCGGGCCGCTGGTTCTTGGGATCCCACTGGCCGAACTCGTCGCGGAAGGAGAAGACCCGCTCCTTCGCCCGTGCCTTCTCCTCGTCCCGGCGGGCGCCACCGAACACCGCGTCGAACCGGTGATCGCTGATGGCGTCC
>WNGE01019307.1_pt1 | contig 10172 bp, 5 predicted proteins | sample 5400651 | NCBI WGS metagenome assembly WNGE01 (sample SAMN13153370, study PRJNA577476) | soil metagenome | isolation source: 60 cm soil or saprolite under grassland replicate 2 | place: USA:California | collected 2016-06-15
TTGCAAGGTCGTCCGATAATGCGCAATTGCATCGTCAAGCTGGCCTTTTTCAAACAGTACGATGCCCAAATTGTTGTGAGCCATCCAGCAACTGGGATTTCTGGACAGAGTCGTGCGCCAGAGCGTTTCGATGTTGCCATACATCGCGGCTTGTCGCCACGTCAGTGTCGCCAGGAGTGCCACCACACAGAGCGCCGCGCTAAAGATTAAGGTGCGGCTGTTCCTAGACGTGTCGGCCAAATTGACCAGACCGGCAGACGCCAGGGCGATCGGACCGATACAGGCCAGATATTGATAATGATCGGCTACAAACGTGTAGCGAAACGTATAAAGCATGATGAACCCCAGCACCGGGCTCAGGGTCGCAACGAAAAATCCCGCTGCGACCTCAACGCTGCGGCCCACATATCGACGGAGAAAATAGATTGCCGCGCACACGATAACTCCCGCCAACAGCCACGCGTAGTTGAGCAGATGAGTCGGAGCGATATCCCATCGCGGATAAATAAATGTGAGATTAGATGGCCAGGTGAGTTTGCTCAGATAAAACCAAATGGCGCGGCTCGCGACGAGAACCCGTTCGATTGGGCTCAAGAACGTAAAAACGGCACGACTCGTTCCCTGGTGGTAGCGCTCCCACCACATAGCTAATACGCCCATGGCGATGCCGAGAACAAGGAAGGGAATGATCTGGAAAATTCTCTCCCAACTGATGGGCTTCTTCTGCAGCCATAAAATCAAAAACAACGCTGCCGGCAGCGTGCAGGCTGTTGTCTTGGCCGAAAGCGCCAGTAGATAAAGGATCAGGGCGAGTCCATAAAACAGCCAGCGCCGCTTCGTTCTCCCGTCAACAAACGCAATCCAGGCAAGTAGCGTAAGCAAAAAGAAGAAGCCCATTAGTACATTTTTGCGTTCCGTGATCCAGGCGACCGATTCCACCTGCACCGGATGCAGCGCAAAGATTGCTCCAGCCAGCCATGCTCCCGGTACCTTTAACCGCGCCAGCACCGCCCAAACAAGCAGGGCGTTGACAACATGCAGTGCAAGATTGACCCAGTGATAACCAGTTGGACTCAGGCCCCAAAGCGCATGCTCAACGCGAAACGTGGTATAAACCAACGGGAAATACTGAGAAGGTGAATCAAGCGAGAACCAGATACGTCGTAAACCATCCGGCGCCGTCAGCAACTCATTATTTGTGATATAAACGTCGTCATCCCAGAGGAACCCGCCGTTCCAGGCAGGGCGATACACGAGAATCGTTATAGCAGCCAAGATCAGAGCAAAAATGCAGGCGCGACTGCGCCGAGAAAAAACAAGTCCAGAAATCTTGCCAAGGGTTGGCATGCTAAGAGCCATTTGAGAAGACGCAATGCAACGGAAATCGCTCAGTTGCAACCCGCAGCTTTTCATCCGAAAAAAGAGCTTTCGTGACCGATAAGATCGAGATCAACGGTAAAGCGTTGCGTTTTGGCTGGTGGATCCTCGCCGTAATTGTTTTCGGCGTCGTCATCGCAATCAGGATTCGACTACTTGGCATTCCACTCGAGCGTGACGAAGGCGAATACGCTTATGCTGGTCAACTCATTTTGCAAGGCGTTCCACCGTACACGCTCGCCTACAACATGAAGTTCCCGGGCACTTATGCGGCCTACGCCGTGATCATGTCGATCTTTGGACAAACGGTCACCGGAATTCACCTGGGACTGCTCTTGGTAAATGCAGCTACGGTTATCCTGATCTTTTTCCTGGGCCGGCAACTGATGAATTCAACATTAGGACTTGCAGCGGCGATCAGCTATGCAGTGCTCTCTGTAAGTCCATCGGTGCTAGGGTTTGCCGGCCACGCTACACATTTTGTGCTGCTCCCCGTGCTCGGTGGAACCCTGCTCCTGTGCAACTCGACAGATCGGCAAGCGTTGGGAAGGCTATTCGCAAGCGGGTTGCTCTTCGGCATCGGGCTGTTAATGAAGCAGCCGGCAGGTTTTTTCGCTTTCTTTGGGACGATTTATCTCATCTCTAGCAATCTCCATTGCCGAGCTCGAGCTAAAAAAATTCTCGTGCTAGGCCTGACTTTCAGTGCCGGTGTAATTCTTCCATTAGGAATTACTTGCCTGCTTCTCTGGCGAATCGGCGTGTTCGACAGGTTCTGGTTTTGGACAATCGATTACGCGCGTCAATATGGCAGCCTGATTCCTTTCAATCTAGCGCCGCAAATTTTCGTGTACACCACAAAGGAAGTGATTCTAGCCGGCTGGCCGATCTGGATGCTGGCTGGAATTGGACTCGTGGCTGGCTTGTGGGAGCCGAGAACGCGTAGCACCGCAATTTTTCTACTCGGCTTCCTTTTCTTCTCTGCATTGGCGCTATGCCCGGGATTCTATTTTCGATTGCACTATTTTGTCTTGGTGCTCCCGGCTGTCTCGCTGCTTGCCGGCGTTGCCATCAGCAGATTGTGGGGTCTCATTGTGAGTCGAGGGATGGTAGTCCGATTTTTCTGCTTCCTGGTTCTCGGAGCTGCTTTCGCCTGGCCGATTATCACAGAAAGAAAGTTCTTTTTCCAAGCCTCTCCGGCTGACGCTTCGCGAATGATTTATCCGGAAAGTCCTTTCGCGGAATCCATCAGAATTGGAGAATATCTGCGCCAACAAACAAGCCGAGGCGACACGATAGCCGTGCTAGGCTCCGAGCCGCAGATCTATTTTTATTCCAACCGGCATTCCGCAACCGGCCACATTTATACTTACGGCCTGATGGAAGCCCAAAAGTATGCCACCCAAATGCAACAAGAAATGATTCGCGAGATAGAACGCGCTCACCCAAAATTTCTCATCTTTGTCGTAATGCCAGATTCGTGGCTGCAACGGCCGGAATCCGAGCGGATGATTTTCACCTGGGCTAATGAATACACGGCGCAAAACTATACTGTTTCCGGTTTCGTGAACATGGTCGTACCAGACAGAACAGATTACTATTTTGGCAGCGTTCCCCAATCAGTGCCACAGCTGGGGAAATACATTTTGATCTACGAGAGGAAATCCGATCAATGACGAAGCTCCAATGACAAATGCCGAAGGAATGACGAAGGCCGAATGCCTAATGACGGGGCTGCGATGTTCGCGTCGTTTCGGATTTCGTCATTCGGGTCTAATTCGTCATTCATCATTCGGATTTCGTCATTTACGCAAGATCGAGACATGCACCGAATCAGAAACACTCAATTAGCTGCACCGCGAACCAATCGTTCCTGGCAGACCATCGGCATCTGCATCGCTCTGGCGGCGCTGAGCTGGCTTGTTTTTGGCCAAACGCTCCGGCACGACTTCGTTAACTATGATGATCCGCGTTACGTCTACGAAAATACGAAGATAACAGATGGGCTCAGCATCAGCGGTATTGCCTGGGTATTCACCCATATTCATTCCATGAACTGGCATCCTCTGACGACCATCTCGCACATGCTCGACTGCCAGTTATATGGGTTAAAAGCGGGATGGCATCATTTTACCAATGTTCTCTTGCACACCATCGCAGTGATCCTTCTTTTTATCGCACTCCAGCAAATGACCTGCGCATTTTGGCGCAGCGCCTTTGTTGCGGCCGTGTTCGCAATCCATCCGTTACGCGTGGAATCGGTTGCTTGGATAGCAGAGCGGAAGGACGTGCTCAGCGGCGTTTTCTTCATGCTCACAGACCGCAGATCAGGCGTTATCTCCTTGTGGCACTCGTCCTTGCCTGTGGCCTCATGTCCAAACCGATGCTAGTAACGTTGCCATTTGTGCTCTTGCTTCTCGACTACTGGCCTCTCGATAGAATCAAGGGGCAGGTGTGGAAGCGCGTGTTGGAAAAAATTCCGTTGATCGCGCTTTCGGCCGTTTCCAGTATCGCCACGTTCCTTGCGCAGAAAGGAGCGGTTGGCTGGACCGAGGAGTTGCCGATATTGGAACGAATCAACAACGCGGTAGTCAGCTATGTCCTCTACATCTGGCAGATGCTCTGGCCGGTGAACCTCGCGGTGTTCTACCCGCATCCGGAGAACCGGCTACCGCTTTGGGAAATTATCTCCTCGCTCCTCCTCCTAATTTGCGTTACGGCGGTAGCTGTCACTTTGCGAAAACACCGACCCTACCTAATCACAGGTTGGTTGTGGTATCTAGGAATGCTTGTACCGGTGATCGGACTGGTGCAAGTCGACTGGCAGGGACGTGCTGATCGATACACCTATTTGCCACAGATCGGCCTATACATAGCGGTCACATGGGCAGTGGCCGACCTGACAACCTTGTGGCGACATCAGCGCACAATTTTGACCGTTGCTGCATTACTTACTATCGTAGTTTTGAGTTGGAGCGCCTGGATCCAGACCTGGTATTGGCGCGATAGCGAAACACTGTTCAAGCACGCCCTTGCAGTAACCACAAACAATGATGTTGCTGAAAACAATCTCGGCATCGAGTATTTGCGACAAGGTAACGTAGATGGCGCTATCTCGCTGCTACAAACCGCCGTTGATCTTCGGCCCGACAATAGTCCTGGCCACGAGAATCTTGCGAAGGCTCTTCTTCAAAAGGGTAAAGTTGCAGACGCGCTGATTCACTATCGCAAGTTACTCGAGCTACAGCCCGATAACATCGAAGTCCACAACATTGTGGGTACGGTTCTGATCCAACAGGGTCGCATCCGGGAGGGTGTCGAAGAATGGCAAAAAGTCTTGGCGATTCAATCCGACAACGGAAACGCCATGAGCAATCTCGCGTGGGTATTTGCCACCTCGCCCGACGATTCTCTTCGAGACGGGGCGAAAGCGGTTCAACTCGCGTCGGAGGCACTGCGCATTTCCGGCCAAAGAATCCCAATAATCTTTCGCACACTAGCGGCGGCTTATGCCGAAACTGGCGAGTTTTCCAAGGCAATCCAGAATGCGCAAAAGGGGATTGAACTGGCCAACAGCCAGGGAAACTCTGACCTGGCTGCTGAACTCCAGGGCAATATTGCCCTTTACGAACAGCGGCGGCCCTTGCGAGACCCTAGTTTAACAAATGACAGTTCGCCGCCCCACAGCGAATAACAAGATTCGACAGATTGACCACGGCAGAGGCGCAGCCCCAGGAGGCGTTCCCAGTCGTGGCATAACTATCGTTATATACCTCCTCCTTGCCGGAATCAGCCTGGCCGTATTCGGTCAGACAATCCGTCACGATTTCGTTAACTTCGACGACGATTTGTACGTCTATAACACCCCTGCCATTCAGGCTGGACTAACGATAAAAGGGGTGGCGCTCGCTTTTATTAGCCCACATGCGGGCAATTGGCATCCATTAACGACGATCTCGCACATGTTGGACTGTCAGTTATACGGCTTGAACGCCGGGGGCCATCACGCCACCAACATCATCCTGCATACCATTGCAGTGCTCCTGCTGTTTACGGTGCTGCGGAAAATGACCGATGCAGTGTGGAAGAGTGCAATTGTCGCGGCATTATTTGCGATCCACCCGCTTCATGTCGAATCAGTAGCATGGGTAAGCGAGAGAAAAGATGTGCTCAGCGCTGTGTTCTTCATGCTCACATTATGGGCATATGTGCGTTATGCGGATGCTCCATCAATCGGGCGTTATCTTATCGTGGCAGTCATATTCGCTTTCGGTCTGATGTCTAAGTCAATGCTGGTAAGCACTCCCATCGTCCTTCTCCTTCTGGATTACTGGCCACTCGGTAGAATTCAGAAATCAAACGTCGGAAGTCAAAAGGCAAAAGGCGGTGGTCGCTGCTCAGTGGTCGGTGGTCTGTTAATTGAAAAGATCCCGTTGCTTATTCTTTCCACAGGCGCCTGTATCATCACATTTATCCTGCAAAAAAGCACTACGGGCGCGATTCCGCCGTTGCCCTTGCTCTGGCGCGTGCAAAACGCCTTCGTGAGTTATGTGATTTACGTCTGGAAAACATTATGGCCGACAGACCTCGCGGTTTTCTATCCTCACCCAAATGACACTCTGGCAATTTGGGAAATCATCTTCGCGATCTTGTTGCTGTTCGCTATCACTGCGGCAGCGATCGTTTTCCGAAGGGAACGGTCTTACATATTCACGGGCTGGTTCTGGTATCTTGTTATGCTAGTGCCAGTTATCGGTCTTGTCCAAGTTGGCGAACAAGGCCATGCCGACCGCTATACCTATCTTCCCCATATTGGTCTGTTTCTGCTCGTAGTTTGGCTCGCTGCTGACGTGGCAGCAGTCCGTCAGTCCAGATCACGGTTTGCTATGGCCGCCGCAATAGTAATTATTGTTGCCCTGGCATGTGCGGCATTTGTTCAGACTTCCTCCTGGCGCAATAGCGAGACTCTTTGGAGTCATGCTATTGCCGTGACTTCTGATAACGACGTCGCCCACAACAATCTCGGGTACCTGTGCGAGGACCGCGACGAACTGGACAAAGCGATCTCGCACTTTGAAACGGCGTTAAGGATTAGGTCTGGTAAGCAGGATCCGCACTACGACGTCGGTTCAGCTTTTATGCAAATGAACCTCGCTAACGCTCTCGCCCGAAAGGGACAATCCGATGAAGCGATAGTTCACTACGAGGAAGCAATAAAATTACAGCCGTATTATGCAGATGCTTATTACAACCGTGGTAGCGTTCTTTTTGCAAAAGGGAGCATCGACGAAGCAATTGCGGATTGGGAGAAAACTCTCCAAATACAACCCAGTTATGCGGATGCCCATACCGCCCTTGGTAATGCACTTTTGCGGAAGGGTTCGTTAAGGGAGGCTATCACACATTACGAACAGGCATTGGTATTGGCTCCCGAAGATCCCCATTGTCGAAACAATATTGCCTGGGTGCTAGCGACATCTTCCGATGCCTCAATCCGCGACGGCGCCAAAGCAATCGACTTGGCCGAAGTAGCGGCGGCGCTTTCAGGTGGTAGAGAACCACGCTTTCTCCGGACGCTGGCAGCTGCTTATGCAGAGAGCGGTCGGTTCTCTGAAGCCCTCGCCGCAGCCCAGCAAGCCGCAGCAATAGCTAGGATGCAGGGGAAGACCGGACTGGCAAATCGGCTCAAAAAGGACCTCATGCTCTATCGCGGGTACCTCCCGCTTCGGGAAGACTCTCTTGGCGATTAATTCAGAGTATGCAGATATGAGAGATAGATGACACAACTGAAAGCAGCGCTGAAATGACGAAGCACGAATGACGAAAGAAGCGCGAAGTCCACATGATGAAGAAGCGACGTCACAACCACTCGTCATTTTAATCAGACCACTGCGTCGCCCTAGCCTAAGAAACGGTAATTCGGCCTTATGGCGAAAACGCCAATACCTAAGCAGAATGCGCAGGTTATCTGAATTGGACGTCGAGCGTTAGACGCTAAAATCTCTTTCGTAAGGGATTCCGACGAATATGAGCAAGAGCAAGAACAGATCCAAGAAGAACACGCTCGAGTTTTTCAACAGTCGGTTACAAAAGGGCCCCTCGTTGAGATTCGCGTCTTTTTATGTCTGCCTCGCTTTGGTTGCAATCACTTGGTTCGTTTTTGGTCAAACTCTGCGGCACGATTTCGTCAATTTCGACGATCACGTGTACGTGTATGAAAACCCGCAGATCACACACGGCCTCACAGCGGATGGCCTCATCGACGCATTTACTCATACTCATGCACGAAACTGGCATCCGCTGACGACTATTTCGCATATGCTCGACTGCCAGTTATACGGGCTGCAAGCGGGATGGCATCACTTTACCAATGTGCTGCTTCATACAGTAGCCGTGCTCTTGCTCTTTCTCGTGCTCAATCAAATGACCGGCGCGTTTTGGCAAAGCGCTTTCGTGGCATCACTGTTCGCCATTCATCCGTTGCACGTCGAATCCGTCGCGTGGGTCTCGGAGCGTAAAGATGTGCTCAGCGCCGTCTTTTTCATGCTTACACTAGGCGCCTATGTGCGTTATGTGCGTAAGCCATCCGTTGGTCGCTATCTGACGGTGGCATTGTTCTTTGCTCTTGGTCTGATGTCGAAACCCATGCTCGTGACGCTGCCCTTCGTGCTTCTGCTCTTGGATTATTGGCCGCTCGGGCGAATTAGGAGTCAGAGGTCAGACGTCAGACGTCAGAGACCGCGACTCAGTAGTCTCGCCTTCGCCAACCAGCCTTCGCGTAAAGCTACGGCGCGACAAGCAGTGGTCAGTGGTCTCGTAAAGGAAAAGATTCCGTTTTTCGCACTGTCCGCTCTCTCTTGTGCAGCGACTTTCCTGGCGCAAGTCTACAGCACAGAAGCAATCGAGCAACTGCCATTCATGTGGCGACTGAACACCGCGGCTGTCAGTTACATTGCCTACATTTGGCAGATGTTCTGGCCCGCACGGCTGGGGGCTTTTTATCCGCACCCCAACGACCAGCTGCCTTTCTGGCAAGTTCTTTTGGCAATTGCATTTCTGATCTCAGTCAGCCTGCTGGCAATCCTTTGGAGGAAAGAACGACCGTACATTTTCACCGGCTGGTTTTGGTATGTCGGGATGCTCGTGCCGGTGATCGGCTTGATACAAGCGGGCGAGCAAGCGCGCGCGGATCGATACACTTACCTGCCGCAGATCGGTTTGTACGTGCTGATTACCTGGGGCATCACTGATCTGATGGCGCCGACAATTACACGCAACTCCAGCTCGCGATCCGCCGCAACTGGCCAGCAGCCGATTACTCGTGGATCGCGCGAACTCCGAACAAACGGTCCACACGGCCGTGGCTACAAGCCATTCTGCGCCGCTATCGCGGCAGCGATCATCGTTGCGTTGAGCTGGCGCGCATTTGTGCAGACGTCGTATTGGAAAAATAGCGAGATGCTCTGGAACCACACGCTGGCTATTACGACTAACAACGACATGGCGCATAACAGTCTCGGCAATCTTTTCCTTCGACGGGGTCAATGGGATAGCGCGATTTCGCACTTCAAGACGGCATTGGAGATTCGATCGCGCAACGCTTCCGCCGCCCACTACAATTTTGGCGGGGCGCTCATCGAGAATACTCTTGCCAGCGCCCTTGCCCGAAAAGGTCGGCTAAGTGAAGCAATCGGGCATTACGAGAAAGCGATAAAACTGCGACCCGATTACGGCGACCCGTATTTCAATCTTGGGAGCGTTCTATTTCAGCAGGGCCGCACCGACGAGGCGATTGCACAATGGCAAAAGGCGCTTGCGACCCAGCCGAACGACGCAAGCTTTCACACTGCTCTGGGCGACGCGTTCCTTCAAAGGGGATTACAGAAAGATGCCATCGCTGAGTACGAGCATGCGGCACGGATCTCCCCACATGATCCCATGGCTCGGAACAACTTGGCGTGGCTTCTCGCGACTTCCTCCGATGCTTCAGTTCGCGATGGGAACCGGGCAATCGAGGTCGCCGAACAAAGCGTGCAACTTTCCGGCGGCAAAGATCCCAATTATCTCCGGACTCTCGCGGCTGCCTACGCGGAGGTCGGCCAGTTTTCTGAGGCTATCGCCACAGCAGAGCAAGCCATGCAAATAGCCAGTGTGCAGGGGAAATCGAAGTTAGCGACTATTCTTGAAAACGAAGTCATCGTCTACCGGGCGCATACGCCGCTGAGAGAACCGGGGGCCAAAAATTGAGCGCATTGGCCGCAAGTTGTACTCGCCTCGCTTCCCGAGGCACGGGCGACAGAGTGCCGTAGCTACAGCCTCACTTGTGATATGGGAACCCCAGTTCGTAGAGCGCGATCTCGTCCTGGAGAGCGTCCGCCAAAACCAAGTTGCCTTGGGTCTTTGCCTCTTGCAATGCCTGTTGAGCAGTCTCCTTAGCCTCAGCGAACCTGCCAGATTCAGCGTACGCCGCCGCCAGGATGCATAGAACAATCGGGTGATTTTCGCTTCGAGCGCTTTCCGAGTCGGCCTGTTGAGCCAGAAGGACAGCCTCTGATCCATTTCTGAGCGACGGGTCTGAGGATGTTGCCAGGATCCAAGCCAAATTACTTTGGGCAGGCACATTTTTCGGAGAAATCCGAAGGGCATTCCGGTACGCAGTGATTGCATCCCGGACGCGGCTCTTTGCAAGAAACGCGCTTCCCAGATTTGCATGGGCATCCGCGCTGTCCGGGCGCAACTCGAGCACTTTTTTGTAATGCACAATCGCTTCATCAGTCCAACCCTTTCGAAGCAAGGCG
>WNGE01022831.1_pt1 | contig 10172 bp, 15 predicted proteins | sample 5400651 | NCBI WGS metagenome assembly WNGE01 (sample SAMN13153370, study PRJNA577476) | soil metagenome | isolation source: 60 cm soil or saprolite under grassland replicate 2 | place: USA:California | collected 2016-06-15
TACCAGGTCGACACCGACGCGACGCGGGGCGTTCGCTGCGGCGTGTTCAGTGTCACCCCGGCGGTGACGGCGTCGGTGCGCTTCGTACCGGATTATTGTCGGATGTTGGTGACCGCGACGCTGCGCAACGTCGATCGCCTCGAGGCGGTGATGCTGGAGTTTCGCCCCGACGCGATCGGCGAGCCCACGCTCGAGGATCTCGTCCGCCTGATCCTCGGCGAAGCGAACACGTTCCTCAAGCGCGCGCCGCTTGCCGGGGTGGGCGCGAAATCCGTTGCGTCCGGCCCGGTTCCGGTCACCGGTATGCTCGCGCTCTCGCGTTACGGCGTCGCCGCAAAGTAGGACTGCGATTCCCCGTGTGTCGGTGGATCCGACCCTCCGGAACGGCGCGCCTCGGGCCGCGGTCAAAGCGATGCCTGCAACTCCGCGAGGAGGGCATCGTGACCAAACTCCGCTGGCAGGATTTCGCCAGCCTGGCGCTGGGAATCTGGATCGCGCTGTCGCCGTGGATCCTGGGCTTCGCCGAAGCCTTGCCGCCGGCGACGTGGAACGCGCTGATCCTGGGCGCGATCATCGTGACGCTCGCGGCGGTGGACCTCGATACACCGGCGCGGTGGGAAGCCGCAACGAGCATCGTCCTCGGCGCGTGGGCGATGGTTTCGCCGCTTGCGCTGGGCTTTGCGACGCATCGTGATGCGACGCTTTCGATGTTCGCGATCGGGGTGGCGATTGTCGTTTTGGGCTCGTGGACGCTCATCGCCGCGCGGCGCGAAGGGCAGCGCGACGACAGGGTCCGCGACCACTGACGACGGGCCCGACCCCTACAACGGCCGCCACACGAGCAACCCGACAGCGGCCGCAAGCAACAGGGCGATAATGGCCAGCAGGACGTTGCGCGTGCGCTGTGAGCTCGCGAGCTCGCGCGCCGCCTCGTCGATCGAGGGCGGCCGCGTCAGCAGCCACTGGTGGATCAAGCGCGGCAGCTCGGGGAGCGCGCTGACGATGTAGGGCGCCTCCGAGAACAGCCGCCGCTTGAGCGCGGAAGGGCCGATCTGGTCTTCCATCCAGCGCTCGAGAAAGGGCTTCGCGGTCGTCCACAGATCGAGCTCGGGATCGAGCATCCGTCCGAGGCCCTCGATATTGAGCAGCGTCTTCTGCAACAGCACGAGCTGCGGCTGGATCTCGACGTTGAAGCGGCGTGACGCGCGGAAGAGTTGCATCAGCACGCGGCCAAGCGAAATCTGCGACAGCGGCCGATCGAACGCCGGCTCCAGCACGACGCGAATTTCGGCCTCGAGCTCGTCGACGCGCGTCTCCGGGGGCACCCACCCCGACTCGAGGTGGGCGGTCGCGACGCGGTGGTAGTCGCGCCGGAAAAAAGCGAGGAAGTTCTGCGCGAGGTAGCTCTTGTCGCGCTCGGACAGCGTGCCCATGATGCCGAAATCGAGCGCGATGTATTTGCCGAAATTCGCCTGGTCGGTGGCGACGAAGATGTTGCCCGGGTGCATGTCGGCGTGGAAATAGCCGTCGCGAAACACCTGCGTGAAAAACAGCTCGACCCCGGCGCGCGACAGCCGCTTCAGATCGACGCCGGCCTCGACCAGCTTGTCCACCTGTGCGATCGGAATGCCTTCCATCCGCTCCATCACCATCACATCGCTGCCGCTGTAGTCCCAATGCACCTCGGGCACGAGCAGCAGCGGCGAATGGCGGAAGTTGCGCCGCAGCTGCGAGCAATTGGCCGCTTCGCGCGAAAGATCGAGCTCGTCGCGGATAGTCTTCTCGAACTCGCCGACGACCGCGCGGGGTTTCAGGCGTTTGCCGTCCGACCACAGCTTTTCCACCAGCATCGCGCCGACCTGCATCAGCGAGATGTCGTGCTCGATGACGTGCGAAATGTTCGGCCGCAGGACCTTGACCGCGACCGGCGTCCCGTTCGGAAGCTCCGCGAGGTGCACCTGCGCGACCGACGCACTTGCCACAGGCATGCGCTCGAAAGATTTGAATACGTGGTCGACGGGCTTGCGGTACACGCGCTCCAGCGTCGCGACGACCTGCTCCGAGGGAAACGGCGGGACGCGGTCCTGCAGCTTGGCGAGCTCGTCGGCGATGTCGAGCGGAATCAGGTCGCGGCGAGTGGAGAGCATCTGGCCGAACTTGACGAAGATCGGACCCAGGTCCTCGAGTGCCAGGCGCAGTCGCTCCGCGCGCGGCGCCGAGGTGTCGCGCCAGAAGGTAAGCGCGCGCGCGAGCGGCCGCACCGCACGGAAGCGCTCGTGGCCGGTCAGGAACTCGTCGAGCCCGTACTTGAGCGAGACGAGCCAGATCTTGGCAAGGCGCAGGAGGCGCATCCCGCAGATTGTAAGGGATTGGCCGACGTGCCCTTTCCGGCCCGCGCCGCGCCTGCCGCCGGCGACCGCGCCGGGTGCGCGATAATCGGCCATGCCCCGGATCTACATGCGGTCGCTGGCGGTCGGAGCCGACGTCATCGACGCGAACGATCACGTCAGCAACCTCGTGTACCTGCGCTGGATGCAGGACGTCGCGACCGAGCATTCGACGGCGCAGGGATGGCCGCTCGAGCGCTACGTGAAGGACGGCGCCGGCTGGGTCGTGCGTTCGCATTCGATCGAGTATTTGCGTCCGGCTTTCGCGGGCGACGCGATCTCGATTTTCACGTGGGTCGCCGATTTCAGCCGCAGCACCTCGCGGCGCAGGTATCTCTTTTACCGTCCCCGCGAGGAGGAGATCCTGGCGAAGGCCGACACGCTCTGGGTGTTCGTGAACCTGCGCTCGGGTGCGCCGGCGCGCATCCCCGAGACCCTGCGCTCGGCGTTCGCTGTCGTCCCCGACGAGGACGAGGCCCTGCAGCTCGCGCAGACCGTCGGTACGGCGCCATGAAAACGTTCGCCGCGCTGTTCCTGCCGCTGATCGCGACCTGGCTCGCCTCGGCGGCGTGGTCGCTGCTCGCCATCCATTCGCCGATGGTGCTCCCGCATGGCGCGATCAATTCCGGGCTCGTCGCGATCTCGACGCTGCTCCTGGTGCTCTTGCCCTTTCTCTGGCTCGCCGCCTGGATCTTCGGTCGCGTCGTGGCGCAACACCGGATCCGCTGGGCGTTCGTCGCTTCGGCGATCGCGCTTGCGGCGCTGATCGCCCCTGCGCTGCTCGCGCCGGTGGAATGGGCGCTGCCGACCGTCGCTTTTGCCCTCGGCTATCTGCTGCTGTTTCCGGGAATCGTCGCGGTGATGCGGCGCACTCCACCGGTGTAAGCCATCCGAGCTCGGGATCGACAAGCGTCTTTCCGGCTCCCTACTGAGCTTTGCAGAAATGAGTGACAATCAGCAAAGCTCAGCCCTCACTCCCAATCCCCTCTCCCGCTGCGCGGGCGAGGGGAGCAGCGTGACGGAAATGGTCGTCAACCATTTCCGTAAATCTCAGTAAGAATGCGCGCGCTCCTTACCTCGGGATCCTTCGCCGCGCTTGCCGCTGCGGCAGTGCTTCTGGGCTGTGCAACCCCGCCGATGCGCCCCGATCTTGCCCGGCTCTACCGGGTCGGGACAGGTCCGGCCGACACGACGCCGGTGATCCTGATCCCCGGACTCTTCGGATCGAAGCTCCGCGATTCCGAAACCGGCGCCGAGGTCTGGCCGGGGCGCTGGAACACGGTGCTGTGGAGCGCCTATCGCAACCTCGCGCTGTCCTTCGACCCCGAGACGCTCGCGGTGCGTCCCGACAACCTCGAAGCCTACGCGCTCGCCGACGAGGTGCTGGGCCACGACATCTATCGCCCGATCGTCGAGACGCTCGAGCGTTACGGCGGCTACGTCCGCGGCGTGCCCGGCACGCCGGCGCGCGCTGGCGAGCGCCGCTACTACGTGTTTCCCTACGACTGGCGGCAGGACAACGTCGTTCACGCGCGCGAACTGGAGCAGCTGATCGAGACGATCCGGCGCGATTCCGACAACCCGAATCTGCGCGTCGATATCGTCGCGCACAGCATGGGCGGCCTCATCGCGCGCTATTACCTGCGCTACGGCACCGTCGACGTGCTCGAAGGCGGTGGTAATGAGCTGGTTACGCTTTATGGCACGTCACGGGTGCGCAAGCTGATCCTGCTCGGTACGCCGAACATGGGCTCCGTCGGGTCGCTGCATGCGTTCATCACCGGCGAGCCCGTCGGTTTCGGCCGGATTCCGCCCGAGGTGCTGGCGACGATGCCTTCCGGCTATCAGCTCTTTCCCCATCCGCTCGTCACCTGGCTCATCGGCACCGATGGGCGCGGGCAGGATGTCGACCTGTTCGACGGCGCGACCTGGCGGCGTTTCGGCTGGTCGATCTTCGATCCCGCTGTCGACGCGCGGATCCGGGCCGGGCGGACTGTGGACGCCGACGCGCGCGCGGCTGCGTTGCAGCGCTATTTCGACCATCGTCTGGAGCGCGGCCGGCGGTTCATGTGGATGCTGTCGACGCCGGAGCCGGCGACGCCTATCCGCTATGTGCTGTTCGGCGGCGATTGCGCGCTCACGCCGGCGCGGCTCGCGATCGAGGACGAAGCGGGCCGGCCGGTCGTGCGGCTGTATCCCGACGACATTCGTCATCGCGAACCAGGTGTGCCGTACAACGAGATCATGCTCGAGCCGGGCGACGGACGCGTGACCAAGCCGTCGTTGCTCGCGCGCGAGACGCTCGATCCGATGGCGCCGCAAAGCGAAGACAGCTTTCTGCCGGTGGCGTACTGGTTCTTCCTCTGCGAGCGCCACGACCAGCTCACCAACAACTTCAATTTCCAGGACAACCTGCTGAACGTCCTGCTGACCCGGAGCCTTCCGTGGGAGATGCCCGCCAGTCCGTGACTCGATTGGGCTGCGCCTGCTGCAGTGCAATTTTCCCGCATGTGGGCGTCGCTGCCGCCCGACAGACGATGAGATTGCGTCGATCGTCCTGCACATAGCCGGAAGGTTGGCACGCCCTATGCTTGAGCGCGGGTAGAGACGATCATGGACGAACGACCCCAATCGCTGGGCGAGGAACTCGCCAATTCGGTCAGCCACGCGATGGCGCTGATCGCGGCGGCGATCGCCGTCCCGTTCCTGATAACGGCGGCAATGCGCAACGGCAATACGGTCAACGTCGTCGGCGCCAGCGTTTTTGCGACGACGATGGTGCTGCTGTACATGGCGTCGATGCTGTATCACGCGCTGCCGCACGAGCGCGCGAAGCGTTTCTTCCGCAAGCTCGATCACGGCGCAATTTACCTGTTCATCGCCGGAAGTTACACGCCGTTCGCGCTCGGCGCGTCGTCGAGCTGGTCGGTCGTGGGCCTCGTCTGGGCGCTCGCGGTGATCGGCGTCGCCCTGAAAGCCACCGACCGGATATCGCATCCGGTGCTGTCCACCGGCCTTTATCTGGCGATGGGCTGGATCGCTGCGTTCGCGGCGGGACCGCTGATCGAACGCATCGCGACGCAGGGTGTCGTCCTGCTCGTCGGAGGCGGGCTCGCCTACATGCTGGGCGTGGTTTTCTTCGTGCTCGACTCGCGGCTGCGCTACGCACACTTCGTCTGGCACCTGTTCGTCGTCGCCGGAACCGCGTGCCACTTTTTTGCGGTGCTCGACTACGCGACGTAGCGAGGCGCGTCCTAACGCGCGGCCGGCAGCATGCGGAACAGGTTGACGGCGAAGAGCACGATCCCCAGGAGAACGACCGACGCGCTGATCGCGACGACGGGAATGATCGCCTGATTGCCCGCCAGCACCATCACGAGCCCGACCATGAACACCGGCAGGCCGAGACGTGGTAGATCAACCCGATCACCGCGAGCGAGACCCATCCCAGCAGGTTCAGATGCGCATGCACCGGTGCCTGCGTGAACGTGGCCGTGATGCCCATGTAGAGGCCAACCACGGCACCGATGACGAAATAGACGACGGCAATCTTGAGGAAGCGTGCGCTCATCGGATTTCCTTTCCTTCAAAAAGCGGGAACACAGAGTACACGGAGAAGGCACACAGAGCACGGAGAAAATCCCTGGTTTGCTCCGTGATCTAACGTGTCCTCCGTGGTTCAGGATTTGTTCTTCCGTGCGCGCTTGACGCGCGTCTCGGCGGCAGCAATGCGCGCGGCAAGCGCCTCGACGCGTGCGGTGAGCGCGGCAACCTGATCGGTGAAAGTCCGCGCTTCGTCGCCACGCGCAACGAGCCCGGCTTCGTCGCGCGCGTAGCTCACGACGCTGTCGCCGATCCGCTCGGCTGCGTATTCGGGAAACGCAAGCAACGCGCGCCCGGCGTCGGCGACACGCTGGCCGATGATCGGTCCGAGCGCTTGCGCAAATGCCTGCTCGACGAACCAGGGGAGCGTCTGCGCCAGATCCTTCAGCGTCGCCGCGAGCGCCGGATCGCCCTCGCTCGCGACGAAACGGTCCCAGCGTTGCGGGGCAGCGAGGAACGCGGGCAGATCGAGAGGCGACAGCCTGAGCGTGAGATCGGGCACCGCGCCCGAAAGCGCTGCTGTTTCGACCATCCCCGATGCGTCGACCGAGAACGCCGTGGCGAGCGGCCCGACTGTGATCACGAACACCCGGCCCACGTGCGCGGACAACCGTTCGCGCGCCCACGTCTCGCGGTCGAGGACGTGGTTCGCGATCGCAGTGGGGATCGCGGCGGGGTCGAAGCGCATCGCGGCCTTGGGCTCAAGTCCTCAATAGACGCGACCGAGATGGAGCGCGACCACACCCGCGGCGAGATTGTGCACTTCGACCGCGTCGAACCCGGCCGCTTCCATCATTGCTTTCAACGCCGCCTGATCCGGATGCACGCGGATCGATTCCGCGAGATAGCGATAGCTCGTGTCGTCGCCCGCGACGAGCTTGCCGATCCGCGGTATCACATTGAAGCTGTACCAGTCATAGGCGGGCGCGAGCGGCTGCCAGACGCGCGAGAACTCGAGCACCGCCGCCACGCCGCCCGGTTTCAGCACGCGTCGCATCTCCGCAAGGGCCACGTCCTTGCGCGTGACGTTGCGAAGGCCGAAGGCAATGCTGATGCAGTCGAAGTGCGCGCTCGGAAACGGCAGCTTTTCGGCATCGCACTGCACCGCAGGAATCGAGCGGCCGGCATTGAGGAGCTTGTCGCGACCGGCGGCGAGCATCGCGCCGTTGATGTCGGTGAGCACGACTTCGCCCGACGAGCCTACCTTGTCGGCAAAAAGTCGCGCGAGATCGCCGGTTCCTCCGGCAAGGTCGAGCACGCGCATGCCGGGACGCACGCCCGTTGCATTGACGGCGAAGCGCTTCCACAGCCGATGCAGGCCCGCCGACATGAGATCGTTCATGAGGTCGTACTTGCCGGCGACCGAGTCGAAGACGCCGTCATACGTCTCCGCGTTGTGCGCAGTTCACGTCAAGAGCAGGAACCACGAAGAGCACGAAGGATTGCTCTGATTACTCTCGCGCGTGAACTGAAGGCGCGTACCACGGATCGACAGGTTCGGCGGGACGGTCATCAGTCTTTCTTCGTGCTCTTCGTGTCCTTCGTGGTTCAAGATCTTCAGAGGTGTATCACTTCGCATCGCGGCTCGCACCTGCAGCCGCCATGCGTTCGAGATAGCGCTGCCACAATTCTTCCTGCCGGTCGCCCAGCTCGTAGAGGTAGTCCCACGAGTAGATCCCCGTGTCGTGACCGTCGGAAAACGACGGGCGGAGCGCGTAGTGGCCGACCGGCTCGACTTCCTTGATCGTGACGTCGCGCTTGCCGACCTGCAGCACTTCCTGGCCGGGGCCATGGCCGCGCACCTCGGCCGACGGCGAATGGACGCGCAGGAATTCGTACGGCAGCCGGAACTCGCGGCCGTCGGAGAAGGCGATCTCGAGCACCTTCGATTGCTGGTGCAACTTGACCGTGGTGGGCGACGGCGTCGGGGGGGCGGGGCCGGACATGGCGAAGCAAGGGGGTGCCAGACGAACGCAATAGCCTAGCACAGCGCGGCACGACTCGCGATTGACCGCGCGGCGGCAATATCAATACTATCCCTCGCCGCGGACGTGTCGCGAACGACGCTTCCGCGCGTCCCTTGGGCGGCTCGCGCCTGCTAGATCGTCCCCTGCGTGCCCTCGGGCACCATGTCGAGATTGCCGATGCCGGAGAAGATGTTGCGATTCTTCGCTTCCTTGCCGTGCAGCTTGATCTCGAGCCGGAGGTCGTTCAGCGAATCGGCGTTGCGCAGCGCGTCTTCGTAGCTGATGAGCCCCGCCTCGTAGAGATCGAACAGCGACTGGTCGAACGTCTGCATGCCGAGCTCGCGCGACTTCTTCATGATTTCCTTGATGCCGGAGACGTCGCCCTTGAAGATGAGATCGGAAATGAGCGGTGAGTTCAGCATCACCTCGACCGCGGGCACGCGGCCGCGGCCGTCGCGGCGCGGAATCAGCCGCTGTGCAACGAACGCGCGGACGTTGAGCGACCGCGGCCGTCGCGGCGCGGAATCAGCCGCTGCGCGACGAACGCGCGGACGTTGAGCGACAGGTCCATCAGGAGTTGCGCCCGCCGCTCCTCGGGGAAGAAGTTGATGATCCGGTCGAGCGCCTGGTTGGTGCTGTTCGCGTGCAGCGTCGCCAGGCACAGGTGCCCCGTTTCGGCGAACGAGATCGCGTAGTCCATCGTCTCGCGCTCGCGCACTTCGCCGATCAGGATCACGTCCGGCGCCTGGCGCAGCGTGTTCTTCAGGGCGATTTGCCAGCCCTCGGTGTCCACGCCAACCTCGCGCTGGGTGATGATGCAATTCCGGTGTTCGTGGACGAACTCGATCGGGTCCTCGATCGTGATGATGTGGCCGTAACTGTTCTCGTTGCGGTAGCCCAGGAGCGCCGCCATCGACGTCGACTTGCCGCAGCCGGTCGCGCCGATGAACATCATGATGCCGCGCTTGGACATGATGACGTCCTTCAGCACCGGTGGCAGGCCGAGGTCCTCGAACTTGGGGATCTCGGTCATGATCGTGCGCAGCACCATGCCGACGCGGCCCTGCTGGATGAAGGCGTTGGTGCGGAAGCGGCCGACGCCGGGCGGCGCGATTGCAAAATTGCATTCCTTGGTCGCCTCGAACTCGGCCGCCTGCTTGTCGTTCATCACGCTGCGCACGAGCTCGATCGTGTGCTGCGGGGAGAGCGCGGTCTTCGACACCGGCTGGATCTTGCCGTCGACTTTGAGCGCCGGCGGGAAGCCCGCGGTGATGAAGAGGTCGGAGCCTTTCTGCTTGACCAGGAGCTCCAGGAGCTCATGGATGAATTTGGTGGCGCGTTCACGTTCCATGCGAAAACTCCTTCAGCGGCGGCCAGCCCGGCCGGGCCGTCCCAAGGGACAGGTGCGCCCCCGGCGGGGGCAGCGAGCGTGGGGGTCGTTCACCTAACCGCCCATGAACAGGTCCTTGTTCACCGCGCGGTTGCGCGCTTCGGCGACGTTGACCATGTTGCGGCGGACCATTTCGACCAGGCACTGGTCCAGCGTCTGCATGCCCGCTGCCTGGCTCGTCTGGATCGACGAGTACATCTGCGCGACCTTGTTCTCGCGGATCAGGTGAATACGTCGATGATCCGGTCGATTGTCTTCGCCGCCGAGCTCGTGTGCAGCGTTGCGAACACCAGGTGGCCGGTTTCGGCCGCAGTCAGCGCAAGCCGGATCGTCTCGAGGTCGCGCATTTCGCCGACCAGGATGTAGTCGGGATCCTCGCGCAGTGCACTGCGCAGCGCGTTGGGAAACGATAGCGTATGCGGCCCGAGCTCCCGCTGGTTGATCAGGCACTTCTTGGATTCGTGCATGAACTCGATCGGGTCTTCGATCGTCAGGATGTGGCCGTACATCTCCTCGTTGACGTGGTTGACCATCGCGGCGAGCGTCGTCGACTTGCCCGAACCGGTGGGGCCGGTGACGAGGATCAGGCCGCGCGGCCGGTTGGTCATGTCGGCGAATGACCGCGGTGTGTTCAATTCTTCCAGCGACAGCACTTTGGACGGAATGGTCCGGAACGCCGCAGCGGCGCCGCGCATCTGGACGAATGCGTTGACGCGGAACCGGGCGAGGTTCGGCACGGCGAAACTGAAGTCGCACTCGAGGTTTTCCTCGTACGCCTTGCGCTGGGCGTCGCTCATGATGTCGTACACCATGGCGTGGACGTCC
>WNGE01009582.1_pt1 | contig 10171 bp, 4 predicted proteins | sample 5400651 | NCBI WGS metagenome assembly WNGE01 (sample SAMN13153370, study PRJNA577476) | soil metagenome | isolation source: 60 cm soil or saprolite under grassland replicate 2 | place: USA:California | collected 2016-06-15
ACGAGGCCGTAATCGATGCCGATCACCCGCCCGAAGCCGCGGCAGATCTCGCATGCTCCGAGGGGTGAATTGAACGAGAACAGCGCGGGGGTCGGCTCCGAGTAGTGGATGTCGCAGTCCGGGCAGTGAAGGTCCGAGGAATAGCGCCAGGGCGCTCCGGCGTCGCCCTCGGCGTCAAGCGGATAGACGTTGACCTTGCCCTGCCCGATCTTCAGCGCCGCTTCGATGCCTTCGATCGCGCGGGTCTTGTCGGCCGGAGACATGCGCAGCCGGTCCTGCACGACCTCGAGCACGTCGTCGCGGCGCGCGTGGATGCGGTCGTAGCCCTGCGCCTTGAGGAGCGAGCGCACTTCCTCCTCCTTGAAATTCTTCGGCACCGTCACGGGGAAGGTCAGCACCAATCGCGGATCGCCCGCGGCTTTGGCGCGCTCCGACAGCTGTTCGTATACAGAGGCGGGCGAGTCCCGGCGCACCGGACGTCCGCAGCCGCGGCAGAAGAGCTGCCCCGCGCGCGCGAAGAGCAGCTTCAGGTGATCGTTCAGCTCGGTCATCGTGCCCACGGTCGAGCGCGACGTGCGCACGGGATTGGTCTGGTCGATCGCGATCGCGGGCGGAATCCCCTCGATCGCGTCGACCTGCGGCTTGTCCATGCGGTCGAGGAACTGCCGCGCGTACGGGCTGAAAGTCTCGACGTAGCGCCGCTGCCCTTCCGCGTAGAGCGTGTCGAAAACGAGCGACGACTTCCCGGAGCCGGAGACGCCGGTCACGACGACGAGCTCGTTCAGCGGCAGCTCGAGCGAGAGATTCTTGAGATTGTTCTGGCGCGCACCGCGGATGACGATCGCGGCGGCGGAACGGCGTTGCAACATGCCGCTATTTTACTTTGACCTGTAATGATGCTCCCGCTGCCGGAGAAGCCGCAGCCGTGACCGCTGGCGAGCCAGATCGCCGTATTTAGCCCGGTGTCGCTGTTCTTCTTGCCTACCATAGGCACGGTCGTTACGTCGTTCGTGCCGATGCAGGCGAGGGCCAAGATACAATGGGGCCAGTCTTCGTTACTCGCGAGGCGGTTAGCGCGAAATAGCAATCGAGACGAGGTTTCAGAATGTCTGGGGAGACGGCCACATGAGCGGCGTAGCGCGATTGCATGGGAGGGGTGGCTTATTGGCGGCCGTTGTTGCCGCGTTCGTGACGGGTGCGGTCTGGGCGGGGCCGAAGGTCGAGGTATTCACGCCGCAGGGTCAGGCGAAAGGCGTGCGCCAAGTGGCCGTTCGCTTTACCGAGCCCATGGTCGCGTTCGGCGATCCGCGGCTGGCGGAACCCTTCACCGTGCGCTGCGAGGGCGATGCCGAACGGCTGAAGGGGCAGGGGCGCTGGGCCGACCAGAAAAACTGGGCCTACGATTTCGAGGCCGACCTGCCCGCCGGGCAGCGCTGCCGGTTCACCGTCAGGCCCGACTTCAAGTCGGTCGGCGGGCAGGCGATCGAGGGCCAGCGCGAATTCAATTTTGACACCGGAGGCCCGGCGGTGCTCGCTTCCCTGCCCAGGCAAGGCAATCAGCGCATAGACGAGGAGCAGGTGTTCCTGCTGGCGCTCGACGCCCCGGTGGACCCGGCCAGCCTGTCCGACGCCTGGTGCGAGGCGGTTGGAATCAACGAGCGGATCCCGCTCAAGCTGCTGTCCGACAAGGACACGAGCGATACGCTTGCGGCCGTCCGCAGCCAGGTTTACAACCTGTTTTACGTCTACCTGAAGGGCCGGCGCCGGCTACCGATCGCCAACTTCAAGATCGAGGACAAGCGCTTTCGCGGTCTGCCCATTATCGGCGTGCAGTGCGCGCGGCGGTTTCCGGCCGGCGCGCAGATCGGGCTCGTGCTCGGCGCGAACGTCAAGTCGAAAACCGGCCTGGCGCGCCAAGTGCCGCAGCGTCTGGCCTTCAGGGTGCGGCCCGAGTTCTCCGTGAAATTCACCTGCGAACGCGTCAATCGCGACGCTGCTTGCCTGCCGGTTGGGCCCATGGTGCTGGAGTTCAACGCTCCGGTGCCTCGCGAGACCGCCGAGCGTATTCGCCTCAAGGGCGAGCGCGGCGATACGTACGAGCCGGCGATCAAGCCCAACGTCAAGACGGTGGACTCGGTTACGTTCAAGGGCCCGTTCCCCGAGAAGGCGCGCTTTACGGTCGATCTGCCGTCGGATTTTCGCGACGATGCCGGGCGCGAGGCCGAAAACAAGTCGTCCTTTCCGCTGGGTACCGCCACCGATGAGAGCCCGCCGCTCGCGAAGTTTCCCGGCCGCTTCGGCATCCTCGAGCTCAATGCCGATCCGATGCTGCCAGTGACCGTGCGCGGCATCGAGGCGGCGCTGTCGGGACGCAGGGCCGAGTTGCCCGCGGCCGGCGACAAGCCTGTGCCTGGCCGTTCGCTGCGCATCGCGGACGACGAAGTGAGGATCATCGAGCGTTTCCGCGCTTTCATGGACAACGAGAGCGACATGCGGATGCCGGGCGCCTTCGCACGCGAGGGCGAATTGCCCCTCATACGCGATAGCGACAAAGCGACGCCGTTCGAGTTGCCGCGCGCCGGTGGCGAGAAACCGCTGGAGGTGATCGGCATTCCCCTGCCGAAGCCGGGTTTTTACATCGTCGAGCTGGCGAGCCCGCGGCTCGGCGCCGCGATGCTCGGAAAGAACAAGCCGTATTACGTCGCCACCAGCGTGCTGGTCACCAACCTCGCGGTGCATCTGAAGCACGGCCGAGAGAGCTCGCTTGTCTGGGTTACTTCGCTCGACCGCGGCAAGCCCGTTGCCGGCGCGCGCGTCACGGTGCGCGATTGCAATGGCAAGCCGTGGTTCGAGGGCAATACCGACGCCAACGGCATTGCAAGCGCAGACGACAAGCTCCCCCCTCCGGCCGAGGTCCCGGTGTGCAAGAACAAATACCGGCGAGAGCTGATCGCTTTCGCCCGCATTGGCGAAGACCTGTCCTTCACCTATTCCGGCTGGAACGAGGGCATACAGCCCTGGAATTTCAACTTGCGGACGCAAGCGTACCGCCGCCGCGACTACTCGATACACACCGTGTTCGACCGCATGCTGTTTCGTGCCGGCGAGACCGTCAGCATGAAGCACCTGGCGCGGGTGCCGACCGGAAGCGGATTTCGAATTCCCAGCGAAAAAGAATTCCCCGTGGCGGCCGAGATCGAGCACGTCGGCAGCGGCCAGAAGTACAAGCTCGGCGCTCAGTTCGACGTCGGAGGCATTGCCGAGAGCGTATGGAAGATACCGGCGGAAGCCAAACTCGGTTTCTACAAAGTTTCATGGCCCGGTCGTGCGGTCCAGTCGAACGCCCAGTTCCGCGTCGATGCGTACCGCGTACCGTTGATGCGTGCCATGCTGGGCGCGCCGAAAGAACCGATGGTCAGGCCCGACACTGTGAAGCTCGACGCCGCAGTGAGCTATCTTTCCGGCGGTCCCGCCAGCGGGTTGCCGGTGAGGGTCCGCCACCGTGTGGAGGCGCGTGGTGTTTCCTTCGCGGACCATGCCGATTTTCAATTCGGCGGCGAGCCGGTGAAGGAGGGCGTGCAAACTGGTGCGCTTGCCGACTACTGGGCGACGTTCGATCCGGACGACGAGGGCGAGCAGGCCCCGGCTGCCGACCGCGCCGGTCCGACGGCCACGCGGACGCTCGTGCTCGACGCGGCCGGCACCGCGACGGTTGCCGTCGAAAGGCTCCCGCCGGTCGAGCGTCCGGCAAGCTTGGTGGTCGAGATGGAATACAACGACCCCAACGGCGAGCTTCTAACGACTTCGACGCGAGTCGCGTTGCATCCCGCCGGCCTGTACCTGGGCGTAAAACCCGAGGGCTGGGCGGCAAGCAAGAGCAACGTGCGCATGCAGGTGGTCGCGCTCGATCCGCTCGGCAAGCCGCTTGTCGGCCGGGCTGTCAGCGTGGAGGTTTACGAGCGCAAGATTTATTCGCACCGGCGGCGCCTGCTAGGCGGCTTCTACGCCTACGATTCGACGACCGAAACGAAGCGCACAGGTTCCGGCTGCTCGGGCGCGACCGATGCGCGGGGCCTGCTGTTCTGTACGGTGAAGCCCGGCTCGTCGGGGGAGCTGATTTTGCTGGCGAGCGCGAAAGACGATGGCGGCCGTGAAGCCTATTCGAGCTCCAGCGTTTGGGTGCGCGGCGAAGGCGAGTGGTGGTTCGAGCCCGTCAATAATGACCGCATCGACCTGATCCCGGAGAAGAAGCGCTACGAGCCGGGCGAGACCGCCCGGTTCCAGGTGCGCATGCCGTTCCGCGAGGCCACCGTGCTGGTGACCGTCGAGCGCGAGGGCGTGCTGTCGCAGCGGGTGGTCGCACTCGACGGCAAATCGCCGGTGATCGAAGTGCCCATCATCGGGACTTACGGTCCCAACGTGTTCGTATCGGCGCTGGCCGTGCGCGGGCGTATCGATCCGGAAGCGCCGGGACCCTACGCCTGGCTCAAGCGCCTGTTCTACCGCATCGGGTACTGGCTCGGGCTGGTGGACGAGGTCCCGGTGGAGCGGGACACGCGTCCCACCGCGCTCGTCGACCTGACGCGGCCCGCCTACAAGCTCGGCATGGCCGAGGTGAAGGTCGGACGGCGTGAATACACCCTCAACGTGAAGGTAACGCCCGATCGCGCGACGTTCCGGGTGCGCGAGACGGTCCGCCTCGCGGTGGAAGTGACCGACAACGACGGCAAGCCGGCAGCGAACGGCGAGATCGCGCTCGCCGCGGTGGACGAGGGCTTGCTCGAGCTGATGGACAACGCATCGTGGAATATCCTCGATGCAATGCTGGGCGAGCGGCCGGTCGAAGTGCTGACCGCGACGGCTCAGGGCCGGGTCATCGGCAAGCGACATTTCGGCAGGAAGGCGGTGGTGCCCGGCGGCGGCGGTGGCGTGGGACGCGCCGGCGCGCGCGAGCTGTTCGACACGCTGCTCCTCTGGAAGGGGCGGGTCGCCCTGGATGTGAACGGCAAGGCGACTGTTGAGGTGCCGCTGAACGACTCGCTGACCGCCTTTCGCATGGTGGCGGTTGCCCATGCCGGGACGGCCCGTTTCGGTCATGGCGCGGCCACGGTGCGCACCAGCCAGGACCTGATGCTGTTGTCGGGATTGCCTCCGGTGGTGCGCGAGCAGGATGAATTCAGCGGCATGTTCACGCTCCGGAATTCGACCGCGCAACCGCTCGCCGCGCAGTTTGCGTGGACCTTGAGCGATCGCCCGGCCGGCGATGGCAAGGGCAAGGCGCTGGCGAGCGGCGAGCAGGCGGTCGCCCTTGCGCCCGGCGAGGCGAAGCTGGTATCGGTGCCGGTGAAGGTGCCGGTGAATGTTGAACGCTTGCACTGGGAAGTTTCCGCCGCCGCGAAGGGCGGCGCCCGCGACCGGCTGCGCGCGACGCAGAAAGTGATCGAGGTGCATCCCGTGCGCGCATACCAGGCGACGCTCGCACAGCTGGACAAGCCGCTCCTGTTTCCGGTGGAGCGTCCGGCTGACGCTGTGCCCGGCCGCGGCGGTGTACGCGTGGAGGTAATGGGCACGCTCGCGGGCGAGATGTCCCCAGTGCGGGATTACTTCGCGCGCTATCCGTACACTTGCCTCGAGCAGCTCGCGTCGAGGGCGATCGGGCTCGGCGAGGACGATTTGTGGAAGTCCGTTGCCGGCAGCGTCTCCAACTATCTCGACCGCGACGGGCTGGCGCGTTACTTCCCTATCGACTGGCTGGACGGCAGCGATGCGCTCACCGCTTACTTGGTGCAGGTGGCGGACGCCGCCGGTCGCGATTGGCCGGAGGAGGCGCTCAGGCGCATGTTGTCCGGACTCGAGGCGTTTGCCGCCGGCCGCATCGTCCGCGGCAGCGCGTTGCCGACGGCGGATCTGACAGTGCGCAAGCTGGCCGCGATCGAGGCGCTCGCGCGTCACGGCCGCGCCAAGGCCGCGCTGCTGGACACAATCGCCGTCGATCCGGCGCTGTGGCCGACGTCGGCGCTCATAGACTGGATCGGCATCCTGAAGCGCGTGAAGGATATGCGGGAGCGCGAGAAGCGGCTGAATGAAGCGCTCGGCCTGCTGCGCGGAAGGCTCAATTTCCAGGGCACCGTCATGACGTTCTCAACCGAGCGCACGGACGCGCTGTGGTGGTTGATGGTCTCGGCCGACGTCAACGCCAATCGCGCGCTGCTGGCGGTGCTGGACGAGCGCGACTGGCGCGAGGATGTGGGCCGCCTGGTGCGCGGGTCGTTGTCGCGGCAGAAACGCGGACACTGGGGCACCACGGTTGCCAACGCGTGGGGCACGGTGGCTATAGCCCGATTTGCCCGGGCCTTCGAGAAGGCGCCGGCGACCGGCGACACCGTGGTCGCGCTCGCGGGCAAGTCGTCGTCGGTTCCGGTCGGGGCCGACAAGCAGACGCGCGACCTGGAATGGCCGGCGGGCCGCGAAACGCTGGGCCTGACGCATACCGGGAGCGGCGCGCCGTGGACCATCGTGCAGTCGCGCGCCGCGCTGCCGCTCAAGGCGCCGCTATCCACCGGCTACGCGATCAAGCGCTCCATCGCGCCGATCGAGCGGAAGGACTCGTCGGGCTACACGCGGGGGGACGTTTACCGCGTCACCCTCGAGATCGACGCGCAAAGCGACATGACCTGGGTGGTGATAGACGACCCGATCCCGTCGGGCGCGGCGATACTCGGTTCCGGTCTGGGGCGCGACGCGGGTTCGCTCGCGCGCGGCGAGAAGCGCGAGGGCTGGGCGTGGCCGGCCTTCATCGAGCGCACGCACGAGGCCTATCGCGCCTACTATGAGTTCGTGCCCAAGGGCCGCTTCAAGATCGAGTACACGGCGCGGCTGAACAACCCCGGCCGATTCGACCTGCCCGCCACCCGGGTCGAGGCGATGTACTCGCCCGAGATGTTCGGTGAGGTCCCCAATGATTCCGTGGTGGTGAAGCCATGAAGCGGCGGATCCTGTCCATCGTGCTCGGCGCGTTCGGCGTTCTCGCCGGGGCGTTCCTGATCGCGCTCCAGGTAGCGCCGTACGCCGTTCCGGACTTCGAGTCGGTGCGCGGCGACTGGCGGGGATCGGACGCGTGGCTGCTCGACCGCAACGGCGAGACGCTGTCGCGGGTGCGCGTGGACCACGAGCGGCGCCGCGGCGATTGGGTCGGGACGAACGAAGTATCGCCCGCGCTCACTGCCGCGGTGCTGGCTTCCGAAGACCGGCGTTTCCGCGAGCATCGCGGCGTGGACTGGCTGGGCATGCTGGGGGCGTTGCAGCAGACCGCCGCGGGAGGCCGGCGCGGAGGCAGCACGCTTACGATGCAGCTCGCGGCGTACCTCCATCCCGCTCTGGAATCCGGCGGCCGCCGCGATCTGATCGATAAATGGCGGCAGATGCGCCAGGCGGTGGCGCTTGAGCGCGCCTGGAGCAAGGACCGGATACTCGAGACCTGGCTCAATCTCACGCCGTTCCGCGGCGAGCTCGAGGGCGTGGACGCTGCGGCGCGTGCACTGTTCGGCAAGCGCGCCGGCGGACTCGATCGTGTCGAGAGCGCGCTGCTCGCGGCACTCGCGCGCGCGCCCAACTCGCCGCTGTCGCGGGTCGCCAGCCGGGCCTGCATCCTGCTCGAGCACGACGAGCAGGCGTGCCTCATTGCCAGGGGCTTTGCCGCGCAGGGCCTGCTGGCGGGGCTGTGGCGTTCCAACATCGACGGCGATGCGCCGCACTTGGCGCGCAAGCTCCTGTCGCGGCCGGGCGAGCGACGGGTTACCACGCTCGATGCCCGCGTGCAGCGTTTCGCCAACGAAACTCTGCAGCGCCACCTGCGTGAGCTGGAAGACCGCAACGTCGAGGACGGCGCGGCGATCGTGCTCGACAATGCAACGGGAGAGATACTCGCCTGGGTCGGCTCCAGCGGCGATCTGTCGCGCGCGCACGAGGTGGACGGCGTGACGGCGCCGCGCCAGGCCGGCTCGACCCTCAAGCCGTTTCTCTACGCGCTGGCGATCGAGCGCAGGCTGCTGACCGCAGCGTCCATCCTCGACGACTCGCCACTCGCCGTGACCACGCCGGCGGGGCTCTACGTGCCGCAGAACTACGACCACAGCTTCAAGGGCCGGATTTCCCTGCGCCAGGCGCTCGCTTCTTCGCTCAACGTGCCCGCCGTGCGCACGCTGGCGCTGACCGGCTACGAGCCGTTCCACCGGCAGCTCAGGGCGCTGGGCCTGGAGACGTTGACGCGCGATGCCGATCACTACGGCTACTCGCTCGCGCTCGGTGGCGCGGACGTTACACTGGCGCAGCTCGCCAACGCCTACCGCGCGCTGGCGAACGGCGGGCGCGCAAGTCCGGCACGCGTCGCGGACGTCCCCGGGGATTCCACCGCGGCAACGCAGGTGATCGACGCGGCGGCAGCTTTCATCGTCAACGACATCCTCGCCGATGCGGCGGCGCGCGCACTGACCTTCGGCCTGTCGAGCTCGCTCGCCACCCGGTATCCGGCCAGCGTGAAGACGGGAACCAGCAAGGACATGCGCGACAACTGGGCCGTCGGATTCAGCGGCCGCTACACGGTCGGCGTATGGGTCGGGAATTTCTCGGGCGAGCCCATGCACGATGTTTCCGGCGTGACCGGGGCCGCGCCAGTGTGGCGCGAGGTGATGGATTTTCTGATGGAGGGCGGTGTGCCCGTGCGCCCGGCACCGCCGGCGGGTGTGGTGCGGCAGCGCGTCACTTACGCCGACGGCTCCGAGCCGGCGCGGGACGAATGGTTCGTCGTCGGCACCGAATCCGCACTACTGACCGCCGTGGACGCTCCTGCGGGGCAGCCGCACATCGCGTCTCCGGCCAACGGCGCGATCTACGCCATCGACCCAGATATTCCGTACAAGCGGCAGCGTATCGCGGTCACCACCCGCGGCGCGCTGCCGGGCGCGCTGTTCGTGCTGGACGACGGCCGCCGCGTGCCCGCTGACGTGCCGTTTCTCTGGCTGCCGCAGTCGGGCAGGCGACAGGTGGCCCTGGTCGACGCGGTCGGCAACACGCTCGACCGCGTTCGTTTCGAAGTGCGCGGGCTGCGCGTCGTGAAGCCGTTGCGCGATCGCCGCTCCGTGGTTGCCGCCGTTGGTAAGCCTTGAGTTTGCTCCCGCACTTCCCGGCTTGCGAGCGAGCCGCCCGGTGCGATTCGATTCCGGGCAACACGATGAGCGCGTGTCACAAGGAGCGATGCCATGACGATGCTTCCACCCGATGGTGCCTGCGTGACGGAGCCGAAGAGCCCGCAATCCGTCAGCGGGCTGGAAAAGTTTTTGCGGGGCCTTTCCGTCTTCACCATGCTCATGACCGTGCCGCAAGTGCTGACCATCTGGGTGGGCGGTAACGCCGGCGGCGTCTCGCTCCTTTCCTGGGTCTCGTACCTCATCGGCGCATGCCTGTGGTTCGTCTACGGGTTTCAAAAGCGCGACAAGACGATTTACCTTGCCTGCGTCGGCTGGGTCCTGCTCGATGCGGCGGTCGTGATCGGCGTCATCGTCTATGGCTGATCCCTACGGGCGCACGGTTCGGGGAACGCACCGGGTCTTAACGAGCCCGGACACTTCTCGCATCTGGTGGTCAGGAATATCATGTTCCGGGAGGCGACTGGCATGGATTCGAACTTGACGCCGGAGGATTTTGACTGGCTGCGCAAGATCCGGGCGGCGGCTGACGCAAGACGAGGTTCACCGCCGGTTCCAGAGGATGTCGCGGGTAAGCTGGTTGCGTTCGGCTTCGTAGAATCGGCTGCGCTCGGCGGTTTTACGGTAACGGAACTCGGACGCGGGGCGTTGTTGGAACAGGATATGCGGGACGCCGAAGACCGCTAAGTGGGCGGGCTGACCCGCGACGCCCCGGGCGCACTGGTGCGACGGCACGCTGAGCTTCGCGGTTAACGATCAGGTCTCTTTGGCGGGAGCGCCCGGACCGATGCCGCAATCTAACGCCGCGTAACCAGCGCACAGGTCAAGCGCCCCAGCGCTGGTACAGGACAATCACCCCGAGACGCCGGATTTCACTCAAGCTCGTCGATCGAACGCGGCCAGCTTTTCTTGGGCAGGCGCGAAAGTGCGCGGTCGGCGAGCAGTTTACCCCCGGTCTGGCAGCGAGC
>WNGE01032929.1_pt1 | contig 10168 bp, 8 predicted proteins | sample 5400651 | NCBI WGS metagenome assembly WNGE01 (sample SAMN13153370, study PRJNA577476) | soil metagenome | isolation source: 60 cm soil or saprolite under grassland replicate 2 | place: USA:California | collected 2016-06-15
CCATTTTGGGTCAGACGATTCCGCGCGCGCTCAATGCGACCTCAGCCGATCCCGCAAAGCAACTGGAGAAGGCCGAGACGTACTCGAAGAAAGCGATCGAGATTACGCCCGCACTGCCGAAGCCGCCCAATTTGACGGATGAGGCTTTTGACAAAGCCAAGAACCAGACGCTGGCTTCGGCGCATAGCGGGCTGGGATTGGTATATGTGCGGCGAGGAAAGTTTGCCGAAGCAATCCCGGAACTCGAGCAGTCCGTGAAACTCGATCCGAGTCCCGACCCGGTAAATTTCTATCTGCTGGGCATGGCCAATCAGAAAGCCTCGCACTTCGATGATGCGGTCGCAGCGTTTAACAAGTGCGCGGGAATGCAGAGCAGTCTGCAAGGGACGTGCAAGACTATGGCGGAAGAAGCGAAGAAGCTTGGCGCGACGCAACTGAGCGCGCCGAAGTGAGCCAGGCCGCCGCACCGGGACTATGGAAGAGACCGTCCGGATCGACGACACCGCGTTGGAGGAGCGTCTCGGGTACAAGTTTTCGGCAAGAGAACTCCTCGAGAGGGCGCTGACACACAGTTCGGCGGTGCCTGAGTTGCGCGCAGCAGGCGCGGAACTGGCCGACAATCCTTTGCTTCCCCGGGACAATGAACGGCTCGAATTCCTGGGGGACGCGGTCTTGGAGCTGTTGGCGAGCGAATATCTGCTAGCGAATTTTCCAGAGTGGAGTGAGGGACAGCTTTCCAAGAGCCGCGCCAGGATCGTGAACGCGGGCTCCCTAGAAGCGGCCGCCAGGCGGCTGCGGCTGGGGGAACATCTGCGGCTGGGGCGCGGAGAAGAGAAAACCGGCGGGAGGGAAAAGCAGACCCTGCTGGCCGACGCCTTCGAAGCTGTAGTCGCCGCGATTTATCTCGATACCGGACTCGGTGCCGCGCGCGAAGTCTTGCGGCGCGTTTTGTTTGAGCAAGCGCTCGAGGAGCGCGGTGAGCGCATCGCGGAGTCCGATCGCAAATCAGCATTGCAGGAATTCCTGCAGGGACGAGGCCGGCCTCCCGCGGAATATCGTCTGGCGGGAGAGAGTGGACCGGACCACCAGAAAGTTTTTTGGATTGAAGTGTGGGTTGATGGAGAGTGCATGGCGACGGGCAAGGGCAGCACCAAGAAAGAGGCGGAGCAACGCGCCGCTCGGAGCGCGCTGGCACAACTTGAGCATATGGAAACGGAAGGCTGAGACGGAATGCCGGAAGAGACACAAACCCAGATCGAGGAACAGGCGCAGGAAAAAAAACAGGAGCACCCTGCGCACCAGACGACGATTTCCGAATACCTTGAATCTCTGCTCGTCACGGTGATTCTGGCGCTGTTCGGGACTAGTTTTGTCGTGCAGGCCTTCAAGATTCCCTCGGCTTCGATGGAGAGTACGCTGCTGATCGGCGACCACCTTCTGGTGAACAAGTTCATTTTCGGCGGAAATGGCGCATGGTATGAAAAATTACTGCCCTACCGGCAACTGCAACGGGGTGACATTATTGTCTTCAAATATCCCTACGCCGATCACCAGCATTTTGTGAAGCGGGTCGTCGGTCTGCCTGGCGATCGTGTGAAGGTAGTCGACCAGACGTTGTACATCAACGGGAAAGCGCTTCCGGAGCCTTATGTGGTACACGATTCGGGCGCCCCTTACGACCCTTTGAATTACAACTTTCCCCCGCTGCGCAGCCAGTTGATCACCTCTGCCATGCAGCCGGAGTGGGCGCATGAAATGCGGCAGTACACGCGCGGAGATGAAATCGTCGTACCGCCTGGAAAATACTTTGCGATGGGCGACAATCGCGATCGCAGCCTCGACAGCCGCTACTGGGGATTCGTCGATCGTGATGCCATCATGGGCCGGCCCTTTTTGATTTATTGGTCGGTGGAAGCGAAAAGCAGTGACTACACCGGGGAAAGCACCTTCTGGTCGCGATTGGCCGGCATTGTTCAAACGCTCGCGCATCTCCCGTCGCGAACGCGCTGGAGCCGAATGCTTCATACCGTCCATTAGGGCTCCAACCCGGCACAAGGAAAATAGGGGCGAGCAAGCCCGTCGCTCCGTCCAGGATCAAGGCTCGCCCCTACCTTTTTCCGCGTGAGTCTGCGAAACTTCCGAGCGAGATGACCACACTGCGAAAGTGGTGGAAACCGGCGCTGGCGATGGTGGGTTTGCTGGTCGCCTTGCAAATCGTGGTGTCGTTTCTGGTGCGCACCCACCGTGTGCATGCCTATCTGGTTGCGCATCTGGAGAGAGCGTTTGGGCGGCCCGTGGAGGTCGGCAGTTTTGATGTGCGGATTCTGCCGCGTCCGCAACTGAATGCCGACAGCGTGACCGTGGGCGAAGATCCCGCGTTCGGCTACGAATATTTTCTTCGCGCCGAACGCATGGGTGCGGGCTTGCGCTGGATGGGCCTGCTCCGTGGTCATTTCGAATTTGGGACCATGTCACTTGGCAAGCCAAGTCTGATTCTGGTGCGGAATGCAGAGGGCCGCTGGAACCTCGAGAGGTGGCTGCCGCCGGCAAAGTCCAATCCCGCACAGGATCCGCGAGTGTATGGGCCGCCCTCGCCGGTTGCTCCGGTGAATCACCTCGAAAGAATTGAATTCGATGATGGCCGCATCAATTTCAAGACAGAGGAAGACAAGCAGCTGTTTGCCTTCACGAATGTTTCGGGAAGCGTGGAACAGGTGTCGCCGGGGCGGTGGCAATTGCAATTGGAGGCGCAGCCCTGGCGCAGTGGCGTTTCGCTGCAATCAGCGGGAACGATCACCGTGCGGGGTGATATTGCAGGGACCTCGGCGCGGCTGCAGCCGGCGGGAATAACCTTGCATTGGAGCGAGGCATCGTTGGCAGATGTCTTCCGGCTTTTCAGCGGGCAGGATTATGGAGCACGCGGGGTATTCGCACTGGACGCAACAGCGAAGAGCGGGAGCGCAGTGGCAGATGAACCGGGAGATTGGGCGTTCTCCGTGCAAGCGCGTGCCCGGCAGATCCATCGCTGGGACTTGGCCGAACGTGCGGACAATCCGCGTTTGAATATCAACGCGAAAGGCCGTTGGAACGCCGGCTCGGGGGGTTTGGTCGCGGAACAAATTGCGATGGAAGGACCGAGATCGAATTTGCGCGGGATGTTCCGTTTTACCGGTGAAGCCCCGAAGTCGGCGGAACTGCGGTTGGATTCCATGGGTATTCAGGCCTCCGATTTGTTGGCATGGTATCGTGCGTTTCGTTCGGACGTGGCGGAAGGGGTGACGGCAGAACAATATTTTACGGGCGGGACGATCCTGAACGGGTGGCCGCTCCAGGTGGAATCGGCGGCCCTTTCGAGCAGTGGCGGAGTCGTGAAAGTGCCGGGCTCCGCCGAGCCGCTGCGAATCGGTCCCGTGAGCGGGGGCCGCGAGCGAGACATGCTGGTGTTTGGACCGGTGCGTATAGCGCTTGGGGGCGAGATCCGCGAAGTGACGGCGCCGAAGAGGCGCCGGGTGGCGCTGGCCATGGACAACGCCGCGGATTTGACGCTCACTCAGGATCTGAACACCCAGGCCGGAAGCGTCAGCGTCGAAGGCAACATCTCCAAAGTGGAAGACTTTCTGAAGCTGTCCGCAGCGCTTGGGCACCGGCTGAATCGCGGCTGGGAACTGACCGGACAAGCAACCGCGGCGGCGAGATGGGAATGGAAAAGGCCGTTCGCCGGCCGATGGAATGGCAGGGTCGGTTTCAATCGGGGGAATCTGACTGTCGCGGGTCTGAACCAGCCCCTGAAGATTTCCGAGAGCGCATTGGATTGGATCGACGGGCGACGCGTCGCACGCGTAATAAGAGTGCAAGGGTTTGGCGGCGCATGGACGGGAGACATCGAGGAAACGCAGCGCACCGACGGAGAAACTGGGTCCGAATGGAAATTCCATCTCAATACTGACCAGATGAGCGCGGCGGACCTGGACCGCTGGGTTGGTCCGAGAGCGCGCCCGAGCTGGCTGCAGCGGCTGTTGCCGTCGCTGCTGGGTGAATCGGCGCCGAGCACGCCGGCGAGTGAGCTGGTTCGTCGCGTGAATACCGAAGGCGAATTGCGCATTTCGCAATTGACGATCGAAAAGCTGAGCTTCGGACAAGTGTTGGCCAAAGGGTCCCTCCACGATCTGGAACTCGACGTCAGCGACGCACAGGCAGAATGGGCGGGTGGCAAAGTGCGCGCAAAGATCAACGCGAAGTTTTTGCCGCGCCCAATCTATGAGATTGCCGCCCAATTGGAACGCGTGAATCTGGCGCAGCTGCCCGGTGCGGGCCGAATTGCCGAACGCTTGGGCGGCGCGGCGTCCGGGGCTCTGCAGTTGAAGACGGAAGGAGTAGGTCGCGACGAACTCCTGGGAAGGCTAGCGGGACACGGTCAGTTTCACTTGAACAAAGTCGAGTTTCGCGGGTGGGACGTCAACGCGAGCGTCGCCGATGGGGCGGCACACACTGGAATTTCGCGGTGGGCCACGGGAGAAGGTTCGCTGCTGGTCAATGGGACGCTCAGCTTCGGGAGAAATGCAGATCTCGCGATCGAAGCGGCGAGCGCGCCAAGGAAAAAGGATCGTAAAACCGGCGATTTCGAGACTGGACGTGTATTGAAGATTTCGGGGCCGCTCGATGGACCAACAGTCTCCGTGGAAAAGACCAGCATCCGGCAGCCCGCGGATTAGCCTTCGAGTATTCGAGGGAAGTCGGCTTTTTGAGGCATGGAGGGACACGATCAATGAGGCGTCATGCTCCGTTGTGGGCAGCAGCTGTGCTGCTTCTGATTCCGCAGGCCAGCGCGCAGAAGCCGTTTACGCTGGAACAGGTCCTGAGCGCGCCGTTCCCATCTGATTTGACTGCTGCAAAGAAGAGCAATCGCATCGCGTGGATACTGGACCAGGAAGGCCGGCGAAACGTCTGGGTGGCCGAAGGTCCTGGATTCGCGGCCCGGCAGATCACAAAATACAGCGAAGATGACGGGCAGGAATTGTCGGGCCTGAGCTTTTCCGCGGATGGCAACGCGATCGTCTATGTGCGCGGCGAAGGAAAGAACGCAGCGGGACAAAACCCGAATCCCACGAGCAATCCGGCGGGAGCGGAGCAAGCCGTCTGGACCGTGCCCTGGAGCGGCGGCGAACCGAAGCGCGTGGACGCCGGTCATTCGCCGGCGATTTCTCCGGCCGGAACGATCGCGTACGTGAAAGACAGCCAGATCTGGCTCGCACCGCTGGACGCTTCGGAAAAGCCCCAGCAGCTTGTCGTGCGCGGGCAAAACTCTGACCCGCAGTGGTCCCCCGAGGGCAGCCGGCTGGCGTTCGTTTCCGCGCGCGGAGACCACGCGTTCATCGGCGTGTACGGCGTCGAGGCAAAAACCGTGAAATTCATGGCCCCTTCTGTCGATTCAGATGGTGAGCCCGTCTGGTCGCTGGATGGAAAGCGCATCGCGTTTGTGCGGCGCCCAGCGGAACAACGCGACGCCCCGCAGGGGTATTTCATTGCGCCCGACAAACCGCATCCGTGGGCCATCTGGCTAGCGGACGCGGCCACGGCGAAAGCCCGCGAAATTTGGCACAGCAGCGCGGCGCCTCAGGGTTCGTATCCGTCCATGGCGCGCGACACGGGCGGCGGCGTAATCAACTGGGTCGCGGACAATCAATTGGTGATCGCCTCGGAGGAAGACGGCTGGCAGCATTTGTACGCGCTTCCCGCTGATGGCGGAACCCCGAAGCTGGTGACACCAGGCAATTGCGAAGTGGAGCAATGGTCATTCACTCCGGACAAGAGCGCGATCCTTTTCAATTCGAATTGCGGCGACATCGACCGCCGGCATCTATGGTGTGTAAAGGGCGCTGCGGGTCATCCCGAGCAATGGACGCGCGGTGAGGGGATCGAGTGGGGTCCCGTGATGCTCAGTGACGGCCAGACGTTCGCCTATCTGTCTTCCGATGCGACGCATCCGGCGAGAGCCGTGGTTAGCCATTTTGGGGCAAGCTCGATGCCCGCATTGGCGCCGGCGACTTGGCCCAAAGATTTTCCTTCGGACCGCTTGGTCGCGCCACAGCAGGCCATCTTCAAATCGACCGACGGCCTCGAATTACATGCGCAGGTGTTTGTGCCAGCAGGATTGAAGCCCGGCGAGAAGCGCCCAGCCGTGATTTTTCTGCACGGCGGCCCGATCCGGCAGATGCTCCTCGGCTGGCACTACATGTACTACTACTCGAATTCCTATGCGATGAATCAGTATCTCGCCAGCCGCGGATATATCGTACTGGCCTTGAATTACCGCAGCGGAATCGGCTACGGTCGCGCGTTTCGCGAAGCCCCCGGCCGCGCGGGCCGCGGCGCCACCGAATATCAGGACGTCGTAGCAGCGGGAAAATACTTGCAGAGCCGCAGCGACGTGGACGCAAAGCGCATCGGATTATGGGGTGGTAGTTACGGAGGCTATCTGACCGCGCTCGGCCTGGGGCGCAATTCCGACATTTTTGTGGCCGGCGTGGATCTGCACGGCGTGCATGATTGGCCCACGGACAACTGGGACGGGAAAAATATTCCGGCGGAGCTGAACAAGCTGGCGCACGATTCCTCGCCTGTTACTTCCGTGAATACTTGGAAGTCGCCGGTCTTGTTCATTCACGGAGACGACGATCGCAACGTCTATTTCACGCAAACCGTGGACCTTGTGGCGCGCCTCCGCGAAAAGGGCGTGGAGATCGAACAACTCGTCTTCCCCGATGAAATCCACGACTTTCTATTGCACCGGGACTGGCTGGCGGCCTATCACGCGGCAAGCGATTTCCTGGACCGCCACTTGAAGTCTCCGGAGAAATAAACATCTAGCCATTTGCCGGAATGGCGCACGGAAAAAGCTCCGGATACTTTGGAAACCGCGGCATCTCCAATGAAGCGCATATTACAACTGACCGCCGGAATATTTCTTCTTGCCGTTTTCACCGCTGGTGCCGGCGAGAAACGCGTCAACCTGCTCCCCAAATTGCGCTTAGGGCAAACCATTATCTATCTGATTCGCTACCGCAGCGACAAGTCCGTAAAAACCGAAAGCAACGTTGTGGCGCCCATGGTGCCGAATGCCGCGCAGATGGATGCTCACGGATTGCTGCGTATCGAAATATTGGACGTGCAGCAGCAAGGCGCCAAACCTGTGATGCACGCGCGCGCCGAATTTCTGACTCTGGACTCTGGTGTATGGCTGAAGAGACCTGGCGACAAGAAACCCGAGTGGGATCGCCAGCGCGTGGACCCGCAAGGCAAAAGCATCGAATTTACGATCTCTCCCGACGGGTCAGTTGAAAAAGTGAAAGGTCTGGATACTCTCTTTCCCGATCAGCAGCAGGCCTGGCAGGAATGGGTGGCGCGTTTTGCGCTGGCGTGGGTGCTCCCTGCAGACGGCTTGAAAGTCGGCGAAAAATGGAAGTCCGCGCAAGTGGAGCAAGCTGCCACGCCGATTGCCGGCCTGAACTGGGCGCGCGACTCGGCGTACGTGAGAGATGAGCCATGTCACGCGCGTCAACTCTCGATCTTGGGAGAAGTTCGTCGTCCAAGGATGCGACCCCGGAAGACTTCAAGCTCCATGAGTTGAAAACAACGGGAACCGCGAAAGGCAAGAACGAAAACATCACCTACATTTCGCTGACGACGGGGCTGGTCGTGCGCGCGACCGAAGAGGCCAATCAATTCATGGATGTGGTGGTCGCCAAGGCGGATGGCTCGAACCGCGTGCACTACAACGTTGACGCCAAGAGCCATTCGGAAATCCTCTTGATATCAGAGACGCCGCTGAATCGTCCGTGATTCGAAACTGCCGGAGTTTTTCTTCGATAAAGAGCGGGAGTTTGCCTGCCGGGGTATAATGAAAGTTTCGGCAGCGGCCGGCGGAGCTGCAGGAGACCCTCCTCATGAAATTCAAGCTGCACAGCAACTACCAGCCGCGCGGGGATCAGCCCGCGGCGATTGAGCAGCTCTATCGCGGCCTGGAAGCCGGTGAAAAGCATCAGGTGCTGCTTGGCGTAACGGGTTCGGGCAAGACCTTCACCATGGCCAAGCTGATTGAGCAGTCCAACCGCCCCGCGCTGTTGCTCGCGCACAACAAGACGCTTTTTTCCCGGAAAACGCCGTCGAATATTTTGTCAGTTACTACGATTTCTACCAGCCCGAAGCTTACGTTCCCTCCGCGGACATTTACATCGACAAGGAAGCCACCATCAACGACGAACTCGACAAGCTCCGCATGAGCGCCACCCGCTCCCTTTTCGAACGCCGCGACGTCGTCATCGTCGCCTCCGTTTCCTGCATTTACGGCCTGGGTTCGCCGGAAGCCTACTACGGAATGCTCGTCATGCTGGAAAAAGGCCAGCAGACCTCCCGCGAGGCGCTGCTTCGTAGGCTGGTTGATATTCAATACGACCGCGGCGAGGACTTGCGCCGCGGCACCTTTCGCGTGCGCGGTGACATGATCGAGATCTATCCCACTTACGAAGACCAGGGTTACCGCATCGAAATGTGGGGCGACCAGATCGATGCGCTGCGCCAGATTGATCCCCTGACCGGGGAAGTGCGCGCCGGACAGGAAGATTTATCTCGCGTGCCGATCTATCCCAAGACGCACTACGTGATGCCGCAGGAACAGCGCGACCGCGCCATCGTCGGCATTCAGGAAGAGCTTTGGTGGTGGAAGAAGGAACTCGAGAAGCAAGGCAAATTCGTCGAAGCGCAGCGCGTCGTGCAGCGGACCATGTTTGACATCGAGATGATGCGCACCATCGGCTACTGCCATGGGATCGAGAATTACTCGCGCCACTTGAGCGGGCGTTTGCCCGGCGAAGCGCCGCCAACGCTGCTCGATTACGTGCCGAACGACTATTTGATGTTCATTGATGAATCACACCAAACGGTGCCGCAGGTGCGCGGCATGTTTCACGGTGACCGCTCGCGCAAGCAGACGCTGGTGGACTATGGATTTCGCATGCCCTCGGCGCTGGATAACCGGCCGCTGACGTTCGAGGAATTCGAGCACCGCATGAACCAGGTGCTGTACGTCTCGGCGACACCCGGGCCTTATGAGCTGACGAAGGCGGGAGGCGTGATCGTCGAGCAGGTGATTCGTCCGACCGGCCTCGTGGATCCCCAGGTGGAAATTCGCCCCGTAAAAGGACAGGTGGACGATCTCCTCGAAGAAATTCGCGTGCGCGCGGAGAAGAGCGAGCGCGTCCTGGTAACCACTCTGACCAAGCGCATGGCCGAGGATTTGTCCGAATATTTCTCGGAGATCGGTGTCAGGTGCCGCTATCTGCACTCCGAAGTCGAAACACTGGACCGCATCAAAATCTTGCGCGATTTGCGGCGCGGGGAATTTGATGTTCTGATTGGAATCAACTTGCTGCGCGAGGGGCTGGATGCAGCGCGACCTCGCTTATTCAGACCGTGGGACGCTGCGCGCGCCACATTGAAGGCCGGGCCATCTTGTATGCCGATCGCCGCACGGATTCGATGAATCAGGCCATCGATGAAACCAACCGGCGTCGCGCCAAGCAAATCTTCTACAACAAAGAAAACAACATTACCCCCATGTCGATCATCAAGTCGGTGGACATGGAGCTGGCCAAAATCGTTGAAGCCGATTACGTGACCGTTCCGCTGGACGACGTCAGCCTCGATGCCGCCGCCGCAAATATCAAGAGCGAAAAGCAACTCGCCGAAATGCTCCAACAGCTCGAGACCCAGATGCGCGAGGCGGCGAAGAAGTTTGAATTCGAAAAAGCGGCGCAGTTGCGCGACCGCCTCCGCACCCTCAAGCAGAAGGACTTGGCAGGATTGTTTTCCCGTGAAGCAGCGGCGTCGCAGGCGTCCGCGGATTCTCCCAGCTAAACAACGCTGCGCTTTAGCTCGTCTAGCGGATAAAGCGTGTCGCGCCCAACGGTACCAAAGAGCGCCAGTTCGAAAAGATGCATAAAAATTGTTGTCAGCGTAACTCTCAGGTTATGCTATCACGCGATGGAAAGTAGCCTTGCGGTCATCGGCGCCGGCCGCGTGGGGCGAGCGCTGGGATGCCGTCTGCGCGAACTGGGATGGAAGATCGGCTCCGTCGTTACGCGCAGCGAGGCGAGTGCGCGCCGTGCCGTTC
>WNGE01010814.1_pt1 | contig 10167 bp, 10 predicted proteins | sample 5400651 | NCBI WGS metagenome assembly WNGE01 (sample SAMN13153370, study PRJNA577476) | soil metagenome | isolation source: 60 cm soil or saprolite under grassland replicate 2 | place: USA:California | collected 2016-06-15
CGTGCGCTTGGCGAGACGGTCGAGGCGTTTTTCGATGGTTGCGGGAAGTCGGATGGCTAGCATAGGTCAATTGCTGCTATACAATTATAGCACGCTGGTTTATGGAAATTTGGAAGCTTTGCGTCGAACTTATCGCCCAAACGGGAGACGATAATGCGCCTTCAAATATCGGCTTCATGAACATCACGACGTGGGCCGATTCAGAAAAGACAGCCGAGGCTAAGATCCAGAAGTACGTGGAGCCCTTCGGTTGGCATCTGGTTTCGGTCGAGAAGGCTCATGTTGTTAATGAGGACGGAAAATACGGAGAGGTGGAGCTGGATCAGATAGAAAGAACGCGCAACAATCCGAATGCGATAATCCTTGGGACATTCCATACATACAAGACAAGCTGATTTCAGTCGGGAGTCCTATGACCTTCGAAAACATACTCCTCGAAAAGAAAAACTCCATCGCCTACGTCACCGTCAACCGTCCCAAGGTGCTGAACGCGCTCAATATGGCGACCATGGAAGAGTTGCGGGCGGCGTTTCACGACATCAAGAACGATGCAGCCGTGCGCGTGGCGATCTTTACGGGCGCGGGAGAGAAGGCGTTCATTGCGGGCGCGGATATTGGCGAACTGGCCAAGCACGATGCCGTGTCGGGCAAGGAATACACGCATCGCGGGCAATCGGTGCTGAACCTGATCGAGAACCTGGGCAAGCCGGTGATCGCCTGCATCAACGGATTTGCCCTGGGCGGCGGATGCGAGATGGCCATGGCTTGCACCATGCGTCTCGCCAGCGACAACGCCAAGCTGGGACAGCCGGAAGTGAAACTCGGGATCATGCCCGGCTACGGTGGGACGCAACGCCTGCCACGCCTGGTGGGCAAAGGCCTCGCGATGCAGATTGTGCTTGCGGGCGAGATGATTACGGCACAGGAAGCGCATCGCATCGGTTGCCAAGATCATCGCCAACGCCCCGCTGGCCGTGCAATATGCCATGGAGGCCGTCAACAAAGGTATGGAGATGACGCTGGCCGAGGGCCTGTTTCTTGAGGCGACGCTGTTCGGCGCCTGCTGTGCGACCGAAGACATGAGAGAAGGGACGACGGCGTTTCTGGAAAAGCGCCCGGCGGTGTTCAAGGGAAAGTAAGAAGTCAGATTGCAGAAGTAAAGCCGTTTACCACAGAGTTCCAGAGACACGGAGAACAACACGAAAGAAGCACTAAAGCCCGAACATCCTCCTGAACCGCCGGTTCGCGCCCTCGAAGGTAGCCTCGGCGCTGCCGGAAAGCGATTTGCCATTGTCGTCGCCCGGTTCAACGCCTTCATCACCGAAAGGCTCTTTCAAAGCGCCTACGATGGGTTGCTCCGTTCCGGGGCGAAGCGGAAAGACATCGTGCTGGTCCGTGTTCCCGGCTCCTTCGAAATTCCCTCCGCCGCCCGAACGCTCGCCAAAACCAAGAAGTACGACGCGATCATCTGCCTTGGCTGCCTCCTCCGTGGCGACACGGCGCACTACGACGTGATCGTCAACGAAGTTACGCGCGGCATTGGACAGTCGGCGCAGGAGACCGGCGTGCCGCACGCGTTCGGCGTTCTGACCTGCGATACGCTCGAGCAGGCCATCGACCGCGCCGGACTGAAAATGGGCAACAAAGGTTTCGAGGCCGCGCTGGCAGCGGTCGAGATGGCGAATTTGAAGAAAGTAGTCAGCTCTCAGCTCTCAGCTGTCGGTAAGAAAGGTCTCGGGTCTCAGGTGTCGGGTGTCAGGAAAGAAAAGCCCGCCGCTCCGTCTTCTCGGAAACGAAAGCCCCGCTCCTGATCTACTTTCTTCCGCATTGCAAACTGTCCTGTAAACTGTTTTCAGTCTCGACTGCCGCAAGGTTTTACTGACAGCTGAGAGCTGACAGTTCATAGCTCTATGGGTACCCGGCGCAAATCCCGCGAACTGGTTCTTCAGATGCTGTTTCAGGCCGACATGGGCAAGCAGACCGCCGATGTTGTCCGCAAGACTTTCTGGGCTGAGCGCAGCAACGTCGAAGCCGAAGTGCGGGGCTTTGCCGACGATCTTTTCCGCCTGGCAAGCGACCGTCTCACAGAAATTGATGGATTGATCGAGAAGCACACCCAGCACTGGCGCATGGACCGCATGGCCACCGTCGACCGCAATGTGCTGCGCGAAGCGGTGGCGGAATTCCTGGGCTATCCCGAGACGCCGCGCGCCGTGGTCATCAACGAAGCGCTTGAGATCGCGCGCAAGTTCTCAACCCCGGAGTCCGTGCAGTTCATCAATGGGGTGCTCGATAGCGTAGGCAAAGATGTAGAGGGGTAGGTTGGCGACTCTCCCCTTGCGATACCACTGACTCTCTGCAGATCTTCCGCTCTATAGTTCCGACTGGAGTGCCGGCTTTGCGCGGACAAAGCCTGCCCTGAGCGAAGTCGAAGGGAGTGTCCGCTCCACACCATCACTGCGGCTTGATCGCGATCAGGTTCGGGAAACACGGCGGCCCGGTGGGCTGGTTGCACATGCTGTTGTTGGTGTTGATGTTGACGAAGGGCACCTGTTGGATGTCTCCCCCGCTCAGCGTATTGATGATGTGCACCGAGCCGCCGGTGCACTGAGGAGGAACCGTGTTCGAGAACGCATCGCAGGCGGCAACGAACACCTGGCTTCCGTCCGTCGAAGCCGATGCGGCTCGGGGCAGCGCGTTGTTCGCGAGCGCAATGGGAGTGGTGGTTTGCTGATTCACGTCCACCACCAACACTGCAGGAATCTTGTCTGCCACCACGATCGCCTGCGACCCATTGCCGACGATCCGCATGTAGAGCGGCGTGAAGTTACCTTGGCCGAGATTGACGGATTGTACGGTCTGGGGAAAGTTCACCGTCGGATCGATGTTCACACCGGGAGGAATAAGTTTGCGACCATCGCAGACGAACTGGTTGTCCGGCAGAGGATGGAGCGTGTCGGAAGTGCTGAAAATATCGATGTACGGTGGATCCAGCGCGAGCACGTGCTGAGCGTCCGGCGAGGGGAAAATCTTAAGCGGGATGCCGGGGGTGGTTACAAAGTCGAAGTTTGGGGGGGTGGGAGGGTCAGCAAAAGTAGGTTGGGCATCGCAGGTGGCGAAACCGGAGATCACGTTTCCCGGTGCTGGCGTTCCCGCCACATAGGCAAAGCTTCCATCCGCGGAGAACGCTACATCCGTAGCCGAACTGGCGACGGTCACGGGCTTGAGCGCGTCCACGTCTGAGAAGACAAACAGGACGCCGGCATCGGTGAGGATGAAAATCTTCATCTCATCGGGCGAAAACGCCGCGGCCGTAGCCGTACCACTGGGCAGGACCAGGTCAACAGGGGCGGTCGTGCTGGAAGCCGCGTTAAAGATGTAAACCTGGTGGGGAACGGAATTCCCGTCGGACACCAGCACGCGATTTCCATCATTGGAGATGGCGAGCACCTTGCCGCAGAGTGAAACGTTGCAGGGTGTGGGCGAGGCCGAGACCGGGGTTACGGTGGGTGTGGTCGCACCCACGTCCAGGAACATCAGGCCTTGATTGCTCCCAAAATAAATCCGCGCGCCTTGCTCGTTGAACATCATGGAGTTCGGCGTGCGGGGCACGGTGGCGCTCGCGCCGATGGGAGTCGTGCCCGGTGTCACCGCAAATGTAACGCTTGCGCAGCCTAGGCCCGAGCCACAATCCGTGGTCGCCGTCCATGCCGTGTAGGTGGGAGGCTTGGTGGCGGTGATGTTAGCCGAGATAACGCCAAACCCCGGCTCCCCGTTGGGCAAATTTCCGTTTGAGGCGTAAACCGGCAGTCCCGGCAACACTCCGATGTTGCACGTGGGTGGAGTGCAGGCGGCGGAAATAGCGGCGCCGCCCAGGTTCGAGCGGGCGGTAATGGAATTACTTCCGGTCGTGTTCGACGCGCTCGAAAAATTTGCGACTTCGGGATTCGACGAAGTCCAGACCAGAGGCGGGCTCGCCAGCGTCACGCCCAGCGTGTCGACCACGGTGGCCTGGATCGCCTTCGAACCGCCATTGTCGATCGTGAACGAGTTTCCCGAGCCTCCGACGACTTGGAGCCGGATTTCATTGACCAGGCAAGTGACGAAGGGAGTCGTCAGCGGGGTACTTGTGGTCCCGGAAACGCTGGCGAAAAGCTGGGTCATCCCGGGAGTCCTGGCTGTGACTTGAGTCTGGTTCGGCAGCAGCCCGTTAATATTGTTCACCGTGAGCACGTTGGCATTCGAAGCGGACCAAGTCAACGGTCCGACGGTATTGGTGATGTCATGCTGGTTGATGTCGAACGCGACCGCCTGGAAGTCCCAGGTTTCGCCCTGCGAGAAGCAGTCGTGGAGCGGCGGACTGACGGGGCTGACCTGGATGCTATCGATGTGTTGGTGGACGAAAACCGTCGTTTGCGCGCTGCTGACGCCGCCGACCGTGGCGGTGACGAGGGCGATTCCCGGCACGCCCGGGGAGCAGATGGTTTGAGTCGAGTCCCAGGAACCGGCGCAGACGGCGCCGGCGCTGGTGATGCTGAGCGGGGCCGGGTTCGAGTCTCCGCTGGCGACGGTAAATTGGATCGCACTGGCTATTACGACTATGCCCTTGGCGTCCCTGGCGGTGGCAGTGAAGATCTGAGTGGCGCCAACGTTGATCGACTGGTTTCCGCTGGGGGACAGGGTGACGGTTTGGACGCCTCCGCCTCCGCTGCCGCCGCTGTTTTTGCCGACGCAACCAGTCAGCGATGCGGCTAAGGTGATGCCCAGTATAAGGATGACGGTACCGCTACGATGCATGGACCCTCCTCGCGCCGGTTCTCCCGGACGCGAGCCTAGTGTGGGGTGGAAAACTGCCAGTGTAGAAGGTCATCGGGATTTTGAAAAGCAGGTCTCAGGTCTCAGGATTCTTGCGACGGGTTTCTCGTTGCTCGCCACCCTACGCTTTTCACGGAATGTTTTTCCAAAAGCTTTGGAACCCGGAAATTATAAGATCTGAGACCTGACACCCGATACCTGCTTTTCTCAGATGCGTCCTGGAATGGTTGACGATGTGCAGCCCAGTTGCTATTATCGAAAGGTTCCGCGAGTTAGGTCTGGCTTGCCTGTGTGCGGTAGCTTGTTGCGCTGCGCAACGTGCGTCGTCAACAAGTTCCGGGAAAACCTTGGCTGAGCTTTGAAGAAGTACGGACTCGGTCGGAAGTGGGGACCGGGTTCGCCCTCGCTGAAACGTCCTGTGAAAACCTCCGCGCCCGATGGATGGGAGTCACGCGAGGCTATGCAGGAGAAAGCAGACGAAACGGAACGCCTCCGAACCTGCCTCGGGTGAGGCGTGGCGTCACCGTCGTCGGCGATTAGTCAGAACGGGAAACCAAAATTCTCCCCGGCATGGTGCGCGGGAGAGTATGGCTGGGCGCAATCAGCCTATGCCAGACCGGCGACATGGAGAGGGAGTTTTCGTCTCTACCGCGCGACCGGGTATGCCTGGACGGGGCAAGCGCCGAAAGGTGTGGGGGAGGTGCGGCACGCCGCGTCTCCCGAGGAGCAGCAAGAGTGCCGACATTCAATCAATTGGTGAAGTCGGGCCGCGAGCGGACCCGCTACAAGACGGCGAGTCCGGCGTTGCAGTCCTGCCCGCAAAAACGCGGGGTCTGTACGCGCGTGTACACGCAGACGCCGAAGAAGCCGAACTCGGCCCTGCGCAAGGTCGCCCGTGTTCGCCTGACCAATGGAATCGAAGTCACGACCTACATCCCCGGCGTCGGCCATAACCTCCAGGAGCACTCGATTGTGCTGATCCGCGGCGGCCGCGTGAAGGACCTGCCGGGCGTGCGCTATCACGTAATCCGTGGAACGCTCGACGCCACCGGCGTCGCAGGACGTCAACAGGGACGTTCGAAATACGGTACGAAGCGCCAGAAGAAAGCGTAACAACCGTTGCCAGTGGTCGGTGGCCAGTGGCCAGTGATCGCGGCAGAGCGAGAGCTGAGAAACAATGCCGAGAAAAGGATATATCGCGAAGCGCACGGTGGAGCCGGATCCGATCTATGGATCCGATCTGGTGACCAAGTTCATCAACTCCATGATGTGGCAGGGCAAGAAGTCGACTGCTGAAGGGATCTTCTATAAGTCGCTCGAGAAGCTGCAGGAAAAAGGCGGCGACGAGGCCCTCAAGCTGTTCAAGAAGGCGGTCGAAAACGCCAAGCCGCTGCTCGAAGTGAAGACGCGCCGCGTCGGTGGCGCGAACTACCAGGTGCCGATCGAAGTCGGTCCGGACCGGCGCACGTCGCTCGCCATCCGCTGGATCGTGAGCTATTCGCGCGGTCGCGGCGAAAAAGGAATGATCGACAAGCTGTCGAACGAGTTGCTCGATGCCGCCAATGGCAAGGGCGCCGCTATCAAGAAGAAAGAAGACGTGCATCGTATGGCGGAAGCGAACAAGGCATTCGCACATTACCGGTGGTAAAGAGCTCCGAGCTTCGGGCTGCGAGCTAGAAGCTGACGACAAACGACTAACGACAGATTTTCAGAGCCCCAGGGAGAAGAGAAGAAAAAGAGCCGTGCCCAGAACAGTCCCATTAGAGCGGTGCAGGAACATCGGCATCATGGCCCACATCGACGCCGGGAAGACCACGACGACGGAGCGCATCCTGTATTACACGGGGCGCACGCACCGCCTCGGCGAGGTGCACGAAGGCACGGCCATCATGGACTGGATGGAGCAGGAACAGGAGCGCGGCATTACCATCACCTCGGCCGCGACGACCTGCACCTGGCGCGATATCCGCATCAACATTATCGATACGCCCGGCCACGTCGACTTCACGGCCGAGGTGGAGCGCTCGCTGCGCGTGCTCGACGGCGCGGTCGCGGTGTTTGACGCCGTGCATGGCGTCCAGCCACAGTCGGAAAAAGTGTGGCGTCAGGCAGATAAGTACGGCGTCCCGCGAATTTGCTTCATTAACAAGATCGACAAGATGGGCGCCGATTTCGAGCACGCCATCGACACCATCCGCAAACGCCTCAACGCCCGCCCCATCGCGATTCAAATCCCCATCGGACAAGAAGACAAGTTCAAAGGTGTCGTCGACTTGATCTCCATGCAGGCCATCGTTTGGAACGACGAGGCCCTGGGCGCGGAATACGTTACCGAAGCGATCCCGGAGAACCTGAAGAAAAAGTCGGAAGCGTTCCATGCGCAACTGGTGGAGACCGTTGCCGAAAACGATGACGACATTCTGCACAAGTTTCTGGAAGGCGAACCGATTTCAGCCGACGAGTTGAGGGCCTCCCTGCGCAAGTCGACCATTGGCCTGAAGCTATTCCCGGTCGTGGTCGGCACCGCCTTCAAGAATAAAGGTGTCCAGCCGCTGCTCGATGCGGTGGTGGATTACCTGCCCTCCCCGCTCGACGCGCCCGAGACGCACGGCCTGAATCCGGACAATGGCAAGCCGATCACGCGCAAAGCCGACGACAAAGAACGTTTCTCGGCTCTGGCATTCAAGATCATGGCCGACTCGTATGTCGGCCAGTTGACGTTTATTCGCGTGTATTCGGGCCAGTTGCACTCGGGCGAGTCGGTCATGAATGCCCGCACGCAGAAGCACGAGCGCATTGGGCGTCTGCTGAAAATGCACGCCAACAAGCGCGAAGATATCCAGGAAATTCTCGCGGGCGACATCTGCGCGGTGGTGGGTTTGAAAAACGTCGGCACCGGCGACACCATCTGTAACGAGAAGCATCCGATTCTGCTCGAATCGATCGAGTTTGCGGTGCCCGTCATCTCGGTGGCGGTCGAGCCCAAGACGAAAGCCGACCAGGAAAAGATGGGTATGGCGCTGGCCAAGCTGGCGCAGGAAGATCCCACCTTCAAGGTTCACACCGATCCCGACAGCGGACAGACCATCATCAGCGGCATGGGCGAGTTGCACCTCGAGATCATCGTCGACCGCATGATGCGCGAGTACAAAGTGGAAGCTAACGTCGGCAAGCCCCAGGTGGCGTATCGCGAGACCATTCGCAGGCACGCGGAGGCGGAAGGCAAGTACATCCGGCAGACCGGCGGCCGCGGCCAGTACGGACACGCCAAGATCCGTGTGGAGCCGAACGAACCGGGCAAGGGCTACGAGTTCATCGATGAAATCGTGGGCGGCTCGGTGCCCAAGGAATTCATCAAGCCGATCGATCAGGGGATGCGGGAGGCCATGGAAGGCGGCGTTCTTGCCGGTTATCCCATGGTGGACATCAAGGCGACGCTGTACGACGGCAGCTACCACGAAGTCGATTCCAACGAAATGGCATTCAAGATTGCCGGTTCGATGGCCTTCAAGGAAGCGGCCCGCAAAGCGAGTCCGGTGATTCTGGAACCGGTGATGGCGGTGGAAGTGGTCACGCCGGAAGATTACGCCGGCGTCATCATGGGAGATCTGAGTGCGCGCCGCGGACGGATCGAGGGCATGGAGCACCGCGCGGGTTCGCAGGTGATCAAGGCCATCGTTCCGCTGGCGGAGATGTTTGGTTATGCGACCCACATGCGTTCGTCGACGCAGGGGCGCGCAGAGTACTCGATGCATTTTGCGCGCTATGAAGAAGCCCCGCGTCACGTGGCGGAGGAGATCATCGCCAAGACGCAGGGGAAGACGGCGCCAAGGTGACAGCACGGGCTGCGGTTCGTCGCCGATCGCAGATTTTGGGCGACGGATGGCCGGCAGGCGGATTTGGAAGTGGTTTTCGGACCGGCCGGGATTTGGAGAGAGCTTCTCCGCCGGGCCGAAGGTTATAAGGGGACAGAAGTGTGGTGCGAGTCGTCGGCGGAACGGCGGTATCGGGTTCGCGATTTTTGGTGGTCGCATCGTGAGTTCGAGATGTTCCGGGCGCGGTTTGTGGCAGAGGTAGAACGGTTTCATTCGCTGCTGATAAGCGAAGGGATCGTAAGCAAGTTTGAGGTCGTCGGTACTTACTACGACGAGCGTGGTGACGGTGACGATTTAGTCCCTGGTTAGGTAAGGTAGTACTGAAGCTATGCAGGACGCACCAAAATTCGAGATTCACGTTCCAGGCTTCCATAGCTCCGTTGATGAAGCGAGGCAAGTCAGGGAAGCTCCTGCATCTGAACTGCCCCCGATCTCGGATGAAGAACGTGAGTTCGCAAGGAAACTGGAAAGGTCCGATGAAGCCTACCAGAGAGGTAAGCTCGCCGGAATGTACCGACAACAGCGCATGGAGGATAGGGCAGTGGCGCTGGGTAAACAGGTGGAAGAAGTCCTCGCTAACATGGGACAGGAATATCGCCTTGCCAGTGTGACTTGGAATAGCAGCACGTTGACCTGGAGGTTGGCGATCGCGACGCCGCAAGGGGAGCAAAACGTCGTTCTGCCGTCCGAGTTGGTCAATGACGCGCTCGATGCGCAGACTCGAAGAGAACTGCAACGCTTGCGAAATATGGTGTGGTTCGGATTGGGGCGGCGCGATTTGATTTTCGAGAAGCGTCAATGAATCTGACCGGCATCACGGTTTCGTTTCATTTGCTGCCGCAAGGCCGCGAAGCGCTGAAGGGAATCGTGCCGGAGAATGAGTTTCTGGAAGGGTTTGTTGTGAGTGAGAATCATCTGGGAGTGTGGCTTTTGTTGCCGGAGTTCAGGCCTGTGACTGAAGCGATCCTTTTGAAGTGGGATCACTTCTCGACAGCAATGTTGGAATATGAGCCGGAATCACCGGAGGAGAGATCGCCCGTCGGTTTTAGACATTAGAAACGGTGTTAGGAGCAACAAGAAATGGCGAAAGAAAAATTTGAACGGAATAAGCCGCACTGCAACGTCGGGACGATTGGCCACATCGACCACGGCAAGACCACGTTGACGGCGGCCATCACCAAGGTGTTGCAGAAGCACAATCCGAAGATCAAGTTCCGCTCGTTTGACTCGATCGACAACGCGCCGGAAGAAAAGGCGCGCGGCATTACCATCGCGACCGCGCACGTGGAGTACGAGACCGACAAGCGGCACTACGCGCACGTGGACTGTCCGGGGCACGCCGACTACATCAAGAACATGATCACCGGGGCGGCGCAGATGGACGGCGCGATTCTGGTGGTGGGGGCCGACGACGGTCCCATGCCGCAGACGCGCGAGCACGTGCTGTTGGCGCGCCAGGTGGGCGTGCCCTACATCG
>WNGE01011923.1_pt1 | contig 10167 bp, 8 predicted proteins | sample 5400651 | NCBI WGS metagenome assembly WNGE01 (sample SAMN13153370, study PRJNA577476) | soil metagenome | isolation source: 60 cm soil or saprolite under grassland replicate 2 | place: USA:California | collected 2016-06-15
ACGCACAGGTTGCCGGGCGCCTCGTCCCAGAGCTGCGGGGCGCCCTCCCGCAGGGCGTCCGCCGCCGATACGACCGCGGGCAGCGGCTCGTATTCGACTTCGATCCGCTCGGCCGCGTCGCGCGCGGCGAATGCCGTCTCGGCCAGGACCGCGGCGAGCGGCTCGCCCACGTGGCGCGCGCGCTCCCGCGCGAGCGGCCAATGCGGCAGCTCGACGATTCGCTCACCCGCAGGCGCAGTAAAAGCGCGCTTGCGAATATCCAGCGCATCGACGGGGTTGGCCGCGTGCTCGATCCCCGCAAGGCCGTCGGCGACATAGTCGGCGCCGGTGAGCACGGCGTGCACCCGGGGGGCGCGCCGCGCCCGGGTCGTGTCGATGCCCACGATGCGCGCATGCGCGTGCGGCGAGCGCAGGAAGGCGCAGTGGAGCTGCCCATCGGGGCGCACGTCGTCGGTGTAGCGCCCCGCTCCGGTGAGTAAGCGGTAGTCCTCGACGCGCGGGATCGGCCGGCCGACGTAACGCTTCATTACGCGCCGCAGATCTCGGCGGGCTCGTTTGCGTCGATAAGCACGAAGGCGACGCGGCAGCTTTCCATTCCACGGTTCACCCAGGCGTGGTTGGTCCCGCGTTGCACCAGCACGTCTCCCGCCTTCAGGTGAACTTCGGAATCGTCGAGCAGCATGTCGATCTCGCCGGATATCACCACCGCGTAGTCGATGCTCTTGGTCCGGTGCATTGCGGGGTGCCGGGCGGACCTCGCTCTCGAGACGCCCTGCCTGATCCCCATCTCGCGAATCAGGGCCTCGTTGTCCACCGGCTCGAACTCCGCGGGCGGCGGAAAATCCACGATGCGGAAGATCGAGCCCGCGGGCGGGGGCGCTACGCCGATGTCGCGGTCGGCGCGGTCGGCGCCGCCGGAAATATCGGCGGGCGATTCATCGGTCATCCACACCAGCGTGGAGGTGGCGCCGCTCGCTTTTCTCAGCTTGACGTTGGGCGCCGCGCCGTCGATTACGACGACCGCTTTTCCCGATGCGTCGTGGCCGGTCACCACGCGCCTGGTCGCTTGCGTCACGTGTTCTCGAGGTCGGATGCGATTGATTCGCCCGAGGCGGCCCGCGAGCCCGGAGCGAAGGCGCGGACCGTGCGCGTCAGGCGGCGACCAGCGGGCGAAAGCCGAATCGGCGCTCGGCCTGCGATATCGCCGCGGAGTTCCGCGTCGAAATGCCCCAGTGATCGTTCCGCCCGGGGGGCCATTTCCAGTCTTCCGGGGTTCCGACCTTGTACGCGCTGCCGACGCGCTGGACTTCCGAGGTGTACTCGACGGCTGCGCCGAAAGGGGCGACAAAATAGGCGAAAACATTGTTGCCGGGTCCATGACGCCCCGGACCCCAGAAGGGTTCGACCCCCGCGTCTTTCAGCCTTCCGATGCCGCGCATGACCGCATCGATGTCGGTCATTTCGAAGGCGATGTGATTGAGCAGCGAATTGTCCGACTGGGCGTAGGCGAGCGCGTGGTGGACGCGGTCGCAGCGCACGAAGTTCATGAACCCGGTGCGGTCGGAAAGCCGGAACCCGAGCACATCGACAGCGAAGCGCGTGCACGCCTCCCGATCCCGCGCATTGAGGACGACATGCGTGACCTGCAGAGGTCGGTCCCGGTCGGGGCGGAGCTTTTTCACGCGCGTTCTTTCGGTGACGAACCGGAACACGTGGCCCTCGGGGCCTTCGAGAAAATATCCCGAGCCGCCGCCGGGCTCGTCGAAGTCGCGCACCGGACCGAGCGGCGCCCCCGCCGCGGAGGCGCGCTTGCGGGTTCGCCCGAGCTCGGGCTTCGAGCCCGAGAAAGTGACCGCGGCCACCGCGGGTTCGCCGGCCTCCGCAACCGAGACGACATACGGTATGTCTTCGGTGCCCCTGAGATAGGAAGTGCCGTTGCGCGAGCCGGCATCAAGCAGGCCCCAGGTCTCTTTCAGAAACCTGACCGCAGCGTTGCGGTCCGGCATTTCAAGTTCGATGCTGCGCAGCCTCATGTCCGCACCCCGGAGCCCGACGTTTTGATTCGACAGCTTTTTTTTAGTGTAGGGAGTTTCCCGGCACACTGCAAGGCGGCGGCGCTTCGCATTTAATGCGACCGCTTGCCGCGTGAAAACACTTGCCCGGCGGGCGGATACGGATAACAATTCCAGCCAGCACCATTAGGGGGGCGGGGAGGATGAAAAAAGGCCGGAGCCTTGGGCCCGCGGAGGTCGACCACCGGAAATCCTCGTCGCTGCTGCGCGCGACGCTCGAGTCCACGGCGGACGGCATTCTGGTCGTCGACAACCTCGGGAAAATCACCACCTACAACCGGCAGTTCGCCGAGATGTGGCGCATCCCGCCGGCGGTCCTGTCCTCCGGGAACGACGCGGAGGCGCTCGATTTCGTCCTCGACCAGCTGAAGGACCCCGAGCGGTTCCGCGAGAAGGTGCGGGAGCTCTACGCGCACCCCGGGCGGGAGAGCTTCGACGCGATCGAATTCAAGGACGGCCGGGTCTTCGAGCGCTCTTCGAGGCCCCAGCTCGTCCGGGGGCAGACCATCGGCCGGGTATGGAGCTTCCGCGACGTGACCGGGCACCGGCGCGCCGAGGAGAAGCTGCGCGAGAGCGAAGAGCGCTTCCGCCTCATCGCGGAAAACGTCGGCGACCTGGTCGCCATGGTCGACACCGACGGCCGGCGGATCTACAACAGCCCCTCCTACCGCACCGTTTTAAAGAACGACGAGATCCAGCCGGGGTCGGACTCCTTCAAGGAGATCCATCCCGCGGACCGCGACCGCATCAAGGCGATCTTCCGCGAGACGGTCAGAACGGGCGTCGGGCGGCGGACCGAGTTCCGCTTTTTGCTCAACGACGGCGGCATCCGCTACATCGAATCGGAAGGCCGCGTCATCCGGGACGCGACCGGCAGCGTATCGAAGGTGGTCATGGTCTCGCGCGACATCTCAGAGCGCAAGCGCGCCGAGCAGCGCGAGAGGATGGAGCACGCGGTGACGCGCGTGCTCGCCGAGTCGGAGACGCTCGCCCAGGCCATCCCGAAGATCATCCAGACCATCTGCGAGACCCTCAACTGGGACTGCGGAGCGCGCTGGAGCCTGGACGAGCGGCAGAACGCGATCTGCTGCGTGGAGACCTGGGGCATCCCCAACGAGGCGGTCGCCGAGTTCACGGCGGAAGTGCGCAAAGTGACGCTCCAGCCGACCCATCACGGCCTGGTGAGGCAGGTATGGGTGAGCGGCGCGCCCAAGTGGATCCCGGACGTGAGCCGCGACGCGGGCTTCCAGCGGGCGCCGCTCGCCGCCAAGGCGGGGCTGCACGGCGCATTCGCCTTTCCGATCCTCGCCGGCAACGTCACCCTCGGCGTGCTCGAATTCTTCAGCCGCGAGATCCGCAACTCCGATCCGTCGCTCTTGCAGATGGTGCGCGTGATCGGCAGCCAGATCGGCCAGTTCATGGCCCGCAAGCAGGCCGAGGAGAACCTGCTGTACGTCGCGACTCACGACACCCTGACGGGCCTGCCCAACCGCTACATGCTCAACCAGCGCTTCGCGCACGCGCTCAACAACGCGCAGCGCTACCGCAAGTCGATGGCGCTGCTTTTCCTCGACCTCGACCGCTTCAAGTTCATCAACGACACGCTCGGCCATCCCTTCGGCGACCGGGTGCTCACGGAGGTGGCGGGACGCCTGCGCCTGTGCCTGAGGGAGATCGACACCATCGCGCGCTTCGGCGGCGACGAGTTCGTCGCGCTCATCGAGGACTTCGCCGCGCCGGGCGACATCGTGAGCGTCGCGCAAAAGATCCTCCACGCCTTGCGCTGGCCGTTCCTGCTCGAGGGCGAAACCTGCCACGTGACGGCAAGCATAGGGATCGGCCTTTATCCGGACGACGGCGCGGACTTCGCGCGCCTCCTGAAGAGCGCCGACATCGCCGCCTACCGCGCCAAGGAGCAGGGCAAGAACAACTATCTGTTCTACTCGGAGGAGATGAACGATCACCTGTCCGCCCGGATCGCCAAGGAGACGCGGCTGCAAGGCGCTCTGGAAAAAAACGAGTTCGTCCTTCACTACGAGCCCAAGGTCGAGATCAACACCGGCCGGATCACCGGGATGGAGGCGCTGATCCGGTGGCAGCATCCCGATCTAGGGCTGCTTCCCCCCCTGGAGTTCATCGGGCTCGCCGAAAATTCCGGGCTGATCGTTCCGATCGGGGCGTGGGTGCTCAGGACCGGGTGCGCGTACAACCAGACGCTTCAGGGCCGCGTGCCGGCGCCGCTGACGGTTTCGGTGAATCTGTCGGCGCGCCAGTTCGAGGACAAGCATCTGCTGCGGGAGATCGAGCGCGCCCTGAACGAGAGCGCGCTCAAGCCGGGCAATCTCGAGCTCGAGATCACCGAGAGCATGATGATGCGCGACACCCAGAGCTCGAAGAAGATCCTCGACGGAATCAAATCGATGGGCATCCGCCTCGCGATCGACGACTTCGGCACGGGTTATTCGTCCCTGGTGTCGATCAAGCGGTTCCCGTTCGACTGCATCAAGATCGACCGCTCGTTCATCAAGGACATCCCGCAGGACCCGGACGACGTCGCGATCACGCAGGCGATCATCGCGATGGCCCACAGTCTTCGCCTTAAGGTGATCGCGGAAGGGGTGGAAACCCGCGAGCAGCTCGACTTTCTCACCGAGCTCGGATGCCACGAGTTCCAGGGACACTATTTCCGCAAGCCGCAGCCGGCGGAGGATTTCTCCAAGCTGCTGCGCGAGAACGCCGTGGCGATGGCGGCCGGCTGATACCGTCCGCAAGCGCGCTACTCCGGCTTGATTCCCGCCTGCGTGAGAATCCTTCCGTAACTTGCGGCGTTGCCGGCGCGTGCGCAAGCACACGCTACGGCTGGATCGGCTTGACTTGCGAAAACGGCCGAACGGCTCGGCCCGACTTCACCGCGGAGGAGGAGGAGGCGGTGGCGGGGGTGCGTAGGCGGGGCCAGCCGGCGGCGCAGAAGTAAGACGGCCGGACACCGGAACCTTGTGTCCCTTCGCGTACATGCACTGGATGAATGCGTAGTCGTAGCGCCGCTGCACGCCGTACGCCGAACGGTCGGCCGCGTCCGCGCCCGCCGCGGAACCGACCAGCAGCCCGCCTCCTGCGCCTACCGCCGCACCGCTTCGTCCGCCGATCGCGGCGCCCGCGGCCGCGCCAATCACCGTCCCGACCGCGGCGCTCTTCACTGCGCTCTCGCTCGCGACCTGGTTGGCGTCGGTTCCGCCCACCTGAGAATAGGCGAACTGCCTGCAATCCATGTCATCGGCGCGAAACTGGTCGAAGCTTTTGCCGGTTCCCGGCAGCACCATCACGCTCGGACCGCTCGGAACGCTCACGCACGCTCCGAGCAGGAGCGCCGCCGTGAGGACAGGTGAAAATCGCAGGAGGCTCATGGTTCAACCGCCGGGCGCGGGCTGCGGCGTCACGCGCTGCCAGCCTGCGGGGCATTCCTTGACGTACGGGTAATAGGTCTTGGATTCGGCACAGTAATACCAATAGCCCTGCGACTGTTGCGCCGGCGCAGCTTGCGCACCACCCTGCTCGATATACGTCGGCGGCGCCGCCGGTGCCGCGACGACCGCCGGCGGATAGTAAGGATAGTAGTAGGGAGGGTAATACCAGGGATAGAACGGAGCGCCGATGAAGACCCCAAAATGCACGCGCCCGTGATGCCAGGCGAGCGCCGGCGCGCTTGCGGTCGCGCCCAGCAGAACCGCGCTCAAGGTCAAGGCTGCTTTCATCCGATTCATGATCGCACCTTCGGTCTCATTGGACAGCCGCATGCTAGCAAAGATGCTCCGCCGCCGGAGTAAGCATTTGTCACAAAATGTGACACGCGCGGCGCATTGATGCATTAACGCCCGGAGGACAGAAGGGACTACAGGAATCCCGCTCATTCGGCGCGGATGCCGGCGGCGCTTGCGACCCTCACCCACTTGTCGATCTCCGACTTGATGAACGCGGCGAATTCCTCGGGACTGCTGCCGACGGGCTCCGCGCCGTCCGCGGCCAGTCGCTGTATGACCTCGGGTGCGCGCAGCGCGCGCACGATCTCGTCGTGCAAGCGCGCGACGATCCCGCGCGAGGTTCCTGCCGGCGCGAGAACTCCGTACCACTGGGTCGAATCGTAACCCGGAAGCCCGGATTCGGCGATCGTCGGAACATCCGGCAAGGCTTCGCTTCTTTTCGCGCTCGTCACCGCGAGGGCGCGGAGCCTGCCCGCCTTGATGTGCGGCAGCGCGGTGAGCACGTTCGGCGTCATCACCGTGACCTGGCCGGCGAGCAGGTCGACGACGCCCGGCGCCGAGCCCTTGTAGGGAACGTGCACCAGATCGATCTTCGCCATGCTCTTCAGGAGCTCGACCGACATCTGCGGCGAGGTGCCGATCCCGGCCGAAGCGTAGTTGATTTTCCCGGGTTGGCGCCTGGCGAGCGCGATGAGCTCGGCGACCGACTTCGCCGGAAGCGAGGGGTGCACGACCAGCACGTTGGGAAGCGAGGCGGCCTGGGTGATCGGCGCGAAATCGCGCAGCGGATCGTAGCTCACCTTCTTGTACATGATCGGATTGATCGCGAGGGTGCTCGCGGCCATCAGGATCGTGTGCCCGTCGGCGGGCGATTTCGCGGCGAGCTCGATGCCGATCATCTGGCCGGCGCCCGGGCGATTGTCAACGACGAACTGCTGGCCGAGCGACTCGGAGAGCTTGTGCGCGACCGAGCGCGCGATGATGTCCGTTCCGCCGCCTGCCGCCGAGGGCACGATGAAGCGCACGGGCTTCGCCGGATATGCGGTCTGGGCCGCCGCTCCGGCCGATGACAGGGCGAACAGGAAAAGCGAGGTACTGAGCGACGGCATTCGGCGGCCTTTCTTCCGTGCGCTCGAATGGCGCCGGGAGACCGAATCCTAGTTCGCGGCGCGCCTCACCGCAAGCTCGCGAGCTCCGGCGCCCCGGACCTTCATGCGTCCTTGGCGCCTTTCAGGAGCGCCTGATATCGCTCCTCGATCTCCCGCGCCCGTTCCTCCGCCTTCAGGCGCTCGGTGATGTCGGTCACCACGCCCAGGCGCGCCGGCTTGCCGTCGAATTCCAGATTGAAGGAAACGATCTCGACGTGGATCAGCTCGCCGCTCTTCTTTCGGTGCAGCCATTCCCGGTGCCGGTAGGAACGGCTCTGATCCTCGAAAGCCTTCAGCAGCTGGGAGACTTCCTCGGCCGGGCGGATCTGGTCGGCGGTCATCGAGAGGAACTCCTCCCTCGAGTAGCCGTAGTGCCTTACCGCGGCGTCGTTGACGGCGAGGAACGCGAGCGTCTTCGAATCGACCACCCACATGGGGTGAGGATGGACGTCGAACAAGGTGCGGTAGCGCGCCTCGCTGTCCTCGAGCGCCTTCTGCGCGCGCACTTGCTCGGTCACGTCCTTGCCGATCCCCCGGTATCCGGCAAACCGGCCGTCGCGGTCGAAGACCGGCTCGCCGCTGTCGCTCAGATAGCGCATCTCTCCGGACTTGCTGCTCCGCAGAAACACAAAATCGTAAAACGGCTCGCGCCGTTCCAGCATCGTCCTGTGCCGCCCCCACACCGTTTCGGGAAGAGGACCGAGATCGGGAAGTTCCCAGCGGGTCCTGCCGATCACGGTTTCCGGGTCGAAGAGCCTCTTCTCAAGCCCCGGAATCCGGACGAAGCGCAACTGCGCGTCCTGCTCCCAGTACCAGTCGGTGCTCATTTCGACCATGCGGCGGAAGCGGTGCTCGCTTTCCCGGGACGCTTCCTGCGCCTGCATGTTCGCGGTCATGTCGTGAACGAGCGTCGTGCAGCACTGCGGCGAACCGGAGCCGTCGCGGACGACCGTGACCACGATGCGGACCGAGATCAGCTTTCCGTCCTTGCGGATGTAGCGCTTGTCGAGCGTCTGGTTCGCCGCATCGCCGGAAAGAAGGCGCTGGCGGAAACTCTCGCTCGACTCGACGTCCTCCGGATGGGTGATGTCCTGAAAAGTCTTTTGCAGCAGCTCCTCGGCGCTGTAACCGATCATCGCGCACAGCGCGCGGTTCACCCGCAGGAAGCGGCCGGCGAGCGTCGTCACGGCTATTCCGGTCGCCTCCTGATCGAAGAGCGAGTCGAACAGCTCATCGTCCGGATAGCGGTGTTGCGGCTGTCGATCTGCTGACATGGTTGACGGGAGGCCGTCGGGTGCGAACCCTGTTTCCCTGGAAATTGGACCTGAGCCAATTCCAAGCAAGATAAATGCCATGAAGTGCGGATTTTTACCGTTTTTTCAGGCAACGGAATTCGCCGGGCTCCCTTGACCGGCTAACCCGGACCCGGGAGGGGACCGGAACCGAGCCCATCGGATCACGGCAGCTCGATTTTTCTCGCCTCGACCAGCCGTTTCCACTTGGCGATTTCGCCTTCGACGCGGCGGCGCATCTCCTCCGGGCTGCTCGGGCTCGGCGTGCCGCCCCACTCGGCAAAGCGCCGGCCGATGTCGGGCAGAGCGAGCACGCGCCTCACTTCGCGGTTGACGCGCTCGACGATCGCGTCCGGCAATCCCGCCGGCCCGGCGATGCCGAGAAACGAGCTCGCCTCGTAGCCCGGCACGCTCTGCGCGACCGTGGGCACCTCCGGCAGCGCGGGCGAGCGCTCGAGCGAGCTCACCGCGAGCGGCCTGAATTTGCCGCCCTGGATATGGGGGTATGAATTGGTCAGCGCGTCGATAAGCAGCTCCATGCGGCCCGAGAGCACTTCCGTCAGGGGCTCGGAGCCGCCTCCCCGCCATTGAAACGAACATCTCGCCCGCGAGATGGTAGAGCGTTCCCATCCCCGGCGAGGGGTAGTTCAACTTCCCGGGATTGCTCTTCACGAAGCCGATGAACTCGTCCAGGCTCCTAAAGCGCGAGTCGGAGCGCACCGAGAATAAGAGCGGGTAGGTGACGATCGTCGAGATCCAGGAGAAGTCGCGAAGCGGATCGTAGGGAAGCTTCTTCATGGTCGCCGCCTGGGTGACGAAGGCGCCGCTCACTACGAGCAGCGTGTACCCGTCGGGCGCGGACCTGGCGACGAACTCGTTCGCGATGATCGACCCGGCACCGGTGCGGTTCTCGGGCAGCACCTGCTGCGAAAGGCCCTCGCCCATCTTCTGCGCGATGATCCGGCCGACCACGTCGACGTTGCCGCCGGGCGGAAAGCCGACCAGCAGCCGCACCGGCTTCGCTGGGTAGTCCTGCGCCGCTGCCGGCGCGGCCGTCAGCGCCGCGATCAGGGCGAGTGCCGCGTGCTTCATGCGGCGTCAGTCCGCGCGGACGTTGTTGCTCTTCACGACCTTGCCCCAGCGGTCCATTTCGCCCGCGACGAATTTCTGCAGCTGCTCGGGGCTGCTCGCCGCCACATCCATTCCCTGCGTCTCGGTTAGCTGCTTGCGCACGTCAGGCTTGTTGAGAATCTTGAGGAGCTCGGAATTGAACTTGTCGAGGATGGGCTTGGGCGTGCCGGCCGGCGCAAGGATGCCCCACCACGCGTAAGCCGAGAATCCCTGGAAGCCTTGCTCGGCGAGCGTGGGCACGTCGGGCATCACCGGCGAGCGCTTTTCTCCGGTGACACCGAGCGCGCGCAGCTTCCCGCCCCTCACGTTCGCGAAGAGCGCCGCCACCGACGCGATTCCGAGATCGATCTGGCCGCCCATCGTGTCCTGCATCATCGGCCCGCCGCCCTTGTAGGGAACGTGGGTGATCTTGAAGCCGCCCGCCTGCTGCACCAGGATCATCGCGAGGTGCCCCAGGCTGCCGTTGCCGACCGACCCGACGGAGAGCGCCTCGGGCCTCGCCTTTGCCGCCTGGATCACGTCGCCGAAGCTCCGGTACGGCTTCGCCGGGCTGGTGACGATCGCCATCGGCGCGGTGCCGACCAGCATCACCGGAGCGAGATCGTTCGCCGTGTCGAACGGCAGGTCCGGGATCAGCGCCGGATTGACCGCGTGCGTGTCGAACACGAACACGTAGGTGTAGCCGTCGGGGGCGCTTTTTGCAACGAAGGCGGTGCCGATCGAGCCCGATGCGCCGGTCTTGTTCTCGACGATGAATTGCTGGCCG
>WNGE01009584.1_pt1 | contig 10166 bp, 10 predicted proteins | sample 5400651 | NCBI WGS metagenome assembly WNGE01 (sample SAMN13153370, study PRJNA577476) | soil metagenome | isolation source: 60 cm soil or saprolite under grassland replicate 2 | place: USA:California | collected 2016-06-15
CGGAGGTCGGCGCGTGCTTCCTTGCGACGTGCGTGACCGAGCCGCTGAAGCCGGTCGCGCTCGGGTTCCCCGCGCTCGGGCAGGACATGGACGTCTTCGACGTTGACGGCAAGCCCGTACGCGGCGAGGTCGGCGAGCTCGTGTGCAAACGTCCCTGGCCGGGGATGACGCGCGGCATCTGGCGCGACGAGGCGCGCTTTCTCGATGCGTACTGGCGACGCTTCCCCGGTGTCTGGACGCACGGCGACTGGGCATCCGTCGACGAGGACGGCTACTGGTTCCTGCACGGCCGCTCTGACGACACGCTCAACATCGCCGGCAAGCGGATCGGGCCCGCGGAGCTCGAGTCAGCAGCGGTCGGTCACCGCGCTGTCGCGGAGGCGGCCGCGATCGGCGTCCCGCACGACGTGAAAGGCGAAGTGGCGTGGATCTTCTGCGTGCTGCGTCCGGGCGAGGAAGGGACGCCGGCGGCCGCGCTCGAAATCTCCGGCGCGGTTGCAGACGAGCTTGGCAAGGCGTTCAAGCCGGAGCGTGTCGTCTTCGTGTCGGCGCTGCCGAAGACGCGCAGCGCCAAAATCGTGCGTCGCGCGGTTCGTGCGCGCATCCTCGGCTTGGATGCAGGCGACCTGTCCTCGCTGGAGAATCCTGAAGCGCTGGAGGAAATTGCAAAATCCGTCTCAATTCGCTAGGTTGCCGGACTTCTAACGAATACGCATCAGTCCGACAGACCTGAATGTAAGAATTTCGGCAGGAATGCGCAGGATTTGCGTCGAAGGGGAATCTGCTCTTCGACCGCGTCATGGTCTTCGACCGCGTTATGGGAATCGCCCAGTCCCTCACCGCGATCATCCTCGGCTTGTCCGCGCCGGCGGCGTCCGTACCCCACACAACGGATTCGTCGGCACTGGGAGCCGTAGCTTCGGCGTGCGCCGGTTCGACGACAGCTGCCGGCGACACCCACTCCAGGCTCGAAGCGATGTATTGCGGCGTCAACGTCGTCCGGCGCGCCTACGGCCTCGGCGTGGTTCGGGGCAGCGTCCCGCTGAATCGCTCCTCGGTGCTAAAGGCCGACGCCGTTCGCCACTGCGGCTTCACCCACACCCCGTGCGGAATGTCGTTCATGCGCACGTTCCAGCGCGCCGGCTACCTACCGGCACGCTCGTTCGCGGAGAACCTCGCGTGGGGCCAGGCTGAGCTCGGCTCTCCCGCGCATACGCTAGGGATGTGGCTCAACTCGCCGCCGCACCGGGAGAACCTGCTGGGTAGGCGCTGGCGCGACCTCGGGATCGCGGTCGAGCGCGGCCACATGTTCGGACGGGACGACGTCTCGCTTTGGGTGATGCAGTTCGGCCGTCGCCGCTGAGCGGTCTCGCGGTTTTCGCCTCAGAGTCGTAAACAGCTAAACTGGGCTTATGCGCCTGGCGCTCGCCCAGATCAACCCAGTCGTCGGCGACCTCGAGGGGAATCGCGCGCTGATCCTGGCGCGGCTCGAGGAGGCAAAGGCGAATGCCGCGGATCTCGTCGTCTTCCCGGAGCTCGCCGTCACCGGGTATCCCCCGGAGGATCTGCTGCTGCGGCCCGGATTCATCCGCGCGGCCGAAAGCTCAGTCGAGGCGATCGCGCGTGAAGCGCGCGGAACGACCGTGCTCGTCGGCGCGCCACACTTCGACCGAGACCTTTACAACGCCTGCTACGTCTGTTCGGGCGGCGAGGTCAAGGCTGTGTACCGCAAACGCTTCCTTCCGAACTACGGCGTCTTCGACGAGGACAGGTACTTCGCCCCCGGTCGCGACTTGATCCTGCTCGAGCATGGCCGGACGCTCGTGGGCCTCACTGTTTGCGAGGACATGTGGCAGCCGGGCCCGCCCGCGACAGATCTCGCGCTCGCCGGCGCCGAGCTCCTCGTGAACATCTCCGCATCGCCGTTCTACGTCGGACGCGACCGCGAGCGCGAGGAGATGTTCGTCACGCGCGCGCGCGACAACACGTGCTTCGTCGCGTTCTGCAACACCGTGGGAGGCCAGGACGAGCTGATCTTCGACGGACACTCGTGCGTGATCGACGACGAGGGCACGGTGCTGGCGCGCGCACCGGGCTTCGAAGAGGCGCTGGTCGTCGTCGACGTCGACCCGAAAGAAGTGATCGGCAGGCGTCTGCGCGACGTCCGCCGCCGCGCGCTGGCGCGTGAGCGCGAAGAGATTCCGCCCGTCGAGATCATCCACGTGGGTGCGGCCGGCCCTTCGAGCAACGGAAGCAAGGCGACCGGAGAGGTGGTGCCGTTCGTGCAAGAGCTCGAGCAGATGCGTGTCGCGCTCGAGCTCGGCCTGAGGGACTACGTCGACAAGAACGGCTTCCGCGACGTCGTCGTCGGAGTTTCCGGCGGAATCGACTCGGCAGTGACGGCAGCGCTCGCCGGCGAGGTGCTTGGGCCCGACCGCGTCCACTGCGTGTCCATGCCGTCGCGGTACTCGTCCGAGGCCACTCGCGCCGATGCAAGACGGCTGGCCGAAAGCCTCGGCACCTCGTTCGCGGAGATCCCGATCAGCGCGATCGTCGACTCCTTCGAAGCCGCGCTCGCCGACGTCTTCGCAGAAACAGAGCGTGACCTGACCGAGGAGAACATCCAGGCAAGGGCACGCGGCGTGCTGCTGATGGCGCTGTCCAACAAGTTCGGCTGGATGCTCGTGGCGACCGGCAACAAGTCGGAGCTGTCGGTCGGCTACGCGACCCTCTACGGCGACATGGCCGGCGGCTTCGCGCTGTTGAAGGACGTGTACAAGACGGACGTCTTCCGGCTCGCCCGGTATCTCAACGAGCACGCCGGGAAAGAGTTGATCCCGCAGTCCATCATCGACCGCGCGCCGAGCGCCGAGCTGCGCGACGACCAGCTCGACGAGGATTCTCTGCCGCCCTACCCCAAGCTCGACGAGGTGCTCGAGCAGTACGTCGAGCACGACCGCACGCTGGAGGAGCTCTCGGCGGACGGCTTCGACGAGGATGTGGTCGAGCGTGCCGTTTCGATGATCGACCGTGCGGAGTACAAGCGCCGGCAGGCCCCACCCGGCGTCAAGCTGCGCCCGAAGGCTTTCGGACGCGACCGGCGCACGCCGATTACGAACCGCTGGCGCGACTGAGGGCCAAACCACTAGACGCCGCTCAGACGGGCGAGCTCTTCGAACCAGCGGAGACGCTCCTCCCAGGGCGCGGCCGCGTTGGCAGGCGATGTCGACGGAAGAACGAAGAGCCTCGTAGGACCGAAGCGACGCGACTGTTCGCCCAGTTGGGGGCGCTCGCCGAACGTGCCGCGGTATGCCTCTTTGCCGACGAAGCCGATCCACGCCGGCTTCAGCGTCTCCGCCAGGCCCTCGAGCCTTTCGGCCGCGTCCGCGAAGTCGGCCCGGCGCAGGTCACCCGAGCCAGGCGTCGTGCGGGAGGCCGCGTTCGTGACACCGATTCGGTCCTGCAGGAGGTCGAACTGCTCCGACGGCTCGAGCAGGCGGTGCGTGAATCCGGCTGCGTGCAGAAGACGCCAGAAGTCGTTGCGGGGATTCGCGAAGTGGGCTCCCGCGGCGGCCGAGACGCGGCCTGGATTGATGCCGCAGAAGAGGACTCGGAGGGCGGTCCCGAGGACGTCGGGAAGGGGCGACTCAGGCGGCTTCGGGCTCGGCGAGCGCCTCTGGGTCACGGCTGTCGAGGAACTCCTCGAAACGGCGACGCAGCGCCTCCCCGTCGACGATCAGCGAATGCCGCGGCTGGCGTGGCGCGAGGCTCAGCACGTGGACAGTCGCCTCCCAGGCTCCATAGCATCGCGCATAGCATTCAGCCTCGCTCAGGGACCTCAGCCGCCGCATGCGCAAACACTACGACGGACCCCGGACGGTTCCTCCCACGCACCGGCAGGATACGAAGATGGTCGGGAAGGCGAAGGAGTTCCGCTACCGGATCGGGCTCGACCGCGCCGGACGACTCACCGCAGATGGGCGCGCACCGCTCGATCTCGACGCCGCCTGGACGCCGGAGCATCTCCTCCTCGCGGGTCTTGTTCGCTGCACGCTGCAGAGCCTGCGCTTCCACACCGAACGCGCCGGAGTGGACTTTCTCGCCACGGCTTCGGCCTCGGGCCGGGTCACGAGGCGGGAGCGGGACGACCGGTATGCGTTCGTGGAGATCGAGGTCGAGCTCGAGCTGGAGGTCGACCCACTCCCACCCGGCGACGAGCTCGAGGCGTTGCTGGCAAGCGCGGAGCGGGACTGCTTCGTCGGCGCCTCGCTCGATCCCCCGCCGCGCTACCGCTGGCAGATCAACGGAGTCTCTCCCTAGTGATCGAGCGGGGCCATGGTGAGGCCGTGGCCCCGGAGTTGCTCCCAGTAGAGCTCCGCTGCCTCACGGTGGCCTGACCAGACGACCGCGCGCCCGCTGTTGTGGATTCGGTCCGCGAACTGCAGACCACGCTCGTACGAAACGTCTGGAATCGTGGACGCGAGCGCCCCCGCGACGCCCTCGAACGTGTTGTGGTTGTCGTTCAGGACGACGACGTTCCACGGCGGGCCGAGCCCCGTACCGGTGCCGCGGTCGATGCGCTCTTTCGTTGCCGGTGCCACGGTCGAATCGTAGTACCGTCCCCGAGCGTGTCGACCCTTGCTCTCGACGTCGAAGCCGTGCGCGCGCGCTTCTCGGCGCTGCGACAACCGCTTGCCTTCTTCGACGGGCCGGGCGGGACGCAGGTCCCGGACGAAGTCATCGACGCCGTCTCCCGCTACTACCGCGAGTCGAATGCGAACGTCAGCGGGCCCTACGAAACGAGCCGCCGTACCGAGGCGCTGGTCACGCAGGCGCGGCTGACTGCATCCCAGTTCCTCCACTGTGACCCGGACGAAACGATCTTCGGCGCGAACATGACCACGCTGGCGTTCGCGTTGACCCGAACGGCCGGGCGCACTTGGGGTGAGGGCGACCAGATCCTCGTCACGAAGCTCGACCACGACGCGAACGTGTCGCCGTGGCTCGAGCTCGCCCACGACAGAGGCCTCGAGGTGCGGTTCGTCGACATCAACGACGACACGACACCCGACCTCGACGATCTCCAGCGGTTGCTGACGGACCGCACGCGCGCCGTCGCGTTCCCCGTCGCATCGAACGCCGTCGGCACGCTCACCGACGTGCGCCGCATCGTCGAGCTCGCACACGACGCAGGCGCGCTCGCCTGGGCAGACGCTGTCCACTACGGCCCACATGGGCCGATCGACGCCTGGGACTGGGGAGTCGACGTCCTGATCTGCTCGCCGTACAAGTTCTTCGGCCCGCATCTGGGCGTCGCGTTCGGGCGCGCCGAGCTGCTGGAAAGCTGGCGGCCGTACAAGGTTCGCCCCGCGGCCGACAAGCCGCTGGGCCACCGTTTCGAGACGGGCACGCTTCCGCACGAGCTGCTCGCCGGCTTCGTCGCGGCCGTCGAATACATCGAGTCACTCGGCTGGGAAGCGATCCAGGCGCACGAGCGAGCGCTAGGCGAGCGTTTCCTCGCCGGGATCCCGGAGAATGTCACGCTCTACGGGCTGCCGACGATGGAGGGCAGAGTTGCAACGTTTGCGTTCAACATCGACGGCATTCCGACCCGCGAGGCCGCCTCGCGGCTCGGCGACGCTGGGTACGCCGTCTGGCAAGGCAACTACTACGCGGTCGAGGTGATGAAGCGGCTGGGCCTCGACGACGCGGGCGCCGTGCGTGCGGGGATCGTGCACTACAACACCTCCGGGGAGGTCGACGGGTTGCTCGCCGCGATCGCCGCACTGTGACGGCGGTCGAGCTCCTGCAGCGGCTGATCCGCTTCGACACGAGCAATCCCCCCGGGAACGAGGCCGAGTGCATCGGCTATCTCCGCAGCTTGCTCGAGGAAGCCGGCTTCGACGTCGAGCTTTACGCCAAAGACCCGGCCCGCCCGAATCTCGTCTCCCGCCTGCCAGGCACCGGCGCCGGGGGAACGCCGCTCCTCCTGTATGGCCACGTTGACGTCGTCACCACGATTGGACAGCAGTGGTCGCGACCGCCGTTCGGGGGTGAGCTCGTCGACGGCTACGTGTGGGGACGCGGCGCGGCCGACATGAAAGGCGGGGTCGCGATGCTCATCTCTGCGTTCATGCGTGCGCGTGCACGTGACCTGCAGCCACGCGGGGACATCGTGCTCGCGATCGTCTCGGACGAAGAGGCGGGTGGAGATCTCGGCGCACGTTTCCTCGCGCAGGAGCATCCACACGTCTTCGACGGTGTGCGCTACGCGCTGGGGGAGTTCGGCGGCTTCTCGATGGAGCTCGGCGGGAAGCGCTTCTACCCGATTCAGGTCGCGGAGAAGCAGATCTGCTGGCTGAAAGCCACGATCCGCGGGCCGGGCGGACACGGCGCGCTGATCAATCGCGGCGGCACGATGGCGCGCCTCGGTCGACTCCTGCGCGACCTCGACCGGCAGCGCCTGCCTGTGCACGTCACGCCCGTGGCACGCGAGTTCGTCGAGCGAATCGCGGCAGAGCTGCCGAGAGCTCAGGGCGCGGTCCTGTCCGCGCTGCTGAAACCGCGTCTCACGGATTCGGCGCTCCGGCTGCTCGGCTCCCGCGGCCAGACCTTCGAGCCGATGCTGCGCAACACCGTCAGCGCGACGATCATCCGGGCGAGCAGCAAGATCAACGTCGTGCCGGCCGAGATCGAAGTCGAGCTCGACGGCCGCTCACTCCCGGGCTTCGGCCCTGACGACCTGATCCGTGAGCTGCGCGAGGTCGCCGGCAACGACGTGGAGCTCGAGCTAGTGCGGCACGACCCGGGGCCGCCGGACCCTGATCTCGATCTCTTCGACGTCCTCGCCGACACGCTGCGAGAGGCAGACCCGGAGGGAATCCCGGTCCCGCTCCTCCAGATCGGCGTCACCGACGCCAGGCATCTCTCTCCCGTCGGGATTCAGAGCTACGGCTTCCTGCCAATGCGCCTGCCGCCGGACTTCAACTTCTTGACCCTGATCCACACGGCGGACGAGCGTGTTCCCGCCGAGGCGATCGAGTTCGGGACCGATGCGATCTATCGCGTCCTCGAGCGAGTTGCCTGAAAGGACGTACACGACGCCGCTGGGCAAGAAGCTCGGCGCAAAGCCGGGAGCGGACGTCCTGCTCTTCTTCACGACGCGCCGCGGCGAGCTCGAACGTCGCTTCGCCGCCCTGAAGAAGACCTTGGCGCCGGTGGACGGCCTCTGGATTGCCTGGCCCAAGAAGGCGTCTGAGCTCGAGACCGACCTCGACTTCGCCGCCGTCCAGCAGATCGGCCTCGACGCGGGCCTCGTCGACAACAAGAGCGCGGCGATCGACGAGGACTGGCAAGCCGTCCGGTTCGTCTACCGGCAAGAAGATCGCTAGTGTCGCCGCAGGCGCGGATCGTCCCGCGGTCAATGACGGTCCCCCGGGTACCATCGCCGGGGCCGTGAGCACCTACAACCTCGAGCGGCTCGACAACGGGCTGCGCATCCTGACGGCGCCGATGGAGTCGGCCCAGTCGGTCACCTGCGCGATCATGCTCGCAGCCGGCTCGCGCTACGAGACCGCAGAGACGAACGGGATCGCACACTTCGCCGAGCACATGTTCTTCAAGGGAACCGAGCGGCGACCGACCGCACGCGACATCTCGAAGGAGATCGATGCGATCGGCGGCGAGTTCAACGCCTTCACGGGCAAGGAGTACACCGGCTACTACGTCAAGTGCGCGGCCGAGTCGAGAGACGTCGCACTCGACGTCCTTGTCGACATGCTGCGGAACTCCAAGTTCGATCCCGAGGAGATCGAGCGCGAGAAGGGCGTGATCATCGAGGAGATGAACATGTACTACGACACCCCGCGAGACTTCATCAGCGGCGTGTACGAGGAGCTCCTCTACGGCGACCAGCCGCTCGGCTGGGACATCATCGGCCGCAAGGAGACTATCCGCGGCGCGAAGCACGACATGTTCCGCTCGTACGTCGACCACTGGTACAGGCCGTCGCGGATGGTCGTCGGCATCGGCGGCAACCTCGGGGACGGCCTACACGAGCGGATCGTCGAGCTGCTCGGCGACGTCGCTGAAGGCGAGACCGGCGAGGCCGCTCCCGTGCAGCTGAACCTGAACGGCAACCCGCAGGTGAAGGTCCACACGAAGGCGTCCGACCAGGCGCACGTCACCCTCGGCGTCCACAGCTACCCGCTCGAGCATCCCGACCGGTACGTCCTGCAGGTGCTCTCGACGATCCTCGGCGGCGGCATGTCGTCTCGGCTCTTCACCGAAGTGCGCGAGCGGCGCGGTCTCGCCTACTACGTCTACGGGCTCAACCACAGCTATACGGACGCCGGCTCGCTCTACGCCCAGGCGGGGGTCGACATCAACCGCATCGACGACGCCGTCTCGACGATCACGGCTGAGCTCCGCACGATCGCGGAGGATGCAGTCCCAACGGACGAGCTCGACAAGGCAAAGAGCTTCGCGAAGGGGCGCTTCGTGCTCCAGCTCGAGACCTCTCAGGGACTGCTGATGTTCGGGCTCCGCCGCGAGATTCTCGAGGGAAGCACTCCCGATCCTGAGGAGATCCTTGCCGAGCTGGACAAGGTGACGGCCGAGGACGTGCAGCGGGTGGCGCAGGACCTGATCGAGACGCGGGGACTGAACCTCGCTGTGATCGGGCCGTTTGACGACGCCGCCCGATTTGAGAAGCTCCTCGCGTGAAGCCGGTCTTCGCGGTCGCCGTTGTCGTCCTACTGGCGGCGGCCGGTGCGGCGGCGGAGGAGGCAAGAACGCGTCTCCAACCGCAACGGTGACAACGATCGTGACCGCGACGAATCCGACGGGAACGGCATCGGTGACGACACACGGCCGCTTCCACTACCCGGACTCGATCGTCAGCAACTACATGAGGAGCTGCACCAAGAACGGCTCCGTGAAAGCAGCGTACTGCGCCTGCACGCTAGACAAAGCTTTCGAACAGCGTCTCGACTCAGGACTTCGCGCGGATCGGGCTCTCGGGTGGCAGGATCCCGCCGCGCATCACCAGGCTGATCAGGCGGGCCGCGGTGGCCTGCTCCGACAAGCTCTAACGCGTCAATCCTCGCGCGTCTCCGTCGTCGCGCGCTCCTTGATCTCCTCGACGACGGTCGGATCGGCCAGCGTGGTCGTGTCGCCGAGCGTTCGATTCTCGGCGACGTCCCGGAGCAGTCGACGCATGATCTTGCCGCTGCGCGTCTTCGGCAGCTCGGGAGTGAAGACGATGTTCGCCGGCTTCGCGATCGGACCGATCTTCTTCCCGACGTGGTTCCGTAGTTCCTCGAGCATCTCGATCGAGCCCTCGTCGCCGCCCTTGAGTGTCACGTAGGCGACGATCGCCTGTCCCGTGCGCTCGTCCTTGCGGCCGCACACTGCGGCCTCGGCGACGCGCTGGTGGTCGACGAGCGCACTTTCGACCTCGATCGTCGAGATGCGGTGGCCCGAGACGTTCATGACGTCGTCGACGCGGCCGAGCAGCCAGAAGTCGCCGTCCTCGTCGATGCGCGCCCCGTCGCCGGCGAAATAGACGTTCTCGTACTTCGACCAATAGGTCTCGCGGTAGCGCTGGTCGTCCTTGTGAATCCCACGCAGCATCGCCGGCCACGGGCGCGTCAGCACGAGGTAGCCGCCCCCGCCCGGTCCCACCTCTTCCCCCGCCTCGTTGTACACGGCCGCATCGACGCCGGGGAAAGGTTTCGTCGCCGAGCCCGGCTTCAGGGTCGTGAGGCCGGGCAGCGGGGTGATCAGGATCATCCCCGTCTCCGTCTGCCACCAAGTGTCGACGATCGGAGTGCGGTCGCCGCCGATGTGCTCGCGGTACCAGACCCACGCCTCGGGATTGATCGGCTCGCCGACGGTCCCCAGCAGGCGCAGCGACGAGAGATCGTGCGTCTTCGCGTGCTCGGGACCCCACTTCATGTGCGAGCGGATCGCGGTCGGCGCCGTATAGAGGATGTCGACCTTGTAGCGCTCGACGATCTGCCACCAGCGCTCCGGGTTCGGGTAGTTGGGGACGCCCTCGTAGATGATTCCCGTCGTTCCGTTGCACAGCGGCCCGTAGACGATGTAGCTGTGCCCGGTCACCCAGCCGATATCCGCCGCGCACCAATAGATCGAGTCCGGCTTCA
>WNGE01010992.1_pt1 | contig 10166 bp, 10 predicted proteins | sample 5400651 | NCBI WGS metagenome assembly WNGE01 (sample SAMN13153370, study PRJNA577476) | soil metagenome | isolation source: 60 cm soil or saprolite under grassland replicate 2 | place: USA:California | collected 2016-06-15
GAGGAAACGTTGTGCCAGAAATTTCGGGAGCGCACCAAGGGGGTCTGGGACAACAAACTGCGCCAGCGGTCTATCGAGAAAGGGCAACGGGCCTGGGAGCAATTTGTGACCATGTGTACGCTCGATCTCGTCCAGCAGCTGGACGGTGTTCCGTATCGCATCGATCAGGCTGGCCCATATGAAGCCCAGTTGACGATTGATGTCGGGCACAACCGGCGTTTCTTTGCCTTGTCGCTGCTCGTAGCGCGTGACGCCTCCCACACGCCCAGTTTTTGCATTGCCACACGCGTGCAGGCGAAACTGGACCACCAACATGAAACGATCAATCCCGTCATTCTGCAAGATGAACTGGTAAAACTGGTACAGGAGACCCTGGGAGCACAGCCCGATCCCCTGAGATCTCTCCTTGTGCTGCGCGATGGTCGGACGCTCGGGCAGGAATATGAGGCCATCATCGCGGCCAGCGAACGGCTGCGCAGCCTCGATCTCCTGACAACGGAGGCGGTGGTCGATATCGTCGATATCCATAAAGAGTCGCAAACGCCGCTGCGCCTGTGGGAGCTTGACGCCACAGGCCGGGCGCGCAATCCCCTGGAAGGCACAGTGGTGCAATTGAACCAGCACATGCTGGCGATCACGACGACCGGCCAAGCCACGCTTCACCAGGGTACTGCCGATCCTCTCCTGCTGATGCGCGAAAAGGGCGATAACTGCCTTCAGGCCGCGGCGGAAGCGGTCTGCGCAGCAACGCACCTGAACTGGGATTCGCCGATGATGTCCCAAAGACTGCCCTTGTCCCTGAAGCGCACGGATGCAGAGCTGCGTGCGCGGGAGGCGCAGGAGATCCTCCGGCTGCGCTAAAGGTGATGCTGCTGCGTGCAGCGGAATACTCACAAAGGAGGTGAGAAGATGAGCAATACATGGTTGGCCGCCGAGAGCTTTGAACGGGGGCAGCGCCTGATTCAGGCAGTCAACACGCTAGCAATCTCTGTGAAGCTAGCGCTTGCGGGCGTACATGATCCTGAGCGGATGGCAGGAGCCGAACACGCCCGCGAAGAACTTCGTACATTCCTTGGCGATTTTGCCGGCTGGCTTGCCGAGGCCGAGCGCACCCCTGCGCGAGTAGTAGCAGGCATCGACCCCCGGATGCATCAATTGGTGATGGTCTTTGCCTCACAACGACGTCGCTTGCCACTACGCTCAGTGTTGTACCGCTTGCCAATGCAACACGTACGCGCATTGTTGGACGCTCAGACTCCTGGGGAGATGCAGCAGTTGCTGGAATGCCTTCAGGAGTTGCGCGCGGTGCTTGAAGACCACTTGCATGCTGATGTCGTGGGTTTGTTGGGAGAGGGAATCTAATGATCAAGGACGTTTTGACCGCGCAGAACCGCTGGCTGCTGGTGAATCTCGACAAACTGGAAGGCGCTATCGCGCAGGCAGCTATTCCTCCGGAGCTCACGCCCTACCACGCGAGCATCCTGGCTACATGCCAACTCCTGCGCGGTAATATCATGCAGAATTTGCGCGACCTCCAATTGGCGGTGGCAGCAATTGCCGAAGAGATCTTAAGCAACACGCAGGCAGCCACACGCGCCATGAACTTGATGAGCACGCGGCTTGCCTATCCGATCCTGCGGGCATCTGAGGCTGACCGGCTTTCGCTACGAGTCATCGGGTGGATGCATCGCCAGCACCCGGAAACGCAACAGTTGCCTCCAGCCTTCTGCGATGGGGTAACGGCGGTGTGGCCCGTTGACCTGCCGATCTACTTTCTCCCTTGCCTGGACCGTCAGAGTCTCCTGTTCCAGCCGCTCCTCTTTCATGAGGGTGGCCACGTCCTGTATGCGCGCCATCGGCGTGAAATGGACGACCTGGTGCGCGCATTGCAACAGGCGATCGGCCAGCATATTCTGCCACCCTCGTCCCGCAACGATCGCTATGCCCCCGTGCAGAGTGATCAGCGCCAGGCCATTGTTGATGTGTGGTATCCCTGGGTGCAGGAATTGTTCTGCGATGCCACCGGTTTCATCATAGGAGGACCCAGCTTTCTCCATGCCTTCGCCACCCACGTGCGCCTGCTCGAGCGCAGCGACCTGATGCAGTCACCCCTCGATCTGCGGCGCGGTACGCATCCAGTCACCTGGCTACGAGTGAAGCTGCTGACGAAGCGCGCCACAGCGGCAGGCTTCCCGCAGGAGGCGCAAGCCATCAGCAATGAATGGGCCGTTGTCGCACACGCTATGGGGGTAGTCGAGGACTATCACGGCTATTATGACTCGGCCATTGGCAAACTCGTCACCCAGACTGTAGAAGATATGCTGGTAGAAGCCGCACCACGTCCCTATACTACTGAAGAAGCGGCAGGTCCCACGAATTGCGCAACGAGAGGTAGCTTGTAGCGAGCGGGCGTAAAATGTGCCTCCTTTGTAAGGAAGAAGACAAATTTTTCCTAACAAGGAGGTAGACATGACCAGTATCGCTGATTCTTCGGTGAGTATCCAGACCTCTTCGGAGTCTGTCCCCTCGCCCCCCTGTTGGCTAGGAGAAGTCGTGCTGATCGTCGAGTATCTATGCAAGCAGGGGGTCCTTACAGCCATCAATGAGCGCGTCCGCTTTGCACGGCGGCGCATTGGACACTACGAGGTGATCGACTTTCTGGCGGTCCTCTTCGGCTACGCGATCAGCGGCGAACGGACCCTCGAAGCCTTCTACGAACGACTGATGCCCTGGGCACAGATCTTCATGGCTCTGTTCAATCGGGAGCAGTTGCCCAGTCGTTCGGCACTTAGTCGCTTTCTGGCTAGCTTCACCCCTGTGGCCGTCGAGGCCCTGCGCGCACTCTTTTTGGAGGATCTGCTCGCCCGTCCGCTTACGAAAGAACGGCAGAGAGGTGAGCTACAGGACCGAGCAGGCAGGCAGTGGGAAGTCTTCGACATCGATGGGACGCGTGAGGCTGGCCGCCAACGCGCCTTGCCGAAGACGGAGGACCTGCCCCCTGCCCATCGCCGCCTGGATGAGGTCTGTGCTGCTGGCTACACCGGGCACAAACGTGGGGAAGTCGTGCGTACCCGCACCGTCGTTTCGCAAGCCCACACCTCTCAGTGGCTCGGCAGTTTCGGGAACAAGGGCAATGGGGAGTACCGAAAAGAACTGGAGCGTGCGCTCGGAGTCATCCGTTGCTATCTCGCTGCACATGGTTTGTCTCAAGCACATGCCCTGCTGAGGTTGGATGGACTTTATGGCACGGGAGCTGTCATTGCAGACCTGGCTGGACTCTTGGTAAATGGCGTGAAGAGTGGGCACATTTCGGCGCAAATGGTGGGAAATCGGCGCTAAATATGAGCAGCACAGCCATTGACAGCCGACCAGCCCGCTTTACAAGCGAATGTCTACGCGCCATTTTTGGAAATACCGTGTTCACTGTGAGATGCTCTTGCCCGCTCGTTCTTCTTGCTGTAGAGTAGAGGGAGAGAGCAACCCAGAGGAGCTAAGTACACAAAATCATAGAAAAGGGTCGAAATTCAAGCCACCTTGATACCATCTCAAGCAAGGCGAGAACGGCCATGAGCAGATTGTCAATTTCGCTCCTTTTCAGTGACGGGCTGTACTAAGAAACCGTGCTAAGGAGAAGATCACTATGTTCACTGCTTACTTCGTCGTCACCCTCGTCGCCATCGCCGCCAACGGCTTCTCGGGCATCGCTGCCATGCTGCACTTCAAGCCAATCCTCCCCGGCATGGCCAGGGCGGGCGTGCCCGAATCGTGGCTGACTTTCCCGATCGGCACCCTGAAGACCGCTGGCGCGATCGGGCTGCTGCTCGGCCTCGTCGGCGTGCCGTGGATTGGTGCAGCAGCCGCGATCGGCCTCGTCGGCTTCTTCATCTGTGCGCTCTACACACACCTGCGCGCAGGCGACTATTCGTCGCAGTTCGGCCTGGCGATCGGGTTCCTGCTGCTGAATGTGGCCGCGCTGGTGCTTGTTCTCGGCGCTGCCGACGTCAGTGCTCACGGCCTTCGCTGACGCAGATTGGCAAGAGAGTGGGCCTGACGGGAAGAAGCGCGACGAGTGCAGGAGTTTACACCGAAGTTTGCCCACCCGTTGAGCGTCAATCGCTCACGGTGAACAACGATTGAGGGAAAAAAATTGATGCGAAAGACCGTAGCTCAAGCGAACGATCAACATGATTTACTCCTTTCTGCCAGGTTCTCGTGACAATGAATTTACACATGCCTGTAAATTTTGGAATTAAATGGGCGGAATCTGTCGAATTCTGCTGGCGGCAAAACGAGCAAAAGCGGAGATAAATGTGTGCTTCCACACTAGTAATCGTCCCGTTTCGGCTCAGTGGGCTGTTCCACGCAAATCCCCTACTCACCAGCAGAATTCGACAGATTCCGCCCATTTAATTCCAAAATTTACAAGTATGCAAAAATGGTATACTTTTATAGCGGTACTCAGGATTGTACTTTCGCTGTATACTCGCTAATTATCGCACCTCATGGGCTCAGCCTGTTGAAAAACTAACCTGTTGAGTTTTGAGAATGCGGAATTCTCTCTTTCGCTGTCAAAAATAGTGCGAATCAGCGCCATATGAGAGCAACTTGCGGCGTTTTTCTGTTCTGCAAAGCTCTACAAAAGACTTCTTCAACAGGCTGGGGCTATTCGCTGCGATACCAGCGAAGGCGGGAACGGACCTATGACACCTTCTGTCAAATGGCCCAATTTTGCTGGTATCGTTGCCATAGGGGTCCGAGTATCAAGGGATACTGTCGCTAAATTCATTTGGCTCCCGGTTGAGCCGACAATTCAAGCTCACGTTGCTGAGCTTCACATGTTCTCTTCAAGCCAAGGAAATGAATTTAGCAACAGTATCCATTGATACTCAGACCCCAGTGTTCATGCAGGCCGAGCCCCCTGCGCTAGACTATCTTTGTCCATACGCCTGTAGCAAGTGGCCAGGCACAAGTTCACGTATACATGAATGAGCACGTGTCAATTCTGAACACATAAGGAGATGGGTTGTTATGGCTATTGTGAGACCGCAAATCTCAGCGGAGACTCAACAGCAGTTGCGCCGATTTTTCGAGGAGACGCCTCCTGTTTCCAGGCTTCTCACGACGTTGCGCAGCCGCAGAGTGGCATTGGGCTATAAGATTGAAAGCGGAGAAGAGGAGACGCATCCGGTCACCGGACGAGTCATGAAGCAAGAGCGTGGGCCGCTTGCTTTTGCTTCTGCCAAACCCGTTCTGCCGCTTTCGGAGACGGAGCAGGCGATCCTCAGCTGGGCTGGTATCGGACCCAACGGCATGATCAACTGGGACATCGCTATTCATGGTGGGTTCAGCGATCTGGCCTGGTTAGCTGGACGAACGGCAGCCAGCGCTGGCAATTCTTTCGCGACGGACCTCTTAGTGATCAACGACAATGGTGTGTCCCTCTATAATCCAGGCAAGGAACGCGAGAAGCGCGTGGAGATTGAGGGGCCAGAGGATTACTGGAAGGTGATTCATTGGTTCCAGACGGGGACCCAGAAGATATCAGATTCCCGACCTGACATCGACTGGGCTGTGAGGGCACCAGGAGCACCGCATGCTTCCCTCTTTGGTCCCTACCAGTACAACATCAACAGACCGGGCACGGTCTGGTTGATACCGATTACTGATATGGGCTGGTTCTATTTTAGTATCCTGCTCAACCTGTTCGATGTCTGGCACCTGTTCCCGCTTGACGATGCCACGCAGCAGCCTGCGGGCGTGGGCCAGTGGGTTCGTGAGGGCCAACTGGAGATGCCCGTACCCCTTAGCTCTCTGGAGAAACTCAGCTTCCAGGTTGAGACCTATCCTGCTGGCTCGATGGTCCAGAACATCCGTCTGGCGGCAGAGGCGATGGGTCTGGGGGCATGGATATTCTGCGGGTTCTTTGACGACATCCTCATGGGAGCCTATCCCGGCATCGCCAGGGGCTTCGGATTTCAGTGTGAGCCACTCAACCCGAAGGCACCGGCAGCTATGGGAGCGCTCAAGATCTTCGGTCTTGAGGGCGTCAAGGAAGGAACCTATGTCCCCTCGCCGCGCTACAAGAACGGTGAAGCGGTCATAAAGCAGATGTTGGAAGAGAAGTACGGGCATGGGGCAACGATGGCCGACGATGAGTCCAACTGGATCCTCACTCATGTCGGCCCGTTCAAGCCAGAGGTGATACGAGAGATCGTCAAGGACCCGGCTGTACGTGTATCGGACTGGGCGGTGGAAGCGGTAATTGCTTACATAGACTACTGCGTTGACCGATACGGGCAGTGTCCGGTCTATAACAACTCCTTGGAGTGCAACTTCGGAGTAGTTGTCCACCATCTGGACCCCGCCTTCTACGAGAAGTACTACAGTGATAGCGGCATCACGGGGCAGATTCACGAGCACATAAAGAACTGGCATTAGCCAAGCTGTTCTATCAGGGTCTCAGGCCACTCACTCCTGGTGCTTATAGAGAACGGGACAGACCTCGTTCCTCACGCTCCAGGGAAGGGAGGCCCGTACTCCATAAGCACAGTCTGCTTTGGACAAAGGCCCTGATCTGTTGGGTTACTTTTCCATGTGCTATACTTCAGTATAGCTCTTCTTGATGCGCGCACAGTCACTGATGGCGTAATTCAATCGAACGGTAGAAAGACTTCGTAAGAGGCTATGTAAAGCGAGATGTGCCTACCTGTCTCGTACACAACGACGTGAATTGGTAGACCACGAAAGGAGCGTCAATCGATGATCACCCCTACCAATACACCATGGCGTCCTCCGGTTGGGACTATCTACGTCTTCGATCCCTCCCCGTTGAACTGGCTGTTTATCACCTGGAACACAATGGAGGAGCCCATCCGCGTGGACCAGGACGGGCGTGTCGTCAATGCCCTCGCCACCGATGCACGCTGGCTGGACGACCATACGCTCGAACTTGACCTGCGCACAGGGGTGCGCTTTCAAGACGGTGAGCCTTTCACGGCGCACAACGTCAAGCAGAATTTCGACGAGATGCAACGCTGGATAGCTCCACATCCACCTGGAAGCTGGCTCAATTTCCCACCGGAGTCGGTTTGCGAAGTGGTGAGTGACTCCACCATCCGCTTCCGCTTTCCTGGGCCAGAAGGTCTGGCGCTTGGCAAGATGCGCGGTTTCCACATTGCCAGTTCGGCCTTCTGGCGTGAACAAGGGTTTGGGTATGCCAAGCTGGGCAGTGGCGAAGGCCATTGGTGAGCGATCGACGCACCGGGCCCGTGGGGCACCGGACCATTCACCCTCACCGAGGGGTACTCTACCATTCACCAGCGTGTCGTCGTCATGCGGACGAATCCTTTTGCCAGCGCTGGGATCATCGAGAGCGAAGAGCGGGCTCCCCGTCTCGTCCTCGAGGCGAACCGCGGCCATTGGAACATCGAACGTGGGCCACGGCTGGAACGAGCTATCTTTCGCAACGACCTGTCCCCTGCCGAAGCGCTGGAACTCTGCATCTCCACCGAAGGAGAGATGGATATCGTCACCGAAGTCTCACCAGCAGACGCGGCCCGCGTCATTGCTTCTGATCATGCCAAGCTGGTCGTCTGTGACGCCAATCGCGTGCTGGTGGGCATTATCAACCGCTATCCCTCAGATGTGCCACTCCACGATACACGCGTGCGTAAGGCATTGAACCTCGCGGTTGATCGCCAGAAAGTGATCGCCTTAGGTCTTGGAGGCTACGCCAATCCACTCTGCGCACTCACCCCTTCCTGGTGTGGTGGCTTCCCTTCAGACATGGAAGCGTATACGCATGATCCTGAGCAGGCTAGAAGACTTTTATTAGATGAGGGAGGCTGGCCGGCAGGACGAAATCTACGCATTGCCACTCCCGGACCGTTTGAGGGCATCGCACGACTGGTGGCAGCTGATGTGCAAGCATCACTGGGTATCGGGGTCGATGTGATGGTCGCTCCACCAGAACAGCTGCTGGCCGGCACGCGCATGCTGGTGGAAAAGAAACTGGTACCACCCTGGGATATGCTCATCTTTGGTTGGTTCGATCTCAGTTCAGAGGCTCCTCCAGCTGCGATCCACCGGGAGTTCTTTGGCTCTGACGGGGCCTTCAGAGCTGGGCCAGAGCTACCGGAATTCAACAGGCTCTACGCAGAGATGGCGGCCCAAATTGACGGACAGAAACTCGTCAGGGTGGCCGAGCAGATTGATCGCTATGTCTTCGATGAGGTGCTAGCCTTGTTCTTATGCGCTCCGCAGGCGCTTTATGCGGTAAATACGCATGTAAACTTCGGCCCGTATCGAACGACATTTGAACTGGCTGAGACAGAGGTTGATCAGCAGCATTGGTCCAGGCGTCGGACCCAGGATGATCCGCAAGCTGCCCAGGCACCCGCTAGTAAAGGATCAGCCAGTTTCACCAGTGGGTCAGCAGGGAATGCCTGTTAGGACCTTATGGGGTTCTGTTGCAAAAAGGATGGTGATCTGGTAGTGCTCTGTCAACAATAGTTTGCAACGGAGGAGGAAATCGGGTATGCTTGAGTTGGACCCGATTTCACCCCCTGCTCAAGGAGCGTTTCAACTGCAGCACAAAACGTAGACAAACGTCTGACGGGCTGACAAATTTAATGTGCCTGAGAAAAGGCTAAGAAGGCTCGACAAAAGGAATAAACGTCCATGATCAGTTGTATGAGTTCATAGGAGTGTATTCCCTTTCATGGAGGTGCCACCATGACCGAAGCGAACCCGATGCATCATGATCTCTTACATGCCTTACTCCCCCTCATTCCGCGAACGACCTATCAGGATGCCCGCCGACTCAACACGTTCGTCTGGGCTATCGTGGGCCTCTGCCTAACGCACACCGTGCGTCTCTCAGCCTGGGCGGAGGTGACCCAGAGCCGTGCACAATATGCAGCCAGCCGGGAGCGCCGCTTCTCGCGCTGGCTCCATCATCCTGGGATTGTTCCCTCAGAGTGGTATCGGCCTGTGATCCAGGCTGCTCTGACTGACTGGCCCGCCAATCAGCGTCTCTATGTTGCACTGGATACCACAGCCCTCACGCCCTTTGTGCTGATCCGTGCCTCCCTGGTCTCTCGTGGTCGGGCGATTCCTCTGGCGTGGCGAGCTATGCACCACAGAAGTACCAAGGTGAGCTTTGAAGCCTATCAGCCCGTGCTCGATCAGGTGCATGCCCTCCTGCCTGCCAATCAGCTTGTCACCCTGCTCGCTGATCGCGGCTTTGTACATGAGCGGCTGCTTCACACCCTCCGGAAGTTTCAGTGGCATTTTCGCTTGCGCTTGCCAGCGATTTTAGGGGTAGCCGTTGGGCCAGTTTCTCTGGCTCTGGCTGCCTTGCTTGAGCAGCCAGATGACCCCTGGTTTGTGGCTTCTTCCGAGCCGACCGATGAGGTGACGTTGGAGGAGTACGGCTTGCGCTTCGACATCGAGAGATGCGTTTTCGCGACGAGAAATCGGGCGGCTATCAGCTCCATCTCAGTCACCTCGCGACGCCCGAAGCGCTGGAGCGCCTGATCCTCATCGTGTCCTTGACCACCCTTTACCTGACCAGCCTTGGGGTCGGAGTCGTGAATGCAGAGAAGAGTCGCTTCGTGGATCATCATTGGGATCGTCGTCTCTCATATCTGAACATCGGGTGGCGGTGGCGACGGCAGCAGCATCAGCGTGCATGGCAAGCCTTTGCGCCGTTTTGGCTCGATCCTGTGCCAGACCCCTTCCCAGTTCTGCCCTCACGCCGGATCATCCTCGAAGGGAGCCATGCCAATGACCTTCCAACGGCTGCGTAAACTCAGTGTTTTCTCAGGCACATTAAATTTGTCAGCCCGTCAGCATGGTTTCTCCTACGCGTTCCAGTCGGTTTAAGGTCCTGACTGCGGCAAGAATATGCGTGGAATCGGTTCGTTGACGACCTCGTACTTTGAGCAACTCTTGCGTTTTGAGATGAGCCAGCATCGTATCGAAGAGCTGCATCTCATTGCCCCCTGCAATCAAACGGGCGCGAAATTTGCAGAGCACGGAAAAGTCAAAGCCCGAATCGCTCAATTCGAGGGCAAGAGCATACTTCCAATCAATGCGCTGTTGAACGGCTTCAGCAGCTTGTCGATCCGTGAGTCCTTCGATGAACTGGAAAATGCAAACCAGAG